>Ga0255760_10000093_pt1 | contig 83544 bp, 91 predicted proteins | sample 071ome_25_FD_179960 | JGI IMG/M metagenome (GOLD analysis project Ga0255760, IMG submission 179960) | Coastal salt marsh microbial communities from the Groves Creek Marsh, Skidaway Island, Georgia - 071410BT metaG (version 2) | ecosystem: Environmental > Aquatic > Marine > Intertidal zone >...
GATGGAATGGTGCCTCTCACGACTTCTTTCGTGCAACAAAACCAACCCGAAAAAAATGTGAGTCAAAATAAAGAAATGACCATGGATTCCACTCCAATCTCCGACATCATGGGCCAACCAGAAATGCCACTCGAACCCCCAATGATGGAGTCCGACCCACGCGTGCAACAACCAGTTGTCATGCAACAGCCCATGGTTATGCAACCACAACAACAGCAGCAACAAGCCGCTCCACAAAACAAGAATCCATTCAACCTTACTGATGAGCAGATGCAAGCCGTCATCGTTGCGGCGTGTACTGCGGCTGCCATTAGTAAGCCTGTGCAAGAAAAGCTCGCGAACTACGTGCCTCAATTCTTGAATGATCAAGGACACAGAAGTGCGGTGGGTCTCGCGGCGACCGGTGCCGTGGCGGCGGGTATTTTCTATGTTCTCAAGCGTTACGCTTAGATGTAGTGAACGTAGATTTGACCACCAAGCAAACGATAGTTAATAATCATAGAAACCATCATTGTAGGTATTAAAAGTCCCAGAGTAGTTCCTGTGCTCTTAATATCCTTCCCGAAATTTCCGATTCTTTCCGCGAGCGTCTTGTTTTGAACGTACGTCGCGAAGAGTGTGAACGTCAAGAACGAGGTCCACAACATGAAGTTGTAGTCGACACCCAACTTACCGAATCGCTTGTATCCACGCGCGATCGCATTGATGATCTGTGGAACCACGAAAGTGATCAAGGCGGCGTTGACCCACTTCTTGGTTTCAGGCTTAGCTTCACGCGTGAGTAGTGGGCTATAAATCGCGAACAAAATGAAAATCCAAAGCAAAATAAGAACGGGGAGTTCTCTCATTTATGATAGACACACATTATTTATCCTGGATGTGTTTACCACAGAACTTGGTCTTCTCTGGTATCTCTTGGTAAATACCTATGGCGACGCACATCGTCTTGAGTTTGTCGTACTTTTCCCAATACTCTTGACTGTGTGAATACTCATCGACCGTACAGTGCGCCAATTCGTGTATCAAAACGTGCATGATTTCGTTTGGTTCACCGTCGACACACAAACCTATCTCGTAGCCCTTGTTGACGTTGTACCCAACACTCCCACCTTGGGCCCTGTGGTGCGCTGTGATGGGAATCTCGCGACACAAATTTTGGAATTCTTCGTTGTTCGTTTCACGCAAGTGTTCTCTGAGGAGCGCGTACCGCTCTTTGACGATGACTAGATTCTCTGGTTGTTTCGTGTTTAAAAGTATCAATAGATTTACAATGACTAACAGAATGGTGAGCATCATCTCTTATAAGTAAATATAAATTTCGAGTACAACTCGGATATGGAATTTCCGCGAAGGGGTTCCCACGTTTTCAGTCTAAATCCCAATTTTTCTAAACGCGTGACTAACAAATCTTTGTGTGCGATGGGTTCCGATTTTGCACCGTCTTGGTAATAAGGTGTGTCTACTAAGTGTACAAATAGCTTTTCACCGAATTGTCCGTGACTCGTCCCTTTCATCACGAAAAAACTTCCCGTTTCGTGTTTTAATGGTGTTTTGAATATGACTTGGTTTGAATCTGGTATGATACCCACGAGCTTACCACCAGGCTTCACGCGTTTCGCTATCTCCTTGGTCGTGGTCATGAATAGGTCTTCCGTCGCGAATATGTAGTGCAGTGAAAAGTTATAACATATCGTGTCGTACTTTCTGTTTGGAACAGACGTGATGTCCCCGTGATAGAAATTGATGCGCATCTTATAAAACTTTGCCCGTGTCTTTGCCTCTTCGAGTGCCTCTTCACACGGTTCACACATGCTCACGTTAACCTTCGCGTGTTTCCACTTTCCTATGTCACCCCCGAACCCGCACCCAACGTCTAACACGGCATCACCTTCTCGTGAGACGGCGCGTATGAGGTCGCGTTTTTGCTCATTATGGTGTTTGCGTATATCTTCCATGACTTAAAACTTAGACCTTATATAGAATTATGAAGCCTTTTCTTAAGTGGGTTGGTGGAAAAACACAGATACTCGATGCTGTCTTAGGTGCTTTTCCGACCGAAATAAATGATTATCACGAAATTTTTGTGGGTGGTGGGAGTGTGTTGTTGGCGGCACTCGAAAAAGCAAACGTCAAGGGTACGTTTTATGCCTACGACCTAAACGAGATTCTCATAAACACGTACAAGGATATACAATCGAGACCCACCGAGATTCAAAAAGAAGTCGAAGACCTTTTTAGTGTGTACGATTCACTCAAGGGCAAAGAAGTCAATCGCAAACCTATGAACGAAAAAGAAGCATTGACGTCTAAGGAAAGTTACTATTATTGGGTGAGACACCTATACAACACGGGTGCACCAAACAGAACTGCGATGTTTGTCTTTCTAAACAAGACGTGTTTCAGGGGTGTGTACCGAGAAGGACCAAATGGTTTCAATGTACCTTACGGACACTACAAGACGACACCCGCTGTACCAGACCTCGTAAAAGTGAGTGAGGTCATACAGAAAGTCGTGTTCACACATTGCGATTTCAGAGAAGCCATCGCACGGGTCAAGGTCGGTGATTTCATGTACCTAGACCCACCGTACGCACCCGAGTCGAAAACGTCTTTCGTGGGATACACAAAAGACGGATTCAATTTGAAGGACCACGAGGAACTGTTTGCGATGACGAAATCGAGTGGCGCACAGTTTGTGATGAGTAACGCGGGAGTTGATTTAGTGAGAGATGCATTTTCTGATTACATTGTGACGGACATTAAAGCTAGGCGAGCGATAAACAGTAAAAATCCGGCGTCTAACACGACTGAAGTGATCGTTCGGTCATCCAGTCATTAATGGCTTCTTCGTCCACCGCGTAGGCAGACGTGAACGGTGTGATTTTTCTAGTCCTCGTATTCACGAACATTTTTAAAACACTCACTCGTTTGGCGAAAAATACTGGAATCCCAAATTTTTCGTTAAATTTTATAGCGATTTCATACTTTTTCTTAGCAAAAAACTCGTTAACTATGAACATTAGATGTACGTGTTCTACCGATGGGTAAAGAGCCTTGTACTCTTCTCTTAGACACGGACCCGCTCGAATTTTTTCATCGGCCGTCCCCGCGACCTTTTGGTGTTTGACCTCGATGATGATGATCGTCTTACGATCGTGAGACACGTAAGCACCATCCGGTTTCTTATTGTGTTCCCATTGTGGATCTTTGAGATCGGCCATGTGTTTCGTAAACTGTCCTTGTTTTAGGTATACGAATTTCTTGTCACCGATCAAGTAGGACTTGCCCGGTACGTGTCCACGAAGGACACACTTTTCAAACGGAAGACCGTTTGCATTCGTATTAGCACCACCTTTGCCTCCCTCTATCATTTTTTGTTTGATTTAGACATGGTTTGTGCTTACTTAGGTACTACGTTTGATTTAGACATGGTTTGTGATCATAAAATTTAAAGTAACACCATACTTTTTAAGAATTTGAAAAACAAAAATAAAAAAATATTTTTTTCAAAACTTTTTTTAGAAAAAAGAAATGTAAAAAATAATTTTTTTTTCTAAAAATTTCTAGACAAAAAAAGTTTATAAAATTTCCAGTTTTTTACCCATATTTAATACCACAAAAAGTCTATATAATTTTAAGTATATTTTTGACGAGATTTTCCTATTTAGACATCATTTAGACATGCCTCCTATATAGACCCCGTCTTTTGGTTTAAAATAGACATACCAACTTTTTTATGATATAGTATTTTTCTATATAAAAACAAAAATAAAAAAATATTTTTTTCAAAACTTTTTTTAGAAAAAAGAAATGTAAAAAATAATTTTTTTTTCTAAAAATTTTCGGAGAGAGAAAAAGTTTATAAAAAATTCTTCCCATACTTAATACTAGAAAAACCGCATATAAATTTTAGAAAATGACGAGCTACCACAAGACCAATTGTAAACGTAACAATGATTATGTCCGTTACCCTTCATGAATTTATTAGCCTCTAACATTTCGTGTTTCAATCCTACATCCAACGTGTTATACACATCGAACCCCGCGTTCCGAGACAGGATCGACGCATCCTTGAAATCACTCGACGTGTTGAAAAACATGTACGCCTGTCTAACCCGTACTCTTGTTTTCACGGATGTATACGGGACTTCGTAGTAGGATGTGAAACCATTTTTACCCACGTACGAATACACGATGTTTTCCTTAGGCATGAGCCATCGGCGAACCCACGATTCGTCGATGACCGGTGCCACGTCGTACGATTCCATGTGTTTACGTAACATCTTGGTAACCTTTGGTACGTCCGAACTTTTCATGACCGTGTATTCCGACGTTCCGTGAACTGCGTGTGGTCTCTCCCGTTCGTTAGAGAATTTGGCCTTGTTTAGTTTGGGTACGTTTAAGAGTCTGTGCCAATACTCCGTCTTAGCCACAGCCCCGGGAAGTTCGGCGACGGCCGTGTACACGGCTTGCCAAATTCCCCGAGCATTGGCGCGTCTTCGAATCTCGGATATGAGCAATGGTGCGAGACGTTGATTCCGTAACGTGTCGTGAACACACAAAAAGTTGATCTGGAGCGCATCGAACGTATCCTTCTTGACCCTGTATTTACACGGCATACCCGAGATGAACCCGACGAGCTTACCACCCGATTTGGTTCGAAGCCCGAGATTCCACTCGGGTGTCGTCGCCCACTCGACAAACTGTTCGCTGTACTCGAGCGCGAAATGTTCATCACGGATGTAGTGAACACTCAAGAGTTCGGCGGCTTCTTTTACGGTACACTCGGACCATTCGAACTGTTCGGGTAATGCGATCGGGTTTGGATCAAAGTCTCTACACGTGTTTATCTCACCCGTGTATTCCTCGTGATTTTCTGGTACGGGTTGGGTATTCCAAAACTCGTGCATTTGTATACACACGCATCTTAGTTTTAAGTCGGCTTAAAGTTTTGAAACGTGTATAAGTCAGAAAAATGTCTCTCGAGCAAGATTACACTACCGTTCCAGGTCAACTCTACGCGTGTCTCTCCGTGGTTGGTCCAGAATGCCCTCAGAAGAATGATAAGTTTGGTATCAAGATCAGAGGCGCTTTCAACTCTAGAGAAGAAGCTGCGTCGCACGCAAAGCGTCTTCAAAAAGAAGACGCCACTTTCGACATTTATGTAGTGGATATGTATAAATGGCTCTTGATTCCACCGGATCCAACGGCTATCGACGACGTCCACTACACGAACGAAAAGCTCGAAGCACTCATGAGCGGATACAAGGAAAATCAACAAATGGCGGCGAAGATGTTCGAAGAACGTAAGCGCGACATGATGGAGAATGGTACGAACACGTTCATCAAGCCCGGTGACGAGAACTCTAAGTACTACACGAAACCGGACGAAGCCCCGATTTCTCACCCCGCCGAAGTCATCGAGCGACTCAAGAAGGAAAAGCCAGACGCCCCGATGGAAGAGCTCGTGAAGGAAGCTGACGCCATCGTCGCGAAGGAAATCGAAGAACGCAAGAAGAAGCGTGAAGCCGAAGAAGAGGAAGCGAAAGCGAAGTCTACGGAAGCACAAATCAAGGAAGGTGGTGAAGTCGAAGAAGGTGAAGAAGCGACGTCAAACTAAAATGAAAAATTAAAATCACACATATAATAAGTATGTTGACCATCGCACTCAACGTGGTGACCATTCTTATCGTGTTGTACATATTCGGTTTAATTCTGAAAGACAGAGAAGTCAGAGAACTTAAACGGAAGATGGAAGATGAACCTAGTCACGTGTCTGCGACTGAAGTTGGAGACGCTATTTCTAGAGACCCACTCGTAGTGAGCAGAGCATATTTTTTGGAGTCAAAGGATGAACCCACGACTGACTTTAAGGGATTCTCAACCTGGACGAAGGATGACTGGTTGCATGGTTTTCCCCATGAAGAATCCCAGAATGAAGGCGACGAAGATGACGATGTAGGCAGTCTTGTCGAGGTTACCGAATAGATCTATCTTTTCGGGATGCATTTGGTACGGCGAAGGAGGTGGTGGAGGTGGAGGTGCGTAGTAATACATGGACTGCTCCTCTTGTGGTGGTTCATCCATGACGTCTCTGAGTGAAGACGTTTCTTGTTTATCCATGATATCTGGAGTGTATTCAATGGGATTACCTATATCGCTCTCCATTTTATAAAATGGCGGATGATTTTTTTAAGTAGATTATTCCTCATCTTCGTCTTCATCCTCGTCGTCATCCACGATGAATCCAGCTAAGTTACCGTTTTCATCGGCATCTTCATCGTCATCATCGTCTTCAGATTCATCGTCTGATTCGGAATAAAATTCGGATTCGTCATCCTCGTAGTCTTCATCGTCATCCGTGTAATCGTCTTCGACTTCTTCAAAGATTTCGAGACGTTCCGGTGGTTTAGAAACTCGTCCTGAGCGTGTTCTGGTAGCCATTTTTGTTTAAAACGTGTGTAATCTTTAAGTTCTTCTGTATAAAAGCTCAAATTCGAGCGTTATGCGCACGAGAAGGTCGTCTATTTCTTCTATGAGCGTAGAATCGGAAGAAGGGCCGTAGAGTGCGAGTTCTTCCATGTTTTTGATGGCGCGTTCGAGGAGTTTTCTGGAGATATCGTCGTGTCCCTTGTACTCCCTCGCCATGTTTATGTTGGCGAGGAATTCACGGTACAGAACTTCATTGAGTCCTGAATACTTGTGTGTTTCGCGTATGAGAGAATCGAGTGTGTCTAGCTCCACACCCTTTTTAATGAGCTTTGAGGACATGTAAATGACTGCGATGAGGAATACAACTGCTAGCATCTATAACTTACTTGCTATTTTATCTATAAGTAAGTGTGCGCGGGTGGTACACGCACACACCTGTTTTATCGTTGCCCTGTCTGTGTTGAACGACACTGTTTGGGAACACGTGGTACACACGTGATTCGTGTGTATGGTTCTCTTCTTGATACCCTTTTGTTTCTTGATATCCGTGATGTCAAATTCTACATCCTTGAGTATGTGTCTCTGGATGTACCCTTTGAGATCACTTTTTATGTCATTGTCTGGTTTCGGTTCAACTTTCTTCTTAGGGATGGGTTTGTATTTGGTGACATTGAGCTTTTCCACGATGTTTTCTGGAAGTTGGTGTCTGCGCCCTGAAAAGTCTTTACAGAATCCGTAGTGACGCCCACGAATGGTTTCACACCTACAAAAACACTTTTGACACACCGTGTCCCCTAAAATATGAAACCACACGTGATTTGACCCGTGTTGTCTTTTTGTGTTTTCGCAGTACCTTGACGTGGTCGCGACGAGGTAACTGTTCTTTTCTTTGTATATCTTCGTGACTCGCGCACTCGCTTGCCCATCCATGTTTTTGCGGATGAACGTTTCGAGAAGCGCTAACGTCTCCGGATCCGTGAACTCATTTTTGGTCTGTGCGGCTGTGAACGACCCTTCGACTTTTCTGGACCCTTCGATGATTCTTGGTTCCGTGTTTTGTGTCCTGAGTGTCGCCATGTGCATGAGTTTCACACTCGGTTCCGGAGAAACACGTTGAAACATAGCGAGTGGACCATGTTTATAGATGAATACGGGTAGATACTCACCCTGTGTTTCCTTTCCTTTGTCACACTCCGAACACCCGGTACCATTACACGCCTCGTGTTTACCCTTCTTGTGTGACCAGGGCATTCTGAAACCACTTCCTTTTGTATTCCTTTCACTGCTTCCATAGACAGACAAGTCCACGATGTTTTCCCAATCTTTGGAACCATACACGAGTGTGAGCGTCGAGATGATGTGTTGACGGAGTGCGATGGCTGATGATCTATTGACTGGAAAATCGGGCCAATTGATGTGAACACCTGTTTTCATGAGATCACCCACAGGTTTTGGTTTTGCGACGGAGACGAGGGCGTCCTTTCCACCGTATTTAGACACTTTATCACAAATGACACGACACACGCGCTCGACTTCTTCCATAGTCATCGCGTCGTCATCCTTGTAATCGAGGTCCACGAAAAAGTTGTACGCGTCCACGGTCTTTTGTTCGACCACGAAGAGCTTTTCGCCCGAGTTTATACACTCCACGTACTTTTCATAAAAGTCATTCAATCTATCAAAAGGCACGGATAGGACACCACCGTCCATGAGCACATGTGATAGATTGGTAGCTTTGCAGAAACCATTGCTCTTGCACCAGTTTCTGAACATCCTTACTTACCAATACATCTATTCATTTTTTTAATCATCTTCATCTTCTATGCCGTGTCTGATGGTACGCATGAGAGACACGTCTGGATACAGTTCCTCTGATTCATTGAGTTCCTTTTTCAAGGTTAAGAGTTCGTAGACTGTTTTTTCTTTGACATCTTCGATGTATGCAGATGCCCTGCGTTCGCTGTAATCACGTCTATTTAAAAGCAAGTCCTTGATTTGCATAAGAATGTAACTCTTGGACTTCATTATTTTATAGCAAAGGATTTTCTATCCAAAGAAGTCACACACGCATAGAATTCCGGGTTTTCTAGGATATTTTTGGTGATCCTATCCCACTGTTTCTTTGACCGAAACTCCTGAAGTGTTTCGAAAGCCATGAAATCGTTTTCATCGTGTGTGCGCTTGATCGGTTGCTTTTGTATTTTTTTAATCATCATTTTTTGTTTCTCTTCGTTGAATTTCCTAACGAGCTCGGATTGTTCCGGTTTAGTGTAATTCACAAAGAATACGAAAACATTATATTCGAGGTCCACTGTGGGACTCTCTTTGACTGTAAATTTAAATTCTGTATATTCACCTCTTTTAAGAGACACGACCCCACGCGTCTCTTCTTCGAGTTCACGGAGAGCACAACGAATGGGATTAAAAATCTCTCGTCGTCTACACCCTCCCGTGACAAATATCCAATCTTTGAAGCGCTTATCTCTCACTGTGAGGAACCTTGGTTTATCTCCCGTAAATGTTACCGGTATCGCGATGGCTTTGTATTTTTTCATTGCGCTGGTCGCAAGTTATAATTTCCGGAGATGTTAATTTTCCTCCGACTCGGCGTTTACGGAAGTTGGTTCATCATCCTCGTCGTCTTCCTCTACGGCAATGGTCTTAGAGGTCGTTGGACGGGGTTGGGGTGGGGTGTGCGCTTGAACGAGTTTATTACAGAAACCTTTGATACCTTCGATATCATCTTTGGCTTTGGAGAATTCCTTATAGATGTACACAGTCGCGGCGATGCACGCCACGATGGCCACGATCGTGAGAGTCTCTCGGTCGAAGGACAACATATTTATGTAATAGAAACGTTGAATCTTTTTAAGTAGATATAATTGCGCCCATATGTGTTTGTTTGTTTTGTGGGCATGGGTAACCTTTTTCTGCAAATTGCACCTCCTGATAATGTCCCTCTTTACATGGGGCATTCGGTGCGATGAAATTTTCGAGCGTCCTGGATTTTGGATCGTACGTGAGTACGAATACAAATCCTAGAAGAAACAAATACTTCCACAGCATTTGTTATTAACGTGTAAATAAATTTAGTTCGAGTACATCAAACCACCCATACCATTCTCGATGCGGAGGATGTTGTAGTTCACGGCATACACGTCTTGTCCCGCGGTGAAAGAACCACCGGTAGACACGAGGCGCGCGGAATCCAATCGGCTGAAGTTAAGAGAACCGGTTGGTTGCAACTTGGATGTTTCGAGGCAGAATGGGTACAAGAAGTAGTTACCCGCATCACCTTCGATGGACGAAGCCGTGGTGTGATAGTACAGAGACGTTTCCGTGTAGTGTGGCACAGTTGGCTTGGAATCCGTGACATCCGTACCGTTAATTTGGAGCTTAATGCTACCCGTGGCAATACCCAAAGCTGTGGCATCAAACACATTGGACGACGCCAAGAGCTTGATTGGGTGATTGAAGTTAAGTTCTTGTATAGCACTACCGGATGCGATAGACTTTTGGGTTTGGGTGATCACCATGTTTTGTGGGAGCGACGCCAAAGTGGTGCGTTCATCGGTATCCAAGTAGATGTACTGTGCGTGCACTTCATAATCATTCGCCGCTGGCGTGTTCCACGTGATACGCAATTCCACGTCGTGGTACTGGAGTGCGATCAATGGGATCGCGGATTGCCAGTTTTCACAGAAAGAGAAGCGAAGTGGATAGAATCGAGTGGTGCTCGTAGAAGAGCGGTCTGGACCCTTGCTTGTGTTTTGAGCCATGATAGTTGGTGCGATGTACTGGGAGAAATGCGATGTTTGATCATCAATGACTTGACCACCAATCAAGAGTTCGACCTTCTTGATTCGGCTCGCCCATTGCGCCTTGGTGAGCGCAGCTGGGGTACGTTGCGTGATGTAGCAGTAACCGAGGAGATCACCCTTGCGTTCGAAACGAACGGTGGAGATACCACCCGCAGTTGGGGTGCCCTGGAGCACTTGGCGCTCCACGGTTTGGGCGAAGTTCGTGTGACGACGATAGTTAGAGCGGAAGAAGCTGACTTCGGGTTGACCGACGAGATGCGCATCTTGGGCACCGACGGCGACGAGTTGGGCAATACCACCAGACATTTTATATATATTGAGGTTATTTTTTTATGTGGGGTTATCACATGAATAAACATACCATTGCTCTGATGTTATCTACCATCGCTGGGTATGCATATTATCAAATCATGGAGGCATCGTTACCAACCGAGTCGAACTGTAGTTACATGGCGGCACCTGTGACGGATCTGTTGGCGTTTATCTGGGGTTTCGTGCTCGTGGCGTACGGATTTCAATACGATAACGCGATTTTGACGTTCATGGGTGCGAGTATCGTCGTCGAACACGTGTTTCAGTTGAAAAGAAAGGTATAATTTTTACAATCTGGAGAGATTCTAAAAATTAACGGGAGGATGATTCGAACATCCGACTTCCGGGTGACCTGATAAAACACGTGTGTTTTATGGGCCCGACACGCTAAACCTCTGCGTCATCCCGTTTGCACCAAAGGAGATTTGAACTCCTGGCCTCGCGCTTACTAAACGCGCGCTCTACCCCTGAGCTATTGGTGCCTTTTTGAATTAATAACTCCGTCTCGGGGTTTCGATCCCCGTACTTTGAGGTTAACAGCCCCACACTCTTCCGATTGAGTTAAGACGGAATGGGTCCGGCCTACCCGATTCGAACGGGTGACCCATGGAGGATTCATTTCATACCACTACAATCCATTGCTCTTCCATCTGAGCTAAGGCCGGATAAAGCTCCCACCTGTATTCGAAACAGGGTTGTTGGATTTGCTTCAATATTATTCAAAGTCCAAAGTGATGACCACTACACTATGAGAGCTTGGGTTGAAGAGGGGTTCAAACCCCCACTTCATTAGTATTACTTTCCTTTTCTTTAAGCTCTTTTGTATATTTAAAATGATACATCACTAATGAGAATAAACCCGCCGCCACATTTGTGATGGTCATGGGTACTACCTCGTAATGTATGGAATACACGAGTGCAAACACACTCGCGAGAAGATTTAGGTGTAAAAAAGAGTAATTTATTGCCTTCGCGTCGTGATTTTTATAAACGTGTATGACTTCCGGAATAAACATGATGGTTATGAGTATCGAACTCGCGAACCCAAACACATCTATGATGTTCATTTCGACTTCTTTAATTCATCGATTTCTAGTTTAAGCTCTTTTATGGCTTCTATGAGAAGACTCACCATGTTCCCATATGAAACAGAGTAATTCGTGTCTTCCGAACCGTGTACGACCTCTGGAAGCACGGTCATGACTTCTTGTGCGAGAACACCCGTGTGTGTTTTATCATCATCTGTATCTGTTCGCTTATACGTGTATCCGTTTATGGAACACACTTTGTTGAGTGGATCTTTAATTTTAGATATATCAGTTTTTACTCTTTTATCTGAGTATGCTGTTACGTCACCAGTTGCGAGAATATTACCACTCACGTGAAGTTTTTCGCCATATCGGGTCGTATGGGCCACTCCACACCCATGAGGTTTCCGTCCTCGTCGAGGTCGGGTGAAGACATGCCCGGAAGGTCCCTGAGGTGTTGGCGGTAACGACCCCACTGTTTACGTTTTTCGTCATTTATGGGGTAATCTGGTGTGACATACTTATCGGTCGTGTTTATGAGTGCATCCCTTTCTGCACGAAGCTTTTTCATGGCGTCTTCTTTACGTTGACGCTCTGCTTCCATTTGAGCCAGTTGTTCGGGGGTTGGAAGAACGGGTTCCTCGTCCATTTATATTATATTCGCACAATTTTTTTATATTAGACAAAGGTTATGATAACTTTACCGTCAACGTTGTCGGTTTGATTTAATTCTGTAAATTGGAAGGTTACCGAACTATCGAAGTAAGATCCACCGCCACCACCGAAACCACTGGCGCTCGTCCCACCACCACCTCCACCCGAGTATCCACCACCTCCACCTCCACCCGAATAAGAACCACCGCCACCACCGAAACCACCATTTACACCATTGTTAGTACCATCGCTATAACCAGTTCCACCGTAACCACCACTTAAAAAACGGGTACCTCCGGCTGCAAAACCTGGGCTGTCTAAACCATTACCTAACCATCCCGCACCAGCACCACTATAACTACCATCCTCACCCCCATTACCATCGGTACCTCCGGCACCAGGATTAGTACGATTACCTCCAGTACCATTTATAGAGTTGACATTTGGATCGGCGCTCGTTGGTCGTGCATATTGACCACTACCACCCCCACCACCTGCAGCAATCAAAAGTCTTGATGTGGTACTGTTATACACAAACGTACCACCACCACCTCCTCCGCCGCGTGAACTATTTGGATTATTGACCCCCATTTGCCCCACGAGAATTCTAATGTAGTCACCTTTGTTGAGATTAAATCTACCCCTGATTCTAGCCCCTCTACCACCATACTCTATTGTACTCGTACCCGAGAGGTAAGCATAGCCACCAGTAGCACCGTACGCATCGATTTGATACGTCCCAGTTTGAGGTACAGTCCATTGTTGAATACCAGTGTACGGCGTCACGGTAAAATAATTGACATTGTCGGTCCAACTGGGTGTGTACGCACTTCTAAGCTGTGTGAGTGTGGGACCGGTTCGACCCGTTTGGCCCGCATTGGTGAACGTGTGTGAACTGAATTCATATAATCTGTCAATAGTCTCGATCGTAAACGTCAAATCCGTATACGCAGACGTATCCCCTGTATCCGTCGCTCGGATGGTCACGGTACTCTGGGTTCCACCAGATTCCGTACTCGTTCCAGAAATGCTACTCCCCGAGAGTGCGAGTCCACCCGGAAGACTTCCCACTACCGAATAACTGACGGACGAACCACCGAGGAAATCCGTCGCGGATAATGTGAGTGTAGTGGACTGCGACGTATAGAAAGTCTGTGTACTCCCACTCGCCGGGGACGACCAAGTTGGGTTCCCAAACCCAAGTGTCGTTGTACTCTTAGTTGTGAGTCCAGACCCATTCGTCACGACAATCCTATAAGGTCTGTTTTCGAGTTGACCCGACACCAAGGTACCTATTGTGAACCGAATGGTCTCAGTATCAACAAACGTAAAATTGGTTATATCGTACAAAGTTCCGTTGGCCCCTTCGAGTTGAACACTAGTCTGAGCATCAAAAAATGTACCGGTGACCGTGATGACCTCAGTCGTCACATCGGCGTATGTGGCTGGGTTGGGACTGAACGAAACTATACTCGGAGGCGTCGCGATGGAAGTCCATCCACCCGTTGTGTACGTTTCAAAATAATCAGTCGTAGAATTGTATCTAAGCATACCCACGACACTCGAGGCTGGACGTTCGTCGGTCGTACCTGTGGGTACGATGAGTGCATCCGTGGATTTTACATCGAGAGTCGCCCTCGGTTCCACGTTTGAACCGATGGTCATTTTGTGAGTGGAGTATATGTTACTCCCAATCTCGTTCCATGCATCGGCGGCGGATTGCACTTCGTAATCTTCGTCGTCATCCACAAAAATATCCGAAATTTCTTTGGTATCATCGATACTTTTCGTGTACGCTTTCCAGTGTTGAAGTTGTAAATCTGCGAGTGCCGTGATACCGTCGTTAGGGAATCGTTGTTGTGCGTATGTGAGTGCATCGGTTCTAACATCTGCCTCATTCGTGACATTTTCGACGTTAGCGATCGCGAGTTCACGAACGACTTTAGGGACTTTATCGACTTTACGGCGTTTAAACTTCATTTTACCGTTTTCAAAAGCAATCTTTGTTCGGTCACCGATCCACATGGAATTGTTCGAAACGAACAAATCCCTTATTTTGAATTCGGGTGAACCGATATCATACACGTCATTCGCCGACGGTATGATGTGCCCACCCATGGCGTAATCCCCGCGAACATCTAGCGTGGACAAGGGGGTATCCGTGCCTATACCTATCTTGCTGGTCGTTGTGTCCACAAAAAGATTAGACGTACCCACTTGAAGATTTGAACTGAACGTTTTAACGCCACCTATGGTTAAATCGGAAGACTCCAGATTATCGATTCTGGTCGCATTGGACGACAAATCTGTGGTGAGATTATCAATTCTGGACGCATTAGATGACAAATCCGTGATGACATTATCGATTCTGGTCGCATTGGACGACAAATCCGTGATGACATTATCGATTCTGGTCGCATTGGACGACAAATCCGCGATGACATTATCGATTCTGGTCGCATTGGACGACAAATCCGCGATGACATTATCGATTCTGGTCGCATTGGACGACAAATCCGTGATGACATTATCGATTCTGGTCGCATTGGACGACAAATCCGTGATGACATTATCGATTCTGGTCGCATTGGACGACAAATCCGTGATGACATTATCGATTCTGGTCGCATTGGACGATAAATCCGTGATGAGATTATCAATTCTGGACGCATTAGATGACAAATCCGCGATGACATTATCGATTCTGATGACGTTAGACGCGAAATCAGAAACATTTGAAGATTGGATGTTTGTTAACGCGGAGCCGTCGCCCGAGAAATATGTGGCTTGTATGTTCCCAACCACGTGTAATTCACTCGAGGCATCCGTCGTACCTATACCGACGTTTGCCGTGTTATAGTACAGCGTGTCTGGATCCTTGATCCAATACGAAGAATCAGCCCCACCGTATTCGATACCATTTTGGTAAATAGTACCGGTGATATGTATGTCTCCAACCACATCTAATTCATATTCCGGTGAAACTTTGTTTATACCGACGTAACCGTTTACCGTGTCTACAGAGAGATTAGAATTCCCCACGATAAAATTTGATTGAATGTACGCATTACCCGCGGTGACTAACACGTTGGAAGCCGCGTCATCCATGTGTACAGCTCCACCAATGGAAAGTTTGTATGAAGGTGCTGCGTTCGCTATGCCAACTCTCGATAAGGTTGTGAGCGATGTACCCGTATTGTTAAATTTAACCGTGTTTGTGGTCGTAGCACCTATGTCCGTAACCTCTTGTAAAGTGGCGTTGAGTGTGTAGTCTTCACCCACCGGGTCATATCCGGCGGAACCTTCTATGATTCTCAGTGTGCTGGTGGTGTGGTTTTTTTCATAGATATTTGAAAATTGTCCCGAATTGCCTAGGTAAGGCATCGCTACTACTATTAATTACCAAATAAAATACCAGCCATACCATTCTTCACCTTGAGAATGTTATAGTTGACCGCGTATACAGTTATCTTTTCTCCTGTTCTGTTCAATCCTCTTTGGACATTTCTGAGTGTGATCTTCGCGTCGTCGAGGCGACTGAAATTACACGTACCCGTGGGTGTGTAACTCGAGGCGTTCTTACAGAAATGGAAGGCGTAGTACCTCGTGTAGAACGGGCAGTTTTCGTTTTCATCGAACTGGTTGATCCCGAACTTACTGTGTTTGTAGTTTTGAATGGAGTGAAAGTAGAGCGGAGACATATTTTCCACAAGAGCAGTGGAGTTGAGGTAGATATCCGCCGTATCGAACGTGAACTTATCGTTGAGAAGAATACCACTCTTCGTGGGGTGTCCGAAAAATAGGGACTTCACGGGGTGATTGAAGAACGAGATGTCGAGATTATCGGACGTGTCGTACGTTTGTTTTTGTACTTGGGTGACGATGAAGTCGTGCGGCGTGTCCACGAAGAATTTACGTTCTTCTGTGTCGAGATACACGTAATTCCCGTAAAGTTTTATGTCGACGGCTTGTGTTGCGTCCGCAAAATCTATTCTGAGCTCGATTTGGTGGTACTGAAGAGCGAGGAGGGGCAAGAACATCTCGTGATCGCAAAAGTAAAAGTGGAGAGGAAGGAACCGGGTGTTCGACGTCGAGGTCGCGTTGTTAATTTCCTGGGACTTCGTGTACGTCTCGGCCATGTAGTTCTGCCAGATATCGGCTATGAAATCGAATGGTTGGGAATCAACCTTGGTTCCACCGATGTAGAGATGGAAAGTGGCACCCGTGAACTTTGATACGATGTCTTCACCCTCGAGCCAGAGTCCGTCGAGAAGATCCCCGTAGGACGGGATGATCACGGTGGAATCTTTATTCGTGATGACCTTGATGAGCTTTGGCGCTTGGGAAAAGTTTTTGTGTCTCGTGTACTTGGTTCTGAAGAGGGAAACACCCGCGGAATTCGTGATGTATGCGTCCTGGGCGCCTTTCGCGGCGAGTTGAATGAGTGAACCAGACATATCTAATATTGGGGGAGGTTTTCTTTGCGGCGAGGAACACTCACTCACCGGAGAGAAAATGGGTAGTTAGTTATTAGGGTGTATTTCAATCCCCTTTCTACTATAATATTCGCGTTATGTTCATGAAGTTCCCTAAAATCACCTTCTTCGTACGTATTGAACTACACCGAAACGATTTTGATTTCTTCAATGTCCATCTTGACTTGATCGAACACGAGATTTTCGACGAGCGTGGAATCGTATAAAAAGTCATTGACGTTGATACCAAGACTCGTGCCGAGCTTACACGCTGTTACCATCTATGGTTTCATTCAATCTTTGGTAAATACACCTTTTGTGCTCTGGGATTTGCGTCCAGTACACAAAGTGAGCGGGAAAGGCATCTATTATGATGACGACATTTAAAAGTTAAGGGTAATTAGCCACAATGGTACGTCACGCCCACAAAGGCGGCTATATATACTTCTTCATTTGCTAACAATTTAGTCGTATACTCCTCCTCTGATATCTGGGTGCCATCTGGTAGGAGGTATCGGACTTTGTATTGTGCTTCAGTTTCACCGGAATCTTCCCATTGGATCTGACCGTATTCGTCGAGGATATTAACATTTTCTTCATATTGTTCGAGTTTATAATCTGATTGAGTATCTGGTTCTAATTTATTATATTCGGATTCTTTTATAAAGTTTTCACCATATCTATAGTAGTTTACAGTTTTAAGTTCTTTTTTAATACTATACTTTATTCTCGGTGTCACGGTAAAATCACAATTCATGGTTATCTTAGCCACTGTATAATTTGCTAAAAACTCCGAATCTTGTTTCATACCGTATCCAGGGATGTTAGAAGATGTCACGTAATCACCCGATTCGAGTGGTCCATTTTGATTAGAAATCCACATGGCACCTTCACCGATAGAGTTAATGAATATCCTATCGTCACCCTCTTCTTTATATAATACCGACGTAATTCGACCATACTTGTCTTCTCTATATTCTGGATCTTCGGAGCCTGATATAACGCCGAACACACTTTTATCATACGCCCTATTCGTGACAGAAACGTATGGGATAGTCTCGTTAATCGTTATAGCTTCTAACCCTCGCTCAACTTTGTTGTTGACTTTTATGTTTTCATTGTTATTTGCTGAGACAATGAGTCCTATAAATGTTTTTATGTTTATGGGGTTTACACCTTTAACTATATTCCTGTGTTGACCAGTGAAAGTATTAGCATTAACTTTTGCTCCCTTTGATTCGTCATTTTCGAACATAATGGTCAGCTTTACAGGATTCCCAGTGTATTCTGTGTTCGACAACCAGTATAAGTTTGTGTTCCAAGTATCGATCGCATTCCCAGCAATATACCAATTACCGCCACCACGATACCATCTACAGTATGATGAATACGTATAACCATCTATTCTGATGTCTTCATTTGAATGTATTGTAAAAGGCGTGCTAGGGTTAGTCGTACCTATGCCAACGTTGCCCCTAACGACGGCCGACCCCCGCACATCCAACTGCGCCCTCGGTGTCGTGCCTCCCAAACAGAGAGCCGTATCGGTGAGATTGATGGCCTTCCCGGTGCGTCCGAGAGCGTACTCCATTGCGACCTCTTCGGCCGTGAGGGCGACACCACTCCATATTTTAAAGTTGGAGATGGAACCTTGAAAATTTTGACTTCCACTCCCGTTCGAACCGATAAATATTTCAGCATCATATAAGTTCAGGTTGTCACCATAGTTGGCACCACCGGTCGTTAACGTTTGTTTAACATTATCAACGTAAATTTGTCTACCGGTACCACTTCCGTTATATGTGAATACTACATGATGCCACGTAAATTCAGAAGGTTTCGTAATTTCAACGCGATTGCTTCTGAAATCAAATCCAACAATAGCATCATGAGACGAAATATCAATTCTCTCGTTATCTTGGGATCTTCCCATAAAAACCCACATTTCATAATCACTACTTTCTGCCTGTCCCTGATAAATCCAAAATGAAATACTCAAAGTAGCATTTCCGGAGATACCAGGAGGTGAATTTGTCTTGATATAATCCCCTGTGCCATCAAACGTGAACGCCCGGTCTGTGGATGAGTACGTCGCATTACCCTTGAGTGTCCCACCATTCCCCTCACCCGAAATGTCCACCACCGTCGTCGTCGAGACCGCCGAATCCACCGTGGTATCGTAGTGGACCACGAGGGACTCCGCCCGTGGTGTCTCCGCCCCGGCGGCGTGTCCGGAAACACGCGGGAGGGTCAGAGCCTTACCCAATGTGAGGTGTCCGTCCTCGAGAGAGGAGGGGGCGGGGGTACCAAAGAACTTGAGTCCACCAACGGACATCGCAATAGATCCAGCGTTGTGAGTAACGTGAAATACGTAATATTTGTATGGTGGATGGGAAGTATCGATTGTGTTAGTTGTTCCAGGATCCTGACTCCCAGTTTGGTTCGTAACTGTTTTCAATATATACCAATTGCTATCATCGTTTGAACCAATGATTCTAAATCCGGTTGGGTTTTGTTCATCACTTCCAGGTGCTCCTGTGTAATTGTATCGTCCTTGTACAACTAAATTATCAAGTTTGAATTTATGTGGAAACTCTATTTTCAACCATTCACCACCAACAGGGCTTGAATCTGAATTTGCTTGGAATGACATTATACCGGTATATATGCCATCAGTACCGCCATACCGATGGTCGGTGCTGGAATGAGCTGGATTCCAATAATTATCATTAGTCGCATCATTAATATCATCGAATACTTTCCAAGCTTGTGCTCCACCGACACCATTATTTGATCCTTCAGAACTCTGACTCACTCTGAACACCCCATGTCCCTCCATGTAGTTCTCAAAACCAGTCATCGCCTTCGGTGGATACTCCTGCAAAGTCTCGTTCCCCGCAACCTCGAATCTGGACGTCGGGTGGGCCACGCCCACCCCCAAGTTGCCCTTGTGGAGGGCCACCAAGTTTTGGCGGTGTCCAAAGCGGGGGGCGTCGTATTCATAGAGTTCCCGGACCTGGTCGGCATTGAGGGCCTTCCCAAAGAGGCGGAAGTTGGAGATGGAACCGTCAAGTGGATCTACACCTGAGTCAGCAGGTCTATGACCTATAATAATGCTTGTATTTTGAGGTAAACTTAATTGTGTACCACTTGTATAAGAACCACTAAGTTTTTGAGAATTCAAGTATATATCATCTTGTGCATTTGCTTTTTTCACAACGACAATGTGATACCATCTATCTTTCATGAGGGAAGCATAACCTCGTGTATTCGCACCGCCGCCAGATATAGAAGTTTGAAAATATCCAGATGTATTGTAATAGAATGCGGTTGTGTCATAGCTTGTGGTTTCGGGTCCTATTTGGTAAAAATGTACGTTTTTTAAAGTGTCTATCTTAACCCAAAATGAAGTTGAATGTGTCCAATCTCCAGACTGATTAGTTATACTTCCTGTAATTTTAGCATTCTGAGTTCCATCAAACGTGAACGCATTGTACTCCGTGTCGAAACCCATGCCACTTTCTAGTGTCCCCGTTACCCCCGAGCCTGAGAGGTCATAGACATTCGAACTGTCCGCGAAGCTGTACGAATTACTGTCGTTGGCGTCCCAGTACACCTCGAGGTGCTGCTGCCCGGGCTTGTTCGGGATGCTCCGGTGAACCACGTCCACGGAGGTGTCGCCTTCTTCGGTGCCGTAGAGTTCCCATTCACCAACAGATATACCTGACGACAAATCATATCTTTCCGTGGCTACATACGCGAAATACTTAAAATATCGTATTTCATTAATCACATGAACTTGGGGTGTGTGTCTATCCGGAATGTATTGTTCCGTGTAGGAATATAATCGTGTCCACGTGTCCGATGCATTCCTTTTTCCATAAAAGACACCGCCTTTCGGCACGTGTACGTAATTAAATTGTGTCCACAGATGTGTTTCTTTCAACTTAATAGGTTTGGGTAATTCGATCGTAATCCACTCACCCAAGACGGTTTCACTCGAAAGTCTTTCAGTTCCTACGTATGTATTACTTGTTCCGGTATAATAAGAACCACCGGTGTACCAACCTACATCACTACTGTTCCCACCTTTCAATCCGTTGAAGGCTTTGTATGGGTAATAGGTAGAATTAAAATTACTCGCACTCACCGTGTAACCCGCCGTGGTCGCCGCCGTCATCGCCACCTCCGGATACTTCGTCAGTGGCCTATCGTGCTTGGGCAAGTCCATGACGACGTCATCCCCCGCGAAGAATTCCGCACCCTTGGCCATGCCGAGAGAGCCAGCCACCTGCAACTTGGCGGACGTCGGGGCGGCACCCACACCCGTGGCGGCTTCGAAGAGTTCGATTTCGGCGACGGAAAAATTCACATACGGGCTATCCACTCCCGCCGCAATGGTTTCTGCTAAGAAGACATACGATGAGTAACTATGTGTCGCATGTACATCTACTCTGTTAGGTTCGTTATCCGTCCAACTATTCAGGTTTAGGTTTGAGAATGAACCTATTTGAGTCCATGTGACATCATCATTACTCGCAAATACGCGCCCTGATTGAGGAGCTCTAAGCCTATATCCACCAAGTTGATTGTAAAAATTGAAGTGTGATAATATGATGGACTGTGGAAGTTTTATTTTAATCCAAGAACCATTTACCCCTTCGAATGAGTCCGTGCCATTCGCGACACCATTTACATAATTACTATCACTTACCCAATTATCGGTTGCATTAGAAATAGTATTGTTGAATGCTTTATAAGCAGTTGAAGAATAGTTATAAGAACTAGAACTCGCAACATACCCCTCACTCTCATTGGCCTTGAGGGGCACCTTGGGCCACTTGATGTACCCCGTTTGGAGGGTCTCACTCGAGAGGTCACCGGAGATGTGCACGTTCTCCATGCGGGTCACCGGCTTTTCGGCGAAGAGGCGCCATTCCATAAAATCTAAGTATCCTCCATCATCGGTCAAATTCGACACACACATTCTGAAGTATTGATAGGGTGTTGTGGCGTTAACGTCGATACGTGTCCACGTAGAGGTTGTGTATGTTTTACCACTGAACTCCGTGATTTTGTACCAGTGTTCTCCGTCGTTTGAACCAAGGATAGTACCTGTAGCCGGTGATCGGTCAGTACCTGTAGGATACACATTTGAATGACTGAGAAGTATAGGATATGGGAGTTTGAGTTGTAACCATTCACCAACGTGGCGAGTTCCACCAACATCGGTTGTTGAATAAGTACCATTGTGTGCATATGGAGTAGTCGTCGAATACGACGTAGTGCTCGACGCCCAACGACTATCAGTGGTGTAATCAAAGGCTTCCCATGGAAAATAACCATTGTCACCTGTATAATAACTACTCGCACTCGCCTCGTAGGTCCCGTGACCCTCCACGTAGGTGTGGTAGTCCGTCATGGGTTCCACCGGATGTTCGGTGAACCCTCGCTCCAGACCCGAATCGATGACTTCATTCGTTGAACTGTTCCACGCCACGATATTTGCCGAGGCATTGGAGTACGTGAGTGTTGCGTTGAGTGTTCCGACATTGGCGGAGCCAAGGACGTCCAATTTGTACGCTGGTGCGTCCGTCCCCACACCAACATTCGAGGTTGTCGTATCCACAAACAGATTGGCCGTTCCAACCTCAAGGTTTGAGGTCGTGACCACGTTACCAGCCACCACATTACTGTTCACCGTGACCGCGGACACCGTAGACGCACTGATGGCATTGGACCCGAGGATTTCTCCGTACACGCCTGACGTGCTCACGAGGTCTCCACTGAATGTCCCCGTAGACGCACTGATGGCGTTGGACCCAAGGATTTCTCCGTACACGCCCGACGTGCTCACGAGGTCTCCACTGAATGTCCCCGTAGACGCACTGATGGCATTGGACCCAATGATTTCTCCGTACATGCCCGACGTCGCCACGACGTTCGTGGACTTTGTGTTTCCCGCGACATCGAGGGTGGCTGTGGGTGCGTTCGTGCCTATCCCGACGCTTCCGCCGATGTACGCGATGTTACTACTGTTTGGATCCTTGAACCATTTGTCGCCGTTGATGAACTTGAGGTTCTTGATTTTGCGGGGCGCCGAGGCCCCCGCCTCGTGGTAAAAGACGACGTAGCCTGGATCGTCTCCGTAAACGCGGGGTCTAGGACCACTGGTATCCACGTAGTGGTACACGGCTTCGCCATCGACCGCGACCGCGAACGTGTCCCGTTCGAAGAGTACGAACAATTTGCGCCATGCACCCGTGTTGAGTGTACTGGGGAGCGTCGCGGAATCGATCTGGGTCCCATCGTACGAGAGCGTGAGCGAGGTTCCATCGAGACCCAACGTGTACCCATTGGTGATGGCGGTGTTCGTATTGTTAAAAAAGTTGAGCTTAAACGTGTGGTCCCCGAGCCCATCAGTTGCTGGTTCGAGATACACGTCTGCGGTGAATGCCCACGCATTGGGAAGTTTGAGTGCCCAATTGTGGTAGGTCGTGGCACTACTGTATTCGGTCGTGTCCGAAAGAAGAACGGTGTTTCTGGCGACATTATTGAGAACCGTGTCGAACCCGGTCGCCTGTTGAAACTCCAGTTTGGAAACACGCACGATGGCATTCGTTATGTCCAAAATACCATTCGGTGTGTTTATCGACATTTAATATATTGGGAGAGAATTATTAAATGTGAGTGACTCACAGTGGAGAAAGACAACTCCTAGGGAGTTGGGGGAAAGACATCTATTATGATGACGACATTTAAAAGTTAAGGACAATTACCTTTTAAATGTGGATCGAAAGTGTCCTCGAACATTCTCAAAGAGAACTTGAACTTCTTGGTCTAAATCATATCGGTCTCGATGCGACGGTTCTCGACTTCATAAAGGGACTCCACGAAAAGTTAGGAAACCAACCGTCCGCCATGATGTCCGTCGTGAAGTACGTCGAACAACTCATCAATAAGAAGCCCATTGCACCCATTACTGAAGCCGACTTTGACCAGGATGGTCGTTGTAAACGCTACGAGTACATCTATAGAGCCACGGATGGCAGGTACTACAACGACCGGGCCGTTGTTTTTAAGAAGGGACTGGACTCTCAATACATTTATCAAGGTCAAAATAGGTCCAAGAGAGAAATAACACTGCCCTATATTCTACACGAGGACGTGGTCGCACTGGACGTGCATGGCCTTGATGCCACCCTCTAGTTCTCTCAAATACGTGGGAACCTCCCTCGTTTGTTGGGTATAGTGGGATTGTAAGTTTGAAGTCACTGGTGCGATGGTCTGCACGACGTACGCCGCACGCTGCTCGGGTGTGAGGGCAGCGTACTGCTCCACGCGAATAGACGTGTTTGAGGCTTCATTGTAAAAGTTTGTGTACCCAGGGGTGACGACGTACTCCGTACTCAAGTTGGCGTATTCAGCATCTGTTATGTTGGAATACGTGACCTCCTCGACCACGGAGATGTTTGAGTAGTGCGTCACGACCTTTGTGTACTCTGTGTGCACATTGGCGTCATAGACATCTGAACTCACATTAGAGTAAACAATCACTGGCTCGTACCCTTCTATCTCCACGGGAGACGTATTGCTGATGTACACGGGTGTGTACCCTTCCTGGACGTCCGCGGCCAAGTTGGTGTATTCGCCAACTTGTACGTTCGTATAGACATTGACACCGTCATAGATGACGACATTTGAATAGTGGGACACGGTATTGCCCTCGTAGTGCGAAATGGTACTAGAGGTCCAATAACAGTTCTCTACGTAGCCCGGCTCCTCAGTTTCACTCGTCGTGAGCACGTTGGACTGAGTGACGGAGACGATGTTTGAATAGTAGGTCTCTGTCTTCGAGTTTGCAAACTCACAACAATCACAAATGGTGACTACCGCTGGTTCACCCTTGGTGAAATAGCCCTGGATACTAGATGCCACGAGACCATCACCCGGTTGTAGTGGACCGCCTTCATCGGTGACCCAAACACTTTGGGCCTTCCAGGTTTGCGTGTCTTCATCCCACTCGTACCTGTTCTTGTCATCTGGTCTGGCTACTGGTGGATACCATTGAAGGTTATCATCAAGGGTCCACGATGGATAGGGTTGAGGTCGCGAGAAGTTATCTTTGTCTGGGTGGTAGATGTATCCCTTACCTGCGTATTTTTTACCTGGAGTATTTTTGTACGTTCTTACCCATGTTCCACCCAGACGATTTTCACACCAAAGTTTACTCTCTGCCAAAGAAACTTTAATGACTTCGTTGGTCTGAGGGTCTATTTCTGCGAAGTGAGGCATATTCTATACTTATGTGAGATATCTTATTATGACAATTCCGTCACCACCATCGCCACCCGTGTTCAATTCTGGGTCAGTACCACCTCCACCGCCACCTGTATTATCTGTGCCATTTTCTGCGTTGACACTAGTACCACCACTGCTGTAACCATATGTTGTTCCCGCACCTCCACCCCCTTGGCCACCAAATCCACCGTATGTTTCTCCAGATGGTCTAGTGTAAGTCGTATTGTCATTCTGATTTAAACCGCCGCCACCACCACCCGCATAATACGTTGCTGTACCTGTAATACTAGATTGGACACCGATACCACCATTTCCACCGTATATTTCAAATCCATCATTACCAGCCCCACCCGCACCACCTCCACCACCGGCGCCACCTAAACCCGATCTACCGGCACGACCACCACCATTACCTTGTCCAGACGTACCACTTGTTCTAGTTGAAGAATTGTTGTCATACCCATGCCCACCTCCGGAACCACCATCCGAACCAACGCGAGAACTTGCATTTCCACCACCACCTTTCCCGCCACCATCAGCAGTGTACCCAAGTGCTGTACTATCGGTACCACTAAAGGGATCGTCTTTTGCATTGTTACCCCCTCCACCTCCACCGGCACCCCCAGGACCGACTGTGATAGCATATGTACCTGCTGTTAATGTGATACTACCAGTCAAGAGACCACCGGCACCACCCCCACCCGAACCCCCACCCCCGCCGCCAGCAACGATGAGGTATTCAACATCGCCCCCAGAATACACCATGAAGTCGTCATCAGTCGTGAATGTGTGAATGGTATATCCATCGGCGTATGTCACTGTACCACCCGATGCACTCACACCCCCGATAGTCGACCAAATTGTCCCATTGTACACTTGTAATTTATTTGAAGATGTGTTAAACCTTATCATACCCGTGGTACCAGCTGCTGTACCGTCGATTGGTATGCGTAAAGTTTTATCCACTTGCAAAGGCGCCGCGATGTGGACCGGTTGTGCGATGACGTTGCCGAGGCGACCCATATCGTAGAGTCGCTTGACCTCCGTGGCCGTGAGGGCGACGTCGTAGAGTTTGAAGTTGGAGATGGAACCGTTGAATGCATTACTACCACTTGTTGTTGCACCTATAGAGAAGTTCGTCCCAGTTATATTTGGTGTAAGTGATGAGGAGTGTGTAGTACTTATAGCAGTTCCGTTTATGTATACCTTGACATTCGAAGACGTGAAGGCTCCACCAACGTAAGTAACCACCGCATGATACCATATATTATCTTGTACGACAAGTGAAGATGTTACTTCCTCTCCATATATTGAAACTGTGAACTTTTTGTTGTCACGGAACATAATTAAAAATGCTTGTGATGCTGCTGCAGTTCCCATAAATGTTAGGTAATCATCATCTGCTGCGATGTCTGATTTAAACCAGAAACTTTGTGTATGTGCCCACCCCCCTGTCCCTGTACCACTTCCAATTAAGTAATCATCCGTCCCATCAAACACCAACGCCTTCTCCGTCACATTATACGACGCTCCGTTATACATGAGACCATCCAAGCCCCATCCACTCGTATCCCGAACCACCTCGTTCTCCGTGGGGTTCGTCGAGGTGTTGTATTCCACCACGAGCCTGTCCCGTCGGGGTGTGTCGTCCGCGTCGAGCGGTGGCCCGATGCGAGGCACCGTGAGGTTTTTGGTGAGTTTGAGTTCCCCGTCGTGGAGGGTGGATTGACCACGCTCGCGGGTGCCGAAGAGGCTTATGTTACTCAAAGTAACTTCTTGATCACCACTTCCTCCTCCTTGGTTTTCTTCCCAAATAAAAACGTATTTACTGTAATACGTATCCGAGTACACATAAAATGGACTTGAAGTCGATCCATAACCCGGTGAAGATACGTTATCAAATATCTTCAATAATGTCCATGTATCGTTTCCATTCGTACCATAAAATGAAAACTTTCTTGGAAACTCATATTCATGTTGTGAGTAAGCGCGCGACGTAATAACAAAACTTTCAATCTTTGTTTTATATGGCATCTCGATTCCAACCCATGGTCCGTCTGGAAAAGTACCGTTGCCATTAAATTTTATTATACCTGTGTTTGTACCACCATTGTATATACCATCTGTACCGTATTCCTGGCTGTCATTTACCCAAAGATTATTTACATTTTTATCGAAAGCATGCCATGCTCCATATCCCGAATTAAAAATTACACCGTTGGGTGAAAATGTTCGAAACACCCCATGTCCATCCATGTAGGTCTCATCGGCCGTCATCGCCCTCGGTGGGAACTCCTCCGATTCGTGAGCCTCGTCCATCACTGTCAAAGCCGCCTCCGGTTCCGTCGTCCCGATACCCACGTGTCCCTTGTACACTGAGACGGACGACGTCGCCCGTCCGAACTGGTCCTTTTGGGCATCCCACAGTTCGAGGGCTTGCTCCTCGTGCAGGTACTTGTCGTACACCCGGAAGTTCGCGACCTTACCGTCCAAGCCCTCGCCGACGTGGGCGACGATGTCGAGGTCTTCTTCGGTGCCGTAGTATTCAATATTATCAATGGCGAAATAATCATTTTGACCCGCTATTTTGCGTACAACTAGTGCAAAATATTTATAGTAGGTCGTAACAGTATCGGCCGAGTAGTTAGTGCCTGTATCTGCTGGTGTGGCACCCACTTCAGACAAAAGTTCGGTCCAATTTGAATCGTCATTTGAACCATACACTTTAAAGTCTTCTGGTGCACGCGTTGAATCGCCGTCTCGTGAATAAAGAGTCATGGATGTCATCAAAACTTTTCTTGGTAATTCGAGTTTTATCCACTCACCATTTTCCGCCCCGGTTCCCAAATTGATAGAGGCGTTATAAAGATAATCGGTGCCATTGTATTCAGTTAATCCAGTTTGATTAACCCAGCCTTGGTATACTCCAGAATTAAATATCCCATTGAAAGCTTTATATGGTCTGTAATCGTATGTAGCGTCATCTCTATAACTACTCGCCGTCACCACATACCCTCTTTGAGCGTACCCGGACATCGCGATGTGCGGATATTTCAGCACTGTCGACGAGACGGGGAAGCGGGTGGTGTCGTTCTCTTTGTGGCCGAAGATCTTGATTTCATTTATGTCCACACTGGTTGAACCACCACCACCTTGTATTTTTTCAACAACAAGTAAAAAGTACTTGTAATATTCACTCTTATTTGAATCCGATATAATGTATGTCTCTGAACCACCCTCAGCAACCGAGGTGGTGACCCATTGTAGGTCTCCATCGAATGCTTTAAGGCGATGCCACGTTGTTCCATCGTTGCTTCCAAGAACAGCACCCGCATATGGTCTCCGTCCAAAATAAGTTTGATTATAAGCAGCCGATGCAATATATACAGATTCTATTTTTAGACGATGAGGCATTTCAAGTTTTATCCATTCACCAATGTAGGTGGTGCCGTCGGCAACAAATGTCCCTTTCGTTGTATTACTCTCACTTATAACACCTGGGGAACCCGTATAATTTCCATCTGCGGTCCAAGCCTGCCACACATTAACAGTAGAACTACCGTCTGGGTTATCATTAAAGGCTGCATAAGCGAGTCGCACGTCACTTCCACCCGAACCACCTTCACTACTCGCACTCACCGTGTACCCACCCTGTGAATAATCCGTCATCGCAAAAGGTGGATAGTCCCCGAACGTGTCTTGCACTTGGGCGTCCCCCAACTTTCGACCGTCGAGGTAGCACGTGCGTAGACCCCCTGCGCCCTGTGTGGCGTACACGAGATTGTGCCACGTGTTCGAGGAGAGGAACTGGTTATCACCACCATCGATCCATCCCAAGTGTCCCGTTTCGGTCAATGAGATGGACGTCTTGGCGTCGCCCTCACCCGCTTCGGTCCCCACGTGGAACAGTGTGGCATTCGAGGTCACGTTGGCACAGTTAAACCACAGGGACACGGAGTGTGGGTGCGTCCCCTCCATCGCAAAGTCCCCGGTAGACATCGTGACGTTCGAGGTCGCGAGGGACGAGAACGACCAGGCGTTCCCGGAGAAACTCTCACTGTTATCGGTGAGTGTGTGTCCCTCACCGGAATAGTCCGTCGGGGTCGAGCCCTTATCGCCATCGATGTACAACTTCACACCCGTCGTATCCGGAAGGTTGAACTGGGACGTGATGGTGGTGTCCACGGAGGTGTCACCGGCGGGTGGGTCTTCTTCGTAGCCGTAGTATTCGAGTTCGATGATGTTCACTACACCATACGCGTTATTTGGTGTTAGCTTCTCAATAACAAACATTACATACGAGTAATAGTTTGTGTTTGTAATACCCGAAAGTGTCGTCGCAATAGAATACTGGTCGCCTTCAAAATTAATTTCACTCCATGTGACATCACCATTATTATATGTTTTTAGTAGATGCCAATTTGTTCCATCATTACTACCTAAAAACGTTCCTTCGTATGGTCTTCTGTCGTCATTAGTACCAGTGGGGATATTTTTATAACTTAAAATATTAATTTCATGTAGTTTGACCTTATTTGGAAACTGAAGTTTTAAGTAATGACCCGTATAAGAAGTGCCATTTTCATCTTGAAATGTTACACCACTTATCGGAAGACCGGTCGTCTGGTTATACCCGTTTTCACCGGCGTCTTCAGATGAATAAAAATACCCGGCAGTAGACACAGGGCCACCGTGTTCCCCCTTGCCATTAAAAACCCTGTATGCCTGTCTATCACTGTACACACTATCCGAACTCACCGTATACCCACCCTGTGTGTACGTGTTAGTCGTGTCATTCCCGTCAAACTCCCCTTCCGTAAAAACAATCTCCGGATACTTCCGCAAAGGCGGCGACGCCCGCGCGTGCGGACCCGTTTGGTCAACCACCGTGTTCCCACCCGTGATGGCCGCCGACGCCATCGCGACCTTCCCTCCGTCGATCGCGAACGATTCGGTGAAGAACCGAAGCTCCGTGAGCGATAAAGTCACGTTCCCGGATGTTTTCGTGGTCACGAGACCGTATTTTTTATAGCTCCCGGACGCATCGACGACGACCGTGGTTTCCCCTGATTCCCAATTTTTGAGTTCGGTCCACGTGATGTTATCGTTGGTCGCGTAGAGATTCGCCTTTTCAGTGTTCCCGGTGAACGTGAGGTGGCGAAGCGTTGTTTTATAAGGAAACTCGAGGGCGATCCAGTGACCCTGTTCCGTAGACGTGTGAAGACGCGCGGTACCCGGTACGTACACACCCGTACCCCCTCCACCTCCGTAATCGGACGACGTTGTCCAAGACGTCGCCCCGGACTTATCGAATGCATTTTCCGGGGACCCGGTGGATGCGGTGACTTTATAGACTCCGTGATTCGTGATGGTCGTCGAGGCACCCGCGAGCGCACTCGGGGGCTGTTCGGAAACGACCGCGAGTTTATTCGAAAAAAGACCGCCTGAATCTTGGAAGACCCCTGTGGAATCGTTCCACGTGACGAGATTGGACCCGATGGTGGCGAGTGGGAGATTGGGTGCATACACATTCCCCGAAACGGTCGCGGTGGTCGCAGTGAGTGTCCCGACATTCGCGGTGCCGTGCACATCCAAACCGAATTCGGGATTGCTTATTCCCACACCCACATTGGACGTCGCGATGACCTTCGTGGCCCTGGGGGTCGCGTTGGTAAAATCCAAGTAGCCGTTTGGCGTACTTACAGGCATTTAATATATCGGGAGAGAATTATTAAATGACTAGAGCGAACGTCGAAGACGTTTAGTTAGGGGCGACGGGCCACACGGGGTTTTCGGGGTCCGTTGTGTTCGACGGGAGGTCACGAAGGGCTTGGCGGTAAACTTTCCATTCTTCTATTTTTTCCGGTGTGAATGGTGAATCTGAAACAGATACAATCCAGTCACTCTCTTTCATGAGATGATTTCTCTTATTTCTAAACAAACGCCACTTTGTTTCTATCAAATTTAGCTTGTGTTTGTTTTGTTCATCTTCGTTTAAATCGAATTCTATTTCATTTGTGTCTGGGTTGCGTGAAATTATTACGAAACGACTATCAAGATGTTCTGGGACAATTATATGCTCTAGATTTTGGGATCTCTGCATGACATCAACATGAGAACCAGTATATCTATCAACTATTTCCAAAGTTTCTGGTATTATAGATATGTATGAATTCATATACTTATGAGGGAGATATTAAAAATCCGGAAAAGTGTGTGTGTGCTCTGTATATGGTATAAGTAGCATCATTTCTGTGGCCAATTGCAATTTGATTGCCTGAACTTAGTTTCAAGGTAACGCTGGAACTTGAGGCTCCAGTGCTTGGGTGCGACCATACGTATTCGTCGCCACCGAGTAATAATGAATCCCATGTACCACTTGAACTACTTCTATACAGAAACGAAAATTGAATACCATTAGAACTATTATTAAAAATTACTGCGTTCAATTGATAATACCCACTAACAGGAGCAGTAAATGCACCAGTTGAGGTTGAATATGATGAACCAACATTAAATTGGGTCTCTTCCAGAATAATCGGGGTGTCTTTATCGTAATTCGCATTCCCATTATCGCTATAAGCTAAAAAAGACGTATTTGCGTGTTTTATATACCCATTTTGATCTATGCGAACCTTTTCACTCCACGTAGAGTACTCGTCAGACGCGCTACTGTGTTTACTGAAACTCAGTCCGTATCCACCCGTCGCGATCTTCCAACGAGCTTGTGGGATATCGTTTATGATGATGTCAGATGCACCACCATTATTACCAAATATGCTTCGAGCGCCTTGTACGTGTAGAGGTGCTTCTGGATCCGTCCTCCCAATGCCGACGTTGCCACTACCAAGAAACGTGGCTATATTTTTATCGGGTGTCTTACCGTAACTATTAGCCACACTAGATCCATCATTTGCACAAATATCAAGGCGACCGTCTGGGCTAAGAGTATGGTTGTCATCAGAACCTAATTTGAAACCAACAGAGACAGAATTAACATCACCACCATCACCTCTACTTGTAAATCGCAAATACTCTGTTAAATTGTGAGTACCTACAAAATCACCTTCTGTGGCACCTGGGTCACTGTTCTTAGCACTCAAATGTAAGTATGTCGCAGGACTATTCGTCCCAATCCCCACATTCCCAGTGAGAGTGTCCACAAAGAGGTTGGCCGTGCCGACCTCGACGTTCCCGCTCACCGTTAACTCCTTCGAGACCTCAACGTTCCCACTCACCGTTAACTCCTTCGAGACCTCGACGTTCCCAGTCACCGTTAACTCCTTCGAGACCTCGACGTTCCCAGTCACCGTTAACTCCTTCGAGACCTCGACGTTCCCACTCACCGTTAACTCCTTCGAGACCTCGACGTTCCCACTCACCGTTAACTCCTTCGAGACCTCGACGTTTCCGGAGACCAACGCGTCCCGGCCTACCGAGACGTTCGCCGTCGTTTGGAGACCCGTCGTTCCGTTCGTAGAAATGATCGTGTCCCCAGTCGAATTGTTTTCGTTCGTCACGTGGTCGAGACCGTACGCGGCGACCACGGAGAATTGACCGACCTCGAGATTAGACACGGCCACGTTCCCGTGTATGTTCGTGTGAAAAAGTGTGGAATCATCGATCGTGATCGTGGTATCCGTGTGTTTCCCCGTGGTGTATCCGATCTCGAGTGTATCACTGGATTCATCGAAAATGATCGCGACGTTACTTCCGGTCGCCGTCGATGGACGCGCCATCACGAAACCTATGTCGAGCACGGCGGGGTCAGACGTGTTATTGTTCGCGAGACCGATGATGGGATCGTCGACGTTAACCGTGGTGCTCCGAATCGACGTGAGTTCCCCCGCGACTGCTAAGTTTCCGGTGACAATCACGTCGGTCGCCGTGAGTGCCCCGACATTCGCGGATCCGTGCACATCCAAATTAAAGTCTCCGGGATTCGTGGTATTGATACCGACTCTCCCGGTCGACGCGTTCGCGTAGAGCGCCCCATCGACCGTGAGATTCGATGCGTGAAGATCCGTGAGGTCCGCGCGACCATTGACACTGAGTGCGTTTCCTACGGATACGAGACCCGTGCTGGTATTTACGAAGAGATTCCCGGTTCCCACTTCTATGTTTGAATCGGAAACGAACCCGGTGGTTTCGTTCGTAAACTGAATGGTATTGGACACAGTGTTTCCTATGTTCGAGACGATTTCGAGTGAATACGAGGGCGCGACCGTGATGACACCGAGGGTCATGGCGGCGGCTGCGGCGTTCCCACGAATGGTCAACACATTGGAGCCCGTGTCCTCGACCTGGAGATTAGAACCCACGGAGAGCGTGTTGAGTGGATTCAAATTCGCAACCCCTACATTCGAGGTGGTGACGATTTTACTGCCCCTGAGCGTGGCATTCGTCACGTCCAAAAAACCTGTAGGTGAGTATATAGGCATTTAATATATCGGGAGAGAATTATTAAATGACTGTGAAGGCGGTGGAGTGAGTGTTTAAACTTTTGGGTATTTTTCTTTGATTTCTTTTATCTTTAATTTCCACGCGTCTAGACCTTCGTGGTATATCATATCAAGCTGCTCTTCTATCGGTGGATACTCATTTTTCCTGTGATGAGTTCTGTTAAATTTAAGCATCGATAAAAACATATTTTCATCTGAATACTTTTGTTTTATGGTGGTACGTTCTTCGGGAGTTGCGGTTATACATTTAATGTAATCGTCATCCATTTTATTAATATATTTTATATTTATTTTGCATATAATTTTCCAATCGATTATATTCTTCTGAACTTAATGTCCGGTTGTAAACAATAATCTCTCCACACATCCAATCGGATTTTTCGGTACTAGTCGCGTTTACACTTATTTGGGCATAAGTTTGAGCAATTCCGTCCGTACCAGCACCACTTGTAGTTTGTTCCCACGTTACACCTTCGGACCTTGATCTGTAAAGATTATTCTGATCCGTACCAAGGACCCAGTTTGAACCGTGGCGGTCTGTCGTCGTCGTCATCCATCCTTGGTGGTATGCGACGCCTGATAAACCATCCCAATGTCCAGAAAGCCAATTAATGCCACCTTGACCATCAAGAATTCTTTTTTTATTAGTCCCGTTATACCTCGTCATGTATATGAGTGTGTAGGTAGAAGGTAAGATGGCCGTCGGAAATTTAATAATCGCAGATGTATTTCCATAAAGTACAGGGAATGTAGATCGTGCACCCACGCTTGTCCCATCGTGTGTTGCGTTATAATTTATAGTACCTTCGATACTAATAGCATGGTTACCTTCACCCGATGCATCCGTCCATTGCGAACCCGTCCAATTTTCGGGTAGGTACCAACCGACCAACCCCCTTATCATTGCAGGTGTAAAAGCTTCCAGTATTCTCCACGAATCATCAATTTTAATTACCGCATTTTTAAGCGACGTATTGTAATACATACTACCATTTGGTGATGACGATGGATTTGATGATAATTCACCAAGTACTAACGTTTTTTGATAGACATGAAGACCACCTTGTGGATTCGTCGTCCCGATGCCGACGTTGGCGTTCCTATCTACAATGACAGTTGGTGCTGTCGAATCGCCCGTACCAGAGTAGAGTGCGTTCGTCAATGTCTGACCTATGAAGGAGTCATCGATTAGGAAAGTCGAGAGCGTTGCATAGGCACCAGAGGCATCGTCGGATTTCATAACCTCAAGTGCGTGGTTCCCAGGAACAGTACTCGCCCCCGGACCGTAGAAAATGGCCGCGTATGGGTGTCGGTTAATATCATCAGCAGATGCCGCCAGACGTGTGAGTCCGAGTTTATAGCACGCAGTAATAAGATTTGTTGTCATAGCGCCCTCATATGCATCATAACTCGTCAGTATACCTATCTGTGCGTCCGTCATGGCTTCGAGGGCCGTCGCGAGGTTATTTGAGGCAGTTTCACTACCATGTGTATCATAACTAGTACTACTCACATGGGCGTGTGTAGATGCTGTGATGATCGTGAGTGTAAGACCACGAAGAGCTGTGTTCACGTGAGTTGTGTCACCAATTTTTACAAGGCGGTTCGCGGTGTTATTGTAACCAGTTCCTCTAGCGTACACGGGTGTGATTTCACCTATAGAATTCGTCGACAGCGTTTTCATGCGCACGTCTCCATCGACGTGAAACTTCGACTGTGGTGTGATGGCACCTACGCCAACGTTGCCGTTATTTTTTATAACCATGCGTAAAGTGTTTGAATCGGTATTTCTGAAACCATATTCACCATCCCCCTTGGCATAAAAGTTTATTCCGCCATTTACAGTACTGAAATTTTCTATAATACCGGCATTTGAATTACCACTGGTATGTTGAATATTGAAACCTTCGCCAACCCCATTTTTCAAGACCAACCCCGCACGATTCGATGTACTCGCATTTTCTATAAAAAGTTGTGCACCACTAGCCGCGTCATCTACATAAATGTGGGCCTTTTCAATCGGACTATTCGTCCCAACCCCCACCTTCCCATCACTCTTGATCACCATGTGTGTCGACTGACCTCCCATGGTCTGGAACGCCACGTCTCCCGAAGATCCCGCTGTAAAGTCGGTCCCCGTCTGGATGTAGAGATTACTGTTGTTCGAGTAAAGTCTCGCGGCTGACGAAAGCGTCGAGCCTTCACTGAGACGTATATCTGGTGCTGTTTCCTTGAATACCTGTAAAGGGTAATCACGGTTGGAATCCGTACCTATGCCGACCGCTTCGGTCGCCTCGAGTGAGCTCGCGCGGAACTTGGCGTTCTCGACCTCTAAGGTTCCTGATGGAGCTTCGATAGGCATTTAATATATCTGGAGAGAATTATTAAATGACTGGGGCGTGGCGTGGTAAGAGTTTAGTTAGGGGCGACGGGCCAAACGGGGTTTTCTTTACAGTGAGGAACACTCACTGGAGAGAACTTGGTGTTTAGTTAGTTAAGAAGTTCGAAGAGAGAAATTACATTGCCGTATGTGCACACGACACGTATCGAGCCTTGATGCCGCCCTCGAGTTCGCGAAACATGTGAGGCACCTCACGTGTCTGTTTGGTGTAGTAGGTCTGTAAATTGGACGTCACTGGTGCCACCGGTTGGACCGTGTACTCCACTCTCTGCTCAGGGGTCATAGCTGCGTACTGTTCCACGCGAATCGACGTGTTTGAGGCCTCATTGACAAACGACGTGTACCCCGGAGTCACGATGTACTCCGTGCTCAAGTTGGCGTATTCAGCAGCTGTGATGTTGGAATATGTGACCTGCTCGACCACGGAGATGTTTGAATAATGGGTAATGACCTTGGTGTAGTCAATGTGCACATTGGCGTCGTACCTGTCAGAACTCACATTGGAGTACACAATGACTGGGGTGTACCCCTCGATTTCAACTGGGGACGTATTGCTGACCATGACGGGTGTGAAACCTTCTTGGGCCGTGGCTACGTTCGTATAGACACTGACCCCATCGTAGACGATGACGTTGGTGTAGTAGGCCACCGCATTCCCTTCGTAGTGGGATATGGTACTGGAGGTCCAGTAGCAGTTCTCGACGTACCCAGGCTGTTCGGTCTCGCTCGTCACGAGCACGTTAGACTGGGTCACGGACACGATGTTGGAGTAGTAGGTCTCGGTCGTAGAGTTGGCAAAGTCACAGCAATCGCAAATGGTGACCACGGCGGGTTCACCCTTGGTAAAGTAGCCCTCGACATTGGATGCCACGAGACCGTCACCGGCCTCGAGCGGGCCGTTTTCATCCGTGGCCCAGATATGGGTGTGTTTCCAGGTCTGAGCGTCCTCGTCCCAACTGTACTCACATTCATCATCTGGGTGGGCAACTGGACACTGCCAATGGCACTTGTCGTCAAGGGTCCACGAAGGGTATGGTTGGGGTGGAGAAAAGTTCTCCCTGTCTGGGTGGTAGATGTATCCCTTACTGACCTTATTTGTGGGAGCATGAACCCATACCCCACCGAGGTTGGTTTCACACCACCTTTTACTTTCCGAAACAATAACCCGTAGGACGGTATTCGTCGTGGGGTCAATCTCTGCGTGTTCGAGCATAGTATTTATTGTAATTGAATATTAAAATGTTTGAAGAGATTCTCGCGTACGCCAAAACGGAATTGAGTATCATGGGTCTTGATACGACCGAGTTAGGTCCTACGATCCTTACCCTTCTCAAACAAATGCATAGTTTGACCGGGAACAGACCACGGGTTATGCATGGACTGGTCGGGGTGATTTCAAACCTTATTGATAAAAAACCAATCACACCCATTACTGAAAACGATTTTGATGAGGACGGTAAATGTACGCGGTACCCCCATATCCGTCGAACACCAGATGGAAGGTACTATAACGACCGAGCGGTTGTATACAAGAAAAGCTACGATGACCCCGCGAACCGGTACAGGTACAGCGGGTCTGAATGTTCCAGGCAGGAAATTATGTTACCATATACCGTCCGTGAAACTATTCAAATTATGAAGGGTACCGAATAATCACAATCCCTGAGCCACCAGCTCCAGAAGGTGTTACATCGGTGCCACTACCACCCGTACCCGCAGCACCACCACCACCAGTGTTTGCCATTGCATCCTGAACAGGTTTCCCAGTCGTACCTGATACTAAACAGCTATCGGTGCCACCTCCCTTACCACCGAGTCCGCCTTGAGGGTTGGTTCCTGAACGATTATCACCCAAAGCACCCCCACCACCTGCAAAATACCCATCGTCACCGACCGATGTACCAAAAACGGAACTATAATCGAGACCAATACCACCATTCCCACCTTGTCCCTCTGGATATATACCCGGCGCACCGGCAGCACCTGCACCACCCCCTCCACCACCCCCTCCGTTGTCAACGGTAGTTCCCGATGACGCACCCCCTTGGTTACCTTGGGTTGGTGTACCTATCGATAGACCCCCTTGTCCACTCCCTCGCATCCCGGCACCACCTCCCGACCCTCCATTTAATCCGTTCGTGCTTGATTCACCACCTCCACCTCCACCGACAGCTTCCTCTCCAAAAGCGGTACTGTTATTTCCACTATTACCTGTCGCGACACCAGTAGATGAAGCTGCATTCCCACCTGCACCAATTTCTATCGTGTAAGAACCCGGCAAGACGGTTTCTCCCTCCACAAAAATCAACCCACCAGCCCCGCCGCCCCCACCGAACACGGCTCCACTTCCACCACCGCCAACGATGAGATAGTCAATGTCACCTCCTGAATATACCGTGAACAACCCGGACGTGTTGAATGTGTGGATGGTATACCCACCGGCGAAGGTCACTGTTCCGCCTGTAGCAAACATACCACCACCAATTCCAACCCATACACTACCATCATGCACCTGCAGTTCACCCAAAGTCGTGTTAAACCTCATCATACCAAGCTGTCCCGTAGGCTGCTGTGCCGTCGTCCCAGATGGTATGATGATACCATCCGTACCTCCCACGTGTAACGGTGCTTGTGGGTTGTTTGTTCTTATGCCCACGTTAGATGTCGTCGTATCCACAAACAAGTTCGCTGTGCCGACCTCGAGGTTTGAACTAAATGTTTTTTCACCATCGATGGTCAAGTCCCCACTCTCAAGTGCCGCGATCCTCGATACGTTCGACGAAAAGTCACTCACATTGGAGGACTGGATCGCAGAGATCCCCGAACCGTCACCAACCAAATTGGTAACATTGATAGTAGAAGGTAAACGAGCATTGTCGAGTGTCCCCGAGCTTATATTATCAGCATTCAAGGTTGTGAGTCCCGAACCGTCACCAGACACAGAAGTCGTCGTCAAGGCCCCGACATTCGCGGCTCCGTGTACATCTAATGGGTACCCCGGACTCGCCGTTAAGATACCGACCCTGTTTTGACCCGCATCGACCTTCAAGGTATTTGTGTCGACCGTGAGATCACCGGAAAGTGTCATGGATCCACCCCCGTAAATATCCTTGGCGACTCCGAGACCCCCGTCTAACGTGAGTGCACCGGTCGACGTACTCGTAGAGTTAGTAACATTCGTGATCACGATGGGGTTCGAAGTGGTATTTGCACCCACACCGTCTGTGACGGCTTGGAGACCACTCGAGGCAGACGAAGAAATGCGGAAACTTTGGACCGTGAGTTTATTAGACACCACGGCGTTCCCGAGGACGGTCAAAACCGAAGTTCCCGTGTCCTCGACGTACAGATTGGAACCGACGTCCAAATTGTGTGTGGGTGCACTATTGGAAATACCCACACTCCCCGAAGATGTATCCACAAAAAGGTTGGCCGTACCTACTTCAACATTCCCCGAAATCTTCGCTTCCCCTACAACGTCCAATTCAACAGAGGGAGTTGTCGTCCCCACCCCCACATTCCCCGTCGTCGTATCCACAAAGAGGTTGGCTGTACCCACCTCCAAATTTGATTGGATACCGTTATCGAGGCTTATTTGTGCCGTCGTATTCATGATACCACCATCGATGGTAAACGATTCCGCGAAGAGTTTCCATTCCCCGATGTTCGCCGTCGTCGCACCCACAGTTTGCGTCGCCACGAGTGCGTACTGTTTGTATGCGACGGACGCATCCACGGCGATGCGTTGTGTATCCGTGAGACTCGAAGGTGTGAGTCCCGTCCAAGCCTTGATTTGAGTCCACGTAGTATCATCGTTCGATGCATACAAGCGTCCCGCCGTTGGGAAAGAATCCGTGCTCACGGCAGGTAACAGAGAAATGTGTCTCAACTTAGCCTTATATGGGAGAGTGAGTTCTATCCAGTCTCCGAGCACACCACCCGAGTGGTGTTCCGCGACACCGTTGTACACGTTATCCGTACCGGTGTAGTTCGCCGCGGATGCCCACGTACCCGTGGATTTATCGAAAACGTTTTGTCCCGTTCCGGTGGATTGGTCGACACTGTAAGTACCGTGTTGTGCGATGACTGTGGAAGCACCCGTCAGTGCACTCGGGGGTTGTTCGGACACGATGGCAAACTTATTGGAAATGAGTCCACCGGAGTCCGTGAATTCACCCGTCACGGCATCGTACGTGACCACATTGGTCGCGAAATCTGCGACACGCATGTTTGGAATAAGCACGTTTGAATTAAATTTCAAATTTCCACCAATTTCTATGTTTGACGTGACATTGAGACCTGTCGTCGCGTTTGTCAGAATGATTGTATCCGGTGTTTGGTTATACGCTTCAGTCACGTGATGAAGACCGTATGAAGGTTGAATGGTCGCTTCGCCGAAGCCGAGCGTCAAAGCACCCATGTACGTGTTTCCGTTTATCACCAAAACATTGGAACCCACGTCGTCCACGTACAAATTCGAACCCACACTCAATTCGTGTTCGGGTGCACTGTTTGCGATACCTACGTTACCGGAAGTCACTATACTGACCGCGTTATCAAATTCAACCGTGTTTGCGGTAACATTTCCGTTGATGATAATTTGTTCAAAAGTAGATGCGATGTTTGTGAGGTACGCGCCATCCCCAATGAACCGTGTCGCGGCGACGTTACCTACGACGTTGATCACGTGCGTTCCATCGTCATCCACATACAAATTAGAACCGACACTCAAATCGTGTTCGGGTGCACTGTTTGCTATACCAACCGCTCCAGTCGTGACGATACTGATTGTGTTCTCGAATTCGACTGTGTTTGAGGTAACATTTCCATTGATGATAATTTGCTCAAAAGTAGATGCAATGTTTGTGAGGTATGCGCCATCCCCAATGAATCGGGTGGCTGCGACGTTTCCAGTGACGTGTACCACATTTGATCCAGTATCATCCACGTACAAATTCGAACCGACACTCAAATCGTGTTCGGGTGCACTGTTTGAAATACCGACATTACCCGTGGCCACGATGGACGTTGCATTTCTAAATTCAACTGTGTTTGATGTGACGTTCCCATTGATCACAATTTCTTCCAAGCTAGAGGCGATGTTCTCGAGGTAAGAACCATCCCCGATGAAACGCGTGGCGTATACATTACCAGTCACATGGATAACATTCGAGCCGTCGTCATCCACATACAAATTGGACCCAACACTCAAATCGTGTGTGGGCAAGGCATTCGCGATACCCACGTTACCCGTAGTAATGATACTCGTCGCGTTTTGGAATTTAATCACATTAGAACCCGTTTGGTTACCGTTGATCAAAATTTCTTCCAAACTCGATGCGATGTTAGACAAATAGGCGCCATCCCCAACGAATCGCGTGGCCACGACGTTTCCGGTGACGACCACCACGTTATCTCCATCATCGTCCACGTACACATTGGAACCAATCGCCAAATCGTGTTCGGGTGCACTGTTTGCTATACCAACCGCTCCAGTCGTGACTATACTGATTGCATTTTCGAATTCAACCGTGTTGGATGTGACATTTCCGTTGATGATAATCTGTTCAAAAGTAGACGCGATGTTTGTGAGGTATGCACCATCCCCAATGAACCGCGTCGCGGCGACGTTACCCTCGACGTGTACCACATTTGAGCCGGTATCATCCACGTAAAAATTTGAACCCACGCTCAAATCGTGTTCGGGTGCACCGTTTGAAATGCCGACGTTACCATTGAAATATGCATTTTGTTGTATAGTGATGGTGTTTTGTACATCGACATTACCCAAAATGTTCAACAAAAATATGTTGCTGTCGGGTAACACGTGGTTATCTGTGAATGAATTTTGTGTGTAACCCATCGAGAACCTGTCTTCATCCCCGTGGTGAATCAAACCGATGTTGTGTCCCGGGTGTTCTATGATGATACCCGCATCGAAATCGTGACTCGGGTTATTGTTTGCGAGACCAATAATTCTGTCTTGTATCACCAATTCATTCGACGAAACCACGTAGCTGTTACCGGTGACGAATAAGTTACCCGTAATTTCAGTATCGGCGCCAATGATGATGTTTCCGTTATCTCTTCGAATGGATGAGTCCACGAGATAGTTATCCGCACCCACGACTGGGATGCGATTCACGGTCAATCCACCCACTGAAATGTTTTGATCTATGTTTACGTTACCGGCCGTAGTGAACCCAGATGCGGTTATGATGTTAGACACCGTGTTTCCGGTATTCACGACTTGTTCCAGTGTTTGGAGCTTTGTGAGTAAATTTTCGGGTGCAATCTTCTTCATGTCGTTATTGGTTTCATTGACGTACACGTAGTTAGGAGATGAAGATATGGGTGCGTTTGGAATGTCATTCGAACGCCCGACACCCGTGACAAATACGACACCGTTATTAGCGTGCGCTTTTATACATATACCAACGTTTTGTATTTGATCATTGAGACCATATGGTTTCGAGTTCATGACATTACCCGCACTCGTGTTGCTCACATAGACGGTTTGACCTTCTGTGAACCCAAGTGTATTAATACCGGTCACCTTACCATACGCCACAGCGACACCTTCTTCTCCGGGAGCCACATTTTCGTGGATGAGACCGATGGCTGGCATGGTTGATGAACTGTCCGCCTTAGCCAGTGCGACGTTTGCCACGTTATCGTTAAACGAATCTACAATGTACACTACATTACCTTTATGAAGTGTATCACCTGTGGTGTTGTGTACTTTTATGAAGTTGTGTATATTGAACTCATTTACCCAATTCCCATCATCATACACGAGAATGTGATCCTTTTGTGGACTCGTGATGGTTACATTTGTCAATTGGTCAAGTTTGACTTCAACGTTTGATGTTAAATCGGTTGTGAACGCAGTCGTTGGGTTGGTAAATTGAACCGTCTGTGTGGTCGCATTACCCTTATCCGATACGACTTGGAGGGTTACATTCGAAAGAATACCACCGTCCCCGTAATACGTGTTTGCGTGCACGGTGTTAGACGCGACGTCTTCCGCGGTGAGCGTTTGGGACACACGGATGTTTCCGGTGACGTCTATAGCATTAGTGGACAAATCATCAATGACGACATTGGAACCAATGTCCAAAGCGTGTGACACGGACACATTCCCAATAGCTACTATGACATCTTCGGCCAAATCATCGATGATGACATTTGAACCCACATCGAGCCCTCTAGAAACCGATACATTCCCGGTAGCCACAATCACATCCTCTGCGAGGTCATCAATGACGACATTGGAACCGATGTCCAAGGCGTGGGACACGTACACATTCCCAGTAGCTACTATGACATCTTCGGACAAATCGTCAATAACAACATTCGAACCAATGTCCAAAGCGTGGGACACGGACACATTCCCAGTGGCTACGATGACATCTTCAGCCAAATCGTCTATGACGACATTTGAACCAATGTCCAATGCATGGGATACAGAAACGTTCCCAGTGGCTACGATGACATCTTCAGCGAGGTCATCGATCACGACATTCGAACCAATGTCCAATGCGTGAGACACCGAAACGTTCCCAGTGGCTACGATGACATCTTCGGCTAAATCATCTATGGTGACGTTTGAACCAACATCAAGTCCTCTAGAAACTGCGACGTTCCCAGTAGCCACGATGACATCTTCAGCCAAATCGTCGATGACTACGTTTGAACCGATATCCAAAGCGTGAGACACCGCGACGTTTCCAGTGGCCACTATCACGTCTTCACTGAATTCATTTATCAACACGTTTGAACCCACGTGTATGTGTTCCGATGCATACATACCACCGATGACAGACACGACATTTGATTGAAGCGTGTCGATGAAAACATTTGGACCCACAGTGAGTTTACGAGACGCGTGTATGTTTCCTTGAACAGAAATTTTATCACTCGCGAGTGTGTCTATGGTCACATTTGAACCAATGGTCGATTTTCGTGTCGTGTGAGTGTTCCCCGTAGCCACGATGACATCTTCGGCGAGGTCATCAATTACGACATTGGAACCTACGTCTAGCCCTCTAGAAATCGCGACATTCCCCGTAGCCACGATGACATCTTCGGCGAGGTCATCAATTACGACATTGGAACCTACGTCTAGCCCTCTAGAAATCGCGACATTCCCCGTAGCCACGATTACATCTTCGGCGAGGTCATCAATCGCGACATTAGAACCAACATTTACTGCTCGGGAAGTGTATGTGTTACCTGTCACATGTATGACGTTATCCACATCATCATCTATAACGACATTTGACCCCACGGTAGCGCGCGTCGATACATCGAGTGTGTTAGACACGTCAAGGTCACCATACACCTTCATTTGTATCAAATTGGATGTATCCGGTACCAAATCGACTCCAGATGCATCGCTTTGTGTGAAACCGACCATGAATTCATTTTCGTGTCCACGATAACCCAAACCTACATTTGTTCCGGGTTTGGTCATGATAACACCCATATCCGTCGTCCCAAGTGTGTTATTGTTCGCGAGTTCTATGATTGCGTCATCCATCACCACATTTTCTGTGCGAATAGAAGTCACTACACCCGTAACTTCCAAGTTTCCGGATACGCGTGCATCTCCGGTGACACGCAATTCACTTGTTTTAGTAGTACCAGTGACGTTTAGAATCACATCACCCGTGTCGTCTACATATAAATTTGAACCCACATCTAAAGTGTGTGTGGGTGCGCTATTTGAAATACCAGTTTTAGTGGATTCGGTAATAAATGCGGTTTCGCCCCTGAAAATCATTGTATTCGACGTGACATTACCGTTTATGGTTACGTCTTCTAAATCAAAATTAAGTACATCCGATGCCAAAACACCAGAGTCCATAATCTCTTTAGTTGTCGTGTTATACGTCATCATCGTAACGTTTGTATCAAACAAATCGGGTTGTTCTCGGAGAGGTGTCATGTACACCGCCCCGGGTATGCTCGCATCTATTTGAGCATTACTCGCGTTGAATACAATTGTATTTTCCGCCTGGTCGTCTGTGCAGTTCTTACCAAACCTAATTTTGGTGGATCGCTCCACCGTCGGTAAGTTCTTAACCATTTAATATAGTGTTGCATTTTAATTTGCATAAACAAGTCCCGCCATACCGTTTTGTATACGTAATATGTTGTAATTTACTGCATATATTGGGTCACGGATTGGTGCATTTTCGCTCATGATTTTTGCTGAATCGAGTCTACTGAAATTTAACGTACCTGTGGGTTGAAGAGAGCTCGTAGATAAGCAAAAGCAATACAAAAAGAAATCTGGAGACGTGACAAAATTCGTGTGATAATAATTCATTACATCTATGTAATGTGGTTTACCCCACCTGTATTTACCAACATCTAAACCATTAATATTCAATTTAACCTTGTTTGTCGTGGAAGTCAATGCACCTTCCGTCGTCGTATCGGAAGACGCGAGATACTTTACTGGGTGATTAAACGTGAGTTCTTGTATCGTTTCACCAGATGGAATGTTCTTTTGCACTTGTGTTATCAACATTTCGTGATTTCTGGATACGAGGTTTCCTCGCTCTTCGTTGTCCAAATAATAATAGTTTGCATACATTTCTACATTGTAGTTTCCGGCGTCTGGCCCCCAATGTATGCGCATTTCAACATCGTGATAATGTAAAGCTACGATCGGTAAAGCGCATTGAGGACCTTCACAAAAGAAGAATCTAAATGGATAAAAATAAGAACGGGCGCTCACACCCGGGTGTGTTCCGTTTGAGCTCTTAGATACATTTTGTGCAAACGTATCGATGGCGATTTTTTCGGTAAAAATGCCATCTTGTGCGTCAATGACATGCCCCCCTATCAATATTTCAGCCTTTTCGACAATTCTGTCCCATCTTTGGGTATCGAGTGCTTGATTGTTATCATCCAATGTGAGATACACGTATCCCAATAAATCACCAGTTTTTTCAAACTTTACTGATGACATAGCGTTACTTTTCACATTCCCCTGTATGGTCTGCTTCTCGACGGACTGTGAAAAATTTGAATGCCGTTTAAACGTCGACGAGAAAAATGAAATCTCTGGCTCACCCATGATGTGTTCATCTTGGGCTCCGATGGCTATCAATTGAACGACACCCGCCGACATTTATAATAATAAAAGGTAAAAAATGTACGTACCTAACGCCCAGACTCTACGAAGGGCATGTTCCTGTTTTTGCAGACAAATTTAAAAACAAAAAAGTTGTCGGCGCCATCCGTGATGGTGGCGCCATTTTCATCCCTGAGTGTAAACGTCAATCTATCGAGTTTTCTGATTGGCGTGACATACTGAGATAACACGTCGTATTCGTTTTTGAATACGATTGGATTGGAACCACCCTGAATCAATGTACCGAAGCCATTGTTCAAAGTGGTCATACTCGCTTGACCTTCAAAAACATTAGAAGTTCTTTGTGCGAAATTCGTGTTTAATTCATTGATCGATATGTGACACACATTAGAACCAGCTGCATCAATTCTCGCAGTGGAGAGTCGAGCTTGGACGATGTTTTCGAGTGGCTGGGTCAAGTGCACTGTGAAAGTATTTTTACTATCTTGGCCGATGGTATCCACCGTTATGGAATGATACTCATACTCAAAATCTGGTAATTGTGCACGCGTAGCAGTCACAAGACTCATTTACAATAGCTTAGATTAAAGATCCACCAATTCCACCGACAATCTTGGCGTCAGCGCTTCTGCGAACGAACGCTTGGTCACCACAGATACCACCTGGAGACAAAGACTTGGTGTAGTACGCGGAGTCCTTGGATCCTGGAACACACTCGATCTTGTGCTCCAAGTCAAAAATGGATTCGGCAGCGCCTTCGGGGGCTGGTTCGATGTTGATTGGTCTGGGCTGGTACCCACTGCGAACACCCGCGAAGGTCACGATGACCGACAAGAGGCAGAACACAATGACGATGGCCGTGAGGGTGTTTCGGTTTGTGGCGTTAAGATTCATTTATTATGTATCCAACATTTTTATATAAAGTGCGTTAAAGAATTTGGATTACTTTCAAAGTACAGAGTAATGGACGGTGAAATCGTGCTCGACCGGAGTCATGGTCATGTCATGAAACTAGATGATGATGAACAGGCGCTGATGGATGAGATTGAGATTGAAGCCCCGCGTCCACGTTCTGCCAAACTTGTACCCAAACCAAGTGTGTATCGCCCACCACAGCGTGCGGCACCAGAAGTTCAAGAAGACATCGATGCCTTCGCGAATCCAACGAAACAGAGTGCTCCTCCACCACCACAAGACGAACCAGTCGATTACGGTGAATACGAAGAGGAATACGAGCAGCAGCCATACATGCAGGGTGATTACGCCATGCAAGAAGAAGAACGTCCGTCTCCTGGATACAAAAGCATAGACGAGGAGAAGGCGGATCTCGTAAACAAGCTCAGTCGTCTCGAAAAGAAGGGGTTCACCGTGAATAAGCGTCTCAATGTGTACTCGAACATTGATGATCTTAGAACCGAAGTGAAGAGAATTACCTATAGTATCGATGTAGACAAGTCTATCAAGTTCTCCAGGCGTATGCTCATCGCGTGTGTCACAGGCCTTGAGTTTTTGAATAAGAAGTATAATCCATTTGAGATTCAACTCGAAGGCTGGTCTGAAAACGTGATGGAAAACGTAGACGACTACGATGAGGTGTTTGAAGAACTTTACGTCAAGTACAGAACGAAGATGCACGTCGCTCCAGAAATCAAGCTCGTGATGATGCTCGGTGGTTCAGCGATGATGTTCCACTTGACGAACAGTATGTTCAAATCCGTGATGCCTAACATGAATGATATCCTCAAGCAAAATCCAGGACTCGTGCAAAACATGGTAGATGCCGTGAAGAACACGACACCGAGAGGTGCGACGGAAGCGCCATCCAGTGAACCATCGGGTGAACGCTACGAAATGAAGGGTCCTGGTATCGATATATCCAGCTTGATGGGTAACATCATGATGCCCCCGACACCACCCATGTCTACGTCGGCTCCACAGCCGATCCCACAAGTGGACGACGATGACGACGATGCAATTTCAGACATCGTAGAAGCCCCAGAAGAAGTTGAAGAGGAAGAGGACGTCAAAGAGGTCAAGGTCTCAGGAACCACTAAGGGAAAGCGTGGTCGTAAGAAGAAGTCAGTAGAAATAAATTTGTAAGCGTACAGTATAAATGATAGGGTACTGTCCCATCGAGGAAGAGGCGCCAGTGCGCCAAGTCCCTCAGATGCGTGCTCCATCTCAGAGAGCCCCAGCGAGGGGTTCTCGAATGGAAGACACGGAGACGAACTATGTGGTCTTATTCTTTATCGCGGGTGTTCTCGCACTCGCCGCTATGGATTCTATTAAAAAGTAAACAACAACCTTTTACCATTCACACAGCACGTGAATGGTAAAAAGAGAAATTTAAGTGTTTTCGAGTTCTTCGACCATCTCCCGGAGTTCATTGATCGCGGCGACCGTGTATGATATCAGCCCCACGTAGTCTAGTTTCGCGTGTTCTTCACCCCAATCTTCGTAGTTAGGTTCGTTCTTCGTTTCGTTCGGGTTTGCATCCTTCCCGAGCTGCACCAAGTGTCTCAGTTCTGGAGCATCGTAGTAGATGTCTTGTGCGATGAAACCGGACTCCGTGAGTCCATTCTTTTCATATATGCACGGTTTCAATTTGGAAAGTGTGTCTAGGGAATTCACGATGATCTCGGAGTTGGATTTAGCTCTCACGTCAGATGTTTGGGATACTGTTATGTTTGTGAGACCGGTACCATCACCGTAGTAAAATTCGGCATATACATTACCATTTATAACTAAATCTGCAGATTCATTGTCTATGTCTTCGTCGTAATAACTGGTACCAAATGAAATAGCATGTAGCGGATTCGTATTATGAAATCCGAGTCTAGCCCTACTGTCAGACGCATAAGATTCCGTAATGAATTGTGTAGACGCACCCGGTCCATTAACCCACTCGGGTATACCAGAACTATTTATAGCTAGAAATTGTCCCGGTGAACCTATAGGTAATACGTCGAGTGTATCAGTTGCTGAAGCATACAATATATCACCCTGTGAAAATCCATGTATTCCATCTGTTGATGATATTATGATATTACTTTCGAGTGAAGTTAACCTTGTGTCTAGTGTTATATACGATTGTGGTGCAGCCCATTCTGGTATACCGGATAATCCTACAGATAGTACACTGCCCTGTGTAGCGCTTATACCTAGGTTAGACAAATTCCCATTGGTAGGTGCGTATAATAAATCACCTTTACTAAAATCACTCGTGATACCAGACGTGTTTGTTATGATCTTTTTTTGACTGAGTGTGTTTATTCTTGATGAATTGTCATCCAATTCCGCCTGTGAAGCGACTGACGTTATATTAGACCCATCGCCATAAAAAAAACTCGCTGTGACGTTTCCAGATACCGAAACGTTTCCACTCGTTTCAAAAGAAGTCGTTGGATTTGAAAATGTAACACTATCTGTTGTAGTACTCCCCGCCGCGGTGACCTGTTGGAGTGTGGGTGTCACAGCTCCCTGACCAGATAAATTAGACAGTTGCGACCCATCACCTATCAAGTAACCACCCACGTCTAAATTGCCACCAATTTCTATGCTTTGTGATGTCGTATTTCCACTATCCGTCACTGCCTGAAGATCTAACACGTCACGTTTTAGTATTTTTTGTGTGTCTCTCCCCGTTGAACAACACGGCATTCTAAAATTACTTTCTATTATTTTTGAGTCTTTCTATGCGCTCTCTCAGTTCTTGAACGGATTTCACGACATAGGCTATGAAATGAAGATACCTCAAACATGCATGACGTTTACCCCAATCTGAATAATCGGGTTCGGGTGCATCGTCATTCGGGTTGGCATCTCTACCTGGCCACACGACATGTCTTAACTCTCTAGCATCATAATATATCTCTTGTGCGATAAATCCTGATTCGCGTTTTCCTTCTTTTTCATACAATTTTGGTACCAATTTAGATAGTGTATCGAGTGATTTAGACATGGCTTTTATTTTAGATTTACGACGTTTGTCACTAAATACCAATAATTCCCCTGCTTTTCCTAAAGGGAGTGAACCAGATGGATTCAAAGTTCCTCCAATTGGTATGATTGAAAATGACGGAAATACCAATTTACTTCCGTCTCCATTTAAACTACCGTATATGTCACCATATGTATATAACTTCCATTCTATTCCAGATGGATGCTTCGTGCTACCAGTTCCAGAATACGAACGTCCATTTTCAGAATAGAACATACTATCGTTAAAACGTAAACTAAATAAAAGGTCAGATGCAGGTGCACTTGATGCTATAGGTATTCTATTAGACACGCTCGCACGGGTTTTATCTGTTCTAAGTTCTATAGTAATGTAATCTAATGTACCATCCGTACCAGTTGTAAATATAGGATCATTACCTGAATTTTCCGTGTAATTACTCGGGTGTAACCACATGACGTTATTTCCCCATTCATTTACTCTTAAAAGTCTACCAAATCCAGTTCCATAATCACCCGTCGTAAGAAAAGTATTATCGGCTTTGGTTTCCCTTTCTAGGTTTGATAGTTGATTTGTATATTCGGCATATAGTATATCCCCAGTTGAGAGTGTTGAAATTGTATTCGTATTAGTAAACATAACATTTTGTTCCATCGACGCGATTCTATCTGGTGTGTCACCCACAATTTCTGGAATATCTATATCCACCCACTCGGGTTGTTGGGACGTCGTGTTTGCGAATAGCACTTGATTTGTTGTACCTATGCTTAGTTTGTCTAACACGCCATCACTCGTAGATTTAAGTAAATCACCTTTTACAACGTCTGTGAGGCCACTTGTGTTTGTGATGATGATATTTGATTCTATATCACTTATTTTAGAATCAAGTACGGAAATTTCATACACGTTCGCCACACCGTCTAAAAATTCGCCATCTCCAATGAGTTCTGAACACGTAACGTTTCCGTTCACGACCGCGTTTCCACTGGCGTTTACGTCATTGAGAAATGTGACCTTATCACTCGTAGAAGCACCATACCCCGTGACTGCTTGTAAGTCTGGAACATATGTATTAGTTGGAACGTTTGTTACAAAACCCGCGTCGCCCACAAAGAATCCGTCTACTTGCACAGAACCATCTACTCTTATACCATTTGTAGTAACGTTTCCGACTAGTGTCACATTTTCTAGATTAGACTCAAAAAGATATATCTCATCGTAATACTTTCTATACGCCCGACCTCTCGCGTCACACGGCATCTTGTAATTAGGCTACAATTTTATCAAACACTGCCCTCGCGCGAAATCATCGGGTTCTTCCTCTTTCACCTTCGGCATCTTGAAGCCACCCTGTTTATACACGCGCAGACGTTTGTTATACATGGCGTGACACACTGACCACTGGTCGAAGATGTCATAAATGTTTGGGTTGTTCTTCTTTCCCTTGGTCTCACGCATGATTCTACCTATGGACTGGACGATATCCGATTTAGGGGTCGCGAGAATCACTGTGTCGAGCGTCGGTATATCGAGTCCCTCGTGTGCCTGACTAAACGTCGCGAAAATGATCTTTTTCTTACTAGATTCCGTGAGTTCTGATTCTTTCATGCCACCCATGTAGAGTCCGGACGTTTTTGGAAAACACTGTTGAAGCATCATACAGTGTTGACGGCGGTCACTCAACACGAGTAATTGTCTCGTACCCCTCGTGATGCGTTTAATGAGGTCGACTAACATCTTGTTTCGGTCGCGGTTCTCTGAGAGTTCTGTGATCATCGTGGAGAGTGAGAGCTTCCCGAATCGTGTACATGGCGGAGGGTCTCTGAAACGGGGACACTCAAACTCAATTGGAAACACCTCCACGTCTTGTTGATTTTCTCGTTCCACCGCAAAAAATGTAGGGCCCATGAACCAATGAAGCACCTTCGTGAGTCCATCTTTCCTGTTTGGTGTCGCCGACAAACCGAATATGTGGTTGGGGCACATCTTAAACAGTGATTGACTAAACACTTTCGCGCATATGTGATGCGCTTCGTCTACTATGACTGTACCCACGCTATCGAAATCACCGAACGAGTATTCCTTAAGGGACAGGGACTGTAACATGGCGATGACGAAATCACACTCAACCTCTTTCTTGTTTTGTTGTACACGACCGATGGTCGCACCCGGACAAAACTGTTTGATGCGTTCTTCCCATTGATTCGCGAGGAATTCCTTGTGTACGATGATCATGGTTCGGTACCCGAGTTTACACGCGATGGCTAATGAAACGGTGGTCTTCCCGAACCCGCACGGTAGGCTGAGGACCCCGTGACCTGCGTCAATAGCCGCAGCAAGTGCGGCGTTCTGATGGGTGGCATCCCGGAGAGTTCCATGGAATCGGGTAGAAATTCGTGTAGGCACAGGTCTCTTATCTTCCGTGGGTTCTCCCAGTTTACTAGTTCCGTAGTATCTTGGAACGCAGATTCCATTCTTAGTTGGTCTAAATACCTTGAAAGGGGGAGGAGGAAAGCCAAAATCATCATTCACTACGGCCCTTACCGTGAGCTCCTTTTTTATTTCTGGAGGTGGATTGTTTACGATGTATCCACTCCGCGTGAGCATTCTAATGTATTAAAGATTAAAAACTTTAATAGACTAGAAACATGCCTGTTCTTAACGTGGAACAAAATATTGAAAAGTTGACGAATGAACTCGAAAAGTTGCACCAAGAAATTTATAGACTTCAAGGAAGTCTTCGTGTCTTCTTGGGATTTAAGGAAGCGGGTCTAGAGGAGATTGATGTTCCCGACAAGGAAGAGAAGGAGTCTGAATCAGCTTAATGGTCCACGCGTAACCACTATGGTTTGCGACGTTCCAAGCACCATTAAAATTTACTGACATTTTCACTTTGTCGCCTTTAGCTAGAGATTGTACGGGTGTGTCGCCTTCCACGGTACACATCACACGTCTGTATCTGAAAGGCACTTTGAGCGTTAATAGGTTTCCATTCAGTGGGTCGTCTATGTTTTTGTTGAGTATAAATTTGGATTTGGATTCCTGGAGACCGCGTGCGTAATCACGAGTTCTGTTATCCACCTCCACGCGTATGTATTTCTTTGAGTTGAATTCATACATGGGTGTGTATACCGTACCCTCTATTGGAATCATCCTTTTCTGGTATATATCGTTATTAAAATTAAAGCTATAAGTATGAATAGGATGTGCGTGACTAACACGGGTTGTAAAGGATAACGAGTCCCGAATCGTTCGTGACAGAATGAACGTCCGACCTCCACAGCCGCTTCGATACTCGAATACGGCGTGTATCTCGGAGACATCATTCCACATAGCGCCACGTGTTTGTTTTCTCCGAAGAAGGGTACTTGTCCGTGAAGACTCAAAACACCTGAAGACTGTTCGAAGTGCCACCGACCATCCTTCCACTCGGCACCCCACCCTATGCGTACATTCCTCGGCTCGGGAACACCGAGTTGTTGAATCACACTGGGTGTGAGTACATCTGGGTGCGTTGTTAAGACGTCTTCCGTGAGATCACACACGACACACGAGATGGTCTTACCATCGGCGAGAACCACGGGTTGTAAACGAAGTGGTGTTTCCATACCGAACTCCAAATCTGAGCGTATCCGTATGGGCTCGTCGTAGTCGAGTAAGACGTTAATACACCCGTAAGTGCTTGGACCTATCTTCTTTGTTATGTCTTCGCCCCAATTCTCGCCTACCAATTGGAGTGCTTTACTGTTGTCTACACACAAGACGAGTAACCCATCGTTTATGGTGACCCCGTCCCTGAATTTAGCCTCGTATCCGTCCTCGAGGTACTCGACAGACTCGAGGTGTGTGTTAAACATGAATGTCGCGCCGTTATCCAAGAGCGCCTGTTGCATCGCGTCGCTCATCACTTTTCCGGATACACTCTGTGTGTACTGTTTAGACATGCCCACGTGGTCGAAACTCTTTACGAACTCGTACGCGGACATGGTCTCCCAGTCAACCCCATCCATGATAAACGTGAGCGTTTGAATCAAACGTTCGCCACTCGTCGTCATGTTTCCTAAAGCATCTCTGAGTGAGATGGACTTGTACTTAGTAGGTCTCGCCAACACACGTCCCGCGAGAGAGGCGAGAACCCCGTAATCCTTGATACCTAAATTTCTGAATACGGTTTTGTAAACATCCGTCTTCGCGGGTTGAAACACGCCGTCCCATTCGATTCCCATCTCTCTGAAAAGACTATCGGTGTTTACGAATGCGTTATCAAACACGATTCTGTGTGCGTGTAAATCACGGGTCTCTGTTTCTGGTTCCCACCAAGAACCACCCGCCGATGGTTTGCGGTCGTACACGATGACCTCGTGGTCCGTGGACCTGAGAAGTTCCCACGCGACAGACATGCCTGTGGGCCCGGCACCCACGATGTGGACTCGCATTTATAATAGTATGCCAAAAAAATATACACATATTATAATGCAAGCTGGAAAGGAACTCAAAAAATTACAAAAGGCGAGGGACGCACAAAAAAAGAAAGTAGAAAAAAGTTATAAAAAATATGATAAAAAACACGTGGCAGGTAGTAGACGTACACCCGTTTATGAAAAAAAGTATGAAACTAATTACAATAAATTGAAAGAATTAAATAAAAAACTTAATAATAATGCGTCTAAAACGTTAATGAAAGAAAAAGGTTTGTTGGGAAAAAATAAAGCTAAGTCACTTCTTAATGAAATAGAAAGAAAAGGCAAAAATGTGCCTAACATACCAGAAAATATAAAAAGTATCATATCCAATCAACTAAAAAGTAGACCAAAGATAAATGTGACTCGGGAATTGGTGTCAAATTTTAAAAACTATCCATTCCATATTCAAAAGAAGATCGTAGATTTGTTGTATAACACGAATGTTCCAGTCAAAAATATCATGAATTATGAAACACTCGAATACATAATGAACAGAATCGATTCAAACACGAACCGTATGATGTATAAACCAGTTAAGCATTCAATAAAAATGAAACAATTTATGAATGAATACAAAAAATATTACAATTCTGGTAAAACTTATAAACAATTCATAAATATAACTTATAAACTAAATAGTGCATTCAATTAGGCCGGAAGATACAACATGTTCCGTGTGAGTTGGTAAAACACGAGGAGGGACACGGTCAAGAGTGTTTGAAAGTCTAGGTATTCCATGGACATGATGAGTAGAAACACGTTGAGAATCACGTGCATGGGTATTGGTTTCTCCGGTCCATACTTCGTGTAGAATCCGTACGTCGCCCCACCCGATAACAGAAGTGCGTTGACGGCCGTGGCGTACGATGGATGATACAAGAACCACGCGGTATACAGAAGTGAAACGTAAGATATGAATATAGATCGTCTACCGAGTTCTTTCATGCTATCCACGATCAATAGAGGTTTTCTTTCCAACAGTTTGGATTCCCAATGTGGACCAAGGATTAAGTAGGAAACATACAGGATCACGAAAATATACCACATTTTTATTAGTATCTAAAAAAAAAATAAAATAAAAAAATATTTTTTTGAAAACTTTTTTTAGAAAAAAGAAATGTAAAAAATAATTTTTTTTCTAAAAATTTCTGGAGACAAAAAAGTTTATAAATTTTTTGGTTTTTTATCCATACTTAATATAATAAAACCCTATTTAATTTTACTAAATATTTGGTATTAGATTTTTCACTTTAGACATGTTTTAGACATACCTTCTACTTAAAGCTCGTCTTTTGGTTTGATTTATATATACCTATACTATTTTCATAAGAAATTTCTCTCACAAAAAACAAAATAAAAAAAATATTTTTTTGAAAACTTTTTTTAGAAAAAAGAAATGTAAAAAATAATTTTTTTTCTAAAACTTTTCTGAGATACCCAAAAAAATTCTATTAAAGAAAAAGCTCGAACCATGTCTAGAGATGAACCCATTAACACGAGCATACAATTACCACGTGATGCGCGTGGCGAGTAAGACTGCCGTGCCCGGTTACAAAGGTAAAGAACCCGTCGGGTGTGAAGCAGACATGCGTCGACGAACCGTCTCACAAAGTAAGGTACACTTGGTACACAAGACTGTTTGGGACCCCGAACGAATGACGTACATCACGAAACATTACCTACCCGATGGTACCCCGTATAACGCCATGACGTTAAAGAATAAAATATCTTCATAAAGTAAGGATGCGGACATGTGCATCGCTAAAATTAATACCAACGCACGTTAAACAGAAACGTAATACGTGGAAGTTTGCCGCGGAATTCTTGTGGCGTAAGAATTTTGTAAAAAATCAGTCCGAACTGGGTGCGTGGACTCGAGATCAGTTAATAGAGCTCGGTCCGACCTTTGTAAAATTAGGCCAGATTGTATCAACGCGCGCAGATCTTTACCCTGTAGAGTTTACGCGGGAGCTCGAATCTTTACAGGATAATGTCCCTCCGATAGAGATGGAACGTGTAAAAGATGTTGTAAACACTAACGATGTATTTTCGGAGTTCGACTACGAACCTTTTAAATCAGCGAGCATAGGACAGGTACACATGGCGAGACTGTTAGACGGTCGCGAAGTTGTGGTAAAGATAAAACGACCCAACATTTATGATATCATGAAACGAGACACGGATAACATAGTGGACGTCGTAAACTTTTTAGAGCGAGTGGGCATAGATACGGGTGCGACGTCGGGTAAGGTACTCGAGGAGTCCATAGAGTATCTCTTATCTGAATCAGATTACGGGAAGGAGATGGAAAACGCACACAAAATGCGTAAGGCATTCAAAGGTGTGAAATGGGTAAAGATCCCAAAAGTGTACGATGAGTTCTGTACGGAAGACATGATAGTCATGGAGTACGTGAAATCCGATAAGTTTACGGATATTCGTGACGAAAAAGTGAACCCCAAAAAGATATGCGAAGCCCTGATAACATCTTACGTGATTCAAACGATGGAGAAAGGCCTGTTTCACGCAGACCCACATCCGGGAAATTTGGGTTTCTCGGAAAATGGGAAACTCGTGTTTTACGATTTCGGGCTCGTGATAGACATATCCGATGAGCTTAAGTTAGGTTTCCAAGACCTGTTTAAGTGTATCATAAACAGGGACACGAAAGGTATGGTCGACACACTGATACGACTCAACGTGATCGTCCCCACGACATCCGATACGAGTGATATCGAAATATTTTTCAAAACGACACTGAACTATTTGGAAACACTGGACGTAAACGCGTTCAAAAATGACGTATTGGACGACGAAATACTCCTATCTCTCGCCCAAAAGAAGCCATTCACAATTCCTACGTCATTCGTGTATCTCGCCAAGGCCTTTTCTACAGTGGAAGGTACGTGTATAAAACTAGACGAAAATTTCAATTACTACGAATATTTGGAACCCATGATACGCGAACAATTCATAGACAGTTTTGATGTGCAAGACATGTTTTCGACATCTTTGGAGATGCCTTCGAGGATACGAAACATAAGTACGGCTGTTCTGGGTTTGGAAGAATCCAGAGCATCCATGAAACGTTCGTTAGAGAGGACTAGGAAAGAGATGCGGTACGCGCAATACAGTGTTTTGTCTGCGGTGTTTGCTGGGAACATGGTGGATCACCTACCGGCGTTTATATTATTATCTACGTTGAGTGCGTGGTTCGCGTTTACTTCTCATAAAAGTCGATAGAAACTTCTTCCTTTGGTTTCTTTTCTTCGACAAAGAAAGCTTTGTGGCTTTCCAAAATCTCACGGGAACGAATCTTTTCACCCTCCGCGATTTCGGAAAGCTTTTCTCTGATGCTCGTGAAATCATCCACGCGTTGCTTCTTCATTTTCTTACCGTACTTCTTGAACTTCTTGCGAATGGAGGCTATGTTAGCTGGAGTGGAGGCCGCGATGACAAACATTTATTATTTCTTGACATTTTTTCTCGGTGTAAAAGCCGACTTTAAGAATTTACTAGACGCTATCATTTTTTGTGTCTTCATCGCCTTTTCAAACTTTTTTATATGATCCAAAGTCGCGTTTTCGTTTCTCACCTTGTCGCGTGCAAACTTCTTTTCTTCGCGTGTCATGTACGGAGACGCATTGATGTATTTGATTCTGTTTGTGATTCTTGCGCTGATGATCGAGTTGACGACTCGAGCTACTCTGGGGTCTTCGCGTTTTCGTTTACTTTTCAAAGATACGAGTGCATTTGCGACATTATTCATCTTACTATTATTTTACAAATTAATTTGAGATATACGGTCTAACATATCACTTAAATAGAGACCTGAAAATGAAACGTTATTATTTCTGTATGAGAAATTACCACTATTACTCTTCTTTATGGTCTTCATGATTTTAACACGCTTTTCGAGAGCTTTGAGTGCCTCACCACTCTTTTGAATTTTTTCAAATTGTGAAGGTTTTATACCTATGACATCTAGAATCCTTTCTACAGATGGGGAGTCTCGTTTGTAAAGTTTGAGAAACTGGTACAGCTGTGCCAAATAATTGATGAGTTCCGTCTTGTACACACTTAACACGCGGGTGTTGTTCATGTAATTCTCTATCATATCGTGTCCCTTGTACATACGACGCGCATCAGAAATTCGCACATTTTTGCGTAGATTATCATAGTTCAATAGGAGATCTACGACTTCTTTTCTCTTTGGTTTATTAAATACGATTCCTTGATTTATGTAATTGTCGTAAAGTTTCGCGCGCGTGGGCGCCTTTGATTTGTCACTCGGGAGCGTGGCACCTCTTTTGAGTCTGTTTACTATCTTGTTATATTCCCTCATACGCGAGAGTATTTCACTGTTTATCATGTTCTCGTTTTTGAGACCCATGTTTGAGAGTATATCTTTGATTGCTTTGTTACTCATCTTACTATTCCATTACAAATTAATATTAAGTCGCTTGAGTTTTTCCTCAAACTCTCTACGTTCACCCGGTGATTCAATCTTTTCACCCGTGGCGATGGCTCTGATTTCGGGACCTGTTAAGTGCATCGCATCCGTGCGGAAATCCTTGAACGCCTCCATCGTTACGGGGACGAGTGGTTGGACGAGTTCATAAATTGCGTTCGCGTATTCCCGAATCTCCATTTGTGCGTGTTCATCCATGCGTAGGTGAAGGTAGTGCATGAGATTATGGAGATTGATCTTCCAATAGAATTCCGTGTACGTCGATTGTGGGAGGTTGCCACGCGCCTGTTCCCGGCACGTACCCCTGTCGAGAAGGTCCTGGTACAACTCAAACGATTCGTTGAGCTTTTCAGAAACTTTAGAGGATAATTCGTCACCGACATCCACGACACCTTCCGAGCCCTGATTGTTTACTTTGGATTGCCCGCGTAGAATGTCGGGTTCGTAGTACTGTTTCGGTACGACGGAGTATCTGGCGGAGAGTTCGTTGATGCTGGCCATGCGGTGGCGCATATGCTGTCGAGCGATATAGATGGGCATTTTGATGTGAAACTTGAATTCCACCATTTCGAAGGGTGTGGTGTGCCAGTGTCTAAGGAGATATCGAATAAGTCCACGATCTCCTCTTGAGGTTTTAGTCCCATCTCCATACGAGACTCGGGCGGATTGTACGATGGCCGCATCCAAATCTTGTTGAGGCATGTGGTCCACGAGGCGAACAAATCCGTGATCCAAGACATCTTTCTGCATGATTAATTATACAACGGCTTAAATCTTTAATGCCATGACATCCTTTCTCTCAGGCGCCTTAGCAAATAGGGGGTAAGTTCTACCATGTTTCCAAACGGAACGTATCTGTAATCGATGCCTATGTTTTTACCCATTCCTAAAAGTTGTGCGGTCACGTATTGATCCTTGTCAAACCTCGTCGCGTAACGAAGAGACATTTCATTGTGTGTCGCGATGATGGCGTGTACGTGTGGACACACGAGTGAGTACGCCATCGCTTTCGCGTACTCGTTGTCTACGTCCGCCTTATTCGAAAACAAGTCTTCTTGTGTTCTCAAGTAAGCACCGCGTACGAGCTTTGCGCCTAGCATGACCCCATCTTTTTGTGTGTCGTCCATGTCACACAGAAGTTCTTGCATCGCCCGCATTCTATACATTTGGTAGGTCTTGTATACATTAACCTTAGTTTTCGTGTTGTGTTCCGCCATCATATCGTAACATATGTCTGGGTACAACACGTCTTCGGCGTCTATGCAAATTTTTACACCGTGTTTCTTCGCCGTTTTTATGATGGAGTGTGCGCAGTCCTTTGCCGTAGATTTCGACTCCCTCGAACCAAAACTCGTGAGTTTTATGGCGCACATGGATTCGGGTGGGAGCGTTTTGATGACACTCTCTGTGGTACGCATGACTTCGAACGCATCTCTCAGTTTACAGTTTTCCTTTGCGTAATCGACGATGACCTTCTCACCTCTTTTGTGTATGATTTCTAAAACACGTGGGAGTTCTCTGAATGTTGCCGCATATCTGAGCATTACTTTACTTTAGATATTTTTCGTCTAAATCATTTTTCAATCCGTCTATGTCCTTGTAGTACCTTCTCAAGTCTTTCATGAACCGTTTGTTTTTCTCGAGACATTCACATTCGGGTTTGTTAAGGTAAATCCATGCGAGATTAGACTTTGAGTATTTAGATTCCTTTTGATTTTGATTAGGTCTTCTCGGAATGACTTTCTTTTTCACAGTCTTCTTGAGTGGTTCCGTACGCTTCGTGAAACTGATGGCTTGCATCACCGTGTCTGCGAGGTCATCTTTCTTCTTGGACTCCTTGAATACCGGGAGCCAGTGGGCGTTGATGGGATTTGCATTCAAAAACGCTTCGCACCTTTCTATGGATACTTTCTTCCGTTTGAGATACTGAGCTTTACCCGGACCACACACGTCTGGAATCTTAAACTTGGCATCGTAAATGATAGTTTCGGAATTAGGAGCTTTTATGACAAAGTACGCATGTAAAAAGTTCTCTACCATTTTCATTTTCTTGTTTCGATCGGGTTGTTTCTCTATGAGAATGACATCTGATTCTAAGACCCACGGTCGTTCATCGAGGTGATTTCGCATCGACACGAATATACCATCTTTAGATTCAGGGGGTACACCGGATACATCCCAGTTCGCGACGAGATTTGACTCTTCATTAAATTGACAAATAGCTAAGTTACGTATACCTACGTCTATGCTAAGTATCATTGACTTAAAGGAAATTTATTTCTTTATATACTGTAAATGAAGAAGGCTGGACGTTTGAATACGTTCGCTGTTTTGATTTCCATAGCCATCGTGGGCTATTGGCTATACACTCTCAGACGCGAAAACCTGGACGGTGATTCCAAAGCCGTCGCATACGTGCGTGACGCTCCAGAGGGTAAGTTTATCAACCCATTTGTCATTTACGGTCTCGCGAAGGAACAGACGAAGGATGAAGAAAAACTCGCGCGGATCATCCCACTCGCGAAGTCTGGTGACCGCGAAAAGCTCATCGCGTACCTCGAAACTTTGTAAATGTATTTTTGTTTTTAGTGGTAACAGTACACCACAGAGAACAAAAATGATTATTTATCTTTTACCAAACTTGGATATACCGGCATTGATACCCTTATTCAATCCCTTTTGACCAGCTGGAGACATACCGAGTACAATCATGGCTATCACGGTCATGCAACAGCACACGGCGAGTGCGATTATGGCGTATTTCGCTGGCCCAGTCATGGCGCCTATGACACCGGCGGCGGCATCGCCGACCGAATCGACCACTTCCGCGGCACCACCAGCCTTGGACGCAGCCGTGGCTTCACCCTTGGCGATGATTTCATTCGCCATTTTGTTGGTTGTGATGGCCGAAAGAATGTTCTTAGACACGGCTTGTGCAGCCAAATCCGCGGAGATGTTCTGTTTAAATGTGAGCTTTTCGCCATTGAGGCATATGGTTTCACCTATGTATATGTTTTGATCTTGTACGTTAACGGATTCATTGATAGTCTTCGTGAGGTTGTTGGTTTCAAGTTGAGTTTTCACGATGTTTTTAATCTCTGTATTAATATTTTGATTTACGTTTTGGCGATCACCGAATTGCATGTTCCCCATCTGGGTCTGTTTATCGAGTGCGGCCCCAGCCTGTGCCTGAAGTTCAGATACAATTTCGTTTTCTACTTTTTGGAAACTTTGGGCGATCTGCTCCGTCGTCGCCATGAAACTTGAGGTGATCTGTTGATCGGTCTCAATGTTACACCCAACATTTCTCAACACCTTGAGTTGCATACCTTGAATGTTTTGCATGGTGTTTTCATTGATGGTTTCGTTGTTTGTGACAGAATTGTACATCACGTCATTGACGACATTCATATTAAAGTTTTGGTTGATGGTAGAACTTCCACCCCCACCCATGATTTGTGATGTACTGAGAAAAAAAATATAAACTTAAAGACTTATATATAATTCTAAACTATGTGGTGTTGGTGGTGTTGTCATCCATTTGAAGGTGAAACCTTAGAATTACCATACAAATATGACGAAAAGCGTAATAAATTTTATACGTGTGGTGGATTTTGTTCGTGGAGTTGTATGAAAAGATATGCCATCGATAAGTATGGTATCACGCGCGGTGGAATTATATGTAGTAACATAATCATCATGCGTAAGAAGCTATACAACAAACTCGGTTCTATCCGGATCGCACCCCTCCGCGAAGAACTCGATGTGTTCGGTGGAACCATGACCATAGAAGAATTTAGGAACGATAGCGTCGTAGACAAAGAGAAACCTAAAGAGATAGATAAGAAACCCCTAGAAAGTAAAGTCATACCAATTATTTCAAACACAAAGAAGATGGATGAAATAAAGAGTGCGACTGGAAAGAATGAAACACTCCGATTAAAACGAGAGAAACCACTCAAACGAAACCAAAACAATTTGGAATCGGCGTTAGGACTCATCATTAAGTCCAAAACGTAAGAGACGCTTTTGTTTATTTGTCGGTTTCGATTTAGGAAGTTCTTCTGAACGGGCACTATGCACCCAATTTTGGCCATCGTACGCCATCCATTTGATGTCGTGTTTTTCTATGACCTTTCTGCATAAAACACACGGTAGTGATATACCTTCGCCATAACTGGTTTCTCGGCAAATCACTAACGTACCATATTTCCTGTTAACCCAAGACGTAAACTTGTGTGCCCTGTACCCCTTCTTAGAGCACACGCGCTGGAGTTGTTTGATAAGTCTTCGCTCTGCGCAGCATATACAATCACTTTGGACAGACTCGAAAAAACTTAGTAGTGTAAGTGGTGACGACCGGAAACTTCATGTTTATTGAATACAAGCGCGTTATTTTTAAGGTGGTTGCAATTTTCACAGACCGAACCTTCGAATACAAAGCAACAATTGTCACATTCATTTAAAACACGTATGTTCCTTTGTACAAGTTTGTTTTCAGAGTACAAAATTAAATCTCTTATGGTGTAAATTCCATATATGACCATGGTTTCCAAAGATGGAAACTTCATCCTACTTACCAAAACAGCTGCAAACTTTAGATACCTTTAGCATTACGGAGAAACTGTCAATCATTGGTGGAACCATCTTCTTGAGAACGATTTCAAGTTCGGAATCTTCTTCGCCTTCATCGATTTGTTCAATCAAAGAGTAGATCAAGTCGATCACGAGTTCCTTCTTTTCTGGACCCTTCAAACCCTTGAGCTTGTTGACTTCCATCATGAGCGTCGATACGACACCACAGATGTTTTCCTTGTTGATACCGGTCTTCTTGTATCGGTTGGCCAACGCCTTCATGCGCTCGATGACCTGCTTCGCTTCCTTCGTCTTGTCGCTCGCGTAACCACTGATGACATTTTCTGGTGCGTTATCTGTGTTCTCCATTTATGTTTATCATAGAAATAAATTCTTTAATTATTAATAATGGACGTAGACAAGACTATTGTGTTCGTCGCCGTATCCATGGGTGTGTACCAGCTGGTGAACGAATTCAATAATATATACAACATGAAGGGACTCGAAGAATACGACAGAGCTTACGTCATTTCCGGTATCATCACGAGCCTTCTGTGGACGGTGTATCAATACAGGCAGGGTTCAAATTATTACGCGATGTACTCCGCTGCAGGTCTTCTATTAGGTGTATACACGCTCGTGCAGTTGTATCGTCGCCAGAAATACGAGGCGTAAACGTGGTGTGTTTTGTGAGTGTACCTATGAATTCTAACATTTTGTATTTTTCTTCGAACGTTAATCTTCCTGTCTTCTGCATCACATAAGACAGGAGCATTAAGAGGATTCGAATCGAATCGACTACATGCATATTTACTTTCTGCAAATTTTAAAAAGTAACAATTTACCCTCATCTGAAACCCCTTCCATGAACTTCCCGTAAAACTGACCCGCTGAGACCTGTGTACCACTCAGATATGTGATTTTAGTGTTTGACTTTCTAAACTTGTCGACGGCATCGTAGTGTTCCGCACACCATCGTTTTAACTTATCTATGTGTGGTTGAGAACGTTCTATGATTTCATCTCTCTGTTTTTTCTCTGCGGACATCTGAATTTTATATTCGATGTACTCATCTATGTCTATGAAATCACCCGCTGTTTTTTCTGGGGGTACAATCTGTGTATCCGCCGCGACGGCATCATTGAGGATGTCTTTCAGTTTTTGGAGTTCATACTTTTTCATGTAGTACTCTTCTGTGCCTTCTATTTCACCCGTTTTTTTAGCGTCCAGTCCACCTAGGATGGCCATGACTGATCCGACACAACTAAAGAAGCACAATAGTATCAACGCGATGATTCGTTTATCCATCTATTGTGTACGGAGATTAAAATCGAGTGCGCGTTGTCATTGGCATATTTTGAGACAATGGTGTTGTTTCTATGGGACTCGCCGAGGTCGCTGGAGCAGCCGAACCCGCCGCGGACCTCTTGAAAGATGGGAGTTTGCCACCCTTCTTTCTAAACATCATGAAACCAGAACCAAGCATGAGAAGCAAGTAACCGATTAAGCTCACGATACCGAAGTTACGGGCGGACTTATCGGCGGAGTCCTTGCATTCGTTGGTCATGGCGAGAGTCATGGAAGATGCGATGGTACCGAAGATACCGAACAATATACCGAAAACAGCGGCCTCAGACTTCGCGAACTTTGCGAAGATGAGCGTCGCGATGGTCGTGATGGCCATGGTCATGGTGTGACTCAAGAACCCCTTCAAGTTCTTCCACTTTTGGGAATCTTGGATCTGGCTACACTTGTTGAAGGTAGAGACACCGACGCTGGTGATCGCGATGTAAAAGATGCCCATCATGATGATTAAACCGAGTGTACCGTTCGACATCTCGAGTTCAACTTTTGCGTTATTGGCGAGTGCCTGAAGTTGTTTCAGATCGACCATTTTATATGTTATCTACTGAGAAATTAATGTCCATACATCTTCACTGAACACCGTGTGTACCATCCTGGGTGAATAATTTACTTTCGTGTTTACGTGTAAAAAGTTCTTGGATGGATTTCCAAGCTCCATGAGTTCTATCATCCACGCGTAACAGCTGTCCATGCAATGAACCTCTTTTGCATTTTCTATGACGCTTATGTAATCAAAAATGTTTGGATTTTTAGATAGACGATCTTGTGTGATTCTAAATTCCCGCATCCCGTTGTCTGTGACGATATTCATACCCCTTTCCGGATCATCGTGAATAAAAACAAAATCCCCAGTTTCATTTATTTCACTGTTTACGTCCCTATCTACCCTGAATTTAGAATACATATATTTGGGTGGTATACCAGCTTGTATGTATATACTATGTGCCCAATTTAACAATATACTTGGATCCCCATGCATGAGCATTTTCCACGGTTGATCTGGAATACCATATGTAGCGAGTGGTATCACGCGACCTTTTATGTTTGACCAAATAAGTTTTGGGTCATCCGAATCTACGGTGAATACATCAACTTTGTCCCCTAAATCTCTATACATGAAACGGATGGATGGTTCTTGATTCTTTTTACAGAAAATTCGAACGTCATCCTTTTCGGCAAAGTGCCTCACCATACCATTTAACATAATCTGATCACCCAAACCGAGGTGATGAACAATAGATATGGTCATACTAACATACGAGACATTTAAAGCTTTAAGTCATGTTTATAAAAATGCTGGTTGACGTATCTAACGGTGAATTAATCGATAAGATTACTATTTTGGAGATTAAGTCTGAAAGGATAAAAAATGAAGCACAATTGAAGAATGTTGAAAATGAATTGAACATTCTTAGAAAGTGTGAATTTGAAACGTCTCATAAATCTTCACTCAAGAAGATAAATGAACTGCTTTGGGATTGTGAAGACAAGATTCGCCTATTGGACAAGGCTGGTGATTTTGGTGAAGAATTCGTCATGTGTGCGAGAGACATACACAATTTCAATGATGAACGATGTAGGATTAAACGGTTGATTAACGATGAAACCAACTCTTCACTCATAGAAGAGAAGAGTTACGAATAAATTCTATAAAATTATCCATACCTCTTTTCTGTGACCATCCTATGCTCGCGAGCTTATCGGCACAGATGTGATATCTCACATCATTAAAAGGTCTATCATCTATGTATGTTATCCATGAATCGTAGTCTGTAGTATTTTTTATAGTTTTAATAATTATACGAGCCACTTCCATTACAGAAAGTTCCACGTTCGACGCGATATTGTAAATTTCCCCAGTTTTACCACGCTTCCATACAGCCTCCACTGCGTCCGTCACGTCATCTACGTGTATAAATGCCCGCTTTACATTTTCTGCATTTTTACCATGTATGGTGCATTTTTGATCGTTGTTAAGTAATTTTATAAATTTAGGGATGAGCTTTTCTGGATATTGTTTTGGTCCATACACATTATTACATCGAATGATTTTAATGTTCATGTTGAATGATTCGAGGTATGAATTCACTATCATTTCCGCGGCTGCTTTTGATGCCGAATACGGATTGGTTGGTTTTAAAAGACTCTTTTCTTCCGTGAATGCTACATCATCTTTAGATTCACCATAGACTTCATCTGTACTAAAATGTATAAATTCCACATTGGGTATGTGCTTTTTACACATTTCTAGTAGAACATGTGTTCCATAAACATTGTCTATAGTGTATTTGAGTGGTTCGCCGAATGAATTATCTACGTGACTTTGTGCGGCAAAGTGAAATACCGTATCAAATTTGTATTCGGATATCACGTGATTTATGAGTTCTATGTTAGTTATGTCGCCTTTTATGAAGGTACACTTACCATCTTCAACGTTGTGTACGTTTGAACAGTAGTCGAGTTTATCCACATTCACAAAATGTGCCTGTGGATATTTATCTTTCATCCTATTTATGAAATTTGATGCTATAAATCCACATCCTCCGGTGACGAGGATCTGCATTTAGTAATGCTTCTGTTTATTTTTTAACCATATTACCGTAAAATTCATCTTGTTTATCCTGTCTCTGTATACTCTTGATATGCCACAAAGCCAGGTATGGGTTGGGTTGGAACATGAGCACCTTTTTAGAGCCCACTAATCTTTCATGTAGACCCTTTTCCCATTTGATAGATGGTACATTTCTGTATATTCTACCCTGGAAATCCGGCCAATTAATCCAACCACACTCATTTACCTTGAAATTGTGTTTATCCAACCATTTTTGTGTGTACCCTGGGCATATGTTAATTCTTGGAACGCCCATTATATCTGCGCCTGTTTCGGATAGAACATTTTTAACATTTTCGATGAGACCTATTTGAGGCATTTCATCTGCATCTATCACGAATATATAATCACTCGAACAAACACTCGCGTGATAATTTCTGTGATCTGCAAAGTTTCCATCGAACTCCTTTTCATTAATTTCGATACCTTCATACTTTTTCAAAACGGACCTCACTTTGTCCGTAGCCTTCCCAGCGTCAAGTAACACGTTTATCTCGTCTTCAGCATCCTTATTTTCCGTTAAAAAATACAAAAGATTGTCGAGCTCCCTGTGTTCATTACACACGGTGATAGCATAAGAGAGCTTCATATGTATTTATTGGAGGCATTCCTTTAAAGGGTCTACTTGTATATATTCTTTGAGTTTAGATACATCGAGCTTACATTCACTTCTGTTTGGTGTATCCTTAGATACAGTTGAATCCTTGATCATCTCAGATAATCGCATGCTTCCTTCGTTTGTAAAGTTGATGATACCAGTCACACCCTTTTCCAACAATTCTGGTATTTTGGGGAACAAAGATGGTACCACCGTAGCTGAAACACTTATATCATGGATATTGTCCTTATTCTTTTCAAGTTTTGATAAGAGACACTTTGGATGGCCATCTCGTGTTATGGGGTAAGCCACTCGTAAGTAAAGTACATCATTAGAATACGTATAATTTATGGCTGTTTCGAGCATGATCCTAACCTGTGTATAGACGTGTTTATCAAAATTGGGTGTATCTTCTTCTTTGAAGAATGCATCGCCTTCGTATATGGATCCGGACCCTATGATGACGAGTTTTATACCCAAATCCTTACACACTTGTATGAGGTGGAGTTGTTGCGTCAAGTTTGTGTGCATCGTTTCCGCTTCGTGTGTTTCACACCAATCGATAGTAGGTTTACCACTTATACCTGCCGCTGAAAATACATACTTTGGTTTTAGAAATTCCAAGTGTTTTCTTATGTATTCCAAACGCGCATCGCATGGAATGGACCCTGGGATGTGTTTCAGTAGCTCTTTACCCAAATAGCCATTTGGACCTAATACTACAGAGTGTATTGGTTTGAATAGCGGGTTGTTTGAATCCTTTTCTGATACGATCAGTTCCGATTTGTTCTCGATGGGCCACGGGATGTTTAGCACCGGGTCATTCCAGTGACACGCTCTCTCTTCTTTTGGATCATGGAAGCCACTTTGAAAATATATGATCTGTGAATCTTCGAAGGCGTAAAAGCCGTGTGCACAATTTTCACCTACAAGAACGGAGTCTCCCACCTTTAGGTCGTACGTCTTGTAAGTTCCATCTGGCTGTACCACGACATCAAATATATGTCCAGTCACAACAACGATGTATTTCTGGTATGGGCTTATGTGTAAACCCCGTAGGACATTCTTTTGACTTATGGATGTGACCGATTGTTTTATATCAAACGGTGGTTCATCAAAGTTAAATAGCATTCTACCACGTTTATCATGAAACTGTCTCATTTAAAGATTAATATTCTATTATCTTTATATGGAATTCTATAGAAAGTGTATAGATGAATATACCAAAATTCCAACACTCGAGCAGACACTTTGGAAATCAAAATCAGATCTATGCCTCGTTTACATAGAATTCAGGGACATAGACATAATAAAAACAAATTTACATAACCTGTGTAATGTGTACGGTGGTACAGATGCGTCCATCATGATTGTTCACAGTAGTGTGAATCGAGATAGGATCATGAATATCACGGGTGAATGGAAAAATGTGCGGTACATTGAAATGTTACAACACGAAGGGAGTGTGGATGATTATAATAAGATACTCACAAACTTTGATTTTTGGAACACATTTTCGGAATTTAAATATGTACTCACAAATCAGTGGGATTCGTATCTATTCAAGAAAATACCTGAAAAATTCTTTGAGTATGATTACGTAGGTGCACCGTGTAACCACTTTTATAGCATATACGGTGGTCGGGTGGTCACGGTGTGTGGCGCGGGATGTAAATGCGATAGATGTGTATCTACTAATGGGAACCACCCATTTACATATAAATATTTCATGTACGATAAACAAAAGAAATTTATGTTTAATGGTGGATTTTCTTTGAGAAAAGTTGAAACGATGAAAAACATTTGCAAAAATAAACCATGGAATGGTGCACCGGAAGACGTATATTTCTGTCTAACCGACATAAAAACACCTTCAAGGGAAGAGGCCTCTGAATTTTCAGTTGAGGGACTAAAGTATAACGACGATGTACCATGTGGGTGCCATCAAGTGTGGATACATCAATCACAAGAATATGTGTCTAGCTTGTTTTAAAGATTTTGTTCCATAGTAAATCATGTTTGGTAAAATATACGGGAGGTTTTATCTTAAACAAGATCTTGGGTTGGAAGATGACGATACACCGGATACGTGTACAATTTCTGAATTGATAGAAACTTTCCCCGTTTGGAAGACGTGGATAAAAAGCTTTCCTCAAAAGAACAAGCAATTGTTTACCATGTTTGAAACATCGGATGTTCATCCAGAAATTATAGAAAATATGAAACTTTTTGATAAAGTGATCGTACCATACGATTACCTGAAAGATATATTGGTTAAACATGGGGTAAATTGCGTTTCACTCAATTGGTATACATCCCCTTTGATAAGAAGCAAACCCATCGTTTTGAATAAAAAAAGAGACATGAGTGCATTGGTGTTTTTGTATGTGGGTACGAACGATGTTAGGAAAAATCTTGTATCGTTAGTAAACACGTTTTATAGGTGTATAAAAGATACACCACACAAATTGATCGTTAAGACTAATCACACGACTGGACTCAAAAGTCTACCAAATATAAAATACATAACGGATCGTATATCACTAGATGAACTCGCTGGGTTATACAATATATGTGATTACGTGGTGTCGTTTACACGGGGTGAAGGTGTAGGGCTGCCGATGCTTGAAGCTGAGTATTTCAATAAACCCGTGATAAGTCACGATAAAGGTGTATTTAAACACATAAAAAAGGATGACTGGATAATTCTTCCACACAAAGAAGTCGATATAGATTACACGGATGTACCCGAATTTTTGAAGAAAGTGTTTTATGGTACGTGGTGGGATGTAGATAATGAAGAATCGATTAAAGAAATAAGAAGATTATTTTAAAGTATGTACGACGACGAGACATTTAAGACATGTGAAGACATTGCGAATGTTGATAACCAAATAAGAAAGTCTGGTAACGTTTTGGAAGGGAATTGTTTATACAAGGATTCATCTAACTTTGAATATTTTGACCCCGGCGAAAAGTATGATAATAAACTCAAACTAAGAAAAAATCTTTATAAGTTGTGTGAAGGTAGTAGAAATATTCTGGAAGTTGGTTTGAATGGTGGTCATTCCGCATGCTTATTTTACTACGCAAACCCGAGCATAGAATTGCTTTCATTTGATATATGCAGACATGCCTACACACCTATGGTGTTTGATTATCTTAAGACTAAATATAAAATAGAACTCGTTAGAGGTGATAGTCGTAATGAATTACCTAAATATATGATACAAAAGCCGTTCGACGTGATTCACATAGATGGCGGACATGGTGAAAGTTGTGCGAAGAGTGATTTGCAAAATTGTAAGCGTTTCTCACATGAAGCCACCGTTTTGGTTTTTGATGATTCAAACGCCCCAGCTATTCATGGAATACTTGAAAAATCTATAAAGGATGGCTTCATCAAAGAAGTTGATTACGATGCATACGGATTAGAAAGATCTACGTATCATCGAGTATTTAACTATTGTTTCAATTAAAATCTGTGGTTCTTATCATACCATTAAAATGTAACCAATCTACCTTGAGTATATTTTCACCCAATTCTGGATAAAACAGTGCAAAATATATTTGACATTCGGGTTGTACGTGCTCCATACACTTTTCATAAACTTTATCGTAAAGATCTTTTATGTTTTCGTAATTATTTATGACCATGAATCCAGTGTTGCATATACGCACGTCTGTGTTAAAATTCTCAGATTTGATAAAATTTAACGTTTTATTCATATTTAAACGGTATCTGTGATCACCCATGGCTGCCTGTATTTCATGGTAAACGGAGGTCTTGTTTCTTGGTGTTGTTCTTATTATGAGAGATTTATCATCATTCTCGTTTGAGAACTTTATTATATCATCCAAAACACTCTCTGTTATTTTTTCTTTGTGATCTACGTATATTATCCTTTTGTATTTTGCTACCACGTGATCATTTGTTAAAAATTTCATAAATTTAACATATTTACTTTGGAGTGAAGACGATAGTATATCTGAATTGAGTGGTGCATCTACATAAATATATTCCCATCCCCTGCTTATCACGTGTTCTTTTAGAGATGGATTGTTCGTAAACATGTAACTGGAACCTGGAATAGGTGACCTATGTACGGCGTTGAAACCGGTTCCAAATACACAAGATATTATGCATGTGTTCATACTACAATTAAATTACCTTTTAATAGCCACCATTCTGATGCAGATTGGATCTTCATCTTTATATGGAGCGAAACCTGTATTTTCTTCTATGTACGTTATTTCAAAGTCATTATCTGATAAAAGTTTTTTCAAATAATCTATGTTTGTAAAGTTTCTGTAATGATCGTTCCCGTGATGACGGTGTGTTTGTATACCTTTATCACTTCGAGTTTCTATACACAACGTGGTTAGTGGTTTTGTTATGCTTTTTACAAATGTTTCTTGATCTTCGTTTGGTATACTATGGAATGTAAACCTTGAATATACGATATCAAATTCATCTTTAGGTGTGGTACAAAAATTACCAACTTTAAATGTACACGTTTCTGTACTGGGTGGGGTGTATCCAGACATATCTACACCCGTTACATTAAAATGTTTTGAAAGTTCGTAACTATCGCGCCCATTTCCAAAGCCGGCGTCCAATACATGCAATTCTTTGTTAGCAAAGAGATCTATCACGTATTTACAAAAATTAGAAGGTGTTTTGATCACATCTGTTTTGTAAAATTTAGACCAATACTCTGTATCGCACATTATTTAAAGAGTGTCTGCTATCTTTAATAAACAATGGCTGGTGTAAGAAATCAAAAAGCTAAATTAGATCGGACCCTTAAAAAGATTGCGTCCATACTTAACGAACATGATATCAAAAATTGGTTTGTGTCGTATGGGACTCTTCTTGGTATCACTCGCGAAAATGGGTGTATTGATGGAGATGATGACGTAGATATTGTTTCGAATATCAATGATTATGAAAAAATTAAATCAGCCTTGGCCCAGAATGGGTTTACATTCTACTATGGATCTGGTATAGGTTCGAGTAGAAGTATATTGAAAACGAATGATACAGAAGAATATTCGAGTGTGGATTTTTACATGTCGGTCGTAGAAGGTGATGATTTTGTGGATCACTGGGAAAGAGTGCGATGGGCCAAATGCAAACCATTGATAAGTAAAGAATGGAATGGTGTTCAGATTTGGCTTCCGCAAGACGCGGAAAGTAAGCTTATCGGCAGATATGGCGAAGAATGGCGAATTCCACAAAACACGAAGGGTCCAGATCCCAGAAAAACAATATTGAGGTAATTATATGCTCGAAGAGGAACTTGACGACCTCACTAAAAAGAGAGAGGAGCTTGACGAAATCATAACCGATCTCTATGAGCTTAAACCACTTTTAGAAAAGTGTGAAAATGACACTGTTGTAAAAGGGTACAGGGAATGTGAGAAACAAACTTTAGCTTTAACAGAATGGTACATACGTACCAAACCTCTATTCAAGGACCTCGTGTCTTGGCTCAAAATGTATTACGAGCAAAAAATAGAGACACAAGGGCAGACAGAAGAGCTAAAACAAAAGATTAAAACCCTTCGACATTCTGTACTCGCATCTTTTAATAAATCTTGAGAACTTCAGCCACGGCTGGATGTCTCAGAATGTCCTCGTCGTGCATGATCACGTGTTCCACGTACTCAAATTCATTACCCTTGAGTTTGTGTACGAGATCAGCGAGACCATTTTTGCGGTTCATCAAGTCACTTTGCTTGAGATCGCCCATCACTACCATCTTAGAGTTTTCACCGAGACGGGTAAGTAACATCTTCATTTGGTTTGGAGTACAGTTCTGCATTTCATCCCCGATGATAAAAGAATCATTGAATGTTCGACCACGCATGAAACCGAGTGGTTCTACCTTCACACAGTATTCGAGTTGGTTACGCGTGAGTTGCATTTCGAATACATCCATCATTGGTCGAATCCAAGGTTCCATCTTGCGTTCCATCTCACCTGGAAGGTATCCCATGTCCTCGTCCGCGGCGACGATGGGTCGAGTCAGAATAATCCTCTTACATTGTTTGTTTTTGAGTTGTTCGGCTGCGTACTGACATGCAAACATGGTTTTACCGGAACCAGCTGGACCGGTGGCAATAATGATTGGTTTGTGTGACTGCAGAACCTTCACATACTCAATTTGACCTGGCGTTTTTGGGATATTCATCTAATATTACTTAAGGTTTTTTCTTTATTACATTATAAGATGGAGTTTCACTTTGTAACAGTAGGCCGCAATAACATATCGACTATAACCGACCCATCAAAGAACCCAAGGGCGATATGTTTTAAGTCGAGAGTGCACGCTGTAAAATATGTAGATTACTTATCAAATTACAGATCCAAGTTTGGTGAATGGCCAAAGATAGATCTGAGTGTACCCATGATAAAAATAGACGTGAAAAGTGATTTTAAAAATCGTACACCTGAGTATGTAAGAAAATTCATACGTATAACCACCAAAGAATACGATGAGCTCGAAACTACAGCGATGCGTTGCGGGTTATCTTACTTTTACTGTCACGACTTTGATTACAATGAAGACACACTCTTATCATTGAAAATGCGGGGACAGGAAATGAACGCGGACATAGATAGCGACATGTATAAGACATGGTTAGAGTTAAATGTTATATAAAAGAATGTTACATACATATATTTACAATGGGCAGCGTCTCACTCAATTTCGATCCAACCAAAGAAGAGCACGTCAAATGGCTCAAGAAGGCCGGTGACAGCTTCAAGAAATCTATGCGCGAAAAGCACGATTTCATGAGAGATGTTAACGACAATCCGGTTTCTAGCGAAGAAATCAAGCCACAGGATTGGGCGCAGTTACACTTTGTCCTCGCCATGAAGTACACCGATGCCGTGTTTGACGGTAGCGCTTACATCCCAAAATAAAAAATTGGTTTACATAAATGCGATTCGTCATAAGCGTTCTCGCGCTTCTCATAGTTTACTTGATTCTCAGGCAAACGGAACTCTATGTTCCACGCATACTTGATACCGACTGGTTGAACACCAGGAATGACCCAGAGAGAAAGGGTGGTCCATTCAACAAGTGCTCCCCAGAATCTTTCGATGAGTGTGCGAAAGTTAAATTCCCACACCTAAGTAGGTATTAATTTTATAATTTTTATACAAACATGATTCGCAAGTACGTCGTCGAGAAATACGCGTCCCTTTTGGGCTTACCAAAGGAACACACGATATGTGTGAATCTGGAGAAAAATACACACAACTGGGCAGTGAATCGGAGTACCTCTTTGGGAGATACAGCCGCGGCAGATAACCACCGTCACATGAACAGATACAAACACAAGTTTCTCCAGATTCAGTATAATTTGAAAAAGTCGCCGTCTTTGAAGGACAAGATCGTAAATGGTGTTTATAAGACGTCGAGTGTCGTCGAACTTTCGCCACAAGCTCTTTGGCCCGAAGGTCCGTATGCGAAAACTATGGAAGAGTGTATATCCAAGAATATGCGAAAGGAATACAGTTCTAATGTTTTGAAGGATCCGAATTACAAGGGTATTTTCAGGTGTAAAAAGTGCAAGTCTTACAAGACGACGTACTACGAAATGCAGACGAGAAGCGCGGATGAGCCCATGACTGTGTTTATCACGTGTCACAGTTGTGACTCTAGATGGAAATCTTAATCGCATATTTCGTGTGTGTCAAGTCAGTATCCATGTCACCGACAGATAATATGTACCTGTAGCCCGTCTGGACTTTTAGATTTCCCTTGTTATGTGCAGGAGTCACATACAGTTCATCGTATGGTATGCCGTACGCATACAATTGAACCCTTGTCATTTGTAAAACACCTGGCACTTGTGGTCTCGCAGTGATTATGACTATTTTGTATCCGCGTGATTTACAATCCTTTAGTAGTTTAATGATAGGCATATTAGCTCTACCGTTTGTAAATATGAGAGTGTTATCTATGTCAAACATGACTGCGTCGTTCCTCAAAACCCTTCGATTAAACACATCATCCATAATAACCTACTTTAAGAGGAGAAATTAAGTCTAGTAAATGATAGTGGACGTTTCTTTTGAAGATGGAAGCATATCCATCTGTAAGATACTCGAAGAACTAAATGAAAATGAATATTTAGTCGATGAGTTCATATGTAAAAGAGACGGGACCTGTTATTTCAGTGGATTTACGCAATCCATACCCAAAGAGTGTGTATCCGGGTACTATGATGTAGTAAACATAGAGGATACAGGTTTATACACAAAGATTGGGGATAATTTATATGAACCCGTAGACACTTCAGATGAAGATTATGAAGAGTCGTCGGAAGAAGAATCCGAAAGCGAATCAGATATCAGCTTGGACGAGGAAGAATAAAATATACGCGTAATATAAATGAAATCTAAGAATAATACTCTCCTCCCACTCGCCATCGCCGCCGCCGTATTCCTTTACGTCTTCATGTACCAACCAGGTGGTAAGAAGAAGGAAGGGTACACTGGATGTGGATGCGGAAAATAAAACTTAAAAATTAGAGACGCCATTTAACAAATGGCTCCGTACAGACCACCTAACACGCACTACAGCGAATTAGACGTCTCGTCGTACGAGCAAGATGACATTTTCAAGTTCATAGGTAAGTCAGGTAAACGTTTCTATTGGCTCACCAGATTTCTTGAATTGTCCTATCTCTGGTACGACAAGAACCGCAAAGTCATAGAAATTTGGGGGCCGTATGAATCTCTCCAAAATTTCCAAGCGCATCACGTGATAGAATGTGAATTAGACCTAAGTTGTAATAAAGAATAAGAAAGTTAGATAAATATGTACAAACGACCCCAAATTAGAGTGCGAGAACCATCGATGACTACGTCATCGAGACCTGCGAAGGGTTCATTTCTGTATAGAATCACAAATCCTGAAAAGACACAGTTTCATGAAATGGAACCGTATTACATTCACGATTACGATACGTACATCAAGAACCTTAAGAAATCATGCGAAGCGAGTGGCGCGGAATTTAAGATTCCGAAGTATGCTCGACCTTTACCCGTCACCGATAAACGCATATACACCAAACCAAAACTTGTTGAATATTCGGATGACGTGATTGTTCGTATAAACGTGTTAAAGTGTGGTAAAGTGCGCGTGAAACTCTTGACCCACATGGCGACGCTATATGAAAAGTACTTTTCAAAGGCAAAGAAACCACCCGTCAAAGTATTGGCGGCTGCACTCAAAGCGGTCGGTTACGGAGACGAGTACGTCAGTAAATTACCCGAATCGTTGACTAAACAGAAAGAAAACATGGAAATTCGGTGGAAGAAACTAGATGCCGTGTTTAACAAACCTTCCACTTCAAACACGAAGAAGAAGGCCAAAAAGAAAGAGCCAGAACCGGAACTCGAAGAAGAGGAAGAAGAGGAGGAAGAAGAAAATGAAGACGATGATGCGGCCCCGGAAGAAGAAGCACTCGATGTGGATAACGATGACGAAGATGAAGAGGTCGTGGAAGAAGAATACTTTTCAGATGCAGAGTAAGCCTAAGTAGATAGATGTAGTCATTTTAATTATACACAAAAGATGTTCATCGCCAACGTCCTCGTCAACGACTACATCCTCGATCGTGCCGTGTTTGATAATATAAAACACGCCTCTAACTACGCGATAGAAAAATCGCGCGAAAAAGTTTGGAAACTCTGTGACGGAACCGTGTTTTACGGAAACGTAGAATCTCGCGTGTACGAGATAGACTTTGAAAAATCATCCGACCACCAAGATGAACATATTCTTTCTTTCTTTGGAACCATGTGAAAACGCGCACATGAACTGCGATCAACACGTGGTCAAGATACAGCTCGAAATATGCCAAATGTTATACACGGCGTGGCACTTTTCCGGTGAGAGTGATTACGTGTCTGAAAATGCACCATTTAGCAAAGATGGAACGAGACGTGGGTATCGTCCCGCCCATGCGAAACACCCCATGACCATGTGGGTAGCATCTTCTCTTGAAAATTACCTGTATGCGTGTGAAATTGGTATGGCACTCACTTTAGAATATACAAAGCGATACGGTAAGATACACACGTGTGCGAAGCATCTCTTGTGGCTACACACGCACCACCCATCTCATTTTGAAAAGAGAATCAGTGAGACTGCGTACTACTCGAATGAAGGTATACCCGAATGTATGCCCGAGGAGTATCGATGTCCATCCATCACTGACGCGTATCAAATGTACTATATGATGGACAAGATGAAATTTGCTAGATATAAAGATTTCTGTGTTTAATGTAATATGTTAGCTACGGCTAAACTTTTCAGTGCTCCCTCCGTAAAGGTAAAGAAACAAGAAAAACCCCAACCCAAACTCTTTAGTGATTTCGTAAAAGGTGTCAAAAAGAATGAAGTACACGATGTCTTGATTAAGCCGAGTGAAGGCCTCGTGTATTACATGAATGACGACGGGGAAACATCCTTCGCAAACTACATTCCATCGAACCCATTTTGGGAAATGCTCATGGAAAGCGATGCAAACATCCAAACGGATTTGTCTTCGTCCATGTCTTTCGGTGACATCACGTCCATTGGTTTTACCATACTCTTGTCCATCGCACTCTTCCGCATGTTTATCGGCGGCATGGGTGGTGGAGGAGGAGGTGCGAACCCATTCAATATGGGTGAAAAGCCGCTCGATGTCGAGGATGAAATCACGACGAGATTCGATGACGTTCAGGGCATCGATAGCGCAAAAGATGAACTCCAGGAAATCGTCGGTTTCCTTCGTGACCCAACCCAATACATTGTGAGTGGCGCAAAGATTCCAAAAGGTGCTTTACTCACCGGTAAGCCCGGTACAGGTAAAACACTATTGGCTCGCGCGATAGCGGGTGAATCGTCCGTCCCGTTCATCCAGTGTTCCGGTTCCTCGTTTGTCGAGATGTTCGTCGGTGTGGGCGCGAAGCGTGTGCGTGACGTGTTTGAAATGGCGCGTAAGAATCAACCGTGTATCGTGTTTATCGATGAAATAGATGCGATAGGCAAGAAGCGTTCCATGAATGGGTTTGCCGCGAACGATGAACGCGAACAAACCATCAATCAATTGTTGACCGAAATGGACGGTTTCGATAACGACTCACAAATCGTTGTCATCGCCGCCACAAACAGGGCAGACATTCTTGATGACGCACTTCTCAGACCAGGTCGTTTCGATCGTAAGATACAGGTTGGCCTTCCAGACGTGTATGGGCGCGAAAAGATTTTACAAGTCCACTCAAAAAACAAGAACCTTTCCCCGGAAGTGAGTCTCATGGACGTCGCGAGACAAACAACTGGGTTCTCTGGTGCAGATCTCGAAAACCTCATGAACGAGTGTGCCATTCGTTCCGTCAAGGAAGGCACTAACGTCATTACCCCTCCAATCATCGAAGACGTGTATCAACGTGTCGTCGTGGGTGCGAAGGGCGGTGCGCCCATGTCTGATGAACGTAAGAAACTTGTGGCGTACCACGAAGCGGGACACGCCATCATAGGCGTGTTGATGCCTTCGTACGATGAAGTTCGTAAAGTCAGTATCATTCCCAGAGGTGACGCGGGTGGTGTCACGTTCTTCCAACCATCGAGTGATGAACGAGGCATGTACACGAAAGAGTATCTTTTGTCCCAAATAAAAGTCGCGTTGGGTGGACACGCGGCGGAAGAACTCATGTACGGGAAGGACAGTGTCACCACAGGTGCGAGCAGTGATTTCGCACAAGTACACGCCATCGCGCGTGAAATGGTGACGACGTACGGCATGTCTGAAGCCGTCGGTAAGATCAACGCGGACGTCAGCGCACTTTCTCAACAGACTGCGTACCTCGTCGACCTAGAGGTCCACAGGATCACAGACGAGTGTTACTCGGAGGTACTCGATATCTTGTCTTCCCGCAAGACAGATCTCGTAGCACTCAAGGACATTCTCATCAGGGATGAAATCATCGATGGGAAGGTCGTGTACGACATGATAAAAATGTGAGATACTAGTAGATATGAGTCCAACATCATCTAAGACTTCACATAATTCTAATCAATTCGGATCGCCCACAAGTGTACTAAACATCAAATCGACTACAAAAAAACCGCAATCGTCACGAACATCATCTACCGGGTCAAAAGTACGAAGGAGACTTAATTATGGGGAACTCTCTGTAACTAAAGAAATAGCTCAACAAGCCAGAACACCCACAAGTGTACTAAACATGAATTCGAAATCGACTACAAATAGCAAAACGCCACAGGCACCTATAAAAAAAACACTACCGCCAAAGACACCTAGAAAAAAACCGCCATCGCCACGAACACCATCTACCAGGTCAAAAGCACGAAGGAGACTTAATTATGGACTCCCTGTAATTAGCGAAATAGCTGAACAAGCCAATCGAGAAATGTCTCCATCTAAAAGAGAATCTTTATCAAAAAAATTAAATGGTAAGCCAACTCCACCTAATGTAACTAGTTTGTTTGCACAAATTGATCCCGTGAGAGGACAACTCAATGCACCCAGCCGGGATGTATTGAAACGAGCTCATAGTATGGCTAATAGTGTAGCTTCTCTTACTAATAATAACCCAAATAAAATAACTACCATGTATAATGTAGAAAATACCCTTATTAAATTAAGGGGTGAACTTGACAATAAACAAAAACTATCTGTAAATCAATTGAAAACTATAGCCAATTTGGAAAGACAACTCCAACGTTCAAAGGAAAAGCATGCTAGAGCAACAGAACTTATAAAAGAACACATGTTAGAAGAATCCGTCCCAATTATAATTACTAAAAAATCAACTGAAGAAATAAATAAACTAACCAGAGAAATGGAAAAATTAAAAGGGGTTTCTAACTCTGAACGGTCTAAGTTGCTCGGTTTAATAGTTTCTCTTACTAAAAAGCAAAAAGGTTTGCGTAACACACTTTCAAAATTAAAAAATGTAGCTGTGAGTAAAAAGAGTAATGTTGATAAATTTAAGGAAGAATTACAGGATTATAAAACTAAAATAAAACAATATGAAAACCTCGTAAAAAATCTGCGTGAAAATGCATCTACTCGAAAACCGACACCCAATCAAACTACAACATCCACTCCAACTACACCCAACAATCAAACTACAACAACCAACAAACCGCCATCAATAAAAGAACGACACAGGGAAGCTAAAAAACAAGGCGCTAAAACCCGTTCGAATGAGAGACGGGAACGATGGAAACGTGAAGGAACACCCAGAGCACGGAGATCACTCGAACCAATATTCAATAAAATGGCCAAGTCTCCTAAAACACCACCCGGAATCACTAAATCGAATCTTCAACAATTCTTGGCGCCATTTAAACAGCCTATTTCTATTCAGTTTGCCCCGAGTATCAAGGCGACGGGTGGTAACGCAACGGTTACACAAATCAAAACGAATAAGGATGATAAGAAGAAAAAAACACCTAAAAAGTTTAATATTCTCGCTGACCCAGCGTCTGCGTACCGCAAATCCGTGGTCGCGAGCAAACGCAAAGAAATCATGCCCAAACTCAGAACCCCCACCGTCGGTCAAAGAAAGAAACACGTGATACAATTGATCGATAAGGAATTGAGACTCATGAAAGTTCCAAAGGATATCGAACGTAAGATGATTTCATTGTACTCTAAGGTCTTAAGTGAAAAGCAAATCAAGCAATTGTTTGGTGGTCGAAGCACTGGAGACGTGAAGAAGATTCTCAAAAAACAGGTCGACTACTTCAAAAAGAAAAAGAGATAAAGATAACACTCCATCTACTTAATAATGAGTTACATAGCATGGGACACCGAAACAACAGGTCTTCCCATGGCCCGGACTCGGGCAACCCCAGATAACATAGATAATTTTAAACACTGTCGTATGTTGTCCTTGGCCCTCGTGAAATACACGTCGAGTGGTAGGGAAGTTTCTTCCTATCACGGGATAGTGTATCCAGACACATTTGATGTGAAAGCAACCGAAATACACGGAATAACACCCGAACATGCAAAATCTGTGGGTAAACCCTTTAATGAAATCTACGATACGTTTCTCGAAACCATGCGTGGTGTAGACATACTCGTCGCACACAATTCAAAGTTCGACGAAGATGTCTTGTTTTCTGAGTGTTACAGACGTGGTTTAAGCGTTGAACCTTTCAGACGCATTCGTTTTGTGTGTACGTTAGACATGACTCGAGAAGTGTTTTTGCGTAACATGAAATTGGGTGTGTTGTACCAAAAGCTTTTTAATGAAGAGCTCGAAGGTGCACACGATGCTTTGAATGATTCACGTGCGTGTGGACGTGTGTATCCAATTCTCCGTGATAAAAAACCAAATCTCAAACCACTCGGCATCCCAAAGGTCATTCTCAAAGCGTCGGAAGTCGCGGGCATGATTGGAAAGAACATGTATAAAACACCACTCGAAATCGCCGATGAATTGTGGAGTAAGTACATGCCTGAAACCTTTGAGGGGCGCACGAAAGAACAAGTGGCCATGCAAGCCATTGAAACGTCTCAGGTCGCCAAAGACCTCTTAAAAAATGCGGAGCAGTTCAAGTCTACGAACAGTACGAGTGTTGAACAGAAATTTAGGGCTGTTTCTAACCAGCTCGAAAAGACATCTGGACTCAAGAATGATGAACTCGCCGCCGCCAAAGATCACATACGAAAGACCCTGTATACCAATCACGGGACGAGACATGAAGAAACTACAGCAGACCACTACGAAAATCTCGTGGAAGACAGAACCTTCTATAAATATGACGTGTGTACGCTTGCGGGTACGACCTATCAAATCGTGGGACGGATAGATAGGATTCGTGAAAACGAGGACGGGTCTCGATCCATCGTGGAAATCAAGAACCGCGCGAGAGGTCTCTTCAGGTCCGTTCGTGAATACGAGGAAATCCAGTGTCAAACATACATGGAAATGCTCGATTTACACGCGTGTACTCTCATCGAACAGTGTGATTCCAAGCGAATGTCGCACTATATTCCTCGTGAAAAGGAACGTTGGAACGATATGATTTTACCAAAACTCAAAAACTTTTGTGAGCGATTCCATGATATGCTCTCTTCCAACTAAAAAATTTACGTATAATAAATGGCGACTCCTCCATCCACCCCAAAGAGGAAGGCGTCTACGTCACCCAATACACCGCGTAAAAAGGTGCTCATGACCCCCAAGACCAGGGCCGTCACGAGTGCTTTATCTAGGATGACCACTACCGTGTCTTCTCCAGAGAGACGCGCTAAACAGGTGAGACGCGCGTTGAATTTTGCGGATAAATCCATCGCTCAGAGCGCAAAGGTTGCGAGAAGCGCTATGATTAGTGCAAACATAAAGAAGGTATGGAATCAAATAAGTTCTAACGTGAACACCGCAAAGTCTAAAGCTAAGGCTAGCAAGAATAAAAATACCGGTAAAAAGTAAGAATGACACGCGAGTGTATACACGG
>Ga0255760_10000100_pt1 | contig 80971 bp, 78 predicted proteins | sample 071ome_25_FD_179960 | JGI IMG/M metagenome (GOLD analysis project Ga0255760, IMG submission 179960) | Coastal salt marsh microbial communities from the Groves Creek Marsh, Skidaway Island, Georgia - 071410BT metaG (version 2) | ecosystem: Environmental > Aquatic > Marine > Intertidal zone >...
TCAACCATTATCGATAACAAGTTAGATAATCTAATTGGTGTTTTGGAGTGGGATATAAAATCAACCGAACAGAAGAATACATTCAATAATTTATTTGACTTTGAATGATTTTCTAAATATAATAGTATATAAGGAACGGAGAAAACTATGAAAGACATTTTACAAGACATTGTTGCACATACACACGCACTTGGCTTTCTTAACATTGTTAAGGTAAATGGTGATGATGCACAAACAGGTATCGACAGCATGGCAGAGGATCGCTCTGTTATCATGCAAGCAAATACCAAAAACGCCCAGGTAGAAATGAAGGGCACATTTGGCATGCCTAACCTAAATAAACTAGACATCCATTTGAAGTGTCCAGAATACAAGGATGGTGCAACTATTGATGTTGTGCATCAGGACAGAAATGGTGTAGAAATTCCAACAGGAATTCACTTTGAAAATGCAACAGGCGATTTTAAAAACGACTATCGTTTTATGAACGCAGAGATTATTAACGAAAAACTTAAAACTGTTAAGTTTAAAGGTGCACAGTGGGACGTTGAAGTATCGCCGACACTATCGAGCGTACAACGTTTTAAGATGCAGGCAACTGCAAATGCAGAAGAAACTGTGTTTACTGTTATTACAGATGGTACAGATATTAAGTTTAAGTTTGGTGATGCAAGCACACACGCAGGTGAGTTTGTATTTGCAACAGGAGTTACAGGTAGCCTTAAAAATGAATGGGCATGGCCAGTGCAACAAACACTTGCTATTCTAAGTTTAGATGGCGACAAGGTAATGAAGTTTTCAGATCAAGGTGCTATGCAGATTAGTGTAGACAGTGGTTTGGCTACTTATGAATATATCTTGCCAGCACAAAGCAAGTAAGGAGAATGACATTGAACACTGATCTAACAAAAGAACAAAAAGACTACGCTATATTTTTGCCAGCGATCAGTGGTTTCTATGCGACTTTCATCGGCAAACAACGTAGAGAAGAGTATGTAGACAAAAGTCGTATTCCTTTTCCTAACAACGAGATGGAAGGTCTTAATTGGTTTAACAAGAAAGACGGACTATTCAATTATCATTGGAGTTTGTATTCGGCAGGACATGCTGAACTAGATATCAATAAAGACGCACCTAAAGAACTTATGATTCGTGAACGTGATCGCGAAAACAGTTGGCTACTAGGTGACTCGGGTGGATTCCAAATTGGTAAAGGCGTATGGGAAGGTGATTGGAAAGATCCTAATTGTCCTAAGGCTAAAAAGAAACGTGAGCAAGTTCTTGCGTGGATGGACGCTTATATGGACTATGGAATGATTCTTGATATTCCGGCTTGGGTGGCACGTTCGCCTGCAGGTGTAAAAGCAACAGGTATTAGCACATATCAAGAAGCAGTAAATGCCACACGCATTAACAACGACTACTTTATGAAGAATAGAAATGGTAGTTGTAAATTCTTAAACGTATTGCAAGGTGAAAATCATGCTGATGCAGAAGATTGGTATCAGCAGATGAAGGACTATTGTGATCCTAAAAAATATCCAGACACACACTTTAATGGGTGGTCGATGGGTGGTCAGAATATGTGTGATGTGCATCTTGTTCTTAAAAGAATGGTAGCATTACGCTTTGATGGCTTGTTAGAAAAAGGTAAGCATGACTTTATGCACTTCTTGGGTACAAGTAAACTAGAGTGGGCAACTCTGCTTACAGATATTCAAAGAGCAGTTCGCAAGTATCACAATGAAAACTTTACGATTACATTTGACTGTGCTAGTCCGTTCCTAGCAACAGCAAATGGTCAAATCTATTGCGAACTTGAAACACAAGACAGAAGTAAATGGGTATACAGAATGGTACCTAGCATTGACGACAAAGCATTGGCAACTGACACAACATCATTTGGACAAGCATTTGTACGTGAAGGAAAACATGGAAGTTTCTTGGACAGTCCGATTACACAAAACCTTCAAGCAAAAGATATTTGTATCTATGCTCCGGGCGACCTAAATAAAATAGGCAAAGAAGGAAAGACCTCGTGGGATAGTTTTTCATATGCTATACAAATGGGGCATAACGTATGGAGTCACATTAATGCAGTGCAAGAAGCAAACAGGCAATACGACAACAAAGTTGTTCCAGGAATGCTTGTTGAGGAGTCCTTTGACAGGGTATTTTTTAGAGATGTTGTGGAAGCAATATTTGCAACAGACAACAGAGATGAAGCCGAAGCGGTCATAGAAGAATTTTCAAGATTCTGGATGTCAATTATTGGCACTAGAGGTGCTACTGGCAAGAAAACAGTAAATGCTAGTACGCAATATGCAAACCTATTTGAGGAGGTATAGTATGACTAACTTAGAAAAGATAGACAAACTAAAGAACAGACTACAAAGTCTTAAAGAGCAACACGCACTTGAACATCAAAAATGCGAAGCCGCAGAGGCAGAAAATGTACAAGACAAATACTTAACTGAAATGAAAAAGAAGAAACTTGCTCTTAAAGACGAAATGTGGAAAGTTGAACTTGAAATTGTTTCATTGGAGGCACAAGATGAAGCGTGATTACGCAGATGGTGTAAAGGATGATGTTATATACTTCACAGGTTATGAAGTAGAAAAAACTCCAGCATATGATATGGACACACTGTTTGTGGTAGGCTGTCGGCCATTAGAGGAAGTTCTTGAAAAAGCAAAAGAGAAACATGTAGATCATATCTATCTTGGTGCGAACCATAGTTTTGTACCCAAAGAAGATTGGGAAGATCTAGTATTAGGATTGCTTGATGCTAAATCCGAATTAGGAACACAATATTTGGTTACACTAGATTATGATGTAAAATATCATGAATGGATCCTTGAAACAGGAATGACTGAAAGACATAATTTTATTCCTATGATAAGTGTAAAACTTCCGTATGTTAACCAACTCGGTTATAATGCTTGTATCAAGATAGATGACGCCGACTTTAAACATTCTAATCCCGGAGTTTGGATACATCAAGTACACGACTTGTTAGATAGGAATAAATTTACAGATTGGTCAAAGTACGAAAATGACAGTCCATCAGAAGTATCATAGATATCTAAATCTACCGTTTGAAGTAGATAAGCCTTTGATTTTTAAAAAGGATCCTGACAAAATCCAACATATTGAATTAAAGGAAAAATTTGTTCCTGTAAAAGTAAGAGAATGGTTAAAAAGTTTAGGACTAAAATCTATGCATACAGAAGCATTTTTTACAGCACCAAATGATAAAATTTTTATACACTGTGATAGTCCTAAATTTGATGACCATGTAAAAATTAACTTTACTTGGGGGGATGAAAATAGTTATACCCGCTGGTGGAGTGTTAAAGACGAAAAGTTTTTAAAAAACGGTGGAACAGAATACGGAGCAGATATTTTAGTTGCTGATGAACATCATTGCAACATGACTTATCAACAAGTAATTAACAAACCTAGTTTGCTAAATGTAGGTAGATTACACAGTACCTATAACCCAACAGATGAAGGTAGATGGACATTGTGTATTGTTCCTTCGTTTATTGATAAAGAAGAATTTATTCATTGGGATATTGCAATAGAATTATTAAAAGAAGTAATAGTATGAAATTAATACATCCTTTTTCGCAACCTAAAGACGAACATACACATATCAAGGAAATGTCCGGGCATTTTTTAATAGGTGAACACGGACAATGGTATGATATGAGTGGAGGTACTGGTTGCAACATATTTGGTTTTACACAAACAGATATTCAGGCAAAAGTTGCAGAAACTAGTTTTAAATTTGCTAACGATGACTGGACAACAAAAAGCAGTGTTTGGTACGAACTTGAAGATACTCTTAAAAAAGTATTACCCGAAACTTATTCAGGTTTTGTTCCTGCACTTACAGGCAGTGATAGTGTCGATAACGCACTAAAACTTTCTTGGAGATATTGGACTAAAAAACTAAAACCCAAACATACGATACTTGTAAGAAAAGGCAGTTTTCATTCAGGAAGTATTACTGGTTGGCAAATGACCGACGACCAAGAATGGATTAAAGATTGGCCGGCTGTAAACTTTGTTGATTTCTTTGACGAAGACTTTGATGCTGTATACCAAAGACACAAAAACGATCTTGCTGGTATCTTAATTGATACTGTTAATTGGTACAAAGGTATCAGTGAAATTAGTGATGGTGTTTTAGAAAAAATTCAAAAAGCACGAGAAGAAACGGGTTGCTTGCTTATTGTCGACGAAGTATTAACTGGTATGTGGAGAATAGGACATTTTTCTCATAGCATAAGCAAAGGTATAGATCCTGATATTATCTGCTTTGGTAAAGCACTTACGGGAGGGTTTGCATCATTTGCAATTACGGTTATTAAGAATAACGTTCACGATGTTATTAGTGCATACGATACAAGCATGTGGGATAATTTTCCGATTGCAGTTGGTAATACAAGAAGCCAAAGCAATGTTGGTGCTAGAGCAACAATAGAAACAATTAACAAGTGTGTAAACGAAGATATTGGTAATAAAGTTATAAACGAAGTTACACCATTTATAAACGAATTAGCAGATATTTTACGTCAAGTAGAAAAATTTAAGGTAACTCACAATCATAGCATACTATACTGTGATTTTTCAGAGTTTAAGAACAACGACTGCAAGGTATTATCTACCTTTTTAAACAGTCATAAACTGTGGAATCCAGAACATACTAGAATTTGGTTTTTAAGTTTTTACGACCTAAATAATATTGAAACAGATTACATTAAAAACGTATTCAAAAAGTTTGTAACACTTATTAATAATGGTAAAATTTGGAACCAAACTAATTGGAAAAACAATTGACAAAGATCAAGAAAGGCACTATACTATGGGTATAACAGAACAAATGTTAAAAGAACAGGCTAACATAGAAAGACATGAAAAGATTATGAGAACAGCAAAGCGTATGATTTGGGTTACTTTTCGCAAGGAAGGTATCCACAAGTATCCTGCGGCATTGGAAGATCCCAATCTTGCAACAGGAGATGAATATGATGTTTCGTTTTTGGGTTATCCCCACAGACACATATTCCATTTCAAAGTCGGCATCACTGTAACACACAACGACAGAGATATCGAGTTTATCCAATTCAAAAGATGGTTAGAAAAACTTTATGAGGAGAAGACCCTTGAACTAGATTATAAAAGTTGTGAAATGATGGCTGATGATCTATACGAAAAAATCAGCGAAAAACACCCGGGCAGAGAAGTTCATATTGACGTCAGTGAAGATGGCGAGAACGGTGCCCATATCGAGTACGCAAAATACTAAAGGAGATGACGGTGACTGAGTCATATTTTGCAAAACATCCAGAGATTGTAAAAATCTTTGATGACTTGGAATCTTTCCGCGATTTTTGTCGCTTTGAAGGATTTGTGTTTAATGAGAAGTATCTCTACGATAAGAAATGTAGAGAATGGAGAGCCTACGAAAATCGTGGCAATCCTAGGAAGGCAAAGAACCGTGTTCAAAAGAACCGTGGCTTTAAAAATCGCAGAACACAGCACTAGGATGCCTTACCAAACTGATGCTTATGGCAATTCAGTTGAAGGTGGTGCTTTAAATGCGAACTACACGACCGTAGACGCAGTTGGCAAAGTATGTAATATGCTTGGCATTCACGGCTACGTCTACGGACGTGACTTTATTTGGGATGATCAAGGTTGGAATGACAACATGGATGATGCTATAATAATAAAATATGATGATATTAGAATTTTAACATTACTAGGGTTGGCAAATAAAAATGGCTAGAATTTGGTTAATAGATTTAGAAAGTGTAGAAACACGCTACACTAAAGAATGGAAAACTTATTTTCCAGCATTACTACGCAAGAAAGGCCACGAAGTATTTGTTATTGAAGGGCCAACTGATATTCCAGCGGCAACTACACCAGGTGCTTTCTTAAACTTTGGTGGTACTAATATCTACAAAGCAAGTCAAGTAGAGCAAATTAGTAGAGCATTTACTACAGGCAAAGTTCAAAGTGGTGATCATGTTATCTTTACTGATGCTTGGCATCCTGGTATTATTAACATCAAGTATATGAGTGAACTGCTAGGCATTAAGGTAACAACACACGCACTTTGGCATGCAGGTTCATATGATCCACAGGACTTTTTAGGTAGACTTATAGGTAATGCACCATGGGTTAGAAATGCTGAAAAAAGTTTCTTTCACAGTTATGATCACAATTACTTTGCTACAGAGTTTCATGTAAAACTGTTCTTTGACGAATTACTTAACGACGGACTTAAAGAAGAAAATCCGTGGTATGATGAAATGTGGAATGAACGTTATAGCAATGGCAAGATTGTACGTTGCGGATGGCCTATGGAGTATGAGCGACTAGAACTAGAACCATACAAGAATATGCAAAAGCGTAATCTTATATTATTTCCGCATCGTGTTGCTCCAGAGAAACAACCAGAAATATTCCGTGATCTAAAAGAAAGTTTACCACAATATGAATTTGAAATTTGTATGGAAAAGAACTATACAAAGAAAGAATACTATAATGCACTAGGAGAAGCAAAACTTATCTTTAGTGCTAACCTACAAGAAACACTTGGTATTAGTTGGTATGAAGGTGCAGTTGTAGGAACATTACCTATGGTTCCAGATAGATTAAGTTATACTGAAATGGAGAACACAGGTAAGTTTTTGTATCCAAGTGAATGGACAGAATCTTTTAACGCATACAAAGAACACAAAGACAAGGTAGTTGAACGCATAATTGACTATATGGAAAATTATGAAAACTATCTTGTTGACCTAAATAAACTTACTACTCATCTAAATGACAATTATTTTAGTTGCACTAATTTACTTGAGAAGTTACAATTAGACAATGGCAATCCACTGCCTTAACATCGGAGAGAAAAAATGAAAAAGTATGAAGAAGTAACACGCAGAATCAAAGATGCTAACAAGCGTTTTTGGGCGGGTGATAATATTAGCGAATTTATATATGCTGGCGAAAAAGAAAAACTAATCGAAGAAGCCGCAGAAAAATTTGAAGGTGTGTTAGACGCACTTATTATTGATAGAGCAACAGATCCTAACAGTCATGGTACTGCTAAACGTCTTGCTAAAATGTATTACAATGAACTAATGCAAGGACGTTATGATCGTATTCCTAATGCTACTGCTTTTCCAAATGAAGGTGAAGATGCTTATACAGGTATGTTAGTTGTGCGAAGTGAACTAAAAAGTGTTTGTTCGCATCACCACCAGCCAGTAACAGGCGTAGCATATATTGGTATTATTCCAAATGGTAAAGTTATTGGACTTTCTAAATATACACGTATTGCACAATGGTGTGCTAGACGTGGTACACTACAAGAAGAACTTGCTAATGACATTGCAAGAGAAATTAGCAAAGCAACAGATTCAAAACATTTAGGTGTGTACATTCAAGCAACACACGGATGCTGTGAGAACCGAGGTATCATGGCACATTCAAGTTTGACACAGACCACTGTGTTAAAGGGGGCGTTCAAAGACGATGCTGGAACTAAAAAAGAGTTTATGGATAACATCAAACTCCAGCAAGAATTTGCGCCAAGATAATAAAAGGAGGACAAATGTTCAATAAACTTTTAGCAGGTGTCGATAAGGCACTTGTCAGAAATCTAGTTATTCTACACACGTTGGTTATTGCTGTGTCGAATTATCTAGTCACAATTAGATTTGAATTATTCCCTGGCGCGGACTTGCCATTGTTTGGCTCGTTTCCACTAGCCGCCGCGGCATTTACATTTCCGATTGTTGTAGTAGCAACCGACCTTACAGTACGTATGGTTGGTAAAGAAGCAGGTAGAGCCGTTGTAGCAATGGCTATTATTCCTGCTATTATCGCTTCGGTACTAGTATTACTAGCACTGGGTGATGAACACGCATATAGAGTAGGTTTTGCAAGTGGTACAGCATATGCTATCGGCACAATGCTTGATGTATATGTTTTCCAAGCAATCCGTGAACGTTCAACTGCATGGTGGGCGGCACCAGCGATTTCAACTATTGTCGCAAACATCATTGACACATATTCATTCTTTTATGTGGCATTCGCAGGTTCAACAGACGCAGAAGGCAAACTAACTTGGATTGGTGAGAACTGGCACATTGTTGCACAGAACAATACACTAACCAAGATTGTGGTTGGTCTAATTGTGTTCCTACCAGCATACGGTGTTCTTCTAAACTACTTGAAGAACAAACTCGCTGACACACAACGAGGTTAACAAAGTATGGGACAAATTTATTTTGTCACCGGACCTATAGGAACACTATGTGATTCTTTAATATTAACACTGGCTGGATGGACTGATAGGTTCCTCCAGCCTTGTGTTCCTATAATTCTTAATAATGGCACATTATATTTTGACGAAACACAAGATGCTGAATATGTAAACTACATTACCGACGGAAATATAAACAGTTTTCGTGAAATAGATTACACTAACAAACTAGACAAATTAGAACATCTGTTAAAAAACACAGACAAGAATATAGTTTTAGGAAACTATGATCCTAAACAACAACACATAATAAAAGAACATTTTCATAATACAGTTACGATAGGCATTGATTATACATCAAAAGAAAGAGATATTGTATTAATGGATCTAATTAAGGTTAACAAATTTGTTAACGAAGGCCTTGATACTAGCATTTCAAAAAAAGAATTAGATATGCTTGCACATAAAGAAATGTTAATAAGGAAAAATATTTGGGATAGATATATTCCAGAATCATTAACTACAAATAGCGAATATGTAATTCATGCTTGGGACTTGTATCAACCAAACAAATTAATAGATTTTATTGAAAAAATTGACGGACCACGAAACGAAAAACAGATTGATTTTTACGTCAAATGGTTGTACAATAATATAAATTAAGGATTACAAAATGGGTGACAAAGAAAAAACTTACAGTATTACACTCGACAACTGCGACGAATATACAATAGGCGATGGAACATATAGTATAGACAGTAATTTTACAAGTTATAATTATGATAATACAATTAGTACAGTAGATATTAGTTCGATTACATTTGACAATAATTGGAATCCAAATAACGGAAAATATATAGATTTTGATGTATTGGACAAATATCCGACCGCGAAAACTCTTTACAATCAGTTCATTTCCGTGTATAATATGTGTGAAGAAGATGAAAAATTGAATGGAGAATAAGTTGAATATTTTTGCAAAAGTAATGGATAAATTGGGTAGACGCAGAGTTATCACAGAACGTGATAGCGATGTTCCCTATCTAATACGTTATTATCTATTCCTTAAAAATAGAAAACACTTTCCTTTTAATATTACATTACACAAAGTTTTAGTAAGTGACGAACCTACACTACATGATCATCCATGGGGTTATGCAACCCTAATACTTAAAGGCGGTTACTGGGAATGGATTCCTTTAAAAAGCAAAGAAGGTAATGTGGTAGGTAGCACTAGAGTATGGCGTGGGCCAGGACACTTCCGTATTCGTAACGCAGATGATTTACACTGGCTAGAATTAGAGAAAGATGAGGACGGAAATGAAATACCTTGTTGGAGTTTGTTCTTCATGGGCAAAAAAGTTAAAGAATGGGGTTTCATGGATCATGTCAAGCACGAAGGCTACAGATGGATCCACAACGAACAATACCTCGCAAGGGGTGCAAAGGACGATGCGTGAGCATTACAATCATATTATAAGGGCATGGCACAATGAATACTGAAACTAAAACAAGCGAAATTGACACACCCGAAGGCCGTGAATGGCTCAAAGGAATTCTACGAGAGCAAAAAGTAGTTGTTACTTTTAACAAAAAAGATGGCGATAAACGAATAATGACTTGTACATTAAATCAAGATATTATTCCGGAAGCATTTCGCCCTAAAGAAAAACCCGAAGGTGAACAAAAGAAAAAGAATGACAATGTTCTTGCTGTTTATGATATTAATGCAGAAGGTTGGCGTTCTTTTACCTGGGCAAACGTAACACAGGTTGAGTTTTCGTTAGGAGATTAATGAACAGGTTAATTGCTATTATTGTTGTTTTATTTTGTACAGGTTGCTCAACAACCGTTGCGGTACTAGATGTAACAGCATCAACGGCAATTTATGCAGGTAAAACAGTAGTAAACACAATAGATGCTATTACACCTGATATAGTTAATAAGGACTAAACATGATTAAAAAGAAATTTTACAGTTGGCAAGACGTGGAAACAATGTGTACTAGCGTTGTTAATCAAATGTACAAAGACAACTGGAAGCCTGATTACATTGTAGGTATTACACGAGGTGGCAATGTTCCTGCTACTATTATTAGTAACATGACAGGCATTCGTTGTGAAGCACTTAAAGTTAGTCTACGTGATGACAACAGCGAAAGTGAAACAAACTGCTGGATGAGTGAAGATGCTCAAGCAGGTAAGAAAATTCTTATCGTAGATGATATTAACGACACTGGTGCTACATTTAATTGGATTAAACAAGATTGGCAATCAAGTGTTTATAACTTGTCAGACGATATTTGGGGTAACAATGTTCGCTTTGCGGTATTAACAGAAAATTTAAGCAGTGAGTTTGACGGTGTATCATACTCTTGCGATGAAGTAAACAAAGCCGAGGAAGATGTATGGTTAGTATATCCCTGGGAGAATGTAGGACATTATGGCTAAAAAACAAGAACAACAACAGCCACAGAATATAGAAGCAAATGGCGTCTATCTTTTGATGGATCAAATAACATATGCTAGTTGTAAGGAAGCAATTAAATGGGTAATGAATCATAATTTAAGTGATAACCCATTACCACAATTAACAATAGTAATTAACTCACCAGGCGGCGATGTACATGCCGCTTTTGCATTAATAGATGTAATGAAATCAAGCAGTATACCTATTAAGACTGTAGGACTAGGATTAATTGCTAGTTGTGGGTTTTTAATCTTTATTGCGGGTACAAAAGGTAAACGTATCCTTACACCAAACACTAGCATATTATCACATCAATACAGTTGGGGTAGCAGAGGTAAAGAACACGAACTATATGCTCGTGTTAAAGAGTTTGAACTAAGCACAGAACGTATGATTAATCATTATAAAAAATGCTTAGGAATGACTGAGGCTAAAATCAAAGAAATTCTTCTTCCACCGCAAGACGTTTGGTTAAGTGCGGAAGAAGCAAAGAAACTAAAAATCTGTGATAAGATCGAGGCACTATACTAATGCGTGATGACTTGATGGTACAACAGCAGGTAAAAAATGTATGGCAACATATGGTTGGTGTTATTTGTCTTAATCAAGTTAATAGACGTCAAACTAAACCTTTGCTTACAAAGTTTTTTAAACGTTGGCCTACAGCAAACAAACTGTTACGTTCAGCAACAATTCCTATGTTGGAAGAGTTTCTAGCACCATTGGGTATGCAAAAGGTAAGAGCAAAACGCATTTATAAGATGAGCATACAGTTTGAAAGTTGGGACGGAAATGATGCTACACAACTTTATGGTATTGGCAAATATGGTAGTGATAGTTACAGAATCTTTTATAAAAACGAAATACCCAACGATGTTAAGGACAAAGAACTTAAAAGATACATTACAGAGGAACTAACATATGGCCACGCTTGAGGAAAAACAAGAAACACTGGATAGAATTAAAGGTCCTAGATACTATCATATACAATTATGGGGATATGGTGCAGAACATGCATACGCAAGCATATCAAAAGAAGCATATGATTTTTGGCAACCTATTGTTAAAGAACATGGCGACAGTGATCTTGTTAACTATATGCTAAACGCAGAAGACGGCACTTTTGACTTTGAAGACATTGAAAGTGTTCCGCCTGAAGCAAACTTTTTAAGCGATGATGAAGAAGGCGTAGGTGCTTGCAGTTCGTGGTACGAAATGCCAAACGAGTTTGAGCATATACACTCTGTTTCAATTGATAGTGCTAATATTGAGATAAACGAAGTAGACGGAATAGAATACAGCAGTAAGCACATTAATACTATTGTTGAAAACACAGATGTAGGTGAATGGGCAAATGGTATTAGTGAAGAAACCAATTGGGAAACAGAAATACTAGAAAGTGTAGAGGATACATATCCAGAAAAAGGCACACACATTGTACAAATGCTTTCTCTAGAAAAAGGTACATTCTTTGATGGCATAGTAGAAACTGTGGGAGAGTTTGATCCTAAAAAACTTAAAATTCAATACAGCGAAACTACCAATGGAGAAGACATAGTACGTGGTATTACTTACGACGGTAAAGATGTAGATAACAACGGTGGTGATACTAACGGAAAAGGGTTTTCGGCGGATGTATGGACACAGGAGTATTAATGACTGTTAAAGATAAAATTAATGAACGCATGGATAAACTACAGGCATGGATGGAATCAAACTATCATTTAGAACATCCTGAAGAAGTAGAAGAACATATTCAAAGTGTAAGCAAGTTTTGGAGTGCTTTGTCAGAAGAAGATAGAGATTATATACAAGGTGCTCGTTTCGCTATTGAATCTAAGATGGAGTGGAATGTATGATTGATACACTAGAAAAAGCACAAGCAGAAGGTAGAGCACCTTGGACAGAAGTAGAATACAAAACTAGAGACTTTGTTGTTTACAAAGATATCTATCCTGTAACAGAAGGACATACACTTGTTGTTCCTACAGAAAATTTAGACGAAGAAATACTTCGTTGTTTTAAATTTGCTCTAGCAATGGGTAAACAAAACGTTGAAGCAAATAATAACATCACAGGCTTCAATATTGGAATCAATATGGGCAAGAGTGCAGGTCAAACTTGCATGTATCCACATGTTCATTTAATCTTTAGACGTGATGGCGATATGGAAGACCCCGCAGGTGGTGTTCGTGGTGTTATTCCAGAAAAACAAAAATATATCAAAAAAGACGAAGACCAAATTGAACTTTTTGATGATAATGTTGGATGTTAATGGTTGACAAAAACCTAAATAAACACTATAATATATAATAGGAGTTGTAAATGAAACTTAGATATAGTGAAGCATTTTATAGTGTACAAGGTGAAGGACGTTTTGTAGGCGTGCCTAGTGTATTTTTACGTACATTTGGCTGTAACTTTCGTTGTATGAATTTTGGTTTGGACAAGCATCCAAACAGAGCAGAAAAATTAGAACAAGGCATCAAGTATAATCCTGAAGTAAAACAATTACTTGATGATGGTATTTTAGACAAGGTAAATAGATTTGAGGATTTGCCTATTGTACACACAGGTTGTGATACATATGCGAGTATCTATCCAGAATTTAAGAAGTATATGAAAGACCACACAGTTGACGAAGTTGTTGACTATGTGTTAAGTCTTACTCCACAAAATAAGTGGACAATGGACAATGGACAAGATGTTCATTTTATACTCACAGGCGGAGAGCCCCTGCTAGGGTGGCAACGTCTTTACATGGATCTATTCGAACACCCTGGCATGGGAGACTTAAAAAATGTTACATTTGAAACAAATACAACACAAACTCTTAGAGATGATTTCCGAGAGTGGCTCAACAACGAAAGAGCATTTCACATCACTTGGTCGTGCAGTCCAAAACTTTCCGTATCAGGAGAGCCTTGGGATACTGCTATCAAGCCTGATATTGCTAGGCAGTATTACGATGTACCTAATAGTAGTATGTATTTCAAGTTTGTTGTGGCTACCGAAGAAGATGTGGATGAAGTTACAAGAGCAGTTGAACAGTACAGAGCAGAAGGAATCGATGTTCCAGTCTATGTTATGCCGCTTGGGGGTCGTTCAGAAGAATACAGCCTCAACACAAGAGGAGTCGCAACATTGGCAATGGAGCGAGGCTGGAGGTATACACCCCGACTACACGTCGACATCTTCGGCAACGCTTGGGGGACTTAATAAAGAAGATTTAGATGATAAAGCAAGAAAGGCAGGACTATAATGATAGATGTAATTAAAAAAATGTTTAATAAAAACCATGTTCCTGCTACGGTGTCTAAAGAAAAGACAACAGACGCTAAAGCAGAAGCAACAAAAAAGAAAGAACCTTATGTAGCGGTTCTCAATGTGGAAATGAAAGATAATAATCCACGCAACGGCTTCTTTGAATTAGATTGGAATCAATACTTTATACGTGAGTTAAAACTTAATGGTTATCAAGGTGATTCTGAAGAAGAAATTGTAGACGCTTGGTTTAAAGAACTATGCGGTAATGTTGCAAAAGATCAAGGTGTAGCGTCAGCAGAAAATCCTATGGGTGCTGGCTATGTTAATGTAAAACCTTTAGGAGACAACAAATCGGAGGTTAGTTAATGACTCCAGTAACTAAAACTAGAAAAACTGAAAAATATAGAAAAGAAGATTGGCAAGCATTAGCAGATTGTATTAGATCAGATCAATTAAGTGCTAAACAAGTACATGAAACAATGATCTTTAATCCAGACTTTGCTAAATGGTATAGAATGAAATACATAGGCAGAAAATAATGACATATATTCTCGTAGACACAGCAAATACATTCTTCCGTGCAAGGCACGTTGTACGTGGTGATGCTGATATTAAAATTGGCATGGCTTTGCACACAACATTCCAAAGCATTCGTAAGGCTTGGAATGATTTTAACGGCAGTCATGTAGTGTTTTGTCTCGAAGGTCGTAGTTGGCGCAAAGACTTTTATGCACCATATAAACGCAATCGTCAAGAAACTCGTGACGCACTTACGCCTTCGCAACAGGAAGAAGATAAAATCTTCTGGGAAACATTTGATGAGTTTACTGGATTTCTACGAGAAAAAACAAATTGCAGTGTGTTACAACATCCGCAACTAGAAGCAGATGATCTTATTGCTGGTTGGATACAAGCACACCCTAAAGATGATCATGTTATTATTAGCACAGACGGTGACTTTGCACAATTAATTTCACCCAATGTAAAACAATACAACGGTGTATCAAAAACAACAATAACACACGAAGGTTACTTTGATGAAAAAGGTAAACCTGTTGTAGATAAGAAAACTAAAGCAGAAAAACCTGCTCCAAATCCACAATGGTTATTGTTTGAAAAATGTATGCGTGGTGATACAAGCGATAATGTGTTTAGTGCTTATCCAGGTGTTCGTGTAAAAGGTACAAAGAACAAAGTAGGATTACAAGAAGCATTTGAAGACAGAGAAACAAAAGGATTTAATTGGAATAATCTTATGTTACAACGTTGGACAGATCACGAAGGTAATGAGCATAGGGTATTAGATGATTACTCAAGAAATGTAATACTTTGCGATCTAACAGCACAACCGCCTGAAATAAAAGAACTAATAGGGAAAACTATTGCAGATGGTATTTCTGCAGGTAAAGATATTTCTCAGGTAGGTGTACGTTTAGTAAAATTTGCAAGCAGTTACGATCTTAATAAAATTACAGAACAAGCAGAAACGTATGCTAAACCTTTAAACGCAAGATACGGGAGAGTATAATGGAATTTGAATTTAAAGCAAAACAACTAATTCCAAATAAATTTTGGATTGTACAAGATCATGGACGTAAGGTAGGAACCTTAGCAAAAGAAAAAGAAGGATTCATTCTTGTTACTCCAAGAGATAAAATACATTTTGAAAATGTAGAAAAGGTATACGATGCATTTGGCAAAGACTTTTTTGAACAGATTGTAAAAAAGAAAACCAAAGATTCAAAGGTTATGGAAGTGCATGGATACCCTACTAGCACACAAGCATATAATCCTTTACTAGATGTGCAAAACAACTTACCTTTGTATAGCAAAAGCAAAAAATCTAAAAGTTTATACTGTGCAGGTTATTATACAATACGTTTTGCAAAAGGTTGGGTTAAATCGTTTTGTCCTAAACTTATCACACTACAAAGATATGAATACAAAGGTCCTTTTACAACAGAACTAGAAATGCGTCAGGTATTATCAAATGTCTCGAAATCCAGTTAATACAGTTCCAATTGAAAACTTTTTGCAAGCGGCAAAAGTAGCAGGCAAAACACAACAACGAGAACTTAAACTAGACTCTAAACAATATAAAGATCTTGCAGATAGCATTAGTATGTTACTTGCAAGGCTTGTAGAACTGCAAGATACACGCCTACAACAACCACAAGAGGTTAGTGTAGATGTTAAAATGGACGGCGGAAACTTCTAAATTTTCGATAAATAAGTACGTAGTTAACTTAAAGGAATTACGTACAATGAGTAGACCAAAACCAACTATCTTGTTGGAATATACCGACAAGAACACATATAGAAAAGAAGAAGTACTAGATGCAGAAGCAATCTGGGCGGTCTTTTATCAAGGTAAACCTTTTAATTTAAAAAGTTCAAATAGCATTTCGCCAACACCGGGACCTAAATATAAGAAAACAAGTTTTTCTAATCCTGGACATGCATTAAATCTTGCAAGAAAACTAAACACAACATTCAAAACACAAGAATTTGAAGTTTATAAGTTAACAAAAGGCGATAAAGTTTAGTAATGGATATTAAAGAAGCATACACCAAAACCTTTATGATAGGTGCTGGTGAAGAAGATACATCAGAACAGGAAATAAAAAAGAATTATATGCTTTGGTGGCAAAATACTAGAGCAAAAGGCGATGCTGGATTGCGTTTAACCAAAGACGGATTTGATTATGCTGTTGAACGTGCAGATTTACAAACATACGAAATTAAATTCCCCAACGAAATTAAGTTTACTCCACAAGTATTCTTATATCTAGACAACTTTATTGATTGTCCTTACTACGTTACAAAGAAACGTATCTTTGTTTTCAGCGAAAAAATGGGTTTACAACTTATGATGTTTGCTGGAGATATCAAACAGTACGGCCTTGCCCGTGCTATGGCTCAAGAACTAGAAGATTAAGTTCATTTTGGATAGTTTTTTTCCAAAATAGTGGAAAAACCGCTTGACATTTCCTTGTCTGATGCTATTATATACTTATAGTTAGAAACAAAGGAGCAATAGCAAATGGCACAAACAACAGAAGCACGTACAGTTACACCAAACGAAGCAAAGGCGGCTGTACAACACGCAATGAAACTGAAGCGTCCTATCTTTATGTGGGGTCCTCCAGGTATTGGTAAGTCTGACATTATGAGTCAGATTACAACACAACTTAAAAACGCACATCTTATTGACGTTCGTCTTTCATTATGGGAGCCAACGGACGTAAAAGGTATGCCTTATTATAGTGCAAACGACAACACTATGAAATGGGCACCTCCAGCAGAACTTCCAGATGAAGAATTTGCTAAACAATTTGACACAATCGTTCTTTTCCTAGACGAAATGAACTCTGCCGCGCCAGCAGTACAGGCGGCGGCTTATCAACTTATTCTAAATCGTAAGGTTGGTACATACAAACTTCCAGACAATGTTGTAATTGTCGCGGCAGGTAACCGTGAAACTGATAAGGGTGTAACTTATCGTATGCCGGCACCACTTGCCAATCGTTTTGTACACCTTGAACTACGTGTTGACTTTGAAGACTGGTTAACATGGGCGACAGAAAACAAAATCCACTCTGATGTAGTGGGTTACTTGACTTTCGCTAAACAGGATCTATATGATTTTGATCCAAAGTCAAGTTCACGAGCATTCGCAACTCCACGTTCTTGGAGTTTCGTAAGCGAACTTCTCGACGATGAACTGCCTGAGTCTACACTTACAGACTTGGTTGCAGGTAGCGTCGGCGAAGGCTTGGCAGTTAAATTTGCGGCACACCGTAAGGTTGCTTCTAAACTGCCAAATCCAACAGACATACTTAAAGGCAAGGTTAAGACTATGGAGTCGAAAGAAATTTCGGCGATGTATTCGCTAACTGTAAGTATGTGCTATGAACTTCAAGAGGCTTTCAAAAGCAAGGAGAAGGGTTGGAATCAAATGGCAGACAACTTCTTTGGTTTTATGATGGATAATTTTGAAACTGAACTTGTTGTAATGGGTACGCGAGTTGCTATCGCTACTTACAAACTGCCATTTTCGCCAAAGGACTTGAAAAACTTTGACCGTTTCCATGACAAGTACGGCAAGTATGTTCAAGCCGCTATGGCATCCTAACTAACTATAGAGGGGGTCTTCGGATCCCCTCGCTCTATTAGGAGGCCTAAATGAGCAGACATTTTTTTGAAAGACACAAACAAGGTTATGCAGGTATAAAAAATTCTGTAACCACAACTTGTACACTTCCTTATTGTAACAAACAATCTTCTAAGTACAAAGGAGCAGGCTCACGTCTTTGTGAACATCATCAAAGTTTACTAAGAGAGTACGGAGGTCCTGCTAGAATGGATCGTCCGTGGACATTTAATAAGAAAAGGTTTTGCGAAATTTGTGGACATAATCCATGGGAACATCCTAAAGTAAAACTAATAGAAGATGAACTAATTCGTGATCGTGTTGCATGGGGTATGTTATTTGTAGATCATATTGAAACGCAACGAGACGGTGGTAGCCATTGCGACCAAAATACTCAAACACTTTGTTTGGATTGTAATATGATTAAAAGTACACTTGCAGGAGATCTAGTTCCTAAAAAACTGTACAAAGACGAAAACGAATATCATAAAGTAATGGAACAACTAAAACCACACTACAAAAAAGTTTTTAACCAAATCAGTTGACCACTAGATAGTTTTCTGTTATAATAATTACAGTTAAATTGCAAATAAGGAGAAAAATTGCAAACTGTAGACTTAGCAATATGGTTGCGTAATAACGTAGATTGGAACAAGTATGTTACACTTGTACATACAATTGGTGACGAACTAAATGAGCGTAAATTACGATTTGACAAAAGCGACTTACTTGAACGTTCACTAGAACTGTTTAGCGATGGCAATCTAGTATATGTTAATTTGGAAGGTGTGGATCATATTGGACCCAACGGTATGATGATTGAAATGAAGTACACAGAAGGTTCGTTGTTTACACGCAAAACCAAAAAGAAAAAGAAACACGTATCAGATCTACAGTTAATGAACAGTCGTGGATCTAGTGCAGGTCGTACGCTTCCTCCGGGATATGCTGACTTTCTTCTTATTTGTGATACAGACAGTGTGGCACTAATTGCCAAAAATGATCTTATTCCTTTTGTAATTGATGCCGGTGATGGCCTTAAAACTTCCAAATTGCCGTCCAATATGGTACAATATGTATTCGTTCCGGGCGAGTATAAACCACTAGATCTAGCAGAATCTGTGTCATATAAAGATGCCAAAATGAAGATGCAACGTGATTTTTTAGCACAATTTTAGTTGACAAATACCTGTTTGATGCTATAATTATATTATAGTTAGAAAGTTAGGAGCAAACAATGTCAAAGAATACAACCGCAGTAGAACAGAGCATGATGGAGGGTAAAATCTATGAGCGTAATCCTTCAATTGATTCAAACAAAGTAAAAGAAAAATTAACAACCGCTAGAATTGCATTGTTAATTCGTCAACCATTTTTTGGTAATCTTGCTACACGTTTACAAATTATTGACGCAACGGATTGGTGTTCAACTGCCGCAACCGACGGTCGTCATTTTTTCTACAACGAAAATTTTGTAAACGAACTAACACAAAAACAAACAGAATTTCTTTTTGGTCACGAAATCCTACACTGTGTATATGATCACTTTACACGTAGAGATAATCGAGATCCTAACATTTATAATATTGCCGCTGACTATTGTGTTAACGGTGATCTAATTCGTCATAACATTGGCGAAGTTATTACACAGGTTAAACCCTTTCATGATCCTAAGTATTATGGTTGGGCATCAGAGGCTGTGTACGACGACATCTACCAAAAGTACGATGAAGAACAACTTGAACAGTTAGGAAAACTACTCGATGAGCATATTGACTGGGAAAAAGGAAAAGGACAAGGACCTGCAGGAGAAACTAAGAAAGACGGAAAAGGAAAAAAAGATTCCCGTCCTTCTTATTCCAAAGAAGAACTTAAAAAGATCCGAGACGAAATGAAAGAGGCTATGGTATCTGCGGCACAGGCGGCAGGTGTTGGTAATGTTCCTAAAGGTGTAGCACGTATCATTAAAGATCTTACAGAACCTAAAATGAACTGGCGTGAACTGTTGAATCAACAAATTCAAAGCACCTTAAAAAGTAATTACACATTTATGCGTCCTTCACGTAAAGCATGGCACACCGGTGCTATTCTTCCAGGCATGGATTTTGATCAAACCATTGATATTGCTATTGCACTTGACATGTCAGGTTCAATTGGTAGCAGAGAAGCACGTGACTTCTTAAGTGAAGTTAAAGGTATTTGTGATCAGTACGATGATTACAAAATTAAAATTTGGTGTTTTGATACAGAAGTTTACAACGAACAAGACTTTACTCCTGACAGCGGAGAATCAATTGAAGATTATGAACTTGCTGGCGGTGGTGGTACTGACTTCGATGCAAACTGGAAATATATGAAAGACAACGATATTCAACCAAAGAAATTCATTGTGTTCACAGATGGTTATTCATGGAACTGGGGTGACGAAAACTATTGCGATACTATTTGGGTTATTCACTCAGATAAATCAATCGAAGCACCGCACGGTATAACTTGCCATTATGATTTACAAAAAGAGGCGGCATGAAGTTACTAGTAGACGAACCTAATCCAAATAATGTTCTCGAAATTCGAGAATTAAACTTCTGTCCAAAAAATTGGACAAAAATAAAACTAGGAAACAACAGTTGGAATTTTAAAAACGATGTTGAACTAATTAGAAAATGGATCTACAATAACTTGCACGGAAGGTTTTGTATTGTGCAAGATCTTGATGTAATCAACAATAAAATGGAATCAATTATCCAAATTGGCTTTGAAGAAGCATCAGAGTCCACAATGTTTAGTTTGGCGTGCTCACATTTGCACGACCGTGATATCAACATCATATAATTACTAGTGTTATAACACAAACTTTAATTAACAAGGAGTTAACTCAAAATGACAGAAGAAAATAAAACTCAGGCGCCAGCACAAGAGGCACCTCAGTCAGAAGCACCAAAACCAGGTGCACCAGATCTTACTGTACAAGATCTTCAGGCATTAAAAGCAATCATTGACGTTGCAAGTCAACGTGGTGCATATAAGCCAAACGAAATGGAAGTAGTTGGTCGCACTTACAATAGATTGAACGCATTCTTAGAAGCAATTACACCTAAGAAGCCAGCAGAAGGAGAAGCACCAAGTACAGATTCTGCTCAACCAACAGAAGCACCTGCTCAAACAGCAGAGGCTCCAAAGGAGTAAATTATGGCAGTTAAACACGTAGCGGTAGTAGGCGAAAAAGGAACTAAGGTATTAGTTGCTTACAGAACATTACCAGGCGATCCTAATAGTGCATTGGTTATTCCTACTGCTTCTTTAAAACAAACATATCACGATGAATTAGATTCGTTGGTTATGTCAGAACAATCACAGCAATCATATGAGTTTGCAAACATTTTAGCAGTACGTAAGTTTTCAGACGGAAGAACTATGTTATCGGCTCTTCATGCAGGAGGCAACCTACAAAAGGTTCCAACAAGCGAAGTAACTATGCAACCTAGCACAAAAAGAGAAACATGGGTTAAGTTAGATGAACTTAACAAAATCATTGCTGAACAAAAAGGTGTAGGCATTGATGAACTTGCGGTTACAGCATCAGGTGAACCTGGTAAAACAGAAGCGGTAGTTCAAACTATTGCTACTGTAAAAGACCAATCAGTTCTAAGTGATGAAGACCTTGCAATAAAGTATAGAGCGGATGCAGATGCATTGTACAAAGAAGTACAAGAACTTCGCAAAAAAGCGGATGAATTGTCTCCTAAAACAACTGCAAAGAAATCTGCAAAGACTAATGCGTAATGTCCAAGTCGCAGGGCAGAATCATCTTACACGGTGATCCGACACTTAATCCAGAATGGGAAGGCGTAATTGAAGACATCAAAATCGAAAGTCTTCCCATTCATTACGTTTCCGAATTAAAACTCAATCTAAAAAACAAACAAAAAGTAATTATTGATGTTCGATCAATTGTTGCACAAAGTCCTACTTCAGACCAGGCGGCGCAACGGGTTAATAACATTATAAGAGAACATTCTAACATACTTGAAAATATAGATTTCAAAGTTAATATGTCTGGTTTGCAAAATCAAGTTAAGCAGGCTAGAGACGCATTTACGAAGAAAGTAAATAAAAACTTTAAAAAGTCAAATGCAGAAAGGAAGAAAAAAGGTCGTGAGTGAAGTTAACTTTAACGTTATAGAACAAACTGCTATTCTGCATATTAAACAAGCATTTACAGAGCAAGAATGCAAAGACATTGCAACAGCAGTAATTGATTACAAAAACAAATCTCCTAGTTTTGATCCTAACGCAAATTTAGGCTGTTGGAGAGGATGGCCTCATGTCAAAGGAGGCTTTACAGAAGAAATGAACGATATGATTATTGATCGTTGCAGTGAAGCAGTAAACGAATACATGTCACGTTTAGAAAAACCAATTAATACTTTTGGCGAATCAACAGAATACTTAGACAAATCGCGATATGTGTTTGATGCATGGTTTAATGTTAATAGAAAAAAAGCAGAAAATAGAGAACATTCACATAGTGGATTTTTAGCAAGTGGTGTTGCTTATTTTCAGGCAACTGATACAGGACCAATTGAATTCTTACCATTAAATGCATTATACAAAATGACCAATCCAGCATGGCCTTATCATGGAATGGCAAACTACGAACCAAAGGACGGAGATATATTAATTTTTCCAAGTTACTTACTACACAAAGTACATCCTAACCCAAGCGAAAAAGAAAGAATTAACATGGCGTTTAATGTCAATTATCAAAGGAAAGATTTACCATGAACGTAAAACTAGTATCATATTCACAACCGTCTGAAGAGTTTAAAGCAGAAGGTTTAAATGATGCACAAGAACTAATCGCGTTTTGTGCAAGAGTTAGTAATCCAAGCAATCAAATGAACAAGGAGACTTCAGAAAAACTTATAAAGTATTTGATCAAACACGCACATTGGTCTCCACTTGAAATGGTTAGTGCTTGTTTGGAAATTGATACTACACGTGATATTGCACATCAAGTAGTTCGTCATCGTTCTTTCTCTTTTCAAGAATTTAGTCAGCGTTATGCCAACCCTGAGGATATGGGTAATATGTTTGAACTATCAGAAGCACGACTACAGGACGAAAAGAACAGACAAAATTCAATCGAAACTGATGATGTACTGCTTCAAACACATTGGGAACAGCAACAAAAAAGAATTATTGATCTTTCAAAAGAAGTTTATGATTGGGCATTAGAACGAGGAATTGCAAAAGAACAAGCACGTAAGGTACTACCTGAAGGACTTACCAAAACACGTTTGTATATGAATGGTACACTACGTTCGTGGGTACACTATATTGAACTACGTGGTGCAAACGGAACACAAAAAGAGCATATGGAAATTGCTCATGCCTGTGCGAAAGTAATCGCAGAAATCTTTCCTTTGGCAAAGGAACTTGTAAGTGAAGCCTAAATTTATTCATGCATACATGGATGTTGCAAAACGGTTTGCACAACTGTCACATGCAGAAAGACTTCAAGTCGGTGCGATTGTTGTAAAGGATGATCGCATAATTGCATACGGATATAACGGAATGCCAAGTGGATGGGATAATTGCTGTGAAGAAAATGGAAAAACAAAACCCGAAGTATTACACGCGGAATCAAATGCTATTGCAAAATTGGCCCGTAGCAACGAAAGTGGTTTGGGTGCTGACCTGTTTATTACTCATAGTCCTTGTATTGAATGTGCCAAATTGATTTACCAAAGTGGAATAAAAACAGTTTATTTTGGAGAGCATTACCGCAGTAATGACGGAATAGACTTCTTACAAGCGTCTAAAATAGGCGTTATGCACGTTGATAAACAAAGTACTAGCGAATAGCATAAACACCGCTGTATGACGCTTAAAATGCGTTTAAGACGCCTTATACAACTACTTCTACTAGTTTAACTTCTGAACTTTGATTAGTTTCAATCGACTTTCCAATTACATATACTGCATTTGGAATAGCACTGTCTTCTGTTAGTGCTGTTGCCGTGCCTGGTACATGACTTGTAATTAGGATATCACCTTTGCGTACAGGACCTGTTACTTTAACTTGGATTCTACCACGCAATGCAACTGGAGCAACAAACTCACCTTGTAGATTACTATTCATTAAGTGTGCTGGATTTTCTGAAACAACACCAACTACCCTTGAATCCATTTGTGATGTACTTTGAGTAACTTCTTTGTCGCCGCCTAGTATCAAAACTGTACCAATTTCATAGTCAGCATCTGCTAGATAATTTTCAGCCAAATCAGCAAATTGTGCCGCGGTTGCTGTACCTAAAAACTTACGTGCTGTAAGATCTTTGTTTGCATCTCGTTGTGCAATGCTTCCAGAAACTGCGCCAGTGTCTGCTGTTGCACCATTGAGTGCTTGTGAATTTGTAGAAGTACCATTAACAATATTAACGTTAATGTTACCACTTCCATCTCGTGCAACGATTGAATTATTTACTAATAGTGTGTTTGCTTCTCTTGCTGTACCAGAATCAACTACAAGTTTATTTGCAATATCTGATGTACCTTGTACCGTTGCGTTTAATGTACCATTTACAGTAACATTATTAAATGTGCTTGTTCCTGAAGATGCTGTAACATTACCTGTTAAGTTTCCTGTAACATTACCTGTTAAGTTTCCTGTAACATTACCTACTACATCTCCTGATAAAAATCCTGTGCTGTCAATAGTAACACTATAAGCATTTATTGATTGCCATTTTTGTGCTACAGTACCAATTGAACCTACGCCATCTTGTACAGGAATAAACGAGTTATTTTCAAATCTTGCAACAGCAGTAGCACCAGTTCCGGTGTTAACTGAGAAATTAATTTTATTACCTACTTGGTTTGTAATGTTTGCTTGGTCACCACCTGTGACGTGTAGTTTTAAATCTTGACCGTTACCTACAGTAAGACCTTCGTCATTTAAGAATTTAACTAGGTCAGCAAAACTTTGCAATCCACTGTTAAGAACATATTGTGCCGCAGGAATGCCTCCTAGGTTGTCTGCATTTACCGCAGTACCATGATATCTAATACCCGGAACTGTAATTTCATCTGCTAGGTTAAAACCTTTTTTGATTTGACTAAATCCTGCAATAGGATTTTTTGTGCTATCTAAAATAAATTCATCTTTAGCAGTAATACCCATTACTGAGTCATTAACTGTGTATGTAAGAATCGTTCTATCGTTGGCTGTAATATCTTTTACAACCCTTGAAGTAACCTGAGATACACCTTCACCGCCTGTGCTAACAGGACCAATTAGAATAAAATCTTCACCATTGTAAACATATAATTGCTCACCGTCTGTTTCCCACCAAAGGTCGCCTCTTGCTAAACCTACTGGTTGGTTAGGACCAATTTCTGCACCACCTGCAATTCTAAATCTTCCACCATCGAAAAATTTAATAACACGGTTTGCACTATCGTACCACACCTGTCCTGGTAAAGGATTTGGTGGTTGATTTGCACCAGCAAAACTTTCCATTAGGTGTACAAAATTTTCATTGATGATTTCACCAAAACCTGCATAGTTCTTACCAACAAGTTTTATATCAGTGGTGTTATCAACAGTACCGTCTTGTACTACTGCAATTTGTGTTCCATTGTATGTGTTAATAATATATGGCATTTTATTCCTCTACTAGCAGTATTTACCTTATGCTTGTCCCATACGTTTCTTGCGATCAAGTTCACTAATCTTCTTATCTGCAAAGAAATATGCATCACTTGATTTGAATTGTTCTTTACGTGCTTTATTCATTTCTCTAAGATCTTTAATATATGCAACCATTTCTGCAAATTCTGGAGTATTAGGATAGTCGCACTTATCAAGCATATCAATAATAATGTTTAACTGTTTGTGCATTGGATATTTTTGATGTATCTCATCTGCTATTCCTGCATTAAGAACTTCTTCATCAATAAATGCTTTGCCGTCATCAAGATCAGCAATCTTTTTTACACCACCTTCGGTGAGTGTGCCAATGTATATTTCTTTGTCTGGATCATATTCAACCGTTTTAATTTTTACTTCGTCAGGGTCTAAGCCAAAGGTGTCCATTCCTTTAGGTAAGTGACCTAAAAGAGCACCGTTTTTAGCATTAAACATCAATTTAAATTTTTCTTTTGCCATATCCTTATTCCCATATTAGCACAAGACTGTATTTTGTCTGTTCGCCTTGTTCTATCTTTGTTACTTCATGCCATGTTTCTATCGGCATTTTAAACATTGCTCCTTTTCTTTCTTGGACTAAATGCTCATTGTCATCCTTGTCCCAGTATTTAAAATGAGGCTTGCCTTCTGTTAAAAACACTAACTTAAACTGCCAGTAGCCGCCTGCACTATCTTGGTGCCTTATTAGCCAATCTCCCGGCTTGTATTTGTTTACTACTATCTGTGAACACCATTTGCGTTCACTTTGTGGTATGGTTTTCCATACAGTTTCAACTAAGTCATTGTCCATGTCTTTTTCATATAAACTTGAAAAATGACTTTCACCGTATATAGTAGCGTGTTTGTCAGTGCCTCCTATGCCTCTATTTGTAAATTTGCCTTTGCTTTCGTGTTCATACACTTTTTGCATGATTTCGTCAACGTTTGTAATATAGCCATCGACAATTTCATACATTAAAAATTACCTTTATAAACCCATGCCGCAGAACTTGTTCTACTAGTTCTATTAAATGTATATGCTGTAACAGTTGTGGTAAATCCTGCAATGTTTACAGCACTATTCCAGGTGCTTGCACCTGCACGTTCATAGGTTACATTTCCAACCAATAATTGTAATAGTCCATCATTAGAACTATATGACTCAACTAAACCGTTTCTAACAATAACAACTTTTGCACCTTGAACAGCATTAGTAGAAAACTCATCTGCTTGATCTACATTTAATGCTGTTTGGAAAACAAACCAACCTGTTAATGTACCGTTTGATAACAGCGTACTAAATGTTCCTGCATTTGAATTTGTAGGGAATGTTTGTGAATCTGTGGTAACATTGCCTGTTGCACTTAATTGGAATTCGTAGCCTGTTGTTGCGGCTTTCTTATCAATTATATCAGTAATAATACCAGAACCACTTTCTACACTTCTACCACCAATCCAGCCAATACCTCTTCGTGTTGTTGTGCTATATTTCTTAACATAAATTGGATTACCTTCACTGTTAACACCAAGGTTACCATAGTAGTAACTTCCTAGTATTCTTGCAATAGTTCCTTCTTTAAAGTTTTCTGGTGGAGCAAGTCTAGTTAACTGTGTTTTAACATCTGCTTGTGTCATATCTTTTGTGTCAAGATAGAACTGAATATCCTGTCCGGTTGATTGGAATACCGTATCTACATATTCTTTAATAGCACGTTCTGTTACTAAATTAGTTGCACTGTTTTGTAAAAATTGTCCGTCGTCACTAATACGTGTAACTGTTCTACCAACAGCATCAACAAACTTTTGTGCTTTAACCTGTATTGCTGGTGCATTTTTACCAATGTCAGCACCATCGATAACAGTACCATTTGAAATTGTTCCTGCTCTTAAATCAGGATTGTTAATTCTTGAGTCTTGTATAGTAACCCTGTCAATTAACATGTCTCCAATATTTTGATTAGGATCACTTGGTGTAGTAATTGCACCTCTACCAATTCTACCTACGCTTATATAACCGTTGGTTGTTTGTGAAGATGTTAAAGTTACGCTTCCATTAAATTGTGATGTGCCATTAAACGTATTAATACCTGTTAGTGTATTATTTTGGTTTGTGTATACACCATAATCAACAAATGCCGCCACACCTTCAAAACGTCCTACCCTTGTTCCAGCACTTGCAGGAATTTTAGGAGCAGTTGTTGTGGCATCAACATCAACAACAGTTAATCCGTTTGTTGCTTGTGAGTTACCTACGTTAATTGTAAAAGATTTTCCTGTTTCAGGATCAACAATAGTATTACCTAAACTATCTTGTAACTGACCTCTGTTAGCACCTGTTGTTGTACCAACCATTGATCCGCTTAAAGTACCAATAAAGTTTGCATAAACATCATTAGCATAAATGTTTCTAAAGTTTTTGCTAGGTGAACCAATGCTTACTTGATTGTTAGCAAAAGGTAAAATATTTTTATCAATAATTTGTATTACTTCTTTGTCAGCACCACTACCGGCATAGTTAACACCAAGTTTTAAAACAGTACCAACTTCATTGTAAATTTGTGCAATGCTAGAACCAGGATCAATTTTAATTTCTAATTCGCTGTCAACACCTATTTTGATACCACCGTCATTTTTAAAACTGTATACACCTGTAATATCTTCGTTGTCATTTCTGTTTGCCCAAGTGCTTGCTAAACGTCCGCCTAATCTATCAGCATCGCCTGCTGTACCAAAAAATCTTGTAGCACTAGATGTTACGCCATCTACATTTGTGCCTTTTGCAGTAATACCTTGACCAATTCTAGTAAATCCTGTTAACGGTGTTGCAGTTTGATCAATTTCAAACGCCGCATCTGCCATTACCATATATGGTGCACCGTCTACATATCCAATTGATACAGGATGATCTGTTCCTCCGGTGTCAGTTAATTTTTCTGAACTCCAACGAGTTTGACCAAAACCTAATACACTTTCAGGTCCAACAAGTACATGCTGGTCACCATCTGCAACAAATACATATAATTTATTGTTAACAGTATCCCACCATAAATCACCTTCTTTTTGACCTTGAGGTTCTGTTGCTGAAACTTGATTGATTGTTAAATTACGCCAATGCACTCCGTCAAACACACTAGGACGAAGTTTGTCTGCATTTTTATCAAACCATATCTGTCCAACCAACGGCTTGCTTGGAGGTGTATCTGCTCTAGCAAAATTTTCTAATAATTTTACAAAGTTTTCATTTTGTTGCTCACCGTAGCCTGCAACATTTCTACCCACAAGTTGTAGATCGGTTGAGTTATCAACAACACCATCTGCTAATGTTATTAATACTGTACCGTCCGTTTTATCTAATTGATATGGCATCGCTCTCTATTCCTTATACATCACTTACATAAACCCATTGTGGGCCTGCTTGGATTTCAAATATTTTTGTTACTCTTGCTACAGCAATTGAGTTACCACTTGGTGTAATACCATTTGGAAAACTTAAACTCTGTATAACACTTGCACTACTTACCACGCCGTCCTTATCAACTGCTACTTGATTAGCCAACAATTCGTTTGTTAAGCCTGTTGACGATCCTGTAGTATTAACAGTAATTGTAGTTGCTGTACCAGCAAGAGAAAGTGTTTCACATAAAACTCTTGCTTGTGTACCTAGTTCATAGTTTAAAGGTGGTGCAAGTTTTGCAAGTTCGTTTGGAATGTCAGAAGTGTTTTGATTTGTCATTCCAGTTACATTCATTGTTAGCACAATAGTTTGATTAGCAATTTCTCTATCAACATATGCTTTAGTTGCAACGTCTTGTGCATCGGTTGGATCTTTGACTCCTTTAATTTGTGTTACTGGACTTGCTTCTTCGTTATCAAAAACAACATTACCCGTTCCGTGAACATCAATGTTTAAATCTGCGTTTGTTGTTACAGTTGAAATAGTATTACCGTTAATATCAATATCATCAACTTGTAACTCTGTTAGAATTCCTAAATTTGTTAAACTAGAATTAACAACACTTGCACCAAGTGTGCTTTCACTTAACATCAAGTTATTGTTAATATGGAAGTGTTTTCCGGTAGCAAGACCAAATGTATCACTTGATGTCCATGCTTGTGTACTGTTTGCCCAATTAATTGTATGATCGGCATCACCTTTAAGTGTAATACCTCCACCATCAGCAAGAACATCAGTTGGTGTATCACCGTATGCTAATTCAATATTTTTATCATTTACCCTTAGGGTGTTTGTATCTAAGTAACTTGTGCTACCACTTACCGTTAAGTCGCCACTTACAATTAAGTTACCACCTGTGGTAATTGTACTTGTTGTTTGACCTTCAAACAACTTCATTGTAAGTGTAGAACTGTCAATATCTATTGCATCTGTTAATGTTCCTGTTGCACTTGAGTTAACCTGTAACTTCCAATCTCTATCTTGCAGGTTATTTTTAAATGTTGTTGTATTGGTATTAATAAATGCTGTGAAATCGCTGTCCGCACCGATTGTTAAACCGCCGTCATTAAGAACACCAAGTGTTCCTGTTGTAATATCACTTTCGTCTGAACGTAAAAACTGTCCAGGTGCAATTCCTGCAACAGCATCTGCTGATGTTGCTGTACCGTGTAACTTTAATCCTGCTACTGCTGTACTAAAATTAAGTCCAACATTAATTTGTGTAAAACCGTTAATTGCTGTTCGAGGTGTAAATTGATATCTACTTAAAATACCAATACGTTCACCATTTACCCATAAACCTGTAATTGAACGTCCATTGTTTCCTTGGTCAACAACATTTTCAACAATCCATCCGTGTTTTCCTTCTGCTTGAGAATAAATTGGACCTGCTAAACTTAAATCAACACCATCATAAAAATATAGTTGATTTGTTTCGTTGTTAATCCAAAGGTCACCAATAACCAATCCTGGAGGTCTTGTGTCTTGTACCAACGGACCACCTGTTGGTTTAAATTCACTTCCTGTGTAAACTTTTAAACGACCTTCTAGTGTATCAAACCAAACCTGTCCTTCTAAAGGATTATCTGGTGCTGTTCTATTTGCAAAACTTTCTAATAGTTTTACTAAGTTTTCGTTTAATACTTCACCGTATCCACTGTACTTTCTACCTACAAGGGTAATATCTGTTGAAGTGTTATCAACTGTACCATCGCCTACAATGGTTAAAACTGTTCCGTCTGTTTTATTAACTGTATAACTCATTATGCCGCTGGCTCCCCTGCTCTAATAATATAATGTACCGCAAGGTATGGATTCATAACGTTTAATGTGCTATAAGGTCCACTACCAGTGGTTGTTGAATATTGTGTGCCACTGCCAAATGCAACGTTTGTTGTATCAATTGTTTCACTACCTTGTGTTCCACCTAAACTTCTTGCCGCTGTATTTGTAACTCTGTTAGCAACACCACCACCTGCATCTACTGCGATACCACCAACATCGTTTACTGTTGTTCCATTATCCATGTTATCAAGACCTAGTGGGAATCTACCACGTAAATCCGGAAGTTTAAATGTATTGGGGTTAATACCGGTACCATAAGTTGTACCAATGGTGTTATAAAGTTGTGGATATAAACCTTGTGCAACTTCTGAGCCGTCACATAACAAATATCCGCTTGGAATATCAGAAAAACTTGCAATTGGTCCTGCATAAGGCATAATAGCACCAATTGGTACCAACGATGCTCCTGCAAAGAAATTATCTCTTTGAACTTTTCTTAAACCTTGACCTGCTCTAACTATTAATAATTCATCATTGTTTTCATTTTCAGTAACTTCGGTTTGTGCAGAAATAGCGTCCTGTGTTAGTGTTACGTTAAATGTTTTTTCTGTTCCACCAGTTTGACCATCGAAACTGAATCCTGTTGAGTCAGCAACGTGTCCTGATATTTTAAAAACGGTTGAAGCAACCAGTCTGTCTGATGTACCGTTAACGTTACCAAATACATCACCAACAACTGTTCCTGTTAATCTTCCTGTAAATGTTTCTGAATAAACATTTCTAAATCTATTGTTTACTGTACCAATATCCAATGATGCATCAAATGCTTGTGTTCCATCATCGGTTGGTTGAATAGCAACAGTTCCGCTACCTGTTTCACCTACTTGAATATGTCCTTCAAATAATGCATTACCACCAACATATAAATTTTCAGCAATACCTGTACCACCCGAAACTCTTAAAGCACCTGTGGTTGTTGATGTTGCACTTTCTGTTGATGCTAATTGTAATGCTTCAGTAAAATGTCCGCTACCTGTAACATCTAATGCTACTGCCGGAGAAACTTGGTTAATACCAACACGTTTGTTTCTACCATCAACACGCATAACCGTAACAACATCTCTATCCGCTTCTGGGAATACTTTAAAATCAATATTACCATCTAGTGAGTTGTTTTTAATTACAGCATTATTACTTGCAATTTCTAAGTTGAATATTTGGTTTGCACCAACTGTAACACCACCGTCGTTTCTTACAAACAACTGACCGTTCATTGTATCTGTAATATCAGAACGAACAAAGTTATTTGCATTTACAGTTTCAATAGCAGGCTGTGTAACATTCAATGCATCTGCTTTTGTTGCTGTTGCATGAAGTTTGTTTAGTACAATACCGTTGTTATTAAAATCTGTATTTGAAATATTGATACCAGGAAACAGTTCAACAAATCCTTCAATCTTTTGTCTTGGAATAAATTGATCTTTTGAAATAATTGTTACTACTTTATCTGCAACATAGTTTTTAATAACTGTGTGAGTAATGTTTTGTGTATCAACAACTTCTTCTGCTTGAGCGCCTGCTTTAAGACCTCCTGCAAAATTAGGTCCTACCAACTGGAACTGAGCACCTGTGTAAAGATATAATTGATTATTTGTTGTATCTACCCAAACATCTCCTTTTAGAGGATTGTTTGGTTCAACAGCCTCTACGTGAACACCACCGGCTGGTCTCCAGTTACTTGCTCCTGCTGTTGAATCATTAATTTTTAATCTGTTAGTTCCGCTGTCATACCAAAGTTGTCCTTCAATTGGGTTATTTGGCGGATTATTGTCAGCGAAATTTTCTAAAATATGTAGAAAGTTTTCCGCAATCGCTTGACCGTAACTGGCTTCATTACGTCCTATAAACGTTAACGAAGTGTCAACAGTGTTACGACTATTGTCATCAATAACAATAGGATTTTTGTTAATACTATCTGTAAAGTTTACACTATATGCCATTCGTTAAATCTCGCTTATATTTGTCAAACTCTGAATTCTAATTGTATAATCAATCTGTATTAGCCTATTCAATGACTTTTGCACCGGGTGGAATACCACGTGTGTTAAAAGTCTTCCCTGGTTTGCACCGTTAGGAGTATATGCTTTTAATCCTAACTCGTCAAACACATAATTTCCATCCATGTCGGTAGAATTATCAAATGCTTCTTGACCGCTTGGCTCACCATAATCAAGCAAACAACTAATTAAAATATCTGTATATGTTGTACCAAGCGTATGTCTTGTTTCAATAAAGTTTCTGCTTGGATCTGTATTGTTAACGTTATTGTCATCTACAGTTTTATAGTATGTTTGATTGTATAAACTTGCGTTAACACCAACATTATTTGGTGTAAGATATGTAACAATGCCTGTAGGATCAACTGTGGTTCCGCCATTGCCAAAAGCCATTTCAACGATGTTACCACGTCCTTCATTACCTAGCGATTCTGCTAGTGATATACTCATATTTTCATAATGAATAGCATTTCTTTTATCCACGAACACTTTTTTAGTTTCAGGATCGTGAATTTTGATGTGACCTTCCATGAGCACACCCTGGTTTTCTGTTGGCTTTTGATACGTTTGTTTCACTTTTTTATCCTTGTCTGACATTGGTTATTCCCTAATATTTATTACAGGTAAGCCACTGGGTCTCTCCAGCAAGAACTTAGCCTGTGCAGTTTCCGCACGTTGCAATGTGGTGCCTGTTGACGCTGTATTAACGCCTTGCTCGTGCCATACTCTGCCCTGTTTTTGTATTACTTTTAGTTCTAAACCTAGTTGAGGCTCATCTCTAAGTACTAATTTATAGTAGTTTTTACCACTTGAATCGCCCACTGCTTCGATAGTAAACTCCGGTGTTTGCAATACATCACTTTCAACACCTGTGCTATTAGTTTCGTTACTATCAAATGCAATTTCAACATCATGTATCTTAATTGGATTGGTTGAAACAGTTGGTTTTTGTAGTTTTCTACCGCCTAGGTACACTTCTACTTGGTCATGTGCTTCTGCACTAGAACTTATATTAATAGTTTCAAGTACATGCTCTTTGGTACCGTTGGGTAATCCGTCTCTAATTACACCTTCGTAAACATTTACGGTTTCAATGTAAGGAACAGTTTGACTTGGTCCAGCATCAAACACTTTTGTTCCTACTGCGTAAGTTTCTTTAACTCCAGTTCCAAGTGTTCCTCTTACAATTTGTTCTAAATCATTACCGTTAATTTTGTAGAATTCAATTCTTTCTCTATCAATCCAGATAACACCTGGCACTTTGTTTTCTGGACTTGGTGTTTGCAAGAAACTTGCATCAGTTAATGAAATTTTCTTATCGGTATTTTTAAGTGCAACGGCAAGTTTTGTCGAATCTTGATCACTAATACGTTTGTAATGAGATCTGTGTAACATGTCGTTGAAAATTCTATAGCCAATTGAATCATAACTTATTTCTTCGCTGAAAGTTGTGATAACAACCCTTGAACTTGGCGTAACAGTAAACTTATCATCAATTTCAACAGTTGTATTGTTGTCTAATACCTTATAATCTCTTTCTGCTACTATAGGTGTTCCGTCAATTTCAACCCAAATATAATTAGAATCGATAGCAGGACGACTTAACGTATAAGTCCCACCAAGTTTTCCTGTATACACTTCTTTTCTAATCAAATTAGCATCATGATTTGTAAACGTTGTTACTTGATACTCTGTATTAGTTGGTAACTCTGCTCTATTTTTTAGTATAACAAGATTTGCTTCAGTATCTCCGGCACTATCACCTGTTACACTTACTTCATATTCATGATTTCTAAGTATTGTGATAGCAATAGCATCGCCTGAATTTAAAACATTCTGGTTAAATGTTACCAAGTTTGTTTGTGTGTCAAAGTTAAAGTCTCTAATTGGTACCAATTTAATTCCGTTTAGGTGAACTTCAATCTCACCCAATGCTAGGAAGAATGTAGGATACTCTGGATCTTGACTTACCGTATAACTTTGTGTTACACCGTTGCTTACATAGTAAACAGTGTCTGGTGGTAACAGTCTAGTAATGGTTCCTGTGTCTAAATCTTTTACTTCTGCAATTACCATATTATGATAAGGAGCAATATTTCCAGGAATATTTGTAAGTCTATAAGACATAGTGCTACCGTCATCGGTTATAGATTCTTTAATAATCTCACTATATGTTTTTTCGCTTGTACTAAGTGCAGTAATTTCAATAATAGATCCTGATGAAATAGCATCTGGCGGATTAGTTAACAGTATTTCAGCACTTCCTGTATCAGCATCTTCTAAAATTTGATAATCTTGTCTTACACCGTTAACAGTAACAAACGCACTTTTTACATCATCGTAATTTGCTGTTAATCTAAATGTTGTAGTTGAATCATCATTTACAAATCTTTGTCTTTCAAGAATATTTGCACCACCAACATTTAAGGTTTGTATTGTTACAAGTTCACCGATTTCCGGAGCATCAACAAAATCAATTTCTTTGTTCTGATAATCAATTGTATAATCAATGCCATTTTCTAAATAAACACCCGCGACTGATACAAAGACACTGTCTTGTGTGCCAGGATAAAGGTCAAATCCGTAATTACGCTTTATACTGTTACCAAAGTATCTATTTGTTACGATCAATGGTGATCCGTCAGCAGGTGAATTGTAAATTTGCATACTTAATGAATCAAATACCTGTCCTGGAACAACTTCTTCTGGAGCATGGCTTGTGTCTGGTGTTACAAATCCATCACCATCAATGCTAATATCTTCTGGGCGTGTACCTGTTGCTGTGCTGTAACTAAAGTTACCACCTTGAATAATTGCATCAAGGTTGTTTACGTCTGTTGGAACAAGACTTCCGTCTGATTCTTTTTGTCTAAACACAACAAGAGTTCCATCTAGTGCCGCAACACCTAGTGTAAATGTATCCGTATTACCGTCACCAACAATAGTAGGTGTGTTTGTAGGATCCTGTCTTACATTATCAAAGTAAACATTTATTTCCTGTCCACTTTCTGGAGTGTACGGTAGTGTAAATGTTGTTGTTGTTCCATCTGCACGGAACGCATAATCTGTATTAGTTCCTGAGAATGTATCCCAACCATGACTAAACCATGGAAGGCCATCCCAACCAACGCTAATATCAAACTCTAATCCTTGTACTTGAACGCCATCATATTCAACACCAGTCATTAATTGTGCTGGATCTTTACCAAGCATACCTGCTGTTGGTTGATAATAGTAATCAATTCTATCAGTTGCCTGCATTAGATCAATTGATTTCTTATATGTAATGCTAACATTTGCGTTTGCACCCGGAGGTGTATTAAAGATAATGTAACCTTCTTTCTTTTTATAGGTTGCATCTTTTGCTGTTACTATGCTAACTTGATAATTTTCAATATAAACAGTTTCATTATTGATGTTAATATCAATTTCACGCTTATCAAGCGTTGGTAAGTAAGTCAACTTAAACTTAACTTGACCAGAAGTTGCAGTAAATGTATCTGTTTGTGTTTGTGTTTGTATAATTTTCTTACTGCTTAATCTATCAAACGCCATATTAACAGTGTTAATTCTAACTTTTTTGTTTTCTAATATAGCATAAGCAAGTGCAGATTTAGTAACCGCATCTTCTCCGCCGCCGCCAGCAAGTGTAACCGTTGGAGCACTTGCGTATCCGCTACCAGGATTTGTAACTATAATCTCTCTAACAATACCTCTTGAAGTATAAGCAACTGCGGTTGCATCAACAACTGCATCTCCAGGTAAAGTTTTATTTCCATTTGGTAGTATTGGTGCACCATAATAGGTAGGACCAATAATATAAGGATACACTGCTTTATCAACGTCTGCAGGATCAACGGTTATAAAGTAAGCGTATGTACCATCTGGATACTCCGGAGTGTTACAAGTTCTACCGTTGTGTTGATCTAGATCACCTAACCCAGCAACATATTCAAAATCTTCAATGTATCTTCCATCAGGATCGCTACCGTCTGCACGTGGAGTAGTCTTAAGTCTGTAACTAGACTGCATAACCCTTGGATTTGATCTGCCTGTTGGGGTGTCCCAACCATATGGACCGTAAATTGGATATCCATCAAGTGCATAACCTAGTAAAGGTGAGTGATTGTTTTCATCTTTTGTATACATCAAACGTGGATCAGAGTGATAATGATAAACACCATTCTCTTGTGGATGTCCACTACCGTCATCTATTCCCAATTCTTCATGATTTTCTACAGCATTAAGTTCATACTCAACACCATTTCTTACTTCACTAAGTGCCGCTTTTGGATTGTAGAAAACAACACCATTAACAGCAACACCAATTTCTCCCAGCGGTGTAGCAACTTTATCGATTGCTTCAACAGGTGTGCGTGTTATTTCAAATGTAAAGTCCTGTGCTGTAACAGTATTCACACCAGGATTTCTAAGGAAACCGTGATCAGGTATGCTTGTTGTTTTAACAAAGAACCTTGTGTCAGTATAGTCTGTTGTAACCAAAGGTCTAAACTGCGATGTTTGAGTAATTGTAGGCTTGTTTGTACGGCCGCCACTAATAACAACTATTGGTGGTTCTGTATACCCTGCACCCTCGTCGGTTACATCTATTCTTCCAATGCTAAACTTATAATTATCAAACCAATTTATGTAAGGTTGTTCACTTATCTTGTCATCTGTAATTTTAACAGCAACAAATTTCTTATTTTCTTCATCCCAGTAACTAGGAAGATCAAAGTCTGTTGTTCCGGCATTTACATTTTCTAAACTTTCATAGTTGTTAATAAAGTTTCTAATAACAGTTTTATAAGGTTTAACTTCTTTAACATAACTTTCAATATAACCAGGATCACTTATTTTGTAGTTTAATTTTCTACTTAGAGTTCCAAGGTTATTTGTAATGTTTATGAAACTAGATTTAAATGCCCAATCAACAAAACTTTGTTCACTAAACACATGTCTTATTGCAATAAAGAATAGTTCATTCCAGTTGGCTTTTAGATCATCTACAAAGATGTTATCTCTAATGGTTTCTAGAATTTTTCTTGTTTCAGTAATTGGCTCACTATCAAACAAATTAACATCATAATTTTCTAAACCTGCAAAACCAAAATTTAGTTCTTGGTAATTGTAAATGTTGGTATTAATTTGTATTGTTGATTTTGCTTTGTACATTAAGTCATAATCATCACTAAATGTACCATCAGCAATAACCTTACGCAGAATCATTTTGTTGCCGTCACCTGCGTTATCTATCTGTACTAATTCTCCTAATTCTGGAGTAATTGTGTTTAATTCGTATGGTGCTGTAATTTTGTGATTAATAATTTCGTCTACTGTAAACCCATCAACAACGTAATCTTTATAACTCCAGAATCTATTTAGATTATATGTTTGTGTATTAGTTCTTGTCCAGTTGTTTACAGAACTTACCCATTCATATAAAGACCAATTATTATTTGCAGTTTCATCAACTGCTACTAAAACTTTAAACGGTCTAATTTCTAAATTTAAGTAACTGTAGTTTGTTCCTTTTTTAAGAACATCAATCGAAGTTACTCTTCCTCTGCTATCAATATTTGCTTTAAGTTTAGCACCCGAACCGTCTCCTGTTAATGTAATCTCAGGAGCATTAACATATCCGTATCCTTGGTTGTTAACAGTAACTTTAGTAACTCTACCATTAACAAGAGTTGCTGTTGCTGTTGCTGTAACAAGATCTTGTGTACCAATTTGACTTATTTCTGCAAAGTCGTCAACTCTTACGTCCCATTTACCTGTTCCCGATCCTGGTTCAGGATCTTTTTCAAACAAAGGTTGAATGTTTTTAGTGTCAACAACTCTAGTTTTACCCATTACATCATTACAGTATGTAATAATAGTTTTTAATGCTTTTAGTCTATCAGCAAAGATGCTCTGTCTTGGGCGTATTTGTAGTCCATATTTTCTTGTTGCTGGCAATGCTGGGTCAGGTACAGGGTTTCCTTGACTGTCATACCCCACCAAACTATCAATAAGTTTTTTAACTAATAGTTCGTTTTCAATTTTCTTAGTTTGTTTTTCACCAATAAGTTGCCATTCGTTGTGCTCTGGTATGTCAGTTTCAACATTTCTATATTGAATATTTAGATTAATATTTAAATCGTCGAGAGTTGTTTTAACATTGCTTATACTAATAGCATTTTTGCTCAATAGTTGAATGCTTTTTATTCCATACGCTTGAGGATCTTCAATAATATTCGCAACTTCTACAGCAGGTAATTTTCTATTTGCTACATCAGGTGTTGTAATTTTATTTTTAACCCAATAGTAATATCTTGTTTCAAACCCACTTGTGTTTCTATTATAGATGTTTTTAGTTACATAAATGTCGTCACCATACTTAGGTGTTCCGCTAAATCCTAGGCTGGTTCCTTCAACCGTTCCAGAAAGTTCTTCCCATTCACTTGGTAGTAGATCTGTTTCTACCCATTCATAAACATCAACACTTGATCCTGGAAATAATGTTCCCCAGTTTGTTTTTCTATATTCTGTATCACCTTGTTCATACCAAACATAAGCAACCGTGCTTAAATCCCACCAAAGTTCTCCTACATGTTCTTCTGTCCATGCCGTGGTAGGTCTTACGGTTACACTATTATCGCCTTGTGTATACGAAGCAGGATCAACGTCGGACTTGTATGAAATTTCTGCTTCTGCTAGGTAAGGAATTTTTCCTTTAGCAGGATCAACAGTTTCAAGGAAATCTTTAACTCTATTTGTTGCTGTATTATATGTAAATGTTTTCTTGACACTGTAAGGATCAACTGGATCTTCTTGTACTCTTAGTTTGTTCCAGCCACCTGTTTTAACTTTTTGGAAAGACCATAAAGCACCTAGTGCACCTGTTCCATATTGATCATGATTAGGAGCACCAATTAATAATGAATTATTTGTGTAGTTCATTCCCTGACCAAAAGCATCAAAACTCTTTAATGTTTCTGAGTTAACCTTTTGACCAAAGACAAATTTAGTATTCAATAACGAATATGTAAACACCGTACCACTTGCATAATTTTCATCAACAAGTTTTAAACTGTTAGCATCAAATGTTGTTTCTAGTGTTGTTTCTTCTAGACTGCTATCTTCTAATCTTGTGTATTTGTCAAATGATGTTGATAAAACATTTCTGCCGTGTTCACTCCATACAGCAAATCCGTCACCTGCAGGGTTAACAGAAATATTTGAACCAAATTTTTCTTCTAGTTCTTTTAATGGACTGAAGATTGTTTGCTGATATGTATAAAGATCTTGACTGCTATCGTCGCCTGTTTTCTTAAAGTAGAAAACTGCGCCGGCATTGATATTGCCAGCATCTTCGAAAGGAGCACTTATTATTAATGTGTTTCCATTCTCACTCATTGATACTGCATATCCAAACTGATCACCTGCATCAATTTGATCAAACGTTGCAGAACTAATAGTTTGTAGCAATTGATATTCGTTATTATGTAATCTGTAAACAAACACCGCACCCTTGCTTGCAGAACTATCGTCACTTTGTAATTCGTATCCTGGAGCACTTACAGCAATTAACGATAGGTCTTTGGTTCCTGTCATTGAAGTACCAAATCTATCTCCATCTCTGCTATTAGATATGCTTAAAATATGATGATCACTTATATTCCAATCTACTGTGCTACCATCGGCAAGTGTTGTCTTATCATAAATGTATACTTTACCTTGATGTGCTGTTTTTCCAGGGGCTCCAACTAAGAGTTTTGTATTTGAAACTAATAAACTTGTTCCAAAGAATGCATCTGTTTCAGGTTCACTACAACCGATAACATAATTTCTTTTGAAAAGATTATCTTCAGTATCATAGGTATGTAAAGTAACAACACCTTCACGTGAAAAGTCACTTGGTATTGCTGTAAAATCTCCTATGCTTACCCTAAAGTTATCCTTGTAAGAACTATCATCAACGGCTTTAAAGTTACTTGCTGTTGGGGCGCCAGCCGCTAGTACCGAACCGTCGTTGCTTAATGCAAGACTTGTTCCAAGTGCAGGACGACCTGCATCACTAACAATATTGTCACTGGAGTTATCACTAATTGCAAAACCTTGTGTAGTTTGAAGTGTTCCAATGCCTGTGTTAAATTCTCTGCCAAGCACATAAATTTGTCCTTCATCGCCAAACCCGGGTGCCGCTACTACAATTAATCTACCGTTATCTGCTGAAGCAATGTTATAACCAAATTGCTGTCCAACTATTGGATTAGGACCTGACCATTTTTGTTCAATAAATGCATCTATCTTTTGATATACTGCCCACTTGCCAGTTCCGTCATCGTCAGCAAATACCAATGTTCCTGTTGTTATTTTAGAAACATTTTTTAAATCATTAATATCGTCTGGATTTGTAACCCTTAGGCTTAAAAACTCTAAAATTGTGCCGCCGGCACTGTCTTCAAGTGTTGCACTTGTGTCGTTACCAATTACCTTAAATCTAGTGGTTGATAATACTTCGTCAACCAAGTAAACATTATCAACATCATCGTTGAAATTTTTAACACTAATAAGTTGACCTTGTACTAAGTTATGATCAATATCAGTATTAAGTGTTATCTTACCATCAAGAAAGTCAGTTTTTAAATCATCTGTTTGTACAACTCTTGCTGGAATGGCTTTTAATTGATAAACATTCCAATCTTTGCTTTTGTCTTTTGCAACCCAAATAATATCGCCGTCATCTAGTTGATTAATAATGCTACTACCAACTAGATCATTGTAACTGAATGCTGTTGTTGGAATATCGTCAAGTCTAGGATATCCTGCAACAGGAAGTTTATTAATATATGTGCTTGTAATACCATCTGTTGCACTGAGTGTTGTTACAGGCCAAGGATTATTATCATAGTCCGCAGGTTTTACAGCAATCTTATTTGCTAACAACTGGATATTGTTTCCTGGTGTTGAGTTTGTTGTAACCGAAGAAACAAAATCATATGCTTGTGGATTGTCAACGTTTAATGTTTCATCAAGTGTAAAATCAATTTCTTTTACAGTTGATGTGCTTCCTAAACTACCAACCTTAAATGCCCATTCTTCATCATAAGTAACATCTGTTTGTACGTCATCAACTTTTAAACGACTTATTTTATCAATAGCGTTTGCTGTTCCTTTTTCTTTGATAAATCCTTGATAAAATTTATACTGTGAAACATTATCCTGAATCAAATTATCCAAGTAAAAACGTTTTTGATATCCTATTAAATGTTGTGAAAGTTCTGACGTTGTTACATCAAATGTTTCTGTGTCTAGATTATAAAAGTCTTGGAAGTTACTAATTTTAAAATCCAAGTTTGGTAATAGTTCTGCTTTAGGTTCATTTTCTAAATAGATCCAGTCACTGTAATTAAAAGTTTCTACACCAGGCAAAAATGATTTTGCAGAGTAATATTTTGTTTTGTATTTTACAACATCACCAAGATTGTAATCTCTAAATTGTTGCCACGGACTAATTTTTGCTTCATCGTATACAAAGCCAGGAGAAAATAAATCACCGTCCCAATCTGTGGTTTTAAATCCAATTAATTTTATTCTTTCTTGTCTATAACCCGCTTCTTGGTCATACACAATATCACCAAAAATTGTTTTGTCATCTAGTACAACAACATGTTCTTTCTGAATTAGATTTAATTGAATATTATAAATTCCTTGTTCTGTATCTTTTGTAGATAAACTAAACAAGCCTTCGCCACGCACGGTTGAAATATTTGCACGAGGCAACGGACTTCCGCCGGCAGTATAAATTGTATATTCATAGAAAGTATCTAAAACGTTATCAACTTGTCCTGTTCCGTATTGAAACTTAACCTTTTGTGCAAAAGGTGACAATGTAATAATGCTTCCTTTACCCCATGCTTGTGTTGTCCAGTATAAAAATTCTTTTCCGCTAAACGACCAATTAGATAATTCTCCTAGTTCGTTAACTCTTTCATCAAACACAAAGCCAATGCTTTCAAGATATTTTTCATAACCAATAATGAGATTATAAACTTCTTGTACATTAGGAAGAACAATGTTATATGGAATTTCTGTTACAGTTTCCTCAAATCGTCTTGGTTTTTGTACACTGGTTCCGCCAGTTAATGGCAACTCTGCCAGTCTAGTATATTTTGATTGATCAAACGTAGTTCCGCTTGTGTGGTCTTCTTTAACTCTAAAATAAGAATCTTCGTATTGTACAATTTGTCCAATACCATAAAACTTATTTTCTTGCCAAAGAACAAACTTTGCTGTGGTACCACCAACCACTTCGGCAGAATCTCTTTCTGAAAGTATTGGTTTAAAGATTTTAAACACAGGCTGATATTTGTCATATCCTTTTACAAGATAACCGTTGTCTGTTTTTTCAACAATTATGCCTGACATTTTTGCAGTAAACACAGGATTTGATTTTCTAAAAGTTATTTCGTAATTTTCTTGAGGTAGGAAAACACTCTTATCAGGACTGTTAGGATTACTGCTTTCTAATAATATACGCAATCTTTCTTTGTTTACAAAAGCACCTGTTTTGTAAGTTAGATTCATGCTGGTATTAGATAATCTGTCGTAATAACCTGTTTTAACGTTTTGGCCTTTGTCTTTCAAATAATCAACAACACAAACATGATACCCTGATCCAAAATATCTTATATCATTATAATAAAGATTATGAATTTTAATATCTGTAAAGTCAACTATCTTTCCTGTTGACTTGTATACTGTGTTACCGCTAGGTGATACAATATTTTGACTTGTGTCAAACTGTGTCGTTAGATAGTTTGCTGGTTTTAATAATGCTAATGCAATTTGTTCAGCAAACGGATACCAACTACTTGATCTCCATGCATATTCTGAAGGACCACCGTCTCCAAATACCCAATCATTGTTTAAATTTGTGCTAATAAATCCTGCAACCATGTTTGCTTCAATTGGAGATAATAACTCTCCGTATTCGTTCACAGGAAGTATTTTGCTTAAACCTGGTCTAGCATAAATTAAATTTTCTTTGCCAGTACCAAAATCAAAACCCTTTTCTAAATCATTCCATAAAATTTTGTTTCCGTTTGTGTAAGGTGCTGGACCATATCGGTCTTCCCACCAAGATGGTTTTTCACTATAACCTATCATTTCCCATGGATCTGTATGAGGTCTATCTGTATCAAAAAACTGTTTGTAAATTTGTCTCCAATATCCAGGCAAACTTTCGTTGTTAATAGTATCTGATGTATTATCAAGATTATAAGAGAAAACGTCACCTTCAACAGATGTTGTATTTGTCAAATAATCAATTTCATAAAAATTAGCCCAATAACCAAAATCATCTCTTAAGATATCTATATATTGATCGTAATTAAATTCTGTTTTTCTAAAAGCACCGGGTCTAAATTCGTTGTTATCAAAAACATTTCGTTTGTATTCTACTTTAATATTATTGTAAATTCTTTTTTCTAATTCTAAAAGAATATCATCACGATAATCATTGTAGGCTACTGTTTTACTTCCGTCGTGTCCCTGGATAACTTTAGTTGGTGTTACGTAGGTATTGTCAACATAAATCTTAGGAGTATACTTAGGATATAATCCAAGTTTTGTTGGTGTGCTAGGAATAGCATTACCTACAGTTTCATATTCATAAACAACAACCTTATCACCAATTGATGTATCTCTTTTAAGAATAACAGTATTATCCGTTAAATCAAACTCATAATCAACATCATTAATTAGATGCTCTCCATTATAATAAACGTAGATACTTCTATTGCTTATCTCTGTTAAATTAAAATTACTTTGAATTCCAAAAACTTGCTGTTCAAATGTTGTAACTTCATATTCTAATTTTGTAAGAGTTTTACCGTAACCTGCCATATCACTATAATAATATGGACTATTAACATTGCTGTTTAAGGAAAGTTTATATAAAATATCGTCAACGTCATCTCTTGGTAAACCGCTAATTTCAACCTGTTCAAAAGTTTCAATAAATCTTTGTTTAAAAATATTATAATCTACAGAATTTTTTCTAATAGCCTTTATAACATTTGTTTCAGAATCTATTAATCCAAACATTGCCGGAAGTAAACTACCTTGATGTTTTACATATCTATTTCCTTTTTTGTATAGATCTTTAATATCTCTAGCATTAGAAGTTAAATTGAATTTCCCTTGAACCCTTTTATCATTTGTAAAAATTGTATTAACATGATCTGTTATACTTCCAAGTGTAAATGTTTTAAGATCATTATTTTCACTGTTATTGGTTAAGTTAACAGGAGGCTCATAAAATCCAAAATCTGTTGGCAATCTATCTGTTAAAATTTTTGTAATTATTCTAGAATTTGTTGGTATCGCTTGAACAAAATCAATAAACAACTGTTTACTGTTATCACTTCTTCTAGTTGTAAAACCAGTTGTTGGTTTAAGAACATCACCATTTACTTGAACAACTATATTTTCAGCACCAATGTATAATCCTGGATCCTGAATTGCTGTTACTTCGATAAATGGTGTTTCTGCAATAGTATCATTTAATTGTACTATTTCTTGCCTTGTTTTTTCGTCAACAAGACTCCATCCTGATTCAAAAACACTTTCTGTAAGTGATTTATTAATTTTAATACTGCCACTTGCTGTATCTTGTAAAATATTTTGATTATTATTTGTATATACAAAAGTAGAATCGTCCCAATCAAATTCAAAAACAATATCACCAATGTTGTTTACATTCTGATATTCAATTGGAAATCCTAAAATAGGATCATTAGCACCCGATCCTTGTTTATAACTTACAAGTTCATTTCCTTTAAAGTTTTCAATACCGTATGTAGAATCAGCAAAACTTACACCCTGTTGATCATACAAATCAAATAATGGTGCTTGATTAATTGTTGTTTTCTGCTGTGCCTTAATCCATTGTGTTCCATTAAAGTACCAACTGGTTCCTTTGTTACTAACACCTTTGGTTACAACAACACCTTGTCCTTGAACAGGCACATCAACTTCTTCTAAATGTAATCTGCTTTTTCCGCCATGCTCAACAAATTGAACTTCGTAAATTTTTCCTTTAACAGTTATATCTGGGTCAGCATTAAAACTTACTCTCATGCCTGCTGTTAGATCAATCTGATCAACATAATAACCTATTTGTCCTTCGACATCACTAAAGACATCTGTAGTAACAGTATCAATAAGATCAATGTTTCCTAATCCTTCTACGGCAAAGTTATGCAATTGAATGTTAGGTAAAAATTCTATAATAGGTCTTTTAGCACGTTGGGTTTCATCTAACACAACTGTTGTATTGTTGTACTTTGCTGTTTGCTCAATAACTTCTTTATGAAACCATCTATTGTATCTAGTCCATGGGTTCTTATCAATACTGGCGCGATTAATTGTTACATACTCTGGAGTTTCGGGTGAACTTTCTGCGTCGTCGTAAGGTGTTTCATCAAACGCATCGATATCAAACTCGTAATCAAAGTTTTGACCGTATCCTTCAGGAGTGTCAAATTCGCTTACTGGTAAAAGTTTAATTTTATCCCCAACACCTTCAACATAAAAGTTTTTATTTTTATATGTGCTTGGTGTAACATTACCATCAAAATTTACCTTTAATCCATTTGTAAATTTAACACCATTAGAACTTGTATATTCTGATTTTCCTAAAATCTCAGTTGGAATGTTTATGTTTAATTCATCTTCAGCATTTTTAATTTCAAAAATACCCTGCATTTCTTGATGCACACCGCAGGTATAATAAAGTATATCTGGAGCACCTTTTGGTATTGTAAAGACTACCGCACCGTTTTCTGTACCGTTATTAGTGATACCTTCTTCGTATTGATCTAATGCACCTGTAGTCTTGGCAAGTTTGATATAAAAAGGATGTCCTGGTGCATTAACTTCGAACTTATATGTTGCACCTCTAAATAATTTAATAATAGGATTAGCACTACTACCGTCTGGAGTAAACACCCATGCATCTGAATTTTGATTTGTTACTGTGAAAGCACTAACAGTACCTTCTGCTAATCCAGTAATAGTTACAGGACTAGGACCTTGTGGTAACCAATAATACTGTCTATAGTTTGAAATCTTGTCAAAGTCAATATGAGGATTCCAAGCATAGTATTTGCTTGAAAACAATTTATCATGGTTATCTGTATTTGAATTAAAATAATTTAATTGATTAATTAAATCATCATATGTTGCTAACCATTCAGTCCTGTCATCAAAATCATCTCTAATAACAACACTTGGTAAAAGATTGTATCTTCTTCTGTTTGATGTTGGTTCAGGAACATATCTGTCCTCTGGTGTTACTGTTTTAGAATATCTACTTCCAACAAATCCGTTGATTCTTTCTAATTGTCCTTTTGAAATTAACGGATCAAGTGTCGAGCCAAGAAACTTTTTATTTGCTTCTGTTCTAAAGAACATAGGCAATAGTGCGGAACTATTTCTATATTTGTCCTTGTTAGTTGCATTAACAGGAGTGTTGCTGTTGTCGCTGTAAGCCATTAGTAAGTACTACCTCCGCTACTTGAAGTGCTAGTTGAAGTAACGGAAACTGTACCTACTTGATCGACGCTACTTACAACATTACCAGATGCTTGTAAATTTGCGGCTGTTAAACTATCTATAATTTCAACGTTATCTACTGTAGCACTGCTAATAAAAATCTCATCTGATTTGCTTGTTATTTGGAACAAGGATCCAAATGCTTGACTATTGCTACGAGGAACAATAACAATATTTGCTAAATCCGGCGCCATTTGATTATGAACATACGTTGCTAATTCTGTAAAGAAGAATGTATCACCAAAATCCCAATTTTGAATATCAAAGAATTCATTTATTGCGGATATCACACCCGACTTCAATTGATTATCACTAACTGTACTTTGTTTTGATCTTACAATTTTAAATTGTGATTGTAAATCTGTATCAGCATTTGCTCCAAATAATTCTCTATATTTTACAGTATGAAAAATTAACGTATCACTGATTGATTTAACTTTTTCCAATGCTGGTTCAAACTGACTTCTAAGTTGTTCCGAAGTTGGTTCTTCTGGTTGTGTTCCACCATTCTTAATATAGTATCTGTAAGAATCATCGTATGCTTCTGTAAGAATATATAAATCAATTATATTTGTTTTGCTTGGATCTAATCTTCTATCATTTTCTGCATTATGAACATACTGGAATTTAATTCCATCTCTACCAGGTTTTGCAAAATAAGAATTTTCTAAATCTAATGAACCTGTTGTTGAATTATAACTTTTTACAACATTTTCTGTTGAGCCATAAAAATAAAAAAGTTGTCCATTTGTATAATCACTAAGTGCAGGAATACTGCTTTCATTGTCAAAAATTACAAAGTTTGTTGCAGAAACTTTTTTTGCAACCGTAATATTATCAACCACAGTGTTTTGGAAGAAAACAAATTTGTCTCTGTAACCTCTACTGTCTGTAGACTCTGGTGCAACAATGTTAATAAAACTATCAGGATCGTCGATCATTCCGTCATCGTCGGAATCATATAAGTTAACTTCTACCCTATTTGTTTCCTCAAACCCGTCAGCATTTCTAATAGTACCCGTAATTTCCCATGGATAATCTTTTGTTAATATTGTATCCAATATTGGATCTTCGTTAACTTTTAAAATTTTAACCTGATCTTTAATAACCAATCCTGTTTTAGGATCATATGTTTTTCCTCTAGCATCAACATAAAATTGTACCAGATCTTCACTTTCAAATCTATAATCTAAACCTCGATAGGTAACTGTATACGTTTCACCGTCTGTTTCAAAAAGCACAAACCAACTTTTATCTGCTTTTGTGCCTGAAATATCACCTTCTCTATCTAAACTAAAAGGATCAATGGTGTTTACATTTGCATTGGTTACAATCTTCCATGTAAGTGTTGATTGATCATATCTGATACCAAAGTTTTTATAATTGAACACTAGATCAACAATTTCTGTTTCAATGTCACTTGGTAAATCAGTAACAATGTTAGGAATAATTTCGCTTGGAATAGCAAGTGACGTAATAACTTCACTTAGAATAATTGGTCCTGTTCCGTCATCTAATGCACCAAGGCCGCCGTTTGATCCATCACCAACAACATTTAAAACCTTAACCCATATGTAATCTCTGGTTGTTTTTGTTTTTGTTGTTGTTAACTCGCCGTTAGGTAAAAAATATCTGCCTGACGGTGGAACAAATTTAATCATTGCATCTGTTGCAATAAATTTAAAATTGTTTCCTGTAAACGAACCAACAGTAATAGGTGCTCCGTTAACTGTATTTCTAAAATAACCTGTAACGCCGCCGGTTGTATTAGTCGATTTTACCCAATCAATATTAAGTCCTGTGGTGTTTACCCTTGGAAACTTATCATAGTAAAAACTCTTTGTTGCAATTCCAGCAATAATGGGTTCAATTCTATTTCTTAAAACACCTAACACATCATTTCTAGATGAAAATGTAAATGCGAAGTCAACTTCAAAATCGTTTTTGTAAATTATTCCGTCATCTGCAATAATGTTTGTGCTTGAATATTTTCCTGTTGGATCTTTAATTTCAAACTGTCTACTAATTCCACTGCTTGCTCTGTTAACTGCCTTTGCTTTAACAATTTGTGGACTAGAAGTTAAAGGAAAAGTATTATAGTCTTCTCCTGTTACCATTCTGTTTTGTGTATAATAAGCCTGAGGTGCATTACGCTTGATGTTCTCAACGCTTTCTGTTGCACTTGCATTTGTTACTGTTGTTTGTAAAGCACACTGTAAAGTAAGAGTATTTTCTTGTCCTGTTTTACTTGTGTAACCAATTTCAACAACAACGTTTTGCATGTCTGCAGGTCTAATTGTATATGTTAATCCGTTTGAGATTCTGTAATATGTTCTAAAGTTTCCGTTAGGTAAATCACCAAAATTACCATCAGCAAAATTTAAACTAACTTGATCTAAATCTCTAGAAACTACGGTGTAAATTTTTCTATTGCTGTTTGCAACAGAATTATAAATTGCATTACTACCTAACACACTGTCTAATTTGGTCCATTCGTTTGCAAAATTACCAAACTGATCAAGTTCCCATAACCAAACATCTGAATTATTAATATTTGGAGTATTCAAGTTAATGATTTCGTTATTTGATGGATCATTAATTGTAAACAACGAAGTTACCAATGTACCTTGTTTGAAATTTACAAAGAATCCTGTGTTTTCTGAACTGTTACCTTTTTTATCATTTCTATATAACAAACCAAATGTATTTGCTGGCAATGGTGTTTCTTCGTAAATTGATGTTGAATCAATTCTAGAACTTACAATGTCAAAAGTTGTTTGTGTTCCATTAATAGTTTTGTCAAATGAATAAACAGGAATGTCTGTGTTATTACTGTTTAACTTGTATAAATCTGTTTGTATTCCACCTATAACCTCAGATGCATTTGGTTTGCCATATACCGTAGATCCTGAAAATGCATTATTCATAATAGTAAGTGTCTGTTCTAGCCAATTAGCATTTGAATCATCATTCCAGGTAATAAATCTATTTCTCAAAGGAGTTCCTGTGCTGTCAGTGAGATTTTCTGTGGTTTGAACTCCTGTTACTTTTAATATTCCGCTTGCACATTCATTTCTTTTGTTGTTATATCCAACAAGTCTAGCAAGTCGTAAAACACTTTCTTTTTTCTCAGCGGTTTCAATAAAGTTTTCTCTAGCATTTAGATCAACTCTGTAACTTAAACTTTGTCCTAAAAATGCAATAACGTCAATAAGTGCAAGATATTCACTTGATTCAATATAGTCATTGTAATCTTCTGGATAATTCTTACGTAGGTAGTTGATCATTGTCCTACGAATAGTAGGAAAATCATATGCTGTAAAGTCTGCGTCTGTAAATGATCGATAGATCTTAGACCAGTCTTCTGTAAGTAAAAGTGAGTTTTGTCTGTCGTAACTTGCCATGCAAATATTTACCTTAAATTATAAACTGCGTATATTATTACAGAGTTAGCAAACCATTTTCACGATCAAAGGCTAAGGTCATAGTTTCTACCTTATCGTAAGCACTAAATTCAAGTTCTACTTGTACTTGTATTCCATATCCTTGTTCTTGTATTATAATATCACGTGCTACTACCCTAGGATCTGCCTTAATAACCGCAGTTACATCGGCCATAATTTGTTCTCTAACATCATCTGTAAGTGGTTCGTATAGTGTACTCCATATTGAAGTACCAAAATTTGGATTGTAAATTCTTTCGCCTTTTCGTGTGTTAAAATGGTTAAGAATATCCTGTTTTATAAGTTCGGTATCGTATAAAGAAAACGTTTTTGACGTTTGATTTACCGTGGATACACCTTTATAAAACTGCGATACCTTTGTAGCGTTGTTAACGTTAGTAAGGTTTGTTTCAATGTTAATTTCTTTATACTGTGCCATAACTCTATTTACCGCTAACTTCTATGTCGGTGTAACTACTTGTTGTGCGTTCTTTATCTCTGCCTTCATGTCCCGACCAAGGTTCATGCATTGGTATGCGTTTCATTATGCTAATCAATGGTGTATCAGATGCGTAGTAACCCTCTTTCCATTCTAAGGTGTTGTCAACTTTTTCATTAGGGAATACTCCTAACGCTGGAACGTTGTATGGCATTTCAGCACCTGTGTCAAAAGGTATTAGTGCATCAGGTGTAGGTATGCCCAATGCTGATATTACAATAGGTTCTGCCGGTAAGGCACCAGGTCCTGGTAAGTTAAGATGTACTTGAGCACCATCGACATAAACATTCGCTGTTGATTTTATATCAATTGTATCTGTAACTGCGACAACTTCTACTTTACCCTCAAAAGTTGTCAACCTAATATCGTGCTTACTATTAACTTGAAACTTTGCTGGAAGTGGTCCAGCAATGTTTGTATCAATTTTAAAATCACCATGAACTGTTTGCGGTGTAACTGGAGGAACCAATTCCCAATAAAGACCCGGTGCCGGCGGCGCTGGAGCATTATTGCTAGACGGTAATGTTGTTTGTGTTAATGCCTTAAAGAACTGTGTTGCAAAAACAACAGTGTTGCCTTTATAATATGTTCTCTGAGGATTGTAAGTTGGTTTATTCCAAATTTGGTTTTCAAACACATTGGTCTTAAATTCAATACCAGTTCCTGCACTGTAACGTTGACCAAACTGTGAAACCAAATCAATTTCACCTGTTCGAACTCTTGTGTTTAGTTTATTGCTAATATCTAAGTTGTTAGTGCTTAAAGAAAAATCAGAAGCGGCTATTCTTGCGTCATCAGACTGGATATCCAACGGTCCCCTTGTTTCTAATCTACCATTAACTTTTCCAAGCAATCTTAATTCACTTGCTTCTAGATAAGTTCTTTCTGTTCCTTTTAGATTTAGGTTACGTCCTGCTTCAAAATTAATATCTCTATCTGCACGAAAATTAAAGTCTGCTTCTGTATGAATGCTTACACTGTCTTTAGCATAAACATCAATTTTTCCATCGGCTGTCATTTCTATCCAAGCACTGCCTGATTGATTTGCAATATAAACTATTTCTTCGGTGTCATGTAAAAGTATCTGTGCACCTTTGCTTGATCTAATTCTAATTAGATTATTTTCATCAGCAACATCACCGTCGTCCATTGTAAAAGTATGGCCGCCTAAATTAGTAATCCTTCTTTCTCTTTTATCTTTTTCATACTTTACAACAGTTTCAACTAGATCTTTCTTTTTTGCAAACTTTCCTGGAGTATTGAATCCTACCATAGATGTTCGAGAATCTCTTAATACACTAGAAGTCGTTTGTCCTCTAACTGTATCAACTAGCAATCCTTGTTTTTTTAAAACATCAGCAAATGGGTGTATTGCTCTTTTTAATTTTGTAGGTTCCGGTGTACCGTCATCTGATGGATGATGTTTTTCTGATGCAGGCAACCCAACACTGCTTGCATACTCATCTAGTTTACTTTTTTCAGCGGCTATATTTGAGTCTGTTGCAAAATCTGGAATAGTTTTTCCTATACCAACCGGTAAAATTCCACCTAACCAAAATCCTTCTGTTGCATTTTTATTTGCAAGTGCTACCAATCCCATTGTTCCAATTTCTGGTGTTGGTACTATAAATCCGGAACTAGTTTGGGAATCTTCAAAATTCTTAATATCTGTCCCTACATAATTTCTATCCTTAGAACTAATGTACGGATACAGTTGTCTAACAGTGATAGCATCAGACCCACTGTATTGTTTTCCTAAAAGTTTTACCTTAAAAGTATCTAAACCACCAACTTCTTTAACCTGTCCCATAACCAATAAATCAAAAATTGCATCATGCATTTCATTATGATACTTGGTCGGCGTGGGCCTTAAAGATTTATGATGTTTAGCAAATACTCCACCTCTACCGTGCATTATGTTATAATTCCTTGTGTATTATCTGTAACATTCTTTACCTTTTGTAAACTAGATTGTACAGGTTGTGTGACTTTGTTAACAGAAGTACTAATAACATTATCAACAGGTACTCCGCCCAATGATGCTAATTCAGTTACACTGCTTACCGCTTCAGTAACTCCTTCTGGAACAAACTGACTTGCCGCAGATGTTACTTTAGATAAAGCATCTGCTGGACTTAAACTTGCTATATCACCAATTTTTTCTAATATACTAGATCCTTGTTTTTTCTCTTTTGAAATGTCTGTTGTTCCGTCACCTCTAGGATCTGGTTTTTCTGAAAACTTGCTTAATAGTGCCGCTACTCCCGCGGGACTGCTTGGAATGCTAAATCCTGTTGCTGATTGAACTGCACTTAACGCAAAACCAATTGGATCGCTTGCCGCTTGTTGTGCTGTAGCAATAGTGCTTTTTACTTTGTCAGCATTTGCCTTTGCTGTTGCAACCACATCGGCTCCTTTTGCGGCGGCTTTACTTCCCGATACAACACCTGATCCGACTGCGGTTGTTCCTGTTCCTTGTGCCGCACTAATTAAACTAGTTTTTGCGGATGCATTCGGAGGAACGGTTACAATAGTAGGCTTTTTGTGTTCATTTCTTTCGCTTTCGCCTGCTAGTTCTGTTTTTTTATTAACTTCTTGTATTGGAAATGACATTAGGATGATCCCTCCGTATCAGTTAAATTTACCTGTGGATCTGTATTACTAGCAACTTTTACATCGTCTTTTTCTTGATTAGGACGTCTTAATCCTAAAATTTGTTGAGTAAACGTTCCTTCATTAAATCTGTTTTCTATTCTTGCTACTTGATATAAACCGCTATACCCTGTTCCACTTTTTCTTTTTAATTCATACTGGCCAGTACCGGTGTTTTCGTCAAGTTCTTTTGCTGTTGGTATGTCTTCTGGATATCGTATATTGAATATAATATCAGGCTCTCTTGTAAATGTATTCATTTCGCCGGTGTTAAAAACCTCCGGGTCTTGAGATGTTACGTCAGGTCTATCAAGAATACCACTACCAATTATGTAAACAGGATCTCCTAGTATTTCTATTTCTGCTCTAATTAATGACTGTTCAGAGGGCGGATTATACAACATGTCCTGTAATGCAAGTGCGATATCCGCTCTGTTTTCCATTTGTGTTCTTCTATAACCAGGTTTAGTAACCATCTGCGAGGGCATGCCTCCGGCTTTACCCAAATGACCGCTAATTTTGTTGTTTATGTCGTTAATTGCTTTTTCGTACATGGTTCTAGGTGTGAACACATTCTTTTCGGGTTTGGCATTGGTTTGACTGCTAGATGATTCGTCTGTAGGAGGAACCATTAGCAGTGGAGTAAAAAATAAATTGTTGTATTTGATATTAAAACTCAAAACATCTAAATTTTTTCCAGTATAGATATAATTGTATTCTCTTACCGCAAGTTGTCTTCGCTTGTCTGTTGAAAAAACTATTTGTATTCCTGGAAACTTGCTGTAATGTATGTAATAAGGAGAAACAACAAAATGATATGTATAAGAAAAATCTTGTTTAGCAACGTCATAACCAAGTATTTCAGGATAGATATCTATTCTATACCAAGGAATTTCTTGAAATTCTACAATTTCGTCTAGCATTTCTTTTTTTGAAAATATTTCCATGTAGTCGCTATTGTTTATGATAAGATTAATAGCACTTTCTAGGTTAAGTCCTTTTTTAAACGTCCATGGACTTGCATTTTCCCCAAACAGTGTATAAGGTTTATTTCTAAGAGTTCCTACATTATTTTGAATTCCTTTGATTTGTGATTCAGCAGTCTTAATTGCGTTTGCTTGGACTAGTATTTCTATTTCCATCTCATTAATTTTAGACATTATTGTTGTTACTGTTGGCAAATCTGCTTGTTGCTGGCCTACATTAACAGCGGCTAAATCATCCATAGATGTTGGGTTTTCTTTAATTGCTTCTGCAATGTTTGTAAGTTCTGTGGTCTTTTTGGTCGTTTCTTCAAGTATCACGTCAGGCTTGGTTGATGTTTTAATATCAAGAGCACTTGATTTCTTTTCATCTAAAACTACTCCATAAATTTTTGCCTGAGCAACTAATGCTTCTCTTTGTGCTTCATATGTTGCCAAGGATGCCTCTATAACACTTTTAGCATCACTAATAATTTTTCTTTGTGCATCGAGTGCATCTTTTTGATCATCAACCGCCTCGTCAAACTCTTTGATTTTTAAACTTGGAGTTGGTAAAAATCCATCATTAAATTTTTTGGTTGCAAACTCATTGGTATAAAGTCCTCCTATTGTTCCAGGTTCTTTTTGTTTAGGATCTATAATTTTTGAAATCTTACCTTTCCAGGATTCATATCCTGTTCCGTTTTTTGTATTAAAACTTTTAGGATTCTTCCAATCTTTGGCAAACCATAAGCACCACTTATCTGGCTTAAATGCTGTAATTTCATACCCTGCATTTCCTGATTCTGCTAAACCCTTCTGTGCTTTTTCTTTTCTTTCTGCTAAAAATTCTTTTACACTTGTTCCTTTGTCTTTCAACGCCGTAATTGATTTTTCTATTTGTTCTTCGTGCTTTCGATTCTGCATTTCAAATAGATGATACAGAACACTTTCTACAGTTTCAGATTCTCGAGAAACACCTTCAACATCATCAACTAGGGTTTTTCTAATATTAGCACCTGACAAAGCATTGTAGGCAATAAATTCTGCTTCATAGGTTGCACCTGATTCTGTAACAGTCATATCACTTTTTGTAAACATGATAGGAATGTATCGTGTTGTTTTATCAGGAACTTCTGGTTGACCGTCTATATCTGAACCTGCTCTTCTTCCTACAAAAGAAATTACCAATAAAAACGGTGCTCTAATATAATTAGGATGTCCTGCAAAAGCCGCGCCTGCAAACAATTCTTCATATAATCCTGCTACACCATAAGGCTCAACAAATCTCATTTGACCTTTGGTTAAATTGCTAGTTCCTTGGCTGTTTATACCACAAAGTGTTTCAAAATTTAGAGCATCAATAAAAACATCCTTATCTCTGCCTTGCTTGAATCCACCTTCTTCGGTTCTACCATAGCCGCCACTACGTGCTACAACATAAAATCCTTTGTTTTCCTGACCATTAGTAAAAACTCTACCCTGATATGTTTCTGGTTTTTCAACTTGGTCTTTTGATAATGCAACAAGTGCAATGTTATAATTGTAAACATTATAATCATGCAAACGGTTGTGTCTTCCTTTTACACCTTTATAAAAAGTTCCCCAAGGAGAAGGATCATCAAACGAACCGCCAAACTCGATAGGACCAACTTCTACTGTTACACCGTCGCCGGTGATAACTGAATCAGAGTTTATTGCTGATTGTATTTCATTTCTAAACTCTACAGTTTGCCCGTCACGCTCCCTTGTAACATTTGGAGATTCTTTTACTGCCATTATACTCCTCCGATAACGGATCTAATTGTGTCGATTGTAGGAATGTATATCTTTACGCCTGCAACAAAGTCAAAAATAGGATCTTCTAGCACACTTGGATTTCTAGATTTAAATACCCACCATAAGTTAGGATCATCATATAAATCGCTAGACAACAAATCTGGTCTATAATTATATTGAGATTTAATTTCATATAAAACATCACCAGATATTTTAGGAATTTCTGTATAGTCTAAAATTCCTAAACTGCGATTTGTTTGTTCTGTTGTGGCGTACAGACTTGTTTTAGCATACACTGCCATTAGATCATTCCTTTAGTTTCAGTTAAACTACCGCTTATGAATTTATCGATATTAAAGTTTGCTTGATCTCTTCTTGAGAACACTGGTAAACATTCAATTGTAAATTCTGCTCTGGTCGGAACATTTGTTGCTTTTCCACTATTTTTATCTGTGATCTGCATGTAGTCTACATCTTCATTAAGTGTGTAAAAGAAACTGCTGATAACAACAGGCAAATTATTAAATTGGTATGCACCATAACCATCTAGTCTACAAATAGGTGGCGGCGCACCTGAGTTTTGGCTTGGACCAAAATTCATTTTGGTAACAGATCTTAGTGCATGAATTGCACCAAGCATATACCTTCCGTCTTCTAAACTTTGTGCTGAAAATGTTCCAACAATTGATATTGCATCCAGCATTGAGTTCTGGTAAGCATAAAACGTATAATTAGTATGTGTGGGATTTATTGCATTATAATTGGCTCTTGTTTGCACAACTATTTGCGGAGTGTAAGGAAATACAACTGCTTTGTCACCTACGCTCGCTAAATGGCCTGCCGGACCCTTTAAATAACTTGTTGGAATTCTAATTTTGATACGAGGATCACGTTCATACTGTTTACCACCTGCTTGGAAAAACTGTTTTGTTGGTTCGGCTTTCTCTTCTTCTTTTCCTCCCTTACCCAGTTTTCCTTCAAGTCTTTCAAATGCCCCACCAAGGCCGGTAGCCTTTTTCAAATTGTCTACAAGAGAATTGCCAAAACCCGTAAGTCCTGTTTCTTCAGCAGGTACATCGGCTCCCTGCTTACCAGCAGTTACTTTACTATTTGAATTAGTAAATCTAAAATTATCTAAAATTCCCATATCGTTTTGGCTCCTTTTGGTAACAATATTTATTGCAATTATTAACTACGTAGTTTATAATACTACTTATACATGGAGAATCTCATGAGAAAAGTAAAATATTTGAACAATAGAGATCTGCTTAAACAGATACATAAAAGCAAGAACAGTTTCAGTTCGTATGCCGATGATGAGTATGCGACTTATGATATAATTTTACCTAGTTTAGACAAGGTTAACAGATTAACAGTAGCAGAAGCAAAGCGTAATCGTGCAGACAGGATTGGAAAACAAGCCTACGAAGCCGCACGTGAAGCAGGTGATAAAAAGACAAAATTAGCGGATGTTACACCAGATTGGCGTAAAATTGAAAAGACTGACTTAATTTTTAGGATTATGACGTTTGATCATATTCCACTAGCGCCTGGCCGCAAACGCAAAACCAAAACAGTAGCAGATGAACATGAACGTTGCAACTTTCCTCCTTTTCAACATTGGAAGTATGATGTAAAGGACAACCTAGTTTGTGTTGGTAAAAGCCATTGGGAAGGTGGTGTGCATAATGGACATTTTAACAAAACACACGGAAGAATTACAGAAGAACTAGGACGTATGTTCCTAAAACTTGCTGATAGATACGGAACACGTTCAAACTGGCGTGGTTACACCTACAATGATGAAATGAGGGCACAGGCTGTGTTACAACTTTCGCAGATTGGTTTACAGTTTGACGAAAGCAAAAGTGAAAATCCTTTTGCCTATTACACTGCCGCGGTTACTAACAGTTTTACAAGAGTACTAAACATAGAAAAGAAAAATCAAAATATACGTGACGATATTCTACAGGAGAATGGCCTTAATCCGTCCTTTACTAGACAAAACCAAGAAGTGTTTAAAGAGGACAAAGAAAAATTGGCAGAATTTTATAAGAGTATTAGACGTCCAAAGGCGGACTATTAGGTTGACTTCTTGATCTATAAGAACGTATAATATTAAGATTATTAGAGGAAAGGCATGGCACAGTTATTCAAAAAGGCCGCAGTTTTTACAGATATACACTTTGGTCTTAAAAGTAATTCTAAAATTCACAATGACGACTGCGAAAGATTCGTAGATTGGTACATTGAACAAGCAAAAGCACAAGGTTGTGATGTAGGTATCTTTACAGGTGACTGGCATCATAACAGAAGTGCATTAAACTTAACCACAATGGATGCAAGTTTGCGTTCTTTGGAAAAACTAGGAAAAGCATTTGATAAGTTTTTCTTTTTTCCAGGTAACCATGACTTGTACTATAAGGACAAGCGTGAGATTCACAGTGTTGTATTTGGTAAACATGTACCGGGTATAACTGTGGTAAACGAACCACAAGTAATAGACGATGTTGCTTTGGTTCCGTGGTTGGTAGGAGAAGAATGGAAAGATGTTGCCAAACTAAAATGCAAATATATGTTTGGACACTTTGAACTTCCTAACTTTAAAATGAATGCTATGGTTGAAATGCCTGATACAGGTGAAATCAAAGCAGACGATTTTGCTAACCAAGAAATGGTGTTCACAGGCCACTTCCACAAACGTCAACAACGCAAAAACATCTACTACATCGGTAATGCCTTTCCACACAATTACGCCGATGCATGGGATGATGAGCGTGGTATGATGGTATTAGAATGGGGAAGTGAGCCTGAGTTCATCGATTGGCCAGATTGTCCAAAATACAGAACTATACCACTTAGCAGATTACTAGATAAAACGGAAGAAATACTTGCACCTAAAAACTTGTATTTGCGAGTAACACTAGACATTGATATTTCATACGAAGAAGCAAACTTTATTAAAGAAAACTTTTCAGCACAGTACGACATTAGAGAAATCAGTTTGTTACCAGACACAAGTGCTGATGATGAAATGAATAAACTAGAACCAGGTGAGATTGATTTTGAATCGGTGGATCAAATTGTAACAGATCAAATAACAAAAATAGATAGCACAACATATAAACCTAATTTGTTGTTGGATATCTATCGAGGATTGTAATGTTTAAAATTAAAACAATAACAGTAAAAAACTTTATGAGTGTGGGTAATCAAACCCAGGCTGTTGATTTTGATAAAAACTTGCTAACACTTGTGCTAGGAGAAAACCTAGATTTAGGTGGTGACGATGCTGGTTCACGTAACGGTACTGGTAAAACAACCATTGTAAATGCACTAAGTTATGCACTGTATGGCGAGGCACTTACTAAGATTCGCAGAGAAAATTTAATCAATAAAACCAACGGCAAAGGCATGTTGGTTACTGTTGAATTTGAAAAAGACGGTCAAAACTACAGAATTGAACGTGGACGCAAACCTAACATACTTAAATTTTATAAAGAAAACATTGATGTAACAGCAGATGATGTTGACGAATCGCAAGGCGATAGTCGAAAAACACAAGAAGATATTATACGATTACTGGACATGACTCATACTATGTTCAAGCATTTGGTGGCGCTCAATACCTACACAGAGCCTTTCCTTTCATTAAAAGCCAACGATCAACGAGAGATCATTGAGCAGTTATTGGGCATCACCATCTTATCTGAAAAAGCAGAACGTTTAAAAGAAGAACAGAAAAAAATACGTGATGCTATTAGTGAAGAAGAAGCAACAATCAAAGGTATTGAAACCGCAAACAAAAAAGTACAGGAATCAATTGACAATTTAGAAATTAAATCAAAAGCATGGGACGCTAACCAAGCAGAAGAAATTGCAAGAACAACCAAAGCAATTAGTCAATTAATCACTGTTGATATTGATGCTGAAATTCAAGCACACAAAGATAAAAAAGAATGGGATAGCAAAAACAACGAACTTACAAATCTTAACAAAGAAAAAGCAAGTTTAGAAAGTAGTTTGCTACGTGCTGAACGTACACATTCAAAATATGAACAAGAACTTAAAGATATTGCAGGTAAAAAATGTTTTACATGTGGTCAGGATTTACATGACGAAGCACATGGAAAAATTCTTGCTGAAAAACAAAATGATGTTAATGAAAGTCAAACATACATTGACGGAATTACTTTAGAACTTAAAACTGTAAATGAAAAAATAAATGATATTGGTGATATTAATGGATGTCCTAATACATTTTATGAAACCAGTGAAGAAGCATATAATCATAGAAACAATCTTGCAAGTTTAGAAGAACGCAAAATTGAAAAAGAAGAAGAAGTAAATCCATATACCGAACAAATGAAAGAACTTCGTGAGCAAGCACTACAAGAAGTAAGTTGGGAAAATATAAATGCACTAACAGAAATGAAAGAGCATATGGATTTCTTGTATAAATTGCTTACAAGCAAAGACAGTTTTATACGTAAACGTATCATTGATCAAAATTTAGCATTCTTAAACAAGCGTTTACAATATTACCTAGAACGCACAGGATTACCACATCAGGTTATATTTTTGAATGATTTAACTGTGGAAATTACAGAACTAGGACGTGACTTAGACTTTGATAACCTCAGTAGAGGTGAACGAAATAGACTCATTTTATCCATGAGTTGGGCGTTCCGTGATGTTTGGGAAAGCCTATATCAGAGCATTAATTTGTTGTTTATTGATGAACTTATCGATAACGGTCTTGATGCCGCTGGTGTAGAAAGTTCAATTGGTATACTTAAAAAGATGGCTAGAGAACGAGGTAAAAACATATATCTCATTTCGCACAAAGATGAACTATCTTCCAGGGTGAATAACATTTTGAAGGTAATTAAGGATAACGGATTCACTTCATACTCCAACGACACGGAGGTTGTAAGTGGCTAAGTCTACCCATGAATTGCTTGTCCAAGCAATGATGGATTACTATAACGCACAAGAACGATTTGAAGCAAAAGGTTTCGACGAAACTGGCCGCAAGGCACGAGTTATCCTTAGTGATATACGAAAATTAGCGACCGAAAGGCGCAACGAAATACAGGCTAAACGCAAGGCACTAAAAGCACAAAAACGAGAAAACAAGGCTCAAAACCAGAATCGAGACATAGAAGATTAGGCATCGGTAAGTATCACTATGGAGTGGACTTATCAGGGCAAAATAGTACAAGAACTTCCCGCAGATTGCGAAGGTTTTGTATACCTGATAACAAACACTACCAACAATCGCAAGTACGTAGGCAAAAAACTAGCAAAATTCAAGAAAACAAAGCCACCTCTTAAAGGCAAGAAAAACAAACGAAGAAGCAAAGTTGAAAGTGATTGGAGAGACTATTGGGGATCTTCAGATCATTTACAGGCAGACGTTAAGGCACTAGGCCCAGAAAAGTTCACACGCGAAATTCTCCACTACTGTAATAGCAGAGGCTTGATGAGTTACCTCGAGGCAAAAGAACAGTTTGACCGCAGAGTATTAGAAACAGACGAGTATTATAACGGAATTATTAATGTAAGAGTAGGCGGCTCAAAAGTTCTAAAAGAAGCACTAGAAAAATTAGGCAACACATAACAGCACACAAGGTTGGCGGGCCAGTTTAGAAATACCGCTGAGTAAAAGGTACCCTTGAAAAGGACACTCGTACACATTGATCGACCCCCAATGGGAGGAAGCCAACAAACAAATCGGGCTCACTGGTTGATGTAGATTGAATGCTGTCAATCGAAAACACTAGGTTTGAAAAAACGCTCACACAGGAACGAAGTGGGCGGTAGCGTAGAGACCCGCGAAGCGGTTTGCGGTAGCAAAGCGGTTTTTAGCAGAAATTTTACGTGATGTCGACGTAGGTAGGGGAAAGGTCAGAGCCCCACAAACAGGTGTATAAACAAAATACCTACTTCCAAGTCTTGGCTGTGACGAACTCACATGATGTTCAAGATTAGATGGGACCTTTAGCAGGTTCCGTCTGACTGAAACAATCTACATGATGCTAAATTGCTTCGCAATTATTGTTCTTATATATTAAGAAAAAGAAAGTGGTGTTTGAGCGATAGCGATAAACACAAGTGAACGCAGTTCACTTCTTACTACATACTAATGTAGATCAGGATCTCTTCCAAATCCCGGCTTAACAGAACTTTCTTGATATTCAACAACCTCATAAGTGTTGTGTGGATTTTGCATTTGATAACAGGCAACAACCGTGCTTGCTTCTTCTGGCGAATTTGCAACGCATATTTCTTGTGTACCGTTTTCAATTACTCTATACTTTGTAATCATAGAAATATTTAGATTAGTAGTTATCGCTATTAAACTACGCTATTTGGTTTTCTGTTGGTGTAACACTTATTATATAAATAACAGTAGGAGAATTTGGTATGAAAATTAATGAAATTGCTGTTTTAAATGAATCTAAAGTTAATGAAGCGCCTGTAGGCATGCTTAAAAGGGCGGCTACAAAAATTGCTTCCAAGGTTCCGGGTGCTTCCGGAGCAAAAATGGCCGATCAGGTACAATCCACAGCAAATGCAGTTTATAAAGAATTTATGGCAATTGCCAAAAACTCCACAATCGGTAAACCCACAGAAGAAGGACTGCTTGCATTCCTTAAAGGAAAAGGTTTTCCGGTTAAAAACATGGCTCAAATAAAACAAAGCATGGGTGCGGCACAGGCAACAGCAAGCCAAACACAGCCTGGTAGCCTTAAAGACAAAATGACCAAACTGGGTCAAAAGGTAGGAGGCATGTTTGGTGGTGACAAGGGTGGTGATGACAACGTTGCGGACATAAGCCTAGGAAAACAAACCAACGATCCTAATCAGAAAATAGCCTCTGGTATGTATGAAGCACCGGTGGTTGGAACAGACAAAGAACAAAAGGTAATTGGCAACAAGGAAGTTGAGCAAATTATCATGTTTGCTGTTAAAAAGAGTTTTGAAAACGACCAGATAGCAAATCTAGCGCCAGGCAAATTTACACCTGGATACAAAGACCATGTAAAACAGCAACAGGATGCGGGCAACAAAGGCGCCGGAACAGGAAAACTTGCACAAGGCCAAGACGGAATTTATAGGTTTCAATAATGGCAGTTATTAAAGTAGAAACACCAGACGGTGTTAAAGAAGTTGAAATTGCTGGCAACGAGCCTACTCCGCAGGAAGCGGAAGCAATACGGCAGACATTTTTTGCTAAAGAACAACCTAATGTAATCACAAAGAAAAAAGACTGGGGCAAAAGCGACGGTTTCATCAAAGGATTTCAAAAAGGATTTGGCGGTACACAGACCAAGTTGGATAAACTTGGAGATATTGCCAAGGGCAATACTGACATTGGTCAGGCAATCAAGGATAAACTAAGCGGTAAAGGATCCGACGATAAGGGTTCAAAGGATGCACAAGGAGATGCAAAAACCAAGGGCGGTTTGCGTTTTATGAGCAAGGAAATGGGAATTGAAAATCCTGAACTTGCTGTTAGAGGCATTAACAAAATACAGGATGGTAAGCCGCTAAATCAAAGAGAACTAGCATCACTGGCTCCTATTATTAACACAATTGAAGCCGCTTTGCAATCACAGCAGGGAAGAACAAGACTGTTGCAACTTGCAAAGATGATGAAAAAATCCTAAATAAAATTAATTCCAGTTTTTTTGGTTGTTTCCATATTTCTTTCAACCAGTTTACCTATTTTTTGACGTTCTTCGTATGTGGTATCATAAGCATCTCGCAACTGTAGGCCTCCCCTCATGTACCAACACAAGGTAACCAACTCTTCTAGAACAACCGAGGTTTGTTTTTCTAGATCCTTTACAAGTTCTTCGATTTCAGAAATCGAGAGAGTCGCTACCTTGATGCGAAAAAATTTGATTGATCAAAAAGCAATGGAACCTCAACCGTTGGCGGAGCACCTTTGTCTTGTAACTCCTGTTCTACTTGAAATGTTTTTGATTGAATCTGCCATGCTTTGCGATTTTTATCAACAAATTCACTAACAGCAACAAACGTTTCTTTGTCGGTGTTATCAAAGAAATCTCTAATTGCTTTAGGATTAGTTTCAATACCTTCGGGTGTTTTAATTTCCGTAACGTGAGCACAAACAATTTCTAATGTTGTTTGACTTAGTTTTTTAAAGGCTTCTCTAAATGCTTGCATTTTTTCTTCATCTGAAATTTTTTCATTTGAAAGAATATTAGCAATACGCTGTTGTTCGTATGTTGATTGATAGAAATCAGTTCCTTGCTTGTAACTAATTGGTTTAACAGTAAATGTTAAATCTCCTACAACTAACTCTTCTTCCCAAACTAAATTGTTTAGGCTATCAAGAATCTGTCTTAGATCAATGGAGTATGTTGCAGTTTCGGGTTCTTTTAATCCTGGAATAGGAATTTCCATTTCCATTTTTTCACCGTATGTAGCAATTCTAATTGCAATTAGAACAGCATCTAGGTCGATGTTAGGCATTTTCCATGGATCATCGATTAGTGGACAACAACTCTTAATTACTTTTGTGGTTGCTTCACCGTTCATGAGTGCATCTGGAGTCTTTAGTTCCAACTCATCACGTGCTGTCATGCTGTAAATTGGAAGTTCACCACTACCGCTTTTTTCCATAGGATTAACATCATAGTACTTGCCTTTGCTGGGCAAAGCAAGATAAATTTTTGGTTGACGTTTGTATTTGCTTAAAACGCTTTGATTATCCATGGTTGTTATCCTCTATAAATAGTATTGTGCTTTAATTTAGCAAATGTATTTATATACGTATATTATGGAGATTTTTAGATCATGGCAGTAAGAGGTCAAATAGGAGATGCAGACGTTGTATTGGAAAATGCGGCGGAACAAGCAACCCTTGAAGCCATTTTAAAAGCGATTGACAGGAACGCCGATCAGGGCGGAGACGGTATTCTTGGCAAAGCAACAAAAAACATTATTAAAACTTCGTTTAATCCTCTAGGACTAGCCATGAAGGGTGTTACCGGCAGTTTTACACTGCTAGGTAAAGCACTAGGCATTGTTACAAGTCTTGCAGGTGGATTAGTAAAAGCCGGTTCCGGACTTACTGTATTAAGCACCAACATAGTACAAACACAAAATACTATTACCGACTTTACTAAAATTATTAAAGAAAGTGGAATTAACTTTTTAGGTCTTGGTGATGCGTTACATGCTATAACAGAATTATTGTACAAAGATTATCAGGTATTCCAACAGTTATCGTCGTCGGGTATTGCATTTGGTGACAGGATGGGAACATTGGCGGCGCAAGCGGCTTCCGCTGGTATTGACATCAACCAAATGGCTGGTTTACTAGCAAAAAACAGTGAACAACTTGCAATGATGGGAACTGCAACACGAGGTGCAACACTAGCACTAGGAATGCAAGAACAGGCATTTGATAAAAATGCTGAAATGCTTGAAAGATTTGGAATAAGTTATGCGGAGCAAAGCGAACAATTTTTTGATTTTGTTGGTCAAAATGCGATTGCATTTAGAAGAGACAGAATTTCTAGAGAACAAATAATTGAGCAAAGCGACGACTATGCAAAAGGATTGCGTAGACTTTCTGAATTAACTGGTATACAAGCGGATCAAATTAAAGAAGGTATAGACAAGGCCAACATGAACAAGGCCTTTGAAAACTTTATTTCTGGCATGGATGGCGAAACAGCCAACAGAATGAGATCTATCATTGGCACGGCGCAAGCGGCATTCGGTGACAGCGGTAGAGAAGCCGCAATGGCAATGATGATGGGTGTAGCACCTGTAACCGAAGGTGCACAAAATCTAACAGCAATGATGCCTGGATTTAATCAGCAGTTTGCAATGATGACTAACCAGGCTAAAAACTTTAACGGTTCGTTGGATGACTTTAATAAAATGACATTAGGGTCAATGAATCAATTTGCAAATGCTAATCGTGCTTTTGCTGATGCAAACAGTTCATACTTTGGAACATTGGCATTGATGGGAGATCCATACGGTCAGGCTGGTAGCGACATTGTGGGATTTGTTAACAGATTTGGCGGTTCAATGGAAGAAGTGGAAAGCCGAATGGGTAAAACAGATGCTATTGCTGATGCTATGATTAGTTTTAATAAAGCCGTTGCGGATGTTAGAGAAGCGTTGGGTAACTTGTTCAAAGAAGTATTCAAAAGCGGTACATTTACCGACGCCATGAAAAAATTTGCTAAGACCATTAGAGAAAATACTCCTGCGATGGTAGAAGCAATTGATGGTATTATAGAAAAAATTAAAAAGTACAATCCATTTGACAAAGAAGGCAGAGAGAATATAATAAACGACGCCAAACAGATGTGGGAAGATTTCAAAACATGGTTGCAAAATTGGTGGGAAACCGATGGAAAACAAATGTTAGACAAAATTGGTACTACTATTTCTGATCAAATCAATAAAGGATTTAATCAACAGAACGGGTTGATGACTGAGTTTTCAGGAAATCTGGGATTAACCGGCGGCTCTGACAGACAAATAAAAGAAATTGTAGAAAAACTTAAGGCAGGTACTGCTTCTGATGAGGACAAAGATCAACTAATTTTGTGGTTTAGAGAACAAAAACGTGCCGGAATGTACGAAGAAGGAGGTTTTTGGAACACGCTTGCCGCAGGATTTGCTAGTGTTACAGGAAAAGGTTTACTGCTGGATTATCTAGAAGACCTAACTGGTTCTGGAAGATGGTTCAAAGACGATCAAGACTTGCTCAACATGTTTGACGAGATATTGGATGATCGTATGAACAGAGTTGATCAAAGACACTTTGGTACAAAAGCGGCAACCGGAAAAGTAGTCGAACCTGCAAACGCACTGGTTAAGATTCGTAAAGATGAAAGAGTTTTAAGTCCACCAGAAGCGGCCAAATACAATGCTAATGAAGCAAGTGCTTCCTCGTCTGGTTCAGCCAATTTGGTTAATAAGGTGGTTGACAGCAACCGCGATAGTAGTGTAAAATTAGATAATACGTTAAATATGCTTATAGCAAAGATGACAGAACAAAATAATTTGACACGCCAAGTAATAAGTGCTGTTGAAAATGTTTAGGAAAATTAAATGAGTTGGAAAAAATACTTTCAGGAATACCAACCAGAAGACACTTCGGGAAGAAATAGTCCTGTATCTGGTGTAGGGCAAACAGGTCCTGCCAGAACAAACTATTCATCATATCTACCTGATGTGTATTCTGGACATCCAAATAGAATTGAAAGATACGGTCAGTATGAAACAATGGACGCTGACAGTGAAGTCAATGCCGCTTTGGATATTCTTGCAGAATTTTGTACACAAGAAAACACAGAAAACAAAACACCATTCCAACTTTTCTTTAAACAACAAGCAACAAGTTCTGAAACAAAAATATTAAAAAGTTATTTGCAACAATGGGTTGATTTAAATCAATTCGACAGAAGAATTTTTAGGGTAATGCGTAACGTATTCAAATACGGAGATGCATTTTTTGTAAGAGATCCTGAAACATTTAAACTGTTCCACATAGATCCCGCAAAAGTAGACAAGATTATTGTTAACGAAAGCGAGGGAAAACAACCAGAACAGTATGTTATCAGAGACATTAATATTAATTTCCAACATTTAAGCGTTACACAGAAAAATCCAAGTGCACCAACAGGCCAAGTTGACTATACAACTACTAGTGGTGCGTATGGAAGAGGATTTGCTGGATCAAATCCACAGCAGTATGGTTCAAGATTTGAAAAAACAATGAACCAAACAGCAATTGAAGCGGATCATGTTGTGCACCTTTCACTAAGTGAAGGACTGGACAGAAACTTTCCGTTCGGAAACAGTTTATTAGAAAGTGTTTTCAAGGTTTATAAGCAGAAAGAATTACTTGAAGATGCAATTATTATCTACCGTGTGCAAAGAGCACCGGAAAGAAGAGTATTTTACATCGACGTAGGTAACATGCCTACTCACCTTGCTATGGGATTTGTTGAAAGAATCAAAAATGAAATTCATCAACGTAGAATTCCAAGTGCAACAGGCGGTGGTACTAATGTTATTGACGCTAGTTTTAATCCACTATCAATTAATGAGGACTATTTCTTCCCAACAACAGCGGAAGGACGTGGTTCCAAGGTAGAAACACTACCTGGCGGTACTAACTTGGGTGAAATTGATGACCTAAAATATTTTACCAACAAGTTATTCCGCGGTTTACGTATTCCAAGTTCATACTTACCTACCGGCGCAGACGATTCTGCCGCACAGTATAACGATGGTAGGGTAGGCACTGCTTATATTCAGGAACTAAGATTCAACAAATACTGCACAAGACTGCAAAATCTTGTTGCATACATCTTTGATAGAGAATTCAAGATGTACATGAATGCCAAAGGCGTTAACATTGACAACAATTTGTTTGATTTAAAAATGAATCCACCACAAAACTTTGCAAGTTACAGACAAAGTGAAATGGATAATGCTCGTGTTAACACTTTTGCTTCATTACAGGAAGTTCCTTACATGAGCAAACGTTTTGCACTTAAACGTTTCTTAGGTTTAAGCCAAGAAGAACTTGCAGAAAACGAAACATTATGGCGTGAAGAAAATTCAGGTGAATCATTTAACAATATGGGTGCTGGAGCAGAAATGCGTGGTGCTGGAGTTACACCAAGTGGCATTCAATCCGACCTAGATACACTAGGAACAACAGAACCTGATGCAGAATCACCAGAACCACCAGCAGATGTGTCATCTGAGACACCTGGTGCAGGCGAAACAATTTAAGGTAAATAAGATTATGTTGTTAAAAGAATTTTTTTATTTCGATAAAGACGGTCAAGGCTTTGAAGATGACAAGCGTTACGATTCAGAGCGTGATATTTCTGTGATCAAACCCACTGATACTAGAAAAACAAGGCTAACACTTAAACAACTTAACGATATTCGACGCACATCAGAAGCAAGAGAAGTCGAACAAGCCAAAGAATTAGAGTTTGTACAACTAATGTACGGACAACCTGTTCAAGAAGAACAAGCACTATAATAAAACCATTTAAATACCCATATGAACACAGCATTCGTATTGGGTAATGGTACCTCTAGACAGCATTTAGATTTAGAAACACTGCGTGGCAAGGGAAACATCTACGCCTGCAATGCGGTGTACAGGAATTTTGAGCCTGATGTCCTAGTTGCCGTTGATCCTAAAATGATTCACGAAATTGTTGCGGATGGTTATCATCACAATCATGTGGTATGGACCAATTACAACAACGGATACAAAAACTATACCAACCTAAATTACTTTCAACCCAGCCTGGGTTGGAGCAGTGGGCCAACAGCACTTTACAAAGCCAGCGAAGATAATCACAAGAAAATATACATCCTTGGCTTTGATTACATGGGTTTAAATGGCGGTAAACGCTTTAATAACATATATGCGGACACGCAAAACTACAAAAAATCCGCCGAACCCGCCACATATTACGGTAATTGGCTACGCCAAACCGAAAAAACAATCACTTCTAACCCGAAAACAACCTACATTAGGGTAATTAATAGTGGGGATTTTTGCCCCGCTCAGTTAAATAATTATGATAATTTTAAAACAATTACATATGATCAGTTCAAAAAAGAACTGTAATTTTGATCGTTTTGTCAAAAACGTCAAAAATTTACCTATTTCCACTGGTAAAAGTGGTTTTTTCGTAAATACAAAAGACAGCCTTGCCTATTAACATGAACAAAGGAGAATAATACAATGTCAGATACAAGCAAATTTGAACAACTGCTTGATCTTCTAGTCAACGAAGATAAAGAAAAAGCAGAAGAACTTTTCCACGATATTGTGGTTGAGAAATCAAAAGAAATTTACCAAGGACTAATTGAGTCTGAGGAAAAAGACGAAGAAGTTGATGAAACTGCCAAAAAAGAAGAAGAAGCAGTAGAAGAAGCAACTGAAGAGTCAGAAGACGAAGTTGAAGAAGCAAAAGACGAGTCAGAAGAAGACAAAGTTGAAGAAAACTTCGAAGAAGAGTCAATTGAAGAAATCGGCGGTGACGCAACAGACAGCATGATTGATGCAGTTACTGGCGAAGAAGACAAAGATATGGATTTTGACAACGACGGTGAAATGGATGATCATGAAGAATCACATGATGACATCGAAGACCGTGTTGTAGACCTTGAAGACGCACTAGACGACCTTAAAGCAGAATTTGAAGCCATGATGGGCGACAAAGAAGAAGGCGATGAGGACGAAGGTGAAGAAGAAGGTGATGAAGAATCAGAAGAAGCCGAAGAGGAAGCAATGGAACCTGCTATTGAGTCAACAGACGAAGAAGCAGAAGTTGTAGATGAAGCAAAGCAACCTAAATCCGCTAGCGAAACTATGAGAGAATATGTCGAAAAAGTTTCTGCTCCATCTAATTCCGAAGGCGCTGATGCAACCAAATCTCCGGTAGCAGGTAACGCTAAAGCACCTAATGATGCTAAAGCACACGCTATTGGCGGTGGAAGTGAAGAAAAGGGCGGTAGTGGAGCAAAGCCAAAGGACATGGGAAAATCTTTCGAGAATGAACCAGGTGCTAAAGCAGGCGACACTTTTAGTAAAGCATCTGCACCAAAGAGTGCTGAGTAATTAGGAGTCGGCCAATATGGCATACTTAAGAGAACATCTTACGTTCGATCAGGCGAAAGTCACCCTTGAGTCCCAAGGTGAAGGGGAAAACAAAAACCTTTATTTAAAAGGCATTTGTATTCAGGGTGGTGTTAAAAACGCAAACCAGCGTATCTACCCTGTCTCCGAGATAGGCAACGCTGTAAAAACACTCAAGGATCAGATCGACGGCGGTTACTCTGTACTAGGTGAAGTTGATCACCCAGATGATTTAAAGGTTAATTTAGATCGTGTATCGCATATGATTACAGATATGTGGATGGATGGACCTAACGGGTTTGGCAAGATGAAAATTTTGCCAACCCCGATGGGTAATCTTGTAAAAACCATGTTGGAATCAGGTGTGAAACTGGGAGTTAGTTCACGTGGAGCAGGTGAAGTTAATGAATCTACAGGTGAAGTTAACGGCTTTGAAATTATCACAGTTGATGTGGTAGCACAACCAAGTGCGCCAGGTGCTTATCCTACACCAATCTATGAACATCTTATGAATACAAGAGGTGGTTATGGTGCGTTTAGGGCGGCGCAAGAAGTATCGCAAGATGCTAAAGCACAGAAGTATCTCAAAGAACAGATGCTACGAGTCATAAAAGGCTTGCAGTAACATAAGGAGAAGCCAATGAGTGATATGTTTAATAAACTTTTTGAAACAGGCTTGCTAGGTGAGGAAGTTCGTACTGACTTGCAGGAAGCATGGGACCAAAAAGTGAAGGAAAACAAAGACACTGTTACTGCTGAACTCCGTGAGGAATTTGCGAAACGCTACGAGCATGATAAGCAGAACATGGTCGAAGCAATCGACAATATGGTTTCCGAACGTTTAGAATCAGAAATTGCTGAAATTGCTGAAGATAAGAAAGCACTTGCGGAAGCAAGAGTTGAATATAAGAAGAAGATCGGTGAACATTCTGAGAAACTGCAAGAGTTTATGCTCAAGCAGTTGACTAAAGAAATTGGAGAGTTACACGAAGACCGTGCTAAGGTCAGCGAAAACTTTTCAAAATTGGAAGACTTTGTTGTTAAGCAACTCGCAAATGAAATCAATGAGTTTGCAGAAGACAAAAAAGATTTGGCAGAAACCAAGGTTCGCCTTGTAAAAGAAGCCAAAGAAAAATTTGCAGAAGTCAAAGCAAAATTTGTTGCTAAGTCAGCAGAAATTGTTAAAGAAACTGTAAGTAAAAAACTTTCAGAAGAGATTTCACAGTTGAAAGAAGATATTCATTCAGCACGTGAAAACAATTTTGGACGTAAACTATTCGAAGCGTTTGCTAATGAATACAGCAATTCTTATCTAAATGAGAAATCAGAAACTGCGAAGTTAATGAAACTTGTTGCTGAGAAAGAAGAGCAGTTAGCAGAGGCTAAGAAAACCATCACAGAGAAGGATACTCTAGTTGAGTCTAAGCAAGCAGAAATTGCTAAAGCGAAAGACGATGCGAAACGTGTTGCAGTGATGAATGAGTTGTTGGCTCCATTAGGACATGACAAAAAAGCAATTATGTCAGAACTATTGGAATCAGTGCAAACAGAAAAATTGCACACAGCATTTGACAAGTACCTACCAGCAGTAATGGAAGATAAAAAACCAACTATTGCGAAAAAACAGGCATTAAATGAAGGCATTGAAGTAACAGGCGACAAAGAGGTTAAACAACCGGTACAAGAAAAGTCAAACTTAATTGAACTCCGCAAATTAGCGGGATTAAACTAAAAAGGAGAAGGACAAAATGTCAGAAATGATCAATGAAAATTGGCAGGCTACCAAAGGCGCATTGCTTGAAGGTCTATCAGGCCACAAGAAAAGCGTAATGGATGTCACTCTCGAGAACACTAGACGTTATCTCGCTGAGTCGGCAACTGCTGGTGCAACTTCCGCAGGAAATGTTGCAACACTAAACAGAGTGATCCTTCCAGTAATTAGACGTGTAATGCCTACAGTTATCGCAAACGAAATTGTTGGTGTACAGCCTATGACTGGACCAGTTTCACAAATTCACACATTAAGAGTACGTTACTCAGATGCAGTGAACTCAACTTCAGGAACAGACACAACTGCTGGCGACGAAGCATTATCACCATTTAAAATTGCAACTGCTTATTCAGGTGCATTGGATGATAAAGCGGCGGCTACAGCGGCTTTAGAAGGTCTACCTGGTAACAAGTTGTCAATTCAAATCTTAAAACAAGCAGTAGAAGCGAAATCACGTAAACTATCTGCTCGTTGGACATTTGAAGCGGCACAAGATGCTCAAGCACAACAAGGTATTGACATCGAAGCAGAAATTATGGCGGCACTTGCTCAAGAAATTACTGCTGAGATCGATCAAGAGATCCTTGCTTCATTGAGAGCACTTGCTTCTGATGAAGAGGCATTTGACCAAGCGGCTGTAAGTGGTACTGCTACATTCGTTGGTGACGAACATGCGGCACTTGCTGTTTTAATTAACAGAGTTGCTAACAAGATCGCACAACGTACACGTAGAGGTGCTGGTAACTGGGCAGTTGTTTCGCCACAAGCGTTAACAATTCTTCAGTCTGCTACAACTTCAGCGTTTGCTAGATCAACTGAAGGTACTTTTGAAGCACCAACTAACACTAAGTTTGTAGGTACTTTGAACAATGCTATGAGAGTATATGTTGATGCATATGCTTCTGATAACACTTCAGTGCTTGTAGGTTACAAAGGTTCATCTGAGGCTGATGCGGCGGCATTCTACTGCCCATACATTCCTCTAATGTCTTCAGGCGTTGTACTAGACCCTGATACATTTGAACCAGTAGTAGGTTTCATGACAAGATATGGTTATGTAGAGTTAACAAACACTGCATCATCTCTTGGTAATGCGGCTGACTACTTAGGTGAAGTTACAATCAGTAACGTATCATTCTCTTAATAGAGAGTAGTACAAAAGTACAAAAAGGGCGGCTTTATGTCGCCCTTTTTTTATGACCTTTTAAATATTAGTATGGAAGGTATTAAAGAAATAGAATCTAGTTTAGACTGGGCAGAAGTGGAACAACAAATAAGAGAACTTACTAAAACTGCTCCAGAGTTTCGATTTGATGTTGTAAGATTTTGTGCGGGCATTAGAGGTGAAGTTACAAAACTAGGACACATAGAAATGCAATACAGACAACAGCGTAGAGATAGCATCGCACAAAAGCACAAGGATCAATGCGATAAAATTAATCGTGCAATAAAAGACTTTAGTTCTGTACACCTTATGCATCTCTTTACCAGAATTGACTAAATACATTACACGTTAGAAAGGGCCAACATGGTGTTGGACTTATGCTGTTTAACCCACAGCGTAGACCTAGAACGTCAACAAGGAGAAAAAAATGGGAAGACCAATTAATAAAAGACTAATCGGTTCAGGTGAAGGTAAAATTTTATGCTCTGCATATTACTTTACATCTGCGTCTGAAGTAAACGGTGGCACAACCCGTGCTTGGATTGTATCACAAAGATCTACTAACAAGTTCATTGTTACTGATGGAACTACTACACAGACTCTTAAACTAGTAAACAAAACAGCAGGCAGTTTAGCGGCTGGAGAGTTTATTATTAACGCTTTACTTGATGATTCGTCTGTAGTTCAAGTTACTAAACTACGTAATAGAACTATTCAATACGAAGGCGGAACTGCAAACGTAGGAAATGTTAAATTTGTTATCGGAGCAGGATTTGCTAACAACTCTGATTCAGGTGATGCTGTTGTTGAAGGACAACAAATCACTGGTTAATTAACTTTGGAAAGGGCAGAGTTCGCTTTGCCCTTTTCTCTTGACTAAATAATGCTATAGACAAAGGATCCTAACAAATGGCTGTAGACGTATTAAAAGTAACCGGTGATTACAAAATTATAACAAGTTCTTCATCAGGAACTCAACTCACCTTGGACACGCCAGAAGTAAGAATTACAGGCGATCTTACAGTATTAGGTAACACAACTACTATTGATACAGCAAATATGACTGTTGAAGATAATATTATTGAACTTAATACAGGTGAAACTTCGTTAACAGGAATTAGTTTAGGCACAGCAGGACTATCAATTTATAGGGGTCCTTCAAGTTCAGCGGCAACATTTTTGTTTGATGACACATTAAGTTATCTACAACCAAACGGCGGTACAGGACCTGGTGTTTTTACTTTTAAAGTTGGTGCTAGTTTAGGTGCTTTGCAAGCACACGTATTAGAAACTTCAGGTGAAGACTTAATACTACTAGGACAAAATGCTCCTAATGCTGTTGTCAGTGTAACTGGTACAAGCGATTATGAAAACAACGTTACAGATGACGACGATATTCCAAATAAAAAATATGTGGACACAGCAGTAGCAGGAGCGGCTATTAGTAGAATCACAGCAGGTAATACTATTGCTGAAGTATTTGACACAAGCGAAGGCGATCCTCTAAGTCAATTCACTATTGAAATTGATGGAGTTGAAAAGTTTAGCGTAAATGGAACAACAACAGAATTACACAATTTACAAATTGACGGAACAACAATTCGTCCTAAAAATTCCGGCGAAAGTTTGTATCTTGAATCAAATGGTAGTGGCGAAGTTGTAGCAAGAGACGTATTAAGTATTGAAGGTACAGTAGTACCAAGTGCTCCTGCGGCAGATACAGGTAGATTAAAACTATATGTCCAAACCGAAGCAGAGGGTGGTTCTGGACTGTTTTTTGTAAATACATCTAGTACAAGAGATGAACTTGTAAGTAAAAAGAAAGCATTGCTGTATAGCATGTTATTTTAGGAAAGAAAATGGCGATTACAAACAACTTTATTGATGCTACACTAACAACATTATACACCAGCAGTGGTGATACAGCAATCACAAGCATGATTTTCTGTAACTATGCTGACGTTGATAATATTGCGTCACCAAGTGGTACTGTTCTTACAGATGCAGATACATTCTTAGATCTGCACGTTGTACCAAATGGCGGATCAGCAAGTGATCAAAACAAAATTTTACACCAATTAAAAATTCCAGGCGGTGAAACATTTATTATGGATACAGAGCGTTTGGTATTAGAAAACGGTGACACTATTGTAGCACAAACAACATCACCTGCTACAGTTAGTGCAACTATTAGTTCGGTAGCAGTATAATGAGATTTGTTAAAAAGCAACAACTAAATTCTAAACTCATCACTGATCCAAGTGTTAGTGTTGAAGCAAACGGCCAAGTTGTGCTTGGAACAAACTATGCTGTAAAAGTTCCCGTTGGTAATTCAGCAGAACGCCCTGCTTTTCCTGAAAATGGTCAAATTAGATACAACACCGATTCAAATGAATTTGAATTTTATGTAAACAATACTTGGGAACAAGCAAGAACTGATAGACCGGCAACAGTTACAGTACAAAATTTAGGAACAGGTGATGCAAGTGAGCAGAACTTTGGTCCTTTAAGTCCGGTTCCTGCGGCGGCACAAAATGTTTTAGTGTTAGTTGAAAACGTTGTGCAAATTGCAGGCATTAACTACACAATGGTTCAAAACCCAGGTGGGGCTGAAGGTTACTATCTACGCTTTGATAGTGCTGTTCCGCTAGGCAAAGACGTTGTAGTAATCCACGGTTTCGACTAAGCCGATCACACCCTTTTTCCAATAAAGACTAAATACTGTTAATGCAAACTTGACCGAATTACGGTTTGCAGGACAAACAGTGGTCAGCCCGCTATGTAAGGTGGCTGGAGGCACAGGATGCCCGTTTATAGGAGAACACAATGGCCGTCGGTCGAATTTCAGGTCCGTTGTTGAAGGCTAACCTTCTGCGTAATGGCGTGGACTTAGCGTTTGAAACGGATTTATTATACTTAGATGTTAACAACAATCGAATTGGTGTTAAGACCGCAAGCCCCGCTTACGATGTAGATGTAAACGGAACTATAAACGCAACAAATTTACAAGCAACAAATCAAATAGAAGTAGGTAACTTAAACCTACAAAACAATACCATTTCATCAAATTTAGGTACAATTGAATTGTTACCCGCTGGTAACGATCCTGTTATCTATCATTCAAAAATTCATGTAGATTCATTAGAATTCAATGACAACTATATTACGACATTGGATTCTAATGCACCTATTGAATTGAGACCAAACGGTACAGGTACAATTGAATTAGTAGGTAACACAAACGTAACAGGTAACTTATTTGCAACAGGTAACATTACTGCGGCAGGTAATATTACACTCGGTGATGGAAATTTAGACAATGTTCAAATTAATGCAGATGTTGTTTCTGACATTGTTCCTGATGTAAGTGATACTTACAGATTGGGTTTACCAACAAAACGTTGGAAAACAATTGATGCCAACAATGCTAACATTGGCGAATTGCAGATTACAGATAATATACTAGAACCAATCAATACCAACAGTGATTTGATTATTCGTGCTAATGGTACAGGTGTTGTTGATATTTACGGTTTACAAATTGAAGCAGGTGGTAATGTTAGCCTTGCTGGTACACAATTAAATTTTGGTAACATCACAATAGATGGTGACGGAGATAACACAGGTATTTTTGCAAATGACTCAAATACCAATATGTACATTTCAAGTTCAGGTACAGGTAAAATTTATGCTAATGGCACAGATATTTTACTACAAGAAGGTAATGTTTATCACGTTACAGTAAATGGTAATGATGCTAACAATGGTGGAGAAATTAACGAAGCCTTTGCAACATTAAAACATGCATTATCTGTTGCAACATTTGGAGACACAATTAGACTGGGTGCTGGTACTTTTGAAGAAGTAGCACCATTGGACTTACCACAAGGTATCACAATCACAGGACATGGATTACGTGCTACACAATTAAAACCAACTGCGGCAACAAGAACAAACGACTTTTTTAGATTGAATGGTGATTGTACTATTGAAAACTTAACCGTTAGAGAAGTTGAGTGGAGTGGTACAACAGGTTATGCATTTTGTTATAATTCGGGTGCAAGCATTTCAAGACGTTCAGCATATGTCAAAGACGTAACAGTCCTTAACTTTGGTTCTAGTGTAAGACTAGGAACAAATGCGGCAGATGATCCATATGGTTATGATGCGGCAGATGCAGGACGTGGTGCTATTGTAAACGGTGCAAGCATTGCTCCAGGATCACTTGAAGCGGCAATGTTGTTTGATAGTTGTACATTTATTGTACCAAACTCAAAAGGTATTGTAATTACTGAAGGTGGTAGAGCAGAATGGTTAAACAGTTTCATTTATTTTGCTCAACAAGGTATCGAAGCATATGCAGGTACTACAGGTACGTTTGGAGATGGTAAAACTAAAATTCAACTAAGTGGAATTACAGGAACGTTCCTAGCAGGAGATGTTGTAACATTTACATCAACCGACGGATCAACAGTAACAAATTGTACAGTTGAGAGTGTAAGTGGAAGCGATACACTTATTGTTGACGGACGCTATGACGGATTAGATGGATTTGATTTTACTCCACAAAGTATTGTAGCAACAACAGGTAGTGGTGCAACAGCAACTAGCATTATAAGATACGATAGAAAAGATTTTGGCGCAGAAATGCGTTCAATTGCATCAGCAAACGTTTATGGACAGTTTGGTATTAGAGCAGATGGTCCAGATGTGCGTTTGAGAATGAGTTCACATGATTTTGGTTACATTGGTGCAGGTAAAAAGTTTGATAACAATGATAATGATGTAGCACAAGCAAATGAAGTTGTAGAAGTAAATGGTGGTAGAGTATTTTATAACTCAACTGACCAATATGGTGATTACAGAATTGGTGATTTATTTTATGTAGACCAAGATACTGGTGCTGTTACATTCAGCGGCGGAACATTTGATGTAAGTTCACTTTCAGGTATTAACTTTACACAAGGCGGAAACACAACTACCGTTGATCCATTCCAAGTTGCTACAGGTAATATTGTACTAAGTGGAAACACAATGTCGTCCACACAAGGCGACATTAACATTTCTCCATTTAGCGGTGAAACAAATATTACAGGTAACCTAAATGTTACAGGTAACATTGACCTAGAAGGTAACATTACACTTGGTAATCAAGATACTGATAATATTGTTATTAATGCTGATTTAAGTTCAAACTTAATACCAGATGCTGATATTACTTACGACATTGGTAAAACAACAAAACGTTGGAGAAATGCACACATTAGAAACTTCTACGGAGGAGATGGTGCTACTTCTAACTTGATTATGGTACTAGAAGACAATCAAGTTAATGCTACACAGATTCAAGTTGACAACGTATTAATTAGAAACAACGGTTTAGAAACAACAATTAGTGGCGCTAACCTAGAATTGCAAGGTAATGCAACAGGTTATGTTGATATTATTGGTAACCAAGCACTTAACATACCGGTTGGTACAACACTACAAAGACCAACAGGTGTAACAGGACACATTCGTTTTAACAGCACAACACAACAGTTTGAAGGTTATGCTGTTAATGCTTGGAGTTCATTGGGTGGTGTTAGAGATGTTGACAGTGATACATACATTCAACCAGAAACTTCACCGGGTAGTGACGAAGATGTTTTACAATTCTTTGCAGGTGGTGTTGAAGTTGCTAATCTAGATCAAACAAGTTTTAGAGTAGATGATATCCAACCACTTACACAAAATTGGGTTGACTTTAACTCAACATCAGCATTAAAACTTCCGGTAGGAAACAATGTACAACGTCCAGGTTCGCCGGCAACTGGATTGGTTAGATTCAACACACAAACTACACAGTTTGAAGGTTATAATGGTATTGCATGGTCAAGTTTAGGCGGCGTCCGTGACGTTGACAATGACACTTATATTATTCCAGAACTAGCGGCTGGCACAGATGAAGACACATTATATTTTTATAATGGTGGAACAAACACAGCAACACTTGATGCATCAAACGGATTTAAAGTTGATAAAATTTCTCCAATAAGTACTGCTTCAGAAGCATATGTTGACTTTACTGGAATCCACGGTATTAGAATTCCACGTGGTACAACATTGGAAAGACCGGCAGGTTATGATGCAGATGATAATGGTGTAATTAGATTTAACACAGCACTACGTTCACTAGAAAGTTGGACGGGAACTGCTTGGGAACTTATTGGTGGCGGCTCAGTTACTGACGGTGATGGTGATA
>Ga0255760_10000109_pt1 | contig 77040 bp, 76 predicted proteins | sample 071ome_25_FD_179960 | JGI IMG/M metagenome (GOLD analysis project Ga0255760, IMG submission 179960) | Coastal salt marsh microbial communities from the Groves Creek Marsh, Skidaway Island, Georgia - 071410BT metaG (version 2) | ecosystem: Environmental > Aquatic > Marine > Intertidal zone >...
CCAACGATAGAAAGGTAATTATTTAGATTTACGCTATTTCCAAAAAGGTCTGTTCCGCTATCGAGGAAACGATAGGTGAGTTTGGTATCCTTTTTCGATTGTAGATTTCCGCTGAATCCAGAGGTCTGTAAATATTCAACTCTAATAATGCTCCCGGCTTGTGGGATTTTACCAAAATTGGAATTTCCAAAATAAATATCTATACCCTCACTAATTCCACTCTTGACCAAATATCCTTCACCCTCAAGCGGGATATCATATAATGATTCATACCTTTCCCAAGGACTACCATTAACATATACATTCACATAAAACTGATCTATGTAAGCACCAGCTTTAGATGGCAAGTTAAAGCTCTGCAACGATTGTCCAGTTCCAGTAAATGTTGAGGAAGAAAAAGAACCCTGCACAATTTTGAAATTAAAAGCATTCCCTCGTGAAAGTGGTACCTTAACAGAGGGAGAGTTTAAAATTAGGGTATATGGTAATCCATTTTGTATACTCTGTATTTTAGGATTGTTACTTAAGATAACTGCTCCACCACCAGCATCATCCTCTCTTAAATTCCAGGCAACTGCTGCTTCTCCTTGGGCTGACATACCCCTTACTGGGTCATAACCAGCAATCCTTGCTAAACTCTTAATTGAATAATTCCTAGTAGCTTCTTGCATGTTTAGCTCTGTGATGGAATCCTCAATGAAGTAAAGAATTAGCTGAGATAAATTTTCAAGGACAAAAAGGATCTGACCCCAGGCAGAAGAAACCGTGAAAACATTCCTCGTCTGATTATATGTTCTTTGAAGAAATTCAAAAGAATCCCCTAAAAGACCTTTAATAAGGATGTTGTTTTTCTTAAAAATATTATTGGCCATCTTTTTAACTTACTTTCAGTGATATTAAAGGGCTTTCGTTGCCAGAGCTTGGAATATAAAAATCCAAAAGGCAAATATCTCTCTCCGTCCCTTGGTAAAATTTTAAATCAAAATAGCCACCAATTTGTGCAAAGAGAGGAACATAGAATCTAAGTCCCTTGTCAATTTCCTCTCTTAGAGTTGTTTCAGACAATTCTAAACTGAAAACTAACTCCTCCAGATTTATTCCAAATTTGGGATCACCCAATACCTCTCCCTTATTTGTAAGGAGCAGCATTTTAAGCTGTCCCACACAAATTTCAACGGGTTGAGTTATCTCAACAACATTTTCTTTGTAATTAGGGTCTCCTGGATCTCGGTTATAAATCTCTATCATGGGAAATTTTAATTCCCCATATATATCAAGATTAATTCCACTGTAAGAAATAAGAAGGAGTGTTCTCTCCGTTGATCATATCCATTACCTCCTGAAGTTCTCTTTCACCATCAGATCTTAATTCTGAAGTGTTTACTCTAACTCCACCGGGCAAGTTATAATCGAATGCACTTAACACCCTAGACAGGGAAATTTTAGCTTTTGCCAAGCAGTACCTGACAAAAAGTTCGTCGTCATAAAGCTCGTAGTCATCAATAGCTATAAAACACCTAACTGCAACATCCATACCATTTTGGTTATATCCTGTTCCTACTCCACCCGACCCAGATCTATTTGGATCGCGTCCTAAGATAGTTAGCTTTTTATTGTTCTTGTTGAATTTGAAAGCAAAAGTAGGAAGTAGATAAGCTTGGGCTAAGTCAAAATAGGAATACATAACGGTTCTATAAACCAAATTGTCTCCAGTAAATGGGGAAAGTAAAAGCTCAGAACCTAACAACTTAGAATCTCCGAAATCTCTATCAGGGGTTCCTGCTATTCCCATTCCATTAACTTCTCTGACATCGTAAACGCTTACTATCTTTTCAGGAAGCTTTATTTGTCTAGTTCTTCTGAACTCCTCATGGGCAAAAAGATTGTTAGCCAGAACAAAAACCCTCTCTTCAGCAGCATATTGGTAGTTGTCATACATGTACAACTTTGCCCTTCTGATAATTCTATGAATCTCATCGTCATTCAAGTTGTAAGGCAACGAACAGCTTGCTGAAAGATCATCTTTAATTTCCTGTACTAATTCTTCTAACGTCATTTTAGTAGTTCTGATTTTTAAACTTCATCCTAGAAATAGGGTCATTAAGATTCTTTAACCTTGAGTCTGTAATAAACCTTCCCTTCCTTATTTCGTTGAAGTCCTTGGCCTTTTCGGTTTCTTTGCTTACTTCAGCATTTCTTCCAATATCTCCCTTCCTTAAAACACCGCCAGTGATTTCACAATCAATCATTTTTTCTGGAGAATCTATATAGCACTCAATAAGCTTATTTCCGAAGTCAGCGCTTGTGTCTTTGATTTTAGATTTAGAAATCTTATTTCCGTTTAAAACCTCGGAACTATAAATCTCACTGTTTCTAATATCACAACTGAATATTCTACAATTATCAAGCTTGGAAGATCTAACCTTACAGTTGATAAGATCTAAATTATCTAAGTAAGTAGCACTTTTAATTTTAGCATCCTTAAGCTGAAATCTTCCGTTGGTAGTGTCATAGTTGAAGAAGCCATTCTTTACGTTTCCTTCCACTATAATATCAAAGACCTTCTCTCTTATATAAGGGAAGTACGTCTTGATGTTTTCCAAATAGCCCTTTAGGTCAACCAAAAGGTGGAAGTCAGGGAAGTTCATGAAAAAAGCCTCAGGATCAGAAAAACTCCTTACAACCTTAGAATATTCTTTCATCATAGTCTTAAGATTTTCGAGGTCTGTCTTGGTGTACGTTCTTCTACCAGAAAGGATATCATAAGTGTAAAGTACCACATAGTCTATCACGTCGCGAATAGCTGTGATTTTCTTCTGATAATCTTTACCGCCAAGGTATCTTATCTCAATATAACCCTTCGGAACCTTTGTAAAATTAGCGCCGTAGTATTTTTCATCCGGGATCCTAAATAATTTTGGATCTATGTGAGACACATTTTCAAGTATAGAAAATCTGTTCCTCGGAACTACCTTTTTAATAGATCTTGAGTAAACATTATTCTTTCTATTCCCAAACTTAGAATAAATTAGTCCCTCATCAATACCAAGAATGAATTGAAGTCTATCAAGCTCCTCCATTCTTTTTATAGATCTATCAAATTTGTCAAAGCTAAGTGAAAACTGGAATGCACACTTATCAGTAGTCCATCCATTCTCATCAATCCATTTTAGGACCTTAATTAAAACCGGTATAGCCTCAGCATATGGAAGGGGCCCGGTTACAAGTTCATTCATTTTGCCACCACCAGAATAGTCAGGTTCGAGTTTAAATACCTCGCTACTAACTGGTATTTTAGAATGATACTTGTTCGTTAAGATTATTTTTTTACCCAAAAGTTTGGACAAGGATTCAGTTATCCTTCCTCTGACCATTTCAGAGAAGAATTCAAACTCAAAACCCAATAAGGCAGAGGAAAGTAACTGTCGTTTGTCAAAGTGGGTATTACTCATTGAGAGGTTCTACAAATATTTTTCCCATTACTTGGTCAACCTCATAAACTGTTACGAGAATTTGATCTCCAGTTTTAAGTCCTTTATGATCCCTACCTAAACGCCCCTGGGGGATCATTGCCATTAAGCCAAATTCTGGCAGTTCAACCAAAGCTCCGTTCTTTCTTTTGTGCTTTACTTTAGCATTCGAAATTGGGGCAGATCCATCTTCAAGATCCTTTTTAAGATCATAAATTTTCAAGGTCTTATCAACAGGCTCGCCAAAAGTTAGGGTTAACCTATTATCATCCTTAACTTCCTTAACATAAAACTCTATCTCATCACCTGCTGTAAATCCTTCAACCTTTTGGTTGTCAAATTCAGTTTTGTGTATTAGCCCGGTGTAGATGTCTTCCCATTCAACAAATACTCCAAAGCTTGAGGTTCCTGTAACGTACCCTTTATATTTTTTGGTGAGATCAAGCTCTTGGATTTTTTCATCCATAATCTTGTTCAGGTACTTCTTGTAAGAAACTACAAAAATGTCTTTCTTTTGTACATACCCGTCTATCATGACGTAGATTTTCTTGCCAAGATAAGCTTCAAAGTTAGTAATCTTATTAGCAGCTGCAAGCGAACCTGGGAGGAAACATTTAATTCCCTGCACATCCACAATATAACCACCATTGTTAATCGACTCAATTCTTGCTTCGTAAGCCAATGTTTCCTTCTTAATTTGCTCAAAGAATTCTTGCTTAGTTGTTTCAATGAAGCAGTCAATTACGGATCCATAATAAGTTCCATTGACATTTCTAACAATGGTCTGAATTTCAGAGCCAATCTCAAAGTCAATTCCAGTTATACCAAGCTTATCTGCATCCTTTCTTTCCTTTACCAAATCAATATAAATTGATTGTCCCTCATAAGTTTGTGCAATCGCATGCTTATCAGTTAAAGTAGTAATGGTGCTATCATAAGCATTTCCAGTTTTCAAATCCTTAGAAGAGTTTACCCCCTTTAGACTTTCAGCCATTTGGTAATAGAGAGACTGTGCATAATCTTCCCTACAATAAACTTTCGAATCATCAAAAACCTCTATGTCTCTGTTGATTGTTCTACGGTTAGGAATGTTCCAGTTAAATTCCTCTTGGATTTGATCTGTGTTTTCTGGCGTGTTCATTTATTTTTTTGAATTAGAAAGTTAATTACAGTATATATCCACACTGTACATTAGCTTTATTTGAGAGACGGGAGGAGATAGTTTACCAAAAGATCCATTTGTCTGTTTATCACGATTCTAAGATCGTATAAAGCAATCTTTTTATTAAGGTTATATTCCTCAAACTTATACTTACGGAGGGCATTTAAATAATTTCCACTATAGAGAAGCTTTCTACCAGTACCGGTATCATTATTTACATACACTTTTAGAGTTGCTTTTTCTAAATCTATTTTATCCTTATCAAAGTATTTCTTGTACCAGAGATTTTGCATAATCACAGATAGTACCTTCACAGTATTTCCTACGTCATTCAAGTTATAAGACCCCCAATAAAAAACAGATTTACCTGGTGCATCTTTTCTAAAAACTAGTTTTTTCCCTACTTTTCTATTGAGCATATTATTAAACTCCGTACTCCTCCCAGGTTTGGTCGATAATTTACTTTTAAATACAACAGGCTGTTTTCCAGAAGCAGTTAGGGAAACCCCCAAATCATAAAAAACCTCTTCAATTCCAGGATCTAAACTATATGGACTGTTATTTATTATACTATATAAGGCATTTATGCTTTCGTAACCACCGTTTCCGCCTCCTCTTGTACTTTGGTAAACGAGACCCTTTCGGTAAGTATAAGCACTTCCCCCGCCATACAACAAATTAGTAACCTCGATTGCAGAATCTATCGCTGTTGAGGTTTGATCAAATTCACCGCTTTCAATTGCAGCTAAAATTTCAGCTTCGCTTTGTCCATCGTTTCCGTTACTAAATAAACCCCGGATAACTGCTGGTAAAAGCGAAGGCACCTGTTGTGCAAGGCTCCCAAAAATTGCTATAATGCCTTTAATTGCTTCCCAAATAGCAACAAGCTTTATCGGAAGATATTTCTCAACTATTAGCAAAAACTCCTTATCAGGATTAGTAATAGAAAGTTGTGCCTTTAGTGTGTCAATATTTAAACCACCCAAAACTTTCTCTAGATTACTACTCAACGAAGATGATTCTAATATACCAGGAACTGGCTGGACTGCCAATTCAAAATAAGGAAATTCATTATCCGTTACAAACCTCTTTGTGCTAACCCTATACTTACCACTTTGATCATCGAAAGAAAACGTAAATTCATCCCCGGGAGAAAGACTTGCAAGAAGTCCAGTTGCATTTTCAACGGTATTTGAAAAGGTTGAAGCCTTAAAGTTCCTAATATCAGAGGGGTTTCCAGAATTCACAGAAACCTGTCCCTCCGAAGGTGGAAGACCATCTATTCTCAGATCGTATGGAATTTGAGGTCCAAGGGCTTCCTGGGAGTCACCATATAGTGAGGATAGCTGATTGCTTAAATTGTCAAAGAAACTTTGATTTGGGATATAGTCCTTAAGTCTTTTATTAAACTTCCCACATATCATATCGGAGATAAGAGGTCTTAGTCCACGTGTCGAATCATTAGGATCCTCAAGTGCTTCAGTCCAAGTAATATTATCAGCCGTAAGAGAAGGTTGTATGTAGGGCTTGAGTACTTCCAAAAAAGCTTGGGAAATAAGATCACAAATAAGTTTCAGTGGGTTGGTGAGTCCAGTAATAATGGTTTTAATAAGCTTAATTGGTCCTGTGATCATATCACCAAGACCTTTTAGGACATTAACAACCACCTTAATTGGAAGTAGGAGCAGCTTTACATAATTCAATATTACGGTGATCAGGAAACACGGGTTAGATACACCTATCTGCAAAAACCTGGCAACCGTTATAAGATCAACCTTACTTTGCTCCTCTGATTCGCCTATATCAGCTTCAGCCTCCTCTTGTATTTTAGCAAAGTCAACTTTTGGGAAATTACCAGATAAAATTCCGCCAAACACATCTTGAAATTCCAAACCGGATTCTTGTGAAAGCCGATCTACAAATTTTTTAGTCGGGGAACTATCTTTAAGCTTGCTAAAATCACCAATGACAAAGGTAAGTCCACCTAAAAGAGGTATATTAACACCTAGAGAAGATATAGGAATTTTTAGGGATCCACTAGGATCTATAAAATTACTTACTGCCAGCTGGCATTTTTCAAACCCTATGCTTGGTAACCCAAATCCAGGAACAGAAGTTTGTGCTGAGGTGTCGGAAAGCAAAGAGGCTGAAATAAAATTTAGTTCCAAATTAACACTATTGTTGCTACTTTGCTGCTGAACTCTACTTACTGTATAATTACCAACCGTTACACCATCCGAGATTTGAATGGGATCTCCAGTCTTTATCCCAGATAGAAAAATGTTCTCACTATCAGTATTAGTGGTTTTACTTATAGAAATAGATCGAATATCCTCTATGGAAGATTGCGGGGTAGTGTATTCGCCATCACCAGGGAGGGATGAGCTATTAAATAAGGGGTTATAATTAAAAGTACGATAACCAGAAAGATCACTAGCATCCGAAAGAGGCAAATCAAGGGATCCTACATTGCTCCCTCCGAGCTCAAGCCTCAGTGGAAATGGGAAATCCTCCAATGTTGAGTTTACTCCCTCGTCAAGCAAAAATTGTAGAGGATTACTAAATAAAGTTTTGATTGCTTCGAAAGCATCCTTAACTGCACTAAACCCCTCGCTCAATGCCTTTTTTCCGAGAAAAATAGGTGCAAAAGAACTTGCAAGAGATTTTTCAAAAACCCTAATTTGGAGTTTGATTAGGAAAGATAAACCAGGTAAATCTGGGGTCGTTAACTTAAACTTGGGATCACTAATAATTTTTTCAGCCCCTTCGTTAACTCTTTTAATGAAAGCCTCAAATTCGTAATCCTGTATTATTTTATCTGGTAATATAGCCATCCATTACTTGGTCTTTGAAATGTTTGAAAGGTGAGTAGGATCTGAAGGTATAACCGGAGGTGAGGTAGGTCCACCTAAATTTCCCAAGTGAGTATGGTTGTTGAAATATGTTTGGAATATATTTCCCTTGATTACAGATTCTGTGGCTGCTTCACCAAGCTCGATGTTGTTAGAGTTCACAATAACTTTATTATTCTCCATCCTAATCTGGTCATCACCCATTTCAATAACAATTCTAAGCTGCCCACCGTCTTGTGTATCTAGCTGAACCTTAGCATCACCAAGTATAAAGTTCATACCTTTTTTACGGGTATAAAATATCTTTAGAGGTCCAGGTTCTGCTCCAGTATCATATGCAAATGAATGTGCACCCTCATATGAATCACTTATCTCAGCCAGCATTTCCGGTGAACTTTCCCACTGCCCATAATAAACCATTCTATAATAATTCTGGCCATCAAACTCAACAGCTACTACAGATCCAACCCTCGGGACAGAAAGCCTACCGTTTCCATCACCACCAAAAGAAATACCATTTACCTGACTTGCCCAAGGAATGTCTTCTACCTCAAGTTCGTCAAAAAGACCAAAGACCCTTACTTTAGCTCTTCCCTCCTTTATTGGATCATTAATATCTACAATCTCACCAAGATAGATTTTGGGTGGAGTATAAGGCATTTATTACTGATTTTATTGCTCTTCGTATTCGTCAGGGTTATAATCACCCAGACTTACATTGTATTTATCAGCGGGTTTAGAGTTCCCCAAATTAAGGGGGCTTTCAATTATGAAATCACCATTTGTAACCGGGTATATCTTTCCAATTTCCCCCGATGTTGGTCTTTTCCTTACATCAGCATACACCTTACCTGGAGGCTCTGTAAATGTCGACTCTGGAGATCTTAATTCACCTCTAGAAGAAACCTGTGTTGTGTCACCATATACTTTAGATTTTCCAAGGGTATCTGTAGTGAAATTGGAATCAGTATAAACATCATTATCACTAATGTTTGGTGAATAGTTTCTGTCTGGGACACCGAGATCAGATCCAGGAACATTGGGATAAGCATCACCACCTGGCTCAGGATAAGTCCGATCAGGTACACCTAAATCTGAACCTGGAACATTGTCATAAGCATCACCGGAAGGATCTATGTAAACCCTATCAGGCACACCAAGATCGGTACCAGGAACACCCTCATATACATCATCGCTAACGCTTGGATAAATCCTATCGGGTACACCCAAGTCCTCCCCAGGAACGTTCTCATAAACGTCTGATTTTATACCAGGATAAACTCTATCGGGCACCCCAAGATCTCCCCCAGGTACCCCTTCATAAACATCAGTAGGTGGTACTGGAGGATAAACCCTCTCTACAGGACCACCTTCACCCATGGTTTGTGGGTTTGGCAGATTACCCTTAAATATGTTATCAATGCCAGTTTCAGCAGCTCCGTTTAGGAAATTTTCTAAATTGTTAAATCCAAAAGAGCCATTTTGACTTGACATTCTCGACAGCTGGGATGGATTAAATGAATAGATGTTTCCAAGAAGAGATTGGTCTATTCCGCTTAAAGCTGGATCTATGAATTGGTTAATTCCTTCATTTACCAGATCTGATACTGCATTAGAAACCACGTTGGTTAAAGCTTGCTGTCCTAGACCTAATAGGTTTTCCAGAGAAAGTGTATCATCACCCAAGAATTGATAACTTGATCTATTCTGATCCCATCCATCTGCTAACACCAAAGGCTTTTTGTCTTGTCTAATATTAGGATATTGATTTTTAGTTCTGACTTTACCTATGTGGATTCTAAAAGCATTTTTTTCAGGCTCCGCTGTACTTGACCCCATATCAATAGTCGATTTAATCGGTGTGCTGTCATTGAAGTCAAATTCACACTGCTGGCACTCATAAATCATGACAGGCTTAATACCGCTTTGATCCTGTTGGTTAGTAAAAGCCTGCACGTCGTTTTGTAGACCAGATCCTTGGAAAACATTATTAACAAAAGATTTAAATGCTCCACCAATTCCACCCCCACCGGGTGTTGGGTTTGCAGATCCCATATTAAACCCGCCAACACTATATTGACCATTACCTTGATCTACCACAGAGGATCCTGGATTTCTATTTGTAGTTAGCAGAGAAGATAAGTCATCTAGAGCGGTCAGTGCTGTACTTGATGCTGTAAGTCTACTGGTTTTAAAGAAGTTCCTAATTTCAGTAACGAAAATCCACATTGTAAATTTTCTTAGATTCCTAGGAACTAGATATCTCATGTTGTCATAATCAAAGGTAGCTTGATTGTAAAGGTCGGCTAGTGCAGATATTCTAAGATTTAAAGACTCCAAACAATTAACCGTTAATGTACTTCCGGAGGTTCTCTGCGGATTAAATTGATCCAAACCATCTTCGTCCTGAAATCCACCTTTTATTATTTTCCCTAGCTGGTCTACACCATCGATAGACTGGAAAAACCAAGGGGAGTTAGTATTAATTTCCTGTAGAAGCTTTTGAAATTGTCTAAGAGCTTGTGCTCTCCTTTGGGTGTTCTGACCTGGGAAATTTGCTTCCCTCTCCAAGAGATAGTTATAAGCTGAATAATAAATGACATCGCTCTGTCTTCTCTCGTATTGTGGCTGTCCAAATGGATTTCCAAGGGATGTGGCAAACGAGGCACCATTCCCTTGTGTGTAGTTGTCTGCTCTTAATAAAGGGCTAGGAGCCCAGCCATACTCAGGATTAATTGGTAATATACCAGGATCAAAAACAATCTTGAATCCAAGATAAGTTGGATCCTCGTTCATCCCTGAATCGGAAAGTTTAAATCCTTTCAGGAACATATTCCTATTTCTGTCTGTAGCTCTAATTCCCATAAGGGCTTATTATTTTCTTATATTTATCCAGTAAGGAGATTTATAGGGAAAGATTTAGGGAATGCACCTGCACTGTTAAGTGTCCATTCTCTTTTATTCAAATGTAGTACCTGATACATTCCCCCTAGGGTATCGTATTTTACCTCCATCCCAGTTACAATATAAATACCGGACAAAAACCTATCCAAAACTGGATTAACTTCACTCTCTGGTTTTTGATCGTCCGAAAGACCAGTGTTTTCCTTCCTCTTACCCTGTTCATTAGCATAAATCAAAACTGGAACTGCCTGACCCCTGTAAATTCCAGCATAATATCCACTAAGCTCTACCTTAAGAGTAAATTTTTCAAGGTCCCCGATATTAAATTCGTTCTGTATGAGAGCTTGTATAAAATTCTCATGTACACCTCCACCAGTTGGACTATTGTTTAATGATCCATACCAAGATTTTCTAACCTCCATCTTATAAAGGTCCTCCTTGGGTCTGCCTTTCTGGAGAACTTGGTTAACTCCAATGTTTTCAGTTGTTGTAGCCTCTATAGTGTACTTTACATACTTTTCTGAGAAGTTACCATTTTCTGGTACTATAGCTTCGTCATAGAATTGTACCTCTTGGATATAACCATACTTGTTATTGGTATTTCCAGACTTGGATAGAAGAGTAAAGTTCCTTATATAGAAAGGAAGATCGCCAGAGCCTTTTTGGTTTGTAAAGGCCAAAGGCATTTCTTGCATATCCAACTCAGTACCTGGAAGAAATGTGTCATTTGCAGTATTTATATCCCCGCGAATAACCTTGACCTGCTGAACATAATCATCAGCAGTAAGCTGGTTGTTTAGGTTCACGAATGTTAAATTGTAATAAGGATCGATCCAAACCTTATAAAAGCTCTCATCATTTTTATACGATCTCTCGCATATCTCATGTATAAACTGATAAAGTGAAAAATTTGGACATATCCACGTCATCGAATCGGTTAAGCCATCGTCATTGGATGAAAATCCTAGATTTAAAGCCTGTGAGACCTCAAATAGAGCGTCGTACGAAGTCATATCCCTTAGAGCCCTAGAAACCTCTGAGTAAAGTCCAGGAATTCTTGTTTCACCCAATATGGTAAATCTTATCTTTTTTCCCTCGGGATCTTGGGATTGAGAAGATCTAACACTAAGAATATTAAAATCCATTCTAATTGGCTTGTAGACTTCCTCCCTAGACCTAATGTACATAGAAATAATATCTCCATCCTTAGGATAGTTTACGCTAATAAACATCGGATCATCCATAGTGAAACTAAGTCTCACAGTGGGCAAAAAATCAACTTGACTAAACTCGAAGAAATCTACATACCTATCTACATAGTATCCATTGATAAAAACTACTGGACGATAAGCTCCCCACGATTTATCATCAGTATCGCTAGCCAAAGGCTGATCAGGAATTTCTTGCCCGGACCTATTAGGCACAACAAGTTCGTCTAGAAGTATACTAGTTTTAGCAAAGTTGTTTATGACTATCTGATCCGAAGGCATCTGATTTAAATATTAGCATTAGGATTTGGTGTTGCGTTACTTACATCAGGAGCTAATCCAATAACAGAATTCGTTCTAACCGTCTGTCTTTCACCATTTTGTAAAACATTAGGTGGAAGAACTTGAGGTGTTGGATTCTTTCTCTTAGCCAAAAACTCTTTCCTAGAATCGCTTACCTTAAATTTCCTTTGCTCCTGTGAATCCCTAAATTTAGCATTCGGATTATTATTAGTCTCATCTTTAAGAGCTTTCTTGTTCGAAAACATAGAGTCAACAGACTTTGGTGTTGGTATAGCAAATACCTCACCCTCTTGAACAGCAAAAGGATTTGAAATAGAATTTAGTTTAAGTAAGCTACCAGTATAATTCATATCACCGAAGGACCTAAATGCCAATAGGTCAGGCCTCATTTGATCGTCGCTTTTTATAACCACATAGCTTTTAAACCTGACATCCACACCGGAATATGTAATACTAGATCTTGTTAAATCCCAAATTCCATAATTTCTTTCAAGCTGTTCAGCATTGGGGTTAAAGAGACCCTTGTTTTTACTTAATGTATCAATTTGTAGCATTTATTAAAACTCTTTTATTTCGGTACTGCTCCCGTTTCTGCTGATATGTCTTGTGGCGACACTGTAGTAGGTGTACCTTGCTGGAAGGTAGAAACTGTAGATCCATCGCTTAGTCCTTGACTGAATACAGATTGATTGTTTGCATAAGTTGGGATAGTGCTTTGGTAAAGTCTACCATCACCTCTGTTAAACATACTTTCAATCTCACCTCTTTCTCTATCCCTACCGTGTCTTAGTGTAAAGGTAGCAAAAAGCTCAGTTGGAAAATCATCGGGTCCCAAAACCTCACTGAATTGTATATCAACACCATCACAAATCAGGTTTCCTATCATTGCTATAGGATTCATCGGGTTACCAACAACCAAATGCCATTCCCCAGTAGGAGCTCCAGTTTGCAAAGCCACTGGGAGCTGTATATTTTCTATGAAGTCATCCGCAAGGGCAAACGCAAGTATATTACCTACTGCTGCGTCGCTCTCTATAAGATCACTTAAGCCTGCAAGATCAGTTTCTGCCAATTGTTTAACCACGCTCTGAAGTTCACTTATTGCTTTTTCAATGGATGCAGTTGATTCTTTAAAAGCCTGTGCTTGAGGGTCATTCATAGTTTCGGCATCCGGGTTTGCTAAGTATTTGATAGCAGTTTTTGTCCACCCAATTGGATCTGAATAGAAAGCCTTTAATCCGTCCTCACCCCCAGGAAACCCAATAGCTGGGAAAGTGTTATCGTACCTGATATCTGGGGTTAAAAAATTACCATAATTTGTACCTAAGGCAAGCATATTGCCGAGAATATCAAGCATTGCAGCTTTGGTGTTTACCTCACCAACTGAGGTAAGTTCATAATGGAACTTTAATTGGATTACATCCTCACTATTAAATTTAAGGCCCCTTCCTCTAACCCAGGTCTTATCAACGGTATCAACAGAAACAAAGATGAAATCCGACAATGGTCCACCGTCTGTTAGCATTTTATCCCTAAGAGCAAAGTTAATCTTTGGTATTGTCACTTCGTCCCTTCCACCAGTTGTAGCTGCTACTGCAAGGTTTGCAACATCGCCCATTTTGGAATAGAGTTCTCCAGCACCAGCACCAGCAGCTGCTCCAGCAAAAGCTCTACCGAGAACGCTCTTGAAAAATCCTTGGTCAAATCCTTTTTGATAGAGGACGTCCTTTTGGTTTTTTTCATCCCATGTAAGGCCAGCAGCAAATCCGATAACATCATCTAGAGTATTGTCTGTATCTCCACCCCACCAAGTAACTGCTTGTGCAACCGGTCTACCTGCACCTTGATTTTTATAAAGATCACTTGCTAAGAGCTGATCTGGAATAGAAAGATTATCCCTCATAGGTGCAGGAAACCTCCTAAGCGTTATCATGTAATTATTTGGAATGGTTCCATAATATTTACAATACAGGAAATCCTTCCAGTAATAAGGGGCTGAAGCTCCTCCGATAATTAGAGATTTATTACCACGTGTTCCCAAACTTGTATTGGTGTCACTTGTAGCGGAATCTGAATTTAATGAATTAAGAGTAGTTTGAGTTAGATTGACTAATTGACCCGCAGATGGATTTTTACTAGCACCCCTACCAGTTACACTTAAAACCGAAGAGATATTTGAATTAAACTCCCTGTTTTCCGATTTATAATACTCCTGTATAAAGTTGTTTTGGTTATTACCAAACGAGTAAAGTAGAAACTGGCCGTATTTAGCATCATCCGTGCTATAAAACCCGCCGTTATAAAAAAGAGTCCTTGCAGTAGGACCTTTATTAGGATTTACAGAACCAAGATTAGAAAGTCTGCCGGTTAATTGAGCAGAAGCAGCATCTTTTTGTGTTTCCCTTGAACCGTAAACTGGATTATTGGCAGCATTAGAAGCACCATAATTAAACTTGGAAAGTCTGTTAGTTAGACCTTCTGTTGCTGATACAGACCCAGTTTGGGAATTACTATTATTTCCTGCCATTTATATAGTCAAGATTTTTATTCTACCGTGATGGTGAACTCAAAATCCTCTTCCATTTCTTCGCCTAGAAAATGCTCTAAATTTTCTGCGAATCTTTGGGAGATGTTTTTGTACACCACCAAGATGTCATTACATCTTGTACTATATATTCCTTGGGTTATTTTCTTCTGAACGGCGTAATTGATAACAAACTCTGACTCTGGCGTCAGTTCTTCTGTATCATAGCCAAGCTCTCTAATTATCTTTCCTATATCAACAATATAGTAAGTTTTATCAGAACAATACTTTCTTTTGGCCTCTTTCAAAGACCTTGAGGTAAGCAAAAATGTTGTATTTGGTATTTCTTTAGGCATTATCCTCGTTCACATTTTCATCTGAAGCTTGAGGACCACTCTTTACATCATTTAAAAAGTCGAAGGACCCAGCATTTAATTCAATTTCGGGCTCCTCCTGTGGAATATTACTAGAAATCTCTTTGGCTAAAGAATTTTTGATCTCCCTCTCGCGATTTTGATCCGCTTCGATTTGATTATTTCTAATCTCCTCCATATTTTTAAGATGGATTTGTTTACCCATCTGTTGTGACCTCCTGATCCTTTCCCTCATATCAGAAAAGGATTCCTTTTTTCCTAATAGACCAAATTGTTTGGCCATTTGTCTTCTTTGTCTTCTCGATTGGCTCATTCTGCAGAAAATTTAAAAGCCTCGTCATCAGAGGCAGTAGAGGTACCTTGGATATCAATTCCCAGGACATATTTAAACAACTTCAAGAAAAGACCAGGTATAAAAATATCCTTGGCCTTCACAACATCGTTCGCTGGTATGAATTTAAATTCCATTTCTTGCTCTTCCTTGCTACCGTCAGTAATTGCTTCACCCTTTTGTAATCCAGTGACGTCAACAGCAAAGCAAGGTTGCTCGTGGTCTACAAATTTAGATGATGTAACAGATCCCAAATAATACCATCTATCATTTTCAGGTGCATCAAAACCACTCTCCTCCAAAAGCTCCCTCTTTGCTGTAGTTAGAAGATCCGGATCCTCATCATCACTAGTTCCGGTTATTAGGGAAACTGTTAAGCCACCTTCTCTAAATGGATTTGGTTCTTTTAAAACGCCTATAGCAAGGGGTAGTCCTTGCTCATCGGAAACAAAGGGCATAACAACCACATTCATGAAAGTTGGCACAACTCCAACCCTGCCATCTCTTTCAACGAGATTTAATCCCTTAGTTTCATATAATACTTTATTCGTCATCGTCTACTGATTTCGTTTCCTGCTTTTTCTTAATTCTTTGACTCGTTGGTTTTTGAGTAGCTCCATAATATGTTGTAATCGATTCTGCTAAAGCAGAACGGATGTCTTCGATATCAACACCCTCCGTTACGTAGTTTATGATCTCCTCGTTGGCACCATCAAAAGAAGTAATCAAAACATTATACAAATTCTTTGAAGGCAGGTTTAATTTTAGGGAGATGTTCACATTTACCCAATTCTCATTCTGCTGCTTCAGTAACTTATATATCGGAGATTCCTCAAGCTCAATAGAAGAAACCGTGTTTCTAACAGGTTTCTGGGAACTCTTTTGTGGTTGTGTCTGTTGGGGCTGAGAATCTGGTTGGGTCAGGTCAATATTACCTGCATTATTGTTATAATCAACTTTTGAAGCAGGGAATGCTTCTAAATATTCCTCAAGCAATTCTATGTTGATTCTTGCCCCGCCAATAAAAGTTACAAAGGTCATTCCCGTTGATTCGTCCTGAAAAATGCCTTCAAACTTTTCGACATTTCCCATTTTATCCCCTTTAATCCACTGGAAATCAACCTGGGATAATTCTTCCTTTAATTCTGGTAAAGTTTTTTCCTTTAAATCCATTTTCTTTTTCTTGAATAGTCGACTCAGCCATCTCATCTTTTTCAAATATTAGGAGTTTAGCTTTAACTCTAAAAGATATGTAAGATAACAATTCACCGGACAGCATTACTAGATTCAAGAATTATATGGTGAACCAGGTAAAGTGTTCCAACTTTTACTGCTTAGGAAAGTATTTTGTCCTAGCATCAGAATACATTTCCTCGATATGAGCTTCAGGAATAGAATTTTTAAGGATTTCCATTATTCTCTTAATCTCTTTCCTCTCCTGAATATGCTTTGGACTTTTTTGGTCCGGGTTTGACCAAGAATGGTACTTAAATAACTTCATTAGATGATCTACCAAATCCCTCTGAGGACTTTCCAAATCTCTACCTGTGGAAACACACAAAAGATAATTGTCAATGGGATTTTCGAGCATTTCAGCAACAGAGTCATGCTTGCATTCAAACTTACCTTTTGGAGTTTTATATTCACAATTATATCGATTGCCCTTTCTCCTAATTGATAATAAAGGGTGTATGTCATCAGAATTCTTATAGATAAAGACCTTTTTGAAAATGTCCTTATCTGTTTCCTTTACCATTTCCATCTCCATCCCGTTGGAAATTTCAGCCTCCAAAGAAAGAGGTGAAGACTGATTGCAGGATTTGATGTCCGAATCTATACCCAAAATATCCAAGATCATGTTTGCATCTTCCTCCATGGGATTGAAGGATTTGCCCATTTTTGAGAATTGCAATGAAACGTATTCGTCGATAACATCGTCAAAGACATCTTTATTTTCACCTTGCTTAAACCAATTCATGTTAGTATCAAATGTAATCACATCGTATCCTGGTTGGGTAGATAGACTAACATACTTTTTAGGAATAGAGCAAGATTTTTCACCAACCCTGAAAACATAATCATCACCCTCCTCGACTCTCTTCAAAACCAGGCCTGGATTTTCAACCCTGATCTTAATCTCACCCTGCAGGTTTGGCCCGATTACACCAATATCCCCCTTCGAGATAGATTTCGATTCGTTAATTTTTCCAAATAGCTGAAAAGTAAGTGCCTTACTCATTGGTTCCAAAAAGGATTTGTACCTTAAAGTCCTTTGGGTTCATAGATTTTCTCATATCAACTCTTACAAAAGTTGGATCTGTCGGAACCAATCTAGTTCCCTTCTGGATTATAACGGAGGTAAGCGGAATCGTTGCATCAGGAACTATATCAAATTCGAATTCCTTTTGGCCGTTCGGATAGTCATCAACTTTAATCTCTAATTCAATGCTATCAACAGAGAATGCCAAATCCTGGATCCCCTCTTTTTTTCTTTCTATACCAGCCTTGTAATCTATTTCGCACTCCAAAGAATCAACATCAGAAATCTCAGGAGGTCTGTTCACTATCTCTACATCCAGCATTCCAAGCTCAGCTGAAAAAGAAAATTCATTTGAAACCCTGTTTTTCTTATTTGAGCTAAAAGAAATATAGTCGTCTATTCTTGGCATTCGGAAACCACTTTTTTTATGTATTATATATCGCAATCCAAAACCAGTTCTTTAAAAGTCAAGAAGATCGGCGGGGGGATAATATATAGAGTATTAAACATAATTCTTCTTACCATGAAAGACATCAAACCCACATGGTTCATCGAGTATCCAATCGATCAAGAATACAAACAGTACATCTTATTGGATTTTTTATCCACTGTTAACAAAGACATCGAGGATGAGGATATCTACTATCCTATTAAGAGAATCTTCTCCATGATAAAGGAGCTAACCTCTCTTAAAGTTTGGATCGAAAATGAATTTCAAGATCCACCTGGAGAATTACCTAAGCAGATCAGCGACATTATCACATACTTCAAACAGAGTGATTTTAACCAACCGGAGATAGATGAGATCTTGTCCATAATTGACAACTCCCTAAGTATTCTTTACAAATACGCAGATCTTGGAATGGACTTGTGGAAAAATCTAGAAGGTAGAATTAGAGCTTTTAATCTAGAAAGGTTTGGTAGAAAGGAGAACAGAGAGTGTGGTATTCTTATTTTTAGAAACATGTCCTCAGATAATGTAGTTTGCTATTGGTGGCAATGTGGAAAAACAAATAAGGGATCTGATGCCACTATGCTTAAGAAGATTCCGTTAAGAAATCCACATTTTTCTCTTTCTTATGAATTTATTGCACACGAGGCGATAGAAACCATAGACTTAAAACCAAACGTAGACCCTGAGATTGATATCATGGAGATATACGAAGATTTTAACGAGGATTCGGTTATTCTTAAAATTGCTAAAGAACTGTTTGTTAGGGAAATAAACAATGAGCAGAGGGAAAAGAAGTAATTACTGAGACTCCTTCCAAACATTGTCTATCAACGAAACACCTTCGTGTTGTCTGGCAAGTCTTTCTTTTACTATCCCAAACCTGTTGTGTCCACTGCGCCAAAGTGCCTCATTAAACCAGATATCTGGGCTATCCCAGCTAAACTTATCCAAAGAATCTAATATGATATCTCTAGATATTGCTGGTAGCACAACACAGTGAGCCAAAATTACCTTATTAGTAACATAGAAATCTGGGAAATTAGGGTCAGAATCAGTCTCGGGGGACTGTAAAACCCCCTTTACAAACCTAGAACCTAATGAAAGGTATTTAAGATCATTCTCATTGCAAAATTCAATACCACCTCTTAGAGTTTTCATGAAGTTTTCATGTGAGGTCTCCAATACACAATCACACTCACAAAGTACCAAAGCATCAAGATCCCCAGTAAAATTGTCTAGCATTGCCTTTTTAAAAGATTGGAATGCCCCGTAATGGCCAGGTCCGTGATTGGTAGCAGGGGATTGGGAAAGAGCAGGAACTTCCTTCCACTCTTCCCCCTTATATCTCTCATTAACCTGTTGTTGATAAGTTAAGCCCATTTCACCAAGAGGAGATAACGAGTTTATAGAAGCTTGTTCTCTTCTGGTTTCAGGCTCTGTAAGTATATGTACTAATTTAATATTCATTATGTGCTCCGAATCTTTGTTTTTTATATCACACAAAAAAAGACAAGTTTCAAAAGAAACTTGTCTTTATAGACTCTTTAAAAGATATTACTAAAAATCCTCTAGTCTCTTTATGGAAAAAGATTCATTGATCTCAGATTCACCAAGTGCACTAGAAAGAGTTTGAGCAGAATTTGGTGCATTCACAATAGATGGACCTGCATTAGCAATGTTGTACTCTCTATCTCCATCAGCATTGTAACCAGGTACCTCAATACCAGCTTTCTCTGGGCTAAATACTGCATCTGCATAGCCAACCCAATCATAAGCAGGTTCTCTTTTTATCTTATGCAAGCCAGTTTTACCTTCACCGCCCTCTTGATTTTCAGCAGCAAAAGGCTTAAATGTCTCATCGTGTACTTTTTTCTTAAATTGATCGAAGTCTAAAACTTCCCTCTTCGAAACGTCATTTATATTCATGATCTAAAAATTTTTATTGTATAGTTCCACCAGAGCTTAATCCTAAAGATTGCAGTGATTGCCCATTTCCAGATAAGCTAGAAAGAAAATCGGATACAAAGTCTCCAGAAGACCTATCTACATCTACATCTTCACCTTTAGCACCTACCACTCTATCGATTCCACTCCTTAGTGTTCTTTCCTCTGTTGATGAAAGGGATCTCATAAAATCTTCCTTGTCCGAAGCACCTTCAAACCCGTTAAAAGCCTGTAAATAAAATTCTTCCAAAGAATTTCTAAAGTTCTCCCTTCTAACTTGGTTAGTAAGCATTTCAGAGATTGTTCTATAAATCCACCCATCTTGCTCAATACCAAGATCCTGAGCGATACCATCCAAACCTTTTTCAGTCAAGAATTCAATTGATGCATCAGCCATCTTAGGGGCAAGGTAAGCGGAATTAGCCTTTCCTGCAAAAATAATTTTAGTTAAATCAGCAACTGGGATTTGTTCAACAAAGTTTTGTACAAGCTTACTGAAGATTGATTGTTCACCAATTCCAAAGAAGCTTAAAAGATATGCAGAGGCTTTTCCCTTTAAAACGTCAGAGAAAGCATTTCCAGCATAGCCAAGTAAACCACTTAGACTATCACTGAACCAATTCTCATTAACAGACTCAGATTTAAAATCCTCAAAGGACTTAATATTATTTGCCATTTGGAGCTTTTTTCTTTATATATCGCTCCTTAGACGAATTTATCTATTCCTCAGAAAAAGATCTACTGCTTTATACCGGTAAGCAATTTTATCCTCCTTAATCTTAGGGTTTTTAAGAGGTGCTTTTTTCCGGTTTACTATTTCATCAGGAAGCAGTGGTGAAAATGTGTCCTTAAGGATTTTCTTATCAGTCCTCCACTCTATAGGTAAATGCAAAGCAAATCTTACAAGATCTAGATTCAAGAAGGGACTCCTAAGTTCCAAGGTGTGAGCCATAGACATCTTATCCAATCTTGGCAAATGGTAGTAAGTTAACTCGTCAAATACATCTGACTTTTGTGAATCATATTCGTGGATTCTTTTATACCCACCGAAAAGCTCGTCAGCTCCATCTCCAGAGAGAACTATTCTGTAACCACCAAACCTCTTAACAGCATCAAACAAATGATACTGTGGTATAACAGATCCAAGGTCTATTGGTGACTCGTTCCATTTTTTATAAATCTCCTCATTCATAGATTCATCCATGTTGTAATCTAAAAAAGAAACCTCCTTACCAAGTCTTTCAGAGAGAATGTCTACAAACTCTTTTTCCCCATTTTCAATACTAAACCATCTAACATCAGCTCCAATTTCATTTAAAACGGATGCAATAATAGAGGAGTCTAGTCCACCTGAAATAAGAAGAGATATAGGATAATCCTTAGAAACCAATCTGTTCCTTACTGATTCGAACATTTTAGACCAAAGCCACTCCATGTGCTCTTCGTAGCTTTTACCAACCAATTCTTGGATCGGGAAATCAAAGCCTCTATAATAGGTGCTATACACATTCTTAAATTCAGGGGCATCTAAATTAAAACTGTATATGTTATTTGGTAGTATCCTTTTGATATCACTATAAGATGTCCTTTCATCCGTGTTGTACCCCCATTTTCTTACCGTGCTGATAAAGGTCTCGTCTATCTGAGAATTTTCATACACAAGGGGTTTTATCTCCGAAGCAATATCACCAAGAGAATTATAATAAAGACATTTACGTCCTAGAGGGTCGGTAAAAGCAATAACATCATTAGTGTTTGCATCATATATCGTTATTGCCCAAAATCCATCCCAAGTTTGGATTTCCGGTATGAACAAGGAGCAAAACATTTCAAAGCTCCCTCCTCGATACCTACCGAAAATATTAGTAAGATATTCTACGTCAGAATCGAATCTTTCGCGGTCATAATTAAAAATCTCCCCGTTAAAAAGCAAATAGATACCGTCTGCTATCTCTATTGGTTGATTCCAATCATCACCATCAACTGTCTGGATTGGAAGCCTGTGGTGACAAATACTAAGACCGTTTTTTTCAACAACGGTTTTTTCAATACCACGATGTTTTATGGTATCCAGTATTTCTTCACCTGGTGTTTTTGTGATTACTATTCCACACATTTAGATATGACTTAAGTCGTTTACTGTTTTATTATCAAAGCTGTTGAATATCCGATGGACATAAACATTGTATGGTTGATTCATAACATAGTCTCTCAGATTTTCCATAATCTCTTGCTCCTTTGAATCCCCATCCCGAAAATCCCAATTATCCTTGTTTCTGTCCCCCTTATTTGGATTGTCACCAGTTACAAAATAGATTTCACAATCTTTAAGCAATCCCTCTTCAGCAATCATTTTCAATTGATTCATTGCCTCATCTTCGGTAATACGGCCAGAGAGTATTCCCCAAGTAAGAACTGTTAGAAATCCACGATCTAATATAAAAGTAGGTAGCAACCCATCTCGACACAATTGCAATAGCATTAACTCTTTGCCTAGAGCAAAGCTGTGGGTCTCGTGTGATTGGTCATCCAAAGCAAGTCTGTTGAACCAACCAACAAAATCGAACTTAAAGATAGGAATGTTATGTACCTCAGAATACTTACGTGCTAAAAAGGTCTTGCCCGAATTCCTTGGTCCCTCGAATATCTTGATCTTTGATCCCATTAGTTGTTTTTCTTCTTTCAAACTCTTTTATCGACTTGGTTTGCATATATTTCGACAATTCAGAGTTTACTCTTACTTCAACACCAGAATTTAAGATAAATTTTCTATTCGGGAAAGAAAATCTTGGAAACTCAGGATCTAGTTTTCCATCCAAAATATATTTGTAGATTAGACAATTTAGAACATGCTGTTCAGGGCAGCTGTGTGTGAATTGAGGGTATGGATCTGGGTTTGGATATTTCATGAGCAGATCCTTCCTTCCACAAAGATTTTTATAATCAGCAAAGAAATCCCTGGATGCTTGGGTGTTTTTTATAATCATCCGATTCGAAGCTATTTCCCAGCATCTAGAAACTATATCAGATTCCACAGGATCTTCTAAAATAGCTTCGGTTGTATATCTTTTTCCGTGTAATCTTACTTGTGGAATTTGACCAAAAGCTTCACTTTCAAAAGGAATGAAAAAATCAGATTTATTTTGGGTCAGCAAAAAATCGATAGATTCCCTAATATTTTCCCAGTCCGTCTGCCAATATTGTGTATACTTCTCGAAGTTACAGTCGTGGTAAAACAGTACATCATTCTCGTCAATCTCGGACAAGGTCTTGTCAATAATAAAAGATTTAAAATCCCCACATCCATTGGAATTGATACCAGGGTTGAGCGGGAAAACACCATCAAGGACATTGCAGAAGTCATCACTACCATCACACTCTTTAAGTTTTGACGGGGTGTAAAAAATTATATCGTCAAAGTAGTGACCAAGGAGTGTCTTGATGTTGGAAATATTTTTACTTAAATCCTGTCCAGAATCATGGGGTGGACCTAGACTACAGAAAGTTAGAAAATAAAACTTACCAAGGTTATTCACTAAAAAAGATTTTCAATGAATTATAGGAAGAAATGGGGGATAAGTTTCTAGCTTATCCCTCTCTTGTTATAACGATCATCGAGTCAGAGATATCCGGAGTAATATCATCCATTCTATCTACACCGATTCTTTTACAGTGTTTAGAAAGACTGTTCATAATTGGCTTAACCTTACCCAGGCTCTCCTTCATAACATTTACCTTATCTGGATCTTCTGTGCTTCCGATTATAGTGGATTTTAATATTTCATTGTCTCCAGAATTGGTATCAAACAAAGCTACCTTTTCAACAGACATTTTTCCACTCTTACCAAGTGAGCCGTTCTTTCTTATATCAGAAATAAGCTCATCCTCAGTTATGTCCAAGGAGTTACATAGCATCTTTACTGCTGGGACCCACTCATCTTTGTCTCTATTATAAGTTATCATAGGTGAACACACAATTACTGTGTTGTACAAAGCTCTGAGCTCCCCAGGACTGAGATTAGATATACCATCATTACCAACCATACCTTTAATGCTAGATACCAAAGATCTCATAGAATTTGGTCTAATATAGCCACCGGCAACTTCGTCCTTGTTTGGAACAAAAGCTCCCTCTAACTCCTCATAAATAGCAGCAACATCGCTTAGATTCTCTTCCTTAGCAAGCTTACAATTCGATGACATTACCTCGTCCAAGACTTTTGATTTAATCTCAGAACCAACACCACCAAAGTTTTTCCAGTATGAAGTGTACCAATTTCCAAATTTGTGTACATCCTCTATATCGTCACCTGCAATAGATTTATACCTTTTCCAGTTGCAAGGTTTGTTTACACTGCCTGATATTCTTTTGGTTGGGAAAAGAGAACAGTTGTCATTATCATCAACCATAACAAAGAAAGAAACTGGCTTATCCCCAGAAACTGCCTTGGTCCAGCAATCAACATAATCGTGAGGACATGATCCTTTTAGAGTTCCATCCTCTTTCAAGAAATCTTCAGCTTCTGCATTTTTGTTATAGTCCTTTGTTCTTAAAAGTTTAGCAAGGGCTTCAGCTAAAGAATAATCAGAGGTTGTTGGTTGGGACATCGAATCATCATCTTCGGCCAGCTCCTGACTGTAATTCTTGATACTAGCCTCTATCTCATTAGGATCAATATAAGTCATAGCCTCCATCAGCCTCATGAAATCTGCAGCTGATAATGCATTACTAGACTCTCTCACAGAAGAATAAGAACCTCTAAGTTGACTGATCGCTTCCTTGATAGCCTCCTTATTTTCTTTTGATACCTGATCCAGCTTAAGAATTATGTCAAGTAATGGCTTATCTAATTTTCCATTTACATCTTTATTACCTAAAGTAGATTGGATTGACTTCACTGCTACTTCAGTTGCAGTTTCATACTTACCGTTAGCACCACCTCTTGGATCCATTAGGTTTTTAATTGGGACAAATGCATCAATGAGTGCTTTTTGAACAGCAGAGATTAGTCCAGAGCCTTTAAGTTTTGTATCATTGTCCTTGTCACCAATCTTTAGAGGGAAAACTCTATCATTCATTTTGGTTTCCTTGTCCTCCAGATCTTCTCTAACCTTTACTTCGATTAGACCTTCATCAGTATTAGATTTAGTAACTTTGTCCAAAGCGTTAGTCATCATCTCAAAGAAATCTGCAAACTTGGCTTCCAAGTCATCGTCCTTCATAAGTTTTGACATAATAGACTCTACCGCTTTAACAGAGTACTGAGCATATTCCTGTGCAAGGTTATCGGTTTTCTTTTCAAGTTCGGTAAGTGTTTTTCTGTCATTATCAGAGAAAGTAGCTTTACCACTATTGATAGAAGAAAGCTTTTGTGCTAAAGTTGAAAACAGTCTGTGCCAATCTCTACCATATCCAGACTTTGCATCCTTACCTTTAGAATCGACAATGTGGTTAATGAGCATTTTCTTCAATCTATGAACTCTTCCAGGAACTCCAATCTCATTAGACTCATTCAGTTTCTCCTGATACTCATCAGCAGTTCTCTTTACACTCTCAACCAATCTTTTTCCAGCAGATTTAAAATTTTGGATAGCTTTTGACTCGAGTGATGGGTCAAGTTCAATCATTCTTTTGATTGCATCGCCAATTAGATCAATCGAATCCAAATAAGATTTTTTGTTTTTTGCAAGAATAGAATCACGCAATTCGGTATCCTCACAAACATCTTTAATGTTAGCAATCAATCCCTTGATAGTAGAAGTATCACTAATCATTTCTATCTTCTTTGCAAAAGACTCATACGTTCTGTTCCCATCAGAAGCAAAATCGAAAATAATCTTCTTACACGCTGCTAAAAGAGTGTCGATTGATATTTTCAAAGCATCGTCAACATCCTTATTCTCATAGAGTCTAAAAGTATCTATGGATAATTGATTTGCTACTGGGTTATTTCTAAGATAATTGTTTGACATCTTTAATAAATATTTGTTGTATCGCCAGAGTCAGCCTTTGCGTCCATAGCATTAGCTAAAGCATTTAGTAGAGCTGGCATTTGACCAACCAATCTTGCTTGGTTCCTGATACTAGCTGCTTTTTGTTTCAAATCCGTGGTTTGCTTTGCAATTTCCTCAGCAATTTCCGCCTGCTTAGCATTAACGTCTGCTTTTGCTTTCACCAGATCTTCATTTACGCCCTCAAACAAAGGGAATTCCTCAAGTTTCTTAATGTGCTTAAGCATATCTTCTAGCAATAGTTATTTTAGTTCTGAGATCTCTAATTTGCCTCATTAAGGTTTCTCTTAAATCAGACATATCCTTTTTGACACTATCAGCAGACAATCCTTTCTTTTTAGCTTGAGCTTCCAGTCTATCCCTTTCGGTATCTAAAGTGGCATATCTTTCATTCCTTTCAGATTGCATAGCTTTAATTAATGCACCCACTTGGCTTTTTTCTAGATCTTGCACAAATTTGGTAAACTGTGGTGCATTCATAGAAAATATAGGATCCATTGAAAAATTAGCACTCGAGATTACTCTTGATTCAGCATCTGATTTTAGAGTAGATGGCTTAGCAAGATCTAGCTTACCAAATTTTTCCCTAAATTTCTCATCCTTACTCTTAGCATCTAAAGCTGCCTTTTTATACTTATCATATAACTCATCAGCAATTGAATCGTCGGTTAAACTTTTAGCCATCTTATATAGCTTCTCTGCTAAGTCTGCTTCAAGTTCAGATTTCTTAAGATTCCAATAAGAAATAAGTCTTTGTTTACCCTTAGTAAGTTTCTCGACTTTATTATCAATCTTTTCTATATCAGCTTTCCTTTTCTTGCCTAAAGCTGAAAGAAGTTTTTGATTCCTATCAATCATCCTTTCCAATTTTTTAGCTTCGGCAGGATCACTTTTGGTTTGTGCCTTTTTAACCTCTAAAGCATCTATATCAGTTTGTATATCATTCCATTCTTTCGAATACTGCGTTTCGATAGCATTGATATCAGAAAGCAATGAATCAATCTTAGAAATAGTGCCACCAAAATTAGAACTCAGCCAATTCATGATCTTATCCAGACCACCATCTTTTTCATTTATATTTTGTGACTCCCACTGTTTAAAACTTAACAACATGTTAGGCTAATTTTTTTATTAGATTACCGACCTTTTTAAGGGTTATATCTGATTTAAGATCAATCACCTCCTTGGTTATTCCAGACCCCGCATCGTTTCCGTCATTAATTGCATTATTAATTTTAGAAAAAAGGGAGGTCAAAGAAGATTCATTGGAAAGATCCTTTCCCTTATTACTAATTACATTGCTATAAACAGATACTAAATTCTCCAGTGAATCAAGCTCGTTAGCACTTTCCTCCAAATCTTTTATACCATTAGAGATCTTTCCGGATTTCTGAACCTCATCGTAAGAGGGAGACTTTGACATAAAAGACTTAATGTCAGAAAGAACTTTTGACATGCTAGACTTCAAATCCTTAATCTTTGCTCTTGATTTTTCCCTTAATGAGACAACCACTCCAAGATCCTTGCTGCCAACATTTTTTCTAATCTGCGAAAGATCCCCAAGATCTGCATCTTTAATAGAAGCTTCTCTCTTAGAGGATTCCTTAGTTTTAGAAGCAAAAGACTCTGCCTTCTTCGATGCTGTTTCCAAATCGGATTTTAGCTTTTTAATGCTATCTTGGTCGCTAGATTTCTTTTGAGCTAACTCATATTCAAATTTAGCAAGGTCATACTTATCGTCGATGAAACCTGCCTCGTAATATTCCTTTCTCCTAGGGTTTTTACCAATGGTTTTTTCCAGGAGTTTCATCCCTTTATTCATCTGTTCCCTCTTCATTTTGACAAAAGAACGGAATTCCTTATTCTTCCTCTCGATTTGGGTACGAATTCTGGCAATATCATTCCTTGATGCACCTTTGCTCCTAAGGTCATCTATCTTACCTTCTAGATCAAGAACCTCATCTTCAACGTCGTATTGCTTGGTTATGATTTCTTTTTGGATATCTAGATTTCCCTTTCTAATAGTATCAATAACTGACAATCTCGAAAAGGGCCCTAATAGAGCTTTAGATACACTATTTTTAAGGGTATCCAAAGCCTTACCCTCATTAATATTGTAATATTCTAAGAGCATCTCAGCAAGAACAACCTGATCAACCTCTTGTGAAAGATCTCTCTCGATTAAAAATTGCTTATGTGATTTAATTCTACTCATTATGCAACGACCACATTTATACTATATATCCCCTAGCAATAAAAAAACCCCAGGCAAAAACCTGGGGTTTAGTATTAGTGTGTACTAACTACTGATTAGGATAGACCTCCAGTAGGAACGTTCACGTGGAAACAGAAGTACATAGTTTCTGGGTGGAAACCAGCTTCTACTAGAGCGTAACGAGACTTAACCGCAATCTTAGGTGACATAGTACCTTCAGAGATTGTTTGGATAGACTCAGCCATCATGTAAGGCATGAACTTAAGTCCTGGTTCGTCGTCACCACCTTTTCTTCCAACTAGTACTCTGTTATCACCGAACTTCATGTTCTGATCAACATAAACGGTCATACCTGCAAGAGAACCTACTGGGTAAAGTGTTCCGTTGTTTTGAGTAAGAGTGTTAGAGAAAGGAGCAAAAGTGAACTGAGAGATGTCTTGCAATGCACTTGCAACGTTAGCGTTAGTAACGATGAAGTTAGCAGGACCTCTTCTTCCTCTGTTAGCTACTACGTTAGCAGAAGCTAAGATTCTAGAGAATAGTCTTCTCTGTAGAGTTGACAAGTTCTCGTAACCACCTGAAGCAGGACCTGCAACAGAAGCGATAGAAATACCAGTATCAGACTTACCTACGTAAGAAGGGATAGTGTAAGAACCTGCAGTACCACCGATAACGAGGTTTAGGTTCAAGTTTTGTCCTTCTGTAGTTAAGAATTCGTCGTGGTTAGACCATCCAAGAGCAAATGCTCTAGAAAGGATGTGCTTGTTGATAGCTTGTGATACTTCGTTAACCAATGCATTTTCGATCATTGAGATAACGTCGATACCAAACTGCTTGTTCAAGTCTTGGATTTGCTCAGTAGTTACTGAAGCAGCTACTTGGAAAGTATCAGCTTCAACGAACTTAGTGAACGTTGAAAGACCCATTGATTGGTAGTAAGTGCTCTCACCAACACCTCTTAGCATTGGGTTGTAAGTCTTAGTACCATCTACGAATGGACCTTGCCAGTCTTGGTCGTTGTTGAAACCAGCACCAGAGAATCCTTGGATGTGATCCTCAAGAGCTTTTACCAATTCTGCTCTTGCAGTTGTAGTACCTGCTTGAGCACCGTCTACTGCTGTACCAATTTTAGTAGCACCACCATCAAGAACGTCAGAGATAGTCTCACCAGCAGTTAATCCCAAAACTCTAAAGATTGGGAATGCATCAATTCTAGATAGACCAACAAACTCAGTAGTGATGTATGCACCAGCTGAAGAAGCATTAGTAATGTAGTAAGTAGTACCTACTGCAAAATCTCCAGGATATCCAGCAGCTGGGTTAGTCAATTGTACCTTGATCATAGATGGTGCAGTTGCAAGAGCATCTGCTGCAGTTGTACCAGCTGATGCTGGGCTGATTTTACCACCTGAGTATACGTAATCTAGGTAAGAAAGTACGCCAGTAGGACCTGACATAGGAATTACAGGAACGATATCGAATCCAACAGTCTTCGCAGCAACCTGAATTGCCAAAGGAAGAAGTGAAGGAAACTTATCTCCTGAACCTTGGTTAGCAGAGTTGTAGAAAGCTGCGTTAGCTTGCGTACCTACTGCAGAACCAGTTGAGTTATACCCACCTGGGTATGCGGGTGGTTGTACGGCACCCATACCGTTTACAGTTGCTAGAGACTGGTAAGCTCCAGCAGACTCGTTTAATGAATGGTAGTGGCAGTACTTGCTCAACCATCCTTTTTTCTCAGCATCTTGAATTCCAGCCTTCTGCTCGATGATAGGAGACCAGGTTTCGAAGATTTCTGCTTCGTTGATTAGTTTCATCTTTTTTAGATATTTTTTAGATTTTAAAACTTACCTTCGAGCGACTTAGCGACCCAATTAAGGTAATCATTTGAGTACCCCTGAGGGTTTGAAGCCGTCTTAGGCTCTGGTGTTTCTTGGCTTTCTTGAAGTTTCTGTAAACCTACTGGCTTAGCACCAAGCTGACGAGTTGACCAGAAATTCTTGATCTGATAGTTTGTCTCTAAATTATAGAAAGCTGATTGTGCAATGATTGATTGCTTTTGGCTTTCATTTAGTGACTCCCAAATCGGAGCGTAATCTTCTGGCATTTCATCAATAAATTTGTGACCTGATGATTCTACCACAGTTTCTTCGGCTTCGTTGATTGCCTCATCTGCTTTTTGTGTTTGAGCAGTTGGCTGTACTTTCGTATTAGCCTCGTTTATATTTTCCTCAGTCTTTTGTGTCTTGACCGATTCAATTAGAGAATCAATTTTGCTTCCGAGATTTTCGTAATCTCCAGCAAATCCTGATTCGACCAATTCAGTTTTTGAAGCGCTTTCAGCAGTTTCTCTTGCGTTCTCATTTAGAGAAGGAGAAACTTGAGTTTTAGCACTTTCGTGAATAGCTTCAGTTTGAGCTATATTACCATTTAGCTTTTCAGCCAAATAGTCAGAGTAAGCAATTCCTTTGTTTAGGTTTTCTGCTAGGTACTCTGTGTAGTTGATACCTTGATCAAGCTTTTCTGCGATGTACTCAGAATAAGCAATACCTTTATCAAGGTTTTCTGCAAGATATTCAGAATAAGAAATTCCTTTATCAAGATTCTCAGCCAAATACTCAGAGTAAGCAATGTTCTTATCAACATTCTCTGCTAGATACTCTGAATAAGCGATGTTCTTATCAAGATTCTCAGCAACATACTCTGTGTATTGAATTCCATCATCTAGCTTTTCAGCAAGATACTTAGAATAATCGATTGCCTTATCAACATTTTCAGCCACGTACTCTGAATATGAAATACCCTTATCAACATTTTCAGCCAAATACTTAGAATAAGAAATAGTCTTATCTAGGTTTTCAGCTAAATACTTCGAATAAGTAATGCTGCTATCTAGATTTTCTGCTAGGTACTCACCGTACTTAATAGCACTCTCTAGGTTTTCAGCAAGATATTCTGAATACTTTTCAAGTTTAGCAACTCTTTCCTCTAGAGCTTTACAGTCTACACTGTCAGTTTCACTCTCAGATACCTGAGCTTCTTGTTGTTTCATTTCAGAAATCTGCGTTTCCAGCTCATCCATCTTATTTTTCAAAAAGATAGAATACTTGTTAAGCTCGTCAGCAGTAACATATTCTTTGTTGGCCTCCATAATGTTGGATTTATTTTTGTCTTGATTAAGGATTTTTTCGAATTCTTCGCTATTTTCAACTTTATATATCTTTACCCTAGATTCATTTTCTAGCCCTAGCGATTCGTTTACACACTCTAAGTTGTTTACTACGGACTTTTTTGATCTTTCTTCAAATTCAAAAGCATCAAAACCAGCACTTTCATAAACCCTCTCAAGCTGAGCATCCTGAAAACCAGGATCAGCTACTAGATCATATGTAAAGATTTTTTTGATCTGGACTTTCTTATCCGGACCAACATTTCCAGCTGCTCTAGATGAAATAGAAAGTGGTATACCAGCATCAACAAGCTTTTTAGCGATTTGTCCTGCTGGAGTGTCAAGCAAACGAACTTTAATGTTTAATACCCTTCCGTCTTTATCATAAACTAGATCCTCAACAACGTGAGAAATGTTTCTAAGAGAGACATCGAATTTTTCGGGGTGATCTAATTCACCAACCAATCTCTTTTGTCCTATCTTATCCTTTAGATACTCAAGGTGAGGTAAGTATTCACCTTCCTCGTATATTCTATTGTTATTGTTCTCCTTGCCAAATTGAGCTGCTATACCTTTCAGTACGTAGCCGTTTTCAGCACCATCCTTTGAAACATCAAGATTATTATCTTGTTTTTCAAGAATAAAAAGGAGGTTTTCATTCAATAAAGACTCGTTCATTTCTTGACTTTACTATTATTTAACTTTATATATCGATTTCCTTTTTCAGAAAAATTGACGTTTTTTTATCCAGAGAAAGATATACCATCCTCAACTGAGTTAGCAAATTTCAGTGCAGTGTTGAATCCTTGTTCTCCTTTTCTAAGAACCCTTCTTCTATTACCCATTTTTGCAAACCTATTCTTAAGTATTACTTTGATCGGTTCGCCATCACTATCTTCCCTTACCTTGACACTAGAAACTTCTTTCCAATCTTCAATATTAAGATCCCTCTTGAGAGCATCGTTTCCAAACTCGTCGAGGATGCTTATACCGCCTTCGATATCTCTATCTTTAATCGAAAGAGATCTAGAACCGCTCTTTATCTGTACATCAGCACGATTGGTAGAAATTTTAGTTCTTTCCTTATCAACATCCTCTATATCAATTTCTTCCTCATCTGGTTCTACAATAGTACCTTCTCTATCTTCCTCAGTAGGTGGTACGTATTTTTTCAAACCGAATCTTGGTTCTCCAATTAGATCCTCAGAAGCAGACTCTACCAAAATAGGTTGGTTTGGTTTAGGATTTAAACTTTGGTCGCCAACTAAGAAGTATGAAAATTCCTTAAATTCATCAGGAGATTCATTGATATTAGGATCTACAAAATTGATTGTATTTACCTCATAAGAAACAATCGGAATTCTAGAATAAGATGTTTTCTTTAAGCCAGCCCCAGAATTGATCACTTCATCAAGTTCAGCCTCATATCCTTCTAGTTCCTCGTTTTCGTCTTCAGCTGGGGTTTCTTCTGTCTGCCCTGTTGGTTTCTCTTCTGCCTGCTCTGCTGGTTTTTCTTCTGCTTGTGCAGGATCTTCGTTTTCTTCCTCTTTTATTAAATTAGAGGTTCTCATAGAAAAATCAGAGAATGAAACCACTTTACTTTCGTTTAAGAGATCCTCAAATTCTCTTGCACCGTCAAAAGATTCTTCAACAACATCAGCTTCACCAGGTATAAGCTCTTTCAATACACTTCCTTCAAGTTCACTTTCACTAACTAGTGTACCAGTTACATTTACATCCCTGCCCTCAGAATCCACATAATGGAATTCGTAAGTTTTCTTAGCATCCTTTGGAACATATATTGGATTGTCTGGAGCTTTATTATAAGCCTCCTCCATTTCGTCCCAGGTTGAATAACCAACAAATGAAGTAGCGATTGTAAGCTCAGTAATGTCTGGTATTAGGATTGTTTGGAACTCCAAATCTTCATTATCATACCAATCCCTTTCAAACGAATCACTATTGCTAAATGACATAAGCATTAGATCGTTATCTTGCAAAGCTTTCTGGAACCTTTCCGAATTAATCTGCAAAACCATGAAAATAGATCTACCGTCAAATTCACCAATCTTAACTATCTCCATAGTAGTCCTTGTGTCATCCTTGCTCATGGTTATTATATCCAAGATGTATTCGCCCCAGCCTGCTCCTCCGTCGCTTGTCCAACAAACAGTGATTGACTTTCCAATAGGAATATTTTTAGGCTTAAATGTACCATAAGCAAAATCTTCAACCTCTTCATATCTAGGTGCCTGTTTATCACTGTACCAATTCCAAAGCTGGTTTATTCCAGAACCTACAACCTGAACAGCTAACATAATCCAGCCAACAGGATTAGATGCTTCTGCAGCAAGGGCACCTGCTCCTGCTCCGGCTGCTGCCCTTGCACCTATAGCGGTTGCTGCACGAGCACCGCCTTGTGCAACTGCTCTTGATGCTGCAGCTTTAACCGATTGTTCTGCTGCTCCCTTTAAAAGAACATTACCAGTAGCCCTTGTCGAATAAGCAAGTCCACCCTCAACAAAAGCACCAGAGGGCAAAGTTATTCTTGCGGCATTAGTTAAAGCTCCTTGAGCTGCTCTTCTACCAAAGGCTCTAGTTGCAAAGTTTTTTACAGCTGAAAATCCACCTCTAATAGCAGACGAGCCTCTAGCTGCTTGGACCGCGCCATATATTCTTCTACCTCTTGAAAAGGTTCTATAAACGCCACGTGCTGACTTCATTAGGACCCAAGATGATAATAGACCCCCGCCAATGTAAGCAACAGCATAAAGACCTGCAAATCCTGCTCCTGCTATAGCAACATCCTTCGCAAACTCAGAAACCTTATCGAGATAACTTTCAGTATCTTTAACTTCTCCAACAGGAATGCTGTAATCGAAATCTGCAAGGATAAAACCTGCGGACTCGTCCAGTTTTTTAATTCTAATAGCTTGTCTTGCTTCTTGGATAGGCTCTCCTGCTTCTGTCATAGGATCTATAACAATTGAATATTCCTTGTCTTCCTCAAGATCTTCCATTTTTAGTTTGTCTTTCAGCTTGCCATCTTTAGCAAGTTTTTCAAGAGCAAACCCGAGCTTTACAAACTTTTTGAATGACTCAGAGGATCCTGATTCACCCTCTGCTTCCAAAAGCTTCACATAATCACTAAATGAAGATACCTTACCATTATTCCAGATATTCTTAATCTGACTTGAGACATATTCAGTAATACCCCCTTTAGAAGTAACCATGCTCTCCAGCATAGCTTCAGCTTTATCGAAGTCAGAGGCTTTAGATTCTGCTTGCCATTCTCTAGGATTATCTTCTAGCCACTCTTTCCATTTATCGGAATATGCCCACCACTGGAAATCATTTAAATCTGTTTCTTCTCCCTCCATATCTAGAGGCAAAGACATTAGTGGAAATATATTGGCTTCTTTGTCCGACGGTTCGCCGTTCATGCTACCATCATATTCCAATCCTTTTCTGAATACTAATAACATTGTCTTTCTTTTTATTATTCTGAATAGATCCTAGAGTAAGCTTTAGAAATAAGATCTATTATTTTACCTATATATCCCTCATTCCTGAGCATTTTAAAGGCTAGGTTACCCACAGAGAACTCACCATCCTTGGCAAGATCATCTTTTCTCATCTTTTGAATCTTCTCCTTGATCCTCAAGAGACGCTTGTACATCTCTTTTGCATTGTCAGGCAAAGCAGAGGATGTAACAAGTTTAGATTCCATTTGGTTGATTTCAGAAGCAAATCCATCGAACTTCTTCCTAACATCATGCTCGTCAACTTCTGGTGGATCAAACTTTGGTTTACGTATCCACTTATCATCCATAAGAGAATATAAACCAGAAGCTGTATGTGGTTCGTGAACATCCTGAAGATAAAGTTCTACGTCATGACCTCTAATGATAACATCATGTCTGAGGTTCCAAACGAACCTTACTCCATCCACTGCAGCTTTAACAATATCCCTTTTGGATTTTATCTTATTAAAATCTACCAAGACGTGTACATCAAGGTCCGATTTATCGGTGTAGTTAAAATTAGCTAAGGATCCAGTGAGCTGTATATCTGATATAGGGAGATCTCCCAGAAGATCCTCATACTTTTCATAGAAGTCTTCAGCAATCTTAAGAAGTTTTTTCCTTACTATTCTATCAAAGACCCATTCTTCCTTTCCGTCTTTAGTTTTGTACTTATCCCAAAACTTGGGATTAAGCTCATCGTTATAAAAGGAACCTACCTTGTCTTCGTTTAGAACAAAATCACTAAAGCCTTTAACTACGCTCACAAAAAAGGGATTATTTGAATCTTATATATCCAAACAATCCCAGGAGGATTTAAATAAAGGGTAATCTTATTTAGCCACCTTTAGCAAAACATCAATTACCGTTTGTACGTCTCTCTCACAATACTCTTTAATTTTCTCGCAATCTCCAGTTGCCCAAAAGTGTTCACTTACCTTAGAGCCATCCATATCATCCTTAGGAGACTGGATACCAAGCGAGCATGCTAATAGGTCAAGAGAAAGATATTTTTGGTGAGACCAGCTACCAAAAGAAAAAACCTCGGAGGTATCTAGGTAAGGTATTTCCCAAGGTTTCTTATCCCAGATAACCAAATTTGGAGGTAATTCTGGTGAGCTTAACTTATAGATCATGCTTTTACCCAAGCATGGAATATCAAATCCCTTAATATTATGACCAGCAAGCTTCATACCCTTTACGTGTGCATTATTAAAGACCTTAGCACACTTGGTTAATATTTCTTCCTCATCGTCTCCATAAAAAGAGGTCATTCTCACTTGTCCACTTTCCTGTAGTACACCAAAGGATACACATACAACTCTAGAAAATTCAGGTTCGAGTGTAGCTTTTTCCTTATAGATCTCAGAATCCGAAAGACCATTCATGTCTTCATATACTGTTCTGTAGTACTTTGCTCTTTTTGACCAAAGATCTGCTAGTCTTGGATTTTCAGTCTCCAGATCTTCAAAGGATCTGTATCCCGTAGCTGTTTCAACGTCAAGGAAGAGACAATTTTCTAAAATTCTTTTATCTACCATATTTTTAATTTTTCCATTTTGGGTCGTACCAGAACATTCTTCCGCCACGATCTTCTATTTTTTCCATTAGTGGATTTCCGTAACACTTCATAAAGTCCCGAACCGATGATACTTCACCAAAGGGATTCTTCCAATCTTTTAATGTCCCACCTCCTATTTCATAAACAAGAATTGGTATATCCTTACACAATTCAAAAAGTTCCCATTTTCTTTTGTTGATAAATTCTCTGGCAGATTGGAAAGGATCCTCATCAGGAATTCTGATTAAAATCTCTGCTCTCAGATAATTTCCAATTCCATTGAAGTACCTCTGGTTCATTAGCACCTCATAGATGGGTTTATCAAAAGCTCTCTTGTGTAGATTTTGCAAAATGTTATTACAAAAGAGGAAATATTCAGTGGTTGGATCTGGACCTCTATCTTTGTTCCAATCTCCCCACTTCCATTTACCAAATCTCCTCACATCAACAAAGGCCAAATGTCCACCGTCATTACAGTGAAAGAAAAGGTGGGTATGTTTTATGGTCTCTCCCCGAGAAGCCCATTGGAAATGACCTCCCATGCCCATGGTCATCATAAGATTATCGACCTTGTCAGTTTCTGCAGATTCAAGAACCAGTTTAATCTCTTTACCCCTGCTGAAAGACCTCAAAGCAAAGGGTTCACCAAAATCAACCTCAATCCATTTGTGCTCTGGATTTTTAGATATGTGCGTAAACACCTTATCCTTTACAACTCCATTGACAAAATCAGAAGTAAGTTTAAGCTCCGCTAACTCAGGCATATTCTCGTTTTACACAAAACTAAGGAAAACAAACGCTAATAAAAATTATTTCTTACTAACTTTATTAATTACCATAGGCTTAAGAGAAAGATAATTCCCTAAGTAATTTGCACAAGTGGAAAGACCGTCAGAAGAATCCAAGATAACATCAATCTCAAGTCCAAAAGTGGGTATTCGGTGTCTTAGCTTCAAAGAGGGAGATGGAGATAGAGAATAACCGTTCTCATCAACTTCTTCGGACTCTGAGTGAAAGAAAACGGGGACTTGGTTTTTATCCCACGTCGAGACAGCAAGAAAATAAGCCTCCCTAACCGAAAGTCCACCATTATTAAACTGATGCGGTAGAAATCTAAAGGCGATAGGTATTCCAACCTGATAGAAGACTCCACTTAAAAGGTCTGTTACCGAGAAGAGACTTGGTTTTTCATCATTACAAACAGAAAGCTTTGCAATTGTTGTTTTATCGAAGGATCTAATCTCGCTACAAAATCTATCCATGGTAGCTTTTCTTGCACCATAAGCACTACCAATTCTAATAACAACCGAGGTTTCCCTGACACCAACCTGCTCCAAAAAAGAGCAAAGTGATGAAATCATTCCTCTGGTAGTTTCAACCACTTCTGGTATTTGGCTACCTAAGAAATAGTAATTAGGCAAGTAAAAGAAAATTCTTTGCTTACTACTTTTAAGAAATTGGAAAATCTCCCACACCTTAGAAGACTCGTCAGACCCTTCTTCAATAGATGAAAAATCCAAAACTTGGAATCCCTGAGGAACCTCAAAGCACGATACAGGAATACCTCTATCACTATCAAGTTTTAGGTTATCTAGGATCAAAGATAGGAACTGCGAAACACCTGCCAGGGATTGAGGTATCTCCCTGTTAATGTAGCCTATTTTGTTTAAGTTCCTGCTTAGAATCATCAATACATCTTAGCAGTAAAAAGAGTGAAAGTTTCTAACTTCCTATAGCCTCGATGCCAAGTTTTGTGTTGTTGTAAACAGTAGGAGAATTGTAAACCCCACCCGGCATGGTATCCAGTTTAAAGTGAGAGATAATTTCCTTATGCCCTTTATCGCCATTGTCAACGAATTCAACCGAATCCGGGATAAGCTCTAATACCTCCTCTGTGTCCTTTCCTTTAGTGTGAACCTGAACGAAATACTTATAGGATTTGTTGTCAGGGGCTCTTTCAGCTCTAACGATCATTCCAGCAACTTTCTTTTCAGAATCTACAGGCTGTCCAATAACAATATCACCAACCTGAAATTGTGATCCTCTTACATTCCTCTTTACATTTGGATCAGGACCAACAGAAACGGAAAGATCCTTATAAGGCTTATATTGAACCTTGAATATACCATTTGCCCCACCATATCCGTAGGTGTCCCCAAAAACACCAACGTCAAAAAATTCATTTATGGTTTTAATGTACCTCAAGGATAAATTTATTTATACTATTTATCTGAACTCTCCTTAGATTTCTTTTCATCTAAGATTTCCTGGATTTTTCCAGCAAGTTCATAATTTTCGGACTTAAGAGCTTTTTTGAGCATTTTGTTTAGCACACTTTCCTCCGAAGAAATCTCTTCCTTAGCATCAGGAGCGGCATTAACAGTGAGACAAATACGCTGTGGAGCATAAACAACCTCTAGTCTTGAATCGAATTGGATATCATCCAACTCGTCATCAACAAAATCATCCTCAGACTCATTGTTGAAAATAATATCCCAATCCTGATTAAACCAGGTAATCATCCACGGTCCATATCCAAATTTAGAAACGTCGTTATTGATTACAAATCTAAGTAGGGACTTGAGTTCGTTTTTAACATCATTCTTAGTAAGATCCTCGCTATAGATCTTTCTTTTCAGCCCAGGAATTACTTCGCTACCCTCACCAACTCCGAATTTAAAAACTTTGTGTATTTCAAAAATGGTATCCCAATCTAAACTAGACAATACCTTTTCTATTAATTTCCTGAAATCCTTTCTCATAAAAAATCTAATTAGGGAACATCTTATATATCACACAATCACTTTTTCATCATAGTGACTTGTTCCCCTATAGATCTCATCCAATTCTCGTATTTTTCCGGATAGAATCTTTTCAGATCAGAAAGGTCTCTTAATGATACCTCGTACTTGTTTGCTACAAACTCCTCGATAGATTTATCGATCTCAATATCGGAGGTTGGGGCTGTCTTATTTTTGGATTTTTTGGTTTTTGTGAAGATCCAACCAGGAATTCTGGTATAATGCTTGCTCAGCGTGTCGTGCCACCAATCCACAACAGGCCTTGGTAAAATCTTTGTGTGGTTGAACTGATCCGCCTGGATAGGAAATTGGATGGACATTATCCGGTTAATCATAAAGAAATTTCTAACCTTATCGTTCCTGGAAACCTTATCCCAGTCTTTATCCTTCTTGAAAATTGTTTTAACTACATCAAATAATTCCATTATCCAAAGTTTTTAAAGGGGTCAAATTGACTAGGAGCATTTTGTGAGCTTATCCAGCTTGTTCCCTCAAGAATCTTCACCCTATCGAGGGTAATAGATTTTTTAGGCAAGGATATTCCCCTTTTTAATTCCTCTACGGTTCCTTGAATTACCTCCTGTGGGATTACGGTCTTGTCCAACCACATGAGTTTATAATTTCTTTTTAGATTCTCAGCAGCTTTTTCCCGATTATCCTTGCTGTCTATATCCTTGAGAAGTCTAATACAATAGCCTGCAGTCCACTCCAGGAATTGGTCGTCTTCAATAAGTTCAGCAAAGGGAAGTTTAGCCCATTGTGTTGATTGCAAGGATTCCATAACAGTCTCAGCTTTCTTGGGAGTAACTCTTTGGGTTTTTGATCCTGCTTGTACCTCCCATATACCTGGGACAGCATCTCCCTTATCACCAACAAGCATTTTAATGAAAATGAAATCTCTAGGATTAATTTCATTTACTTCAACCTTCTTAATAAATTCCTTAAGCTTATCTTTATCTGGGTCCATTACACTGCCCATATCAAATACACTTGCCTCTGTGTTTTTATTAAGCCAGTTATCCTCCCAGCCTTCGGGCACAGAGAGAATATTGTTTTTAGAATTTGCGTTCCAAACTATGGTCCAATTATCTTTTTTCCATCTAGCCAGCTGATGTAAATCCTTATCCCCCGAAATGATGATACAATTTTCACCCTTGGTATTTAGGTAATCAGCCCAGAAATAAAGCAAATCATCACCTTCAGCTCCATTTACTTTGGAAAATATAAATCCCATTTTTTCAAGGTGTTCCCCGTAAGAAGTAAGGAGGTTAAAGAAAACACTCCAATCAACTTCCTCATCCTTCACCCTGTTGGATTTATAACCTCCACCTTCAATTTCAACATCCTTTCTCCAACTTCTACTGTCAACAGTAAAAACTAGCTTTCCACCAATAGGAATAGATCTGAGGGATGATGTTAGGTCAGTCGATATTTTTCTAATAAACATTGACTGCTCATTTTGGGTTCCTAAGATATCGCCAGGGTTTTTATTCCCATATCCGCCAAAAACACCAAATGTTTTATGAAATATGTAGTTTCCGTCAATAAGTACGTTAATCATTGCTATAAAATTTTAAATTTCCCCAATCACCTACACTGTCAAATAAAGGATCAGTAATTCTCTCGTCATAATCAAAAAAGTTCCTAAAGTCATCATAGTCTGCTTGAAGCCTTCTTTCAAGCTTATCAGCATCGTTTCTTTTAGATAATCGAGACCTTCTTACATCCTCGGCTATATCCAAATAAACCACAAAAGACTCTTCCCTATCTCTGGGTTTCATAGAAGACAAACCAGAGGGTGTCATAATAAAAAGATTACTCGAGTTAAATTCGTCAAGAGAAGTACCGTAAACCCAGCCATTGAAAATAACATGCTCATAGAATCTATTGGTTTCAATAAATTCATGGATTGCAGTATCCAGGGATATAAAGTGATAATCCTTCCCGTCAATTTCTCCGTGGCGCGGTGGCCTGCTTGTGTGGGATACACAATATTTAAATCCTCTGTCTTCTAGTTTTTTCCTAAGATGATCTTTACCTGAACCCCCTTTACCTACTATAATAAGCCTTTTCATATGCTATTTCCAAAAAACCTGAATAAGGATAATCATTAATGCTAGTAGCAAACAAACAAAGGTTTTCAAGTTGACCCCCTCTCCTAAAATTATCCAACTCCAAAAGGATACGACAAATGCTCCAATTGAAAATTGTATCAATCGAACTTTCCAAACACTTTCCCAGGCAGTGTACCCGATTCTTGCACCATACACAAAAAGTATAGAAAGGAGAATTCCAAGGATACCAATATTAAACCAGGTGTTGTTTTTAAACCATTCCCATCTCACTTGGGAGAACTGCTGAAACCATGCACCAGATTGGGCAAGGGCTATAATTAAGAAAAATACTAATCCCTGCTTATTCATCGGTTTGACCCTCAATTAGGTTAAATCTTTCTAAAGCTCTCACCTCATCAGTAATGGACCATGCCCATTTACCAAAATCCTCGTTTCCTGGAAAGATTTCTCTCTCATTCAATTGGATACCAAATACTACCTTTGGTTTGTCTATCTTTCTCTTAAATATCTCAAACCCTACTGTTTGTCCAGTGCTTGGCTCTATTTGTTCATACATCATTGCTCTTTCACCTCTTTTATAAAATTTGTAGAGGTAAGTGTTCTTTCTTATTTCTTCAGGTAATAAATCCATTAGTCTACTAGTTTTTGTATCTTAAAAATCAGAGACAACAAACTCACTACTGGATCAATAACCAGTTGTCTCTGTGCCTGGTGATGAGCAACCTCAACTACTACTGCTGGAATAATCTTAGCGTACGTAGATTTATTCTTCATGATCCATTGTATAAACTCCTCACCTAAAGCAGCCATAACATCATCGACCTTAGATGAATATTGACCAACTATCACCTGGTAATTACCAATCGGATCCTTAGAAGAAAAGATCATATTGTAGAGATCATCATACGACCAGCCAGAATCCCTTACCCTAGAAATATCAATTGTTTGAACTCCTTCGATAACCCAGGATTGGATTCGGTTTAGGGAAGATCTAAGATCTGGGAAGTACTCCTTCTCAAACTCATCAAGAGATGCATCGTCAATAGAGATGCTCAACTTCCCAAGAATTAGCTTGATCCTACTTCTCCATTCATTTCGTAAAAACTCCTCCTCTGCTTGGTTTATCGGATCGAAATTGATAACCTCAAACCTACTTTGAATAGCTTCTGGTACTTTATTCAGCCAATTACAGGTTGCAATAAACCTAGTATTGGAAGCAAACTTTTCGATTGTTCCCCTTAATGCCTTATAGAATTGATCAGAAGCACCATCAAACTCATCCAGTACAACCACTTTTTTAGATGACTTCCCATCCATGATACTCATGGTGGAACAGAATTCATTTATCTTGGTCCTGATGGTATCAACAGAGCTCTCGTCAGATACATTTATAAAAATGTGTGGGAGATCGTTGGAAAGAATCTTTGCTAAAGTTGTCTTTCCACACCCAGGAGATCCTGCTAATAAAACATTATGGTTAAGTCCCTTTTCATCGAACAATTTTCTGATCCTGTCTGGAAGGATCATATGCTTGATTTGTTTGGGTCTTAACTTCTCTGTGAGGAGTTGGTCTATCATAAAAAAGCTCTTTATTCTTGTACAGAAAAAAGAGCCTTAAGTTTCCCATTTAGAACAAGTTAGAGAGGTCGTCGGGGAACATCTTATCAGTCCTAATCTCAATAAATCTTGGCAGGAATAAGCTTCGATTTTGATGCTTATCCGTAATAGGCACATTGTATTGAACAGCAGCAATTCTACCGATCAAATCATCTGGGTTTTGGCTCAATGTCTCAAGATCGAGATCTGTAAATCCTGCACCAATTTTTACGTTTAGTGTTTTTGATTGGTCAGTACAAATAAGTCCTCCTATGAATCCCTCTCTTTTACCCTCTCCTGGATACCATCCAACTACCACTAAGTCGCAATCATTTACTTCTTTAAGCTTAATCCAGCTTTTGCTTCTTTTGCACTCATATAAATGATCATTCTTGCAAATAACCCCCTCACCACCTTTAGAAACGATATCCTTATAGATTATCAGGGTATCCTCCATAGAATCTACCTCCCACATCTGACCGAGCCTAATGTTGGAATCCTCAGGTAGAAAGTTCAACGTCTCTGCAAGAGACCTTCTTCTCTCTGTATACAGTACAGAGCCCTTGCCTTTTTCAAGTGTTGCATTGTCCTCCAAGTCAAACACATTAAAAAGGAAATTGTCATCTATATTATCAGGGGCTGTTCCTTTTAAAATCTGAGTTACCTTTCCAGAAACTGACTTTCTATCGAAATCTGTTAGCTCACCATCATAAAATACATTAGTGTGACCAGCCTTATCTGAGATTGTGGAAAGGTCCTTCGCAATCTTGCTTAATTTGGAAGAGTCTAGCTCATTGAATGCACGTGTATAAAAAGAGAATGACCTGTCAGGATTCATCATAGCTATAACCCTAACACCGTCATACTTCTCTTCACAATAGATTTTGTCCCAGGTTTCAATCTCCTCCTGCTTGTCAGTTGCAAGCATTAAAGACGGATCCGGGATAATCTCAGACCCAACTGCTTTATTGATCAACTTAGCACCTAGTCCGATATTCATCCTTTTAGTTAGGACTTTCATGAGCATCTTCCTTATACCCAGATCAACATCGCTGTCGGGATCAAAAGTGTGTTCAAGAAGATCCTCAGCCCTTTGTCTAAGGGAATCATTTGCAGCAGGTGCAGCTTTAAGCTCTTCCACCAAGGTTTTAAATGTGTTCCAAAACTCCTCAGGGTCTCTCTGGTATTTTCTTCCAGGAGTATGTGTATTAAGATTCAGCTTGTGGAGCTTTGTTGTAATAAATGGATTGAAACAAACATCCAAAAGGTATTCCATTTCATTAGACAAATTCTCTGAAATGAGTGTTTGCTTTACCTTCTGAGATCCATTACCAGAAAGGCTTTCTATCTCCATAAATATCTCCAGTTCCTTCTTCATATGCTTTTATTATAATACAAATCTAAGAAACCAAAACGTACTAAAAAAATGATCTAAATCAAAATAGGCTCTCCAGAACGGCTTGTGATAACCCAAGAATTTTTAAGAAGTGTCATATAAAGGCTATTGGAATCTACAGGTACTGCTCCGGATACTTGGCAAACCAGGGAACCAGCAAGATTTGATATTCTCAAGCAATCGAGATAAGAGACGTTATTTGTTAGCAGAAGCATGAAAACAGCACTAACTGTATCACCCGCTCCAGAAACATCAGTTACCTCTATTTGGATTCCATCGACCTGTTCGAAATCTGAATTCGTCTTTAACATCATACCATCTTCGGAAAGGGTAAGCAAAACTCCTCTAAAACCAAAAGAGTCCATCAAAGAATCCATAAGTTTCGTGGTACGTTTTAAGTCAATTGCTTCAGGCTGTGGAATATCAAGGGATGACTTAAACTCACTAAGATTTGGTTTTATCCAGGTAGATCCAATATATTTGGAAAAATCTCTATCCTTAGGATCAGTCAGAGTAGGGATTTCCAGATCGGTGCAGATATCAGTTATCTTACTTATAAGCTCATCACTAAGCATTCCCTTTCCGTAGTCTTGTATAATAACACCATCCATCTGGTGTATAATGTTTTTAAAGGATTCCAATACCTCCTCCTGGATATCAGATGCCAATGGATCACTTGTCTCAGAATCTATTCTAACAATCTGGTGGCTATTCCCAATAACTCTGGTTTTTTCTACAGTTGGTCTAGAGCTATCAGTTATCATAAGTGAGTGTATGTTCTTCTCCCCTAGAAGATTGTCAATCTCTACAGATCCCTGGTCACTGCCATAAACACCAAGAAGCCAGCATTCAGACCCGAAAGAAGAAACATTTTGGGCGACATTTGCTGATCCACCTAAACAATATGCTGAATTTGATTTTAGTACTACAGGTACTGGTGCTTCCGGAGAAACCCGATAAACCTTACCATAGATGTAATGGTCTAATATAACATCACCAACTACCAGAATTTTCTTTGAAGACAGGAGATCCTTTAGATCCATTTATATAAAATTATAGGGTGAATGACTCGCCTCCGCCTTCCTCTCCGCCCTCAGATCCGGCTTCCTTAGCCTTTTCCTCAGCAAGCTTAGCTTCAGCTTCCTTATATTTCTCGTTCTTCTTATATTCGTCCATAGTTAAACCGAGATACCTTTTAATCAGGAATTCTTTGTCAAAATAAGATTCCTCTTCCTCGCCAATCTTTTGCTTCATTTCACCAAGGTCATTTATAAACTGGGTGCGTTTTGTATAATTTTGCAATTGAATAAACTCCTCGAAAAGGTTTTCTCTTACATAACTTAGGCCCAGATTTGCTTTGAATGATCTATCCTTAGCTAATTCTGGGAAGTCCAAACACATTTGTATGTAAAGAGGTTTGACCAATATTTCTTGGAAGATCGATCTTAGTCTTGTTAAGAATTTCTCAAACCTAATTTCATCCCTTTCTAGCTGATCTATACTTATTTGATAGTTAGCCGGGGTACCATTTCGGAAAGCAAACCTTGCATAAGGTATTTTCGAATCCAGTTTAAGCTTGTTATAGAAGTAAATAACATTATCCATAACATTGAAGTCTGGTCCATTGGGATCAAGGGTTTCAATCTGTGGGGATTGTCCATCTTTCTCAGGGAAAAGATAATTCTTATAAAACTGAACCTTAGGTCTACCGTTTACTGTTAGTTCACCCGAGGAATCATTAATTTCCATTTCCTCTTTATAGATAGACATTAGCTGTCCAAGGGTTTGCATTGCTTTTTGCTGAGACTGTGAACCAACAGGGATTACAAACTTAAGTCTATAAGAAGCATTCATCACATTCCAAATAACCCTGGTGTTTTCCATGATTCTTAGAATGTTATAAGACCTTATAAGTCTCTCCACATAGCTTACCCTAGAAATTGTATTTCCTTTAGCATACGAAAGATAAATGATCTGCTCACTTCTGAGCTTCCTTGTCATTTTATTATCCTCTGGGTATTGTATCCAAATCTGTTGGAATTCACCATTTGGCTGCTGTTCTGTAGCGGGTTGAAGGGAGGTTGGATCTAATTCTTTAAAGCCAACTATTTTCTTGCCATCAGTAGAATAAACAATCTCAAAAGCCAAAAACCCATCAATCAAAAACTGCTTAAAATATTGCCAAGCTAATATGCTTTGCTGAAAGCCAAACAGCATATACAAATTCTGATATGTCTCGTTTACCTTATCAAGCACATCAGGCTTTAGATCAATGTTAGCTAAAGACGGATAACTAAAGAAATTTTTGTCATCGTAATTGATAGCATCATCAGTAAGTGTATCCAGGATAAAATCAATTTCGCCATTCAAAGAGAATTTCCTAAGGAAGTCTCTTTTACCCATGTAGTCCTTGTCGAAGTAGGCAATATATTTTCTAACCTTCGTATCCTGATATCCAAGGGTCCAATAAAATGCGTTGTTTTCAGTAAATCCACTTCCCTGTTCGTTGAAAAAGTTAGATTCAGTAGCACCAACAGCTTGGGAATTACGAATTACCATATCTTCGTATTCCATTCCAAACCTTCCAACCTTGGATAAATTCTTATACAGGTTACCCAAGAAGGATCTTTCTGCTACATAATCTAAAAAACCTGCCATTCTATATTATTATTCTTGTGGGGGTTCTTCCGGGGTTTCCTCCGGAGATTCTTCTGGAGCTTCCTCTGCGGGTTCTTCCTCCGAAGATTTAGCCTCTTCGTCAGCTTTCTTTTTTTCCTCCTCTTTCCTTTTCTTGATAGCTTCCTTATTTGCCTTTATATCATCGTCAGTCATTCCCAAATGAGACTCAATTAGATAAGCCAATGAAAAGAAAGGCTCACCGCTATCATCTGTAAGAGCATACATACCATCAATTTGCTCTTTCTTTTTAAGCATGGTTTCTATCTCTTGATTAACCCTGAATGGATTATCAGAAACATATTCCAACCCCAGTTGACTCTTAAATAAGTAATCCTTCTCCAACTCCGGAAAATCCTTACACATTTGAATCCAAAGTGGCTTAACCAAAAGATCCTGGAAGATAGATCTAAGCCTACTAATAAACTTACCAAACCTTATTTCCTCCTTATCCAATCCTTCTGCACCATTCGAATAGTTTCCTATAGATCCACCATCAGGACCTTGGAACCTAGAAAAAGGAATTTTAGATTCCTGAACTAGCTTATCGTAGAAATAAGCAAGAGGCTGGGGATCGTTTAAGTTTGGACCAGCATTATTAATAGGTTCTATTGTTGGTGTTCCATTAACACCAGAAGGCATTAGATAATTCTTATAAAACTGTATCTTAGGTCTGCCATCTACTGTTAACTCCCCACTCTCATCATTGAACCTAATATCTTCCTTATAGATACTCATAAGCTCACCCAAGGTTTGCATAGACTTCTGTGGAGATCTCGATCCAATCGGTACAGTCATTTTCATTCTGAACGATGCGTTCATAACCGACCATATCACCCTAGTGTACTCGATTATCCTAAGAATGTTGTAGGGCCTTATAAGTCTTTCGACATAGCTAATCCTAGAAACTGTGTTTCCCTTAGCAAATGATATGTAAATCACCTGGGAGTCATATAGCATCCTCCTCTTATTGATATCCTTTGGGTATTGATACCAAACACTCAAATAAGTACCATCAGGCTGCTTTTCAACAGATGGCATTAGAGTAGTTGCATCTAATTCCTTAAATCCAATAATCTTCTTACCTTTGTCATCATAAACTATTTCAAAGGCAAGAAAGCCATCGACCATTAGCTGTCTAAAGTATTGCCACCCGCTGATATCATCGCCGAAGCCGAACATGTCATACAAATTCTTATAATTCTCGTCCAGACGGTTTTTTATCTTATCCTTTACATCGGTAAGATTTAAAAATGCTGGATATGCAAAGAAGTTGTATGAGTCAAAAGTTATCGCTTCGTCACAGACAGTATCCAAGATGTACTCTATCTCAGGATTCAGAGCAAACTTCCTAAGATAATCTCTCTTTCCTGCATAATCCTTATCATAGTAGCTGATAAATTGTCTTGTGGTCGTGTCTTGTCTACCGAGGGAATAAAGCAAGCTCTCATCATCGATAGATTGCTTTTTCATAAAATCAGCTTCTATCGATCCAATGGCCTGTGAATTTTTAATGACCATATCACCATACCTCATACCAAAATTACTGAGAGACTTTACAGACTCTCTAATCCTTTGGAATATCGGGTTCCCTTCTGGTGTTTCGTTAAATCCGGCCATTTATAAAATAAGATCTGTCTTTTGTACTTTATCTTAGAGATTTAATTTCGATCTATAATCACTATATATCCCATTAATGGATTGTCCCTCTATCATAAAATCAGAAAGATATGGGATCCTGACAAGATCAGTATAGTCCACAACCTTTATATTATTCATAAAATCGAGCTTAAATCCGGTAAGAGAAGTTTTCCACCCAGTACCGTTTAATAAAGCATCAAATGCCCTACTGATCCCTTGTATGGGAATTTGGGAAGTATATGGCAAGGACTCATTATCCTTAAATATATTATAATACTGGTTCCACAACTTAACCATAATATTACCCCTATAATCAGGGGGGATGACACCAAGATCTACAGACACCGCTATAGATCCAGATTGGAACTTCTCTTTTTTCAAAAAGATGAAAACGGGCTCCCTATCAATAAAGGGAACTTTATCAGAAATCTTGGTTTTCGTTTTATATTCGCAGGTATAGAATTTACCTGGTATGAAATCTCCATTGAATTCTAGTCTTCCACCAGAACCATTCGGTCCATATTTTTTCTTAAACAAACCATTCGATTCCTTAGAAATGCTAGAAATCGACTGTGATTCCTTTCTTAGGTCCTTAATTTGCTCTTCGAAAGGTTTCACTTGCTTTTAAATAAAAAATTCTCATCAACCACACCAAATTTGTATCCTCTAGCATCTGCCCATCTTTGTGCTGCTTTGAACTTGGCTTGGTTGGTAATCCAAATCTGCATTTTATGGTTGTAGGACTTAAGTTTCTTGAGTGTTGAATTTCCTTCAAGGATAGGTTTCTTGAAGTGCTTCTCTGGCTTGACCTCTATTATCCAGTCCTGAGTTTGCTCATCGTCCTTTAGAACTTGCATATAAAAGTCCACATTATATTGGTGTTCTTTTTTATCCAAAGGATTGTAATAAGGAATAGAGATTGGTTCAGAACTCCATTTAAGTATTTTGTCGTTAGTATCGCAATAACGACAAAACCTGAATTCCCAAGAAGATCTGCAGATTATGTTATGGACGTCACCAATGTACTTGTCCGGGTTTTGCGGAACGTATAAGCCAGACTTATAGTCCCCATTGGGTTTTATTTTCTTTATATCGGGCATGATTATACATTATATGTATTGTCATCGCCTGTTATGTAAGAGAATGGAATCGTTTTTGGTGCCTTTGGTGGATGTATTTTCTTCCACCCCTTTGCAAACCCATTTTTTGCAATTTGTGTATAATATGCAAATGGATTATTCGACTTTTCTGGATTGAACCTGTTCCAATATTTACAAAGGTCTTCCATAGCAAAAGCCATACAATCAGCTTTATCGTCTGGGTCACGGTAAGCCATCTTTTTTGAAATGCCTTGAACCATTAAACCAAACATCTCGATGGTCTCTGGTGTTAGCTCACCTTTTTCCTTTGACTCTAGAATAGCAGCCAACAGGTCTTTATTTTTTACATAAGCCTTTGCCATAACCTTATTAATACTTATATTATTTTTAGTTTAAACCTCGAGGTTAGTTTCGGCCTAGACCTTATCCTCTTCAGATCCATCTTCAGAAGAAATGAGCGTGTCTCCAGTTGGTTCTTTTCCATCTGGGGCGACGCTCATTTTATCTTTTATCTCATCGACGAAAGGCTCTGGTGTTTCAGACTGATCCTTTCCCGTTGGAGCAAAAGCCCAAACTTTACTAAGTATTTTTCTTAGTTTTTTTTTGACTCTTCGCTTTCGTCAATGTTATATCCCATTTCTGGGTTTACCTCAACATCAGTTTCAGCTTCATTTCCTGCTGCAGGAGCTTCAGCCAATTCTTGGTTTGTCTTCATGACATCTGCTACTGCCTTTTCAGCTTTAGCAACTTCAACATCATATTCTGCTTTGTGCTCACCACCTGGTGCTACTGCAAGTTGTTGATCTGTCTTTTCAACGTCGTTGGCTTCATCAAGATTGTATCCCATTTCTTTACCAACCTCGTGATGCATTTCTTTATCTGTACCATCACCAGGAGCTGAAGCCATTTCAGGGTCTGTTTTAACCATGTCAGGATTATTCTCCTCTGCATGAGCAGCTTTTACATCATAATCTGCATGATCTCTTCCACCTGGTGCTTCTGCTAGGTTTTGATCCGTGTTTTCAACGTCTCTTTCGGATAACTCAGTGTTACCGTCAGCAGGAGCCTCAGCCATTTCAGATTCAGTAGACTCAACGTCTTCAGAATTTTCATTCACGTTGTATCCCATTTTGTCAACCAAAGAATCTTTTAACTTTATGTCATATTTGGTTTCCTTCTCGCTACCTTCTGGAGCTTCCTCTAAATTAGCATGATCTTCCTTTTCAATGTCCTTTTTACCAGCATCTTCTTGATCCTTAGCAGAAGGAGCTGCAGAAGTATTAGCCTTAAGTGTAGCAGCAGGAGTTTTATCTTTTGCAGATTCAGTTTGTTTTTCAGGAGCTACTGCCATTTCTTGCTCCTTAATTTCTTCCTGAGTCTCGTCTGCTTCTTGGTTTTCTTCACCAGCAGATTTTAATGCCTCTTCGATATCAACGATCTCGTCCATTCTGAAATCACCAGTTCTTCCGTTGTCCATAAGAACTGTATAAGATCCAGAAGTGCTATCGACTGAAATTACCTTACCAGTATTACCAGACTCTTTTACTTTCACGTAGTCGCCTACAGTAAATTTCTCGTCCTCGTTCAAGTCGTTTACCTCTGTTGCAGTTGACTCAATCTTTTCAATCTCCTCGTTAACAGCCGCCCATTTTTTCCTCAATGAAGAAAGCTCTTGCTCAAGCATGTGCTTGGCTCTGTGCATTTCTTTTGAGTTTTCGTAAAGAGGGTTTGTAGCCATTGCATGTGAAATCTTATTGATTTCATTCTCGACAATAGAAATGTTATCAATGATTTGCTTTCTATCGTTAAGCATAATAGACTTGATTCTGTTCTCGCCATCCAAGAATTCTGTTAATCCTTCAGAGATGTCGTACTTCATCAAATCCTTAACCATGTTGGTAGCTTGTGATCCGTTAACCTTAAATAGAGAATTCTCATTCATTCCCTCGTTGATCCTATTAAGGTAAAGGTTTGAGTTCCATTTAATAAGGTTTACAGATACACCTTCAAATACCTTTGATTCCAATCTCTTAGCAAAATCTAACTCAACAATATTTTCGAAATTCTCATATAAGTTAATAAGATCTGAAACCGCTTTAGATTCATTAACTCCTAAGCTACCAGAAATCTCCAAAGCTACTTGCTTAGCAAGTTGATTAAGGTCACTGAAGTTGATCTTTGTTTCTTTCGAGTAGATAGAAACTGAATCGTTTTCTTCAACAAGTTTAAAGCTGCTGTTTCCAACATAGAAGCTAAGACCATTTTCGTTAATCTTAACCATAGAAGAATAGAAAGATTCTAGTAAAGATCTGAAAGATGCTGGAAGAGCTTCAAATTCTGCTCTATTAAGCCTCTTAATTCCTTCGGAGTTTCCTTCAAAGACATTATTACCAATGGTAAACACAGTTTTACCTCCACTTACATGTACCGGAGAGTAAACTTTCTTAACTGAAGAATTTCCGTTATTAACTGGAATACTTAATTTACTTTCTGATGACTCCATCAAAGAAAGTGAATTAACAAGATTTCTAACCGTTGGGTTAAAAGACCATCTTGATAGTTCCTTCGAAAGCAAGGCAACTGATTTGTTCTCTGAAATCAACCACTTATTCAAAGATTCAGTTACTGGTGAGTAGAAATCAGCACCAGCGCTTTTCTCAATAGAGTAAAGAGCTTTAGATACCTCAATTTCAGGTAGGTGTGATTGGACTTTTTCACTAATAGCTTCTACAGCAGACTTAACTTTATTATCCCAGTTAAAGTTCTGAAGCTCTTGCACAAAAGATTCAGCAAGCAAAAACTCAGGCACATTGTTGCTTTTTAGCAAGTGGGTATATTTTTCACATAGGATCTTAACATTAGGATGTTCGTAAATACCAGTTCCTTTAAGTGAAAGAATAGACTCGTAAACCCCTAAGTTGTTTACCGCTTGAGAATCAATAAAAGCCTTAGCTGCTGGATCTTTTTCAGCAACCTCTTTCAAGCTTTCTGAGATATTGCTTACCTCATTATTGCTCTCATTCTTTTCAGCATCTACGTAAGATCCTGCATTTCTAGAAGTTGATGATCCAATACCTCCCCAAGATTCCATCAACCTCTGGGCTGCAGATTTAGATCTTTCAATTTCTTGTTGCCTGACCATCTCCATAGGATTTACAGCGCTTTCACCTTCGCTTTCCTTTACAACCTGATCAACAGATTCAAGGACCGCGGATTCATTTACGTTCTCCCCGTTTTGTATTTTATTAATATGGGATTCGCAAATAGATTTAACTTCAGGGTTAGTGGTTGTTTCCCTAAGAGTTTTTAATTGATTAAGTAAGTCCATTCTACTTGTGTTTTTTTGCTTTCTATATATCACACCTGTGATATTGAAACTTTTCCATTATATATTCCAGTTAAAGTCAAAATTTTAGAAAAAATTATCTAGCTATAATAATTTCAAGCTTTACGTCAATATCTGTGTGAGGGTTGCTGAAGGTTATTCCCCCATCTTCGTATGGGAGAAAATCCTCGCTAAGATTCCAGCCGCTTTTTTCAGAATCAGTAGATCCCAATTTATCACCGGTCAAGATCATCATCTCCCCGATATTATAGGTATTTCCCCTATATGTCCAATAGATGTATTTTTTAACCTGAGGGGTTCCGTTAGTTGGTGTTGGTACCCCAGGTATAATAGGAGTTTGAGCCCCATATAATACAGGATTCTTTGGTGCTGGGTATTTTACCTTAACAGCTACCCATTTAACAAAGCCATTATCATCCCCTATATCAGTCTGGCTAATCTTTACACTCTTGTTCTTTTTTAATGTTACTTTCATCCTTGAATATGAAATGACCTCATCCTGAAGGTCACTGAAATCAAAGAAGTTCGTGATGTTGTAGTCTTCCTCAAGAACAAATTTGTCCTTTCTAAAAAGGAATCCGTCTATCGGCTGCGGTGGACATATAATAGGTCTAGTTGCCATTAGCTTGCAGTTAATATTGTAAGTTTAACTGGATATTCAGTTGGATTTGAAAAAACGAATCCGCCTGTTGCTGCTCCAGTATATCCGACTTGCTCGTCGATATTAGGTAATGTTTGCCATCCCTTCCATGCAGCATCTGGCTTTACCTGCCCAGTAAGCATCATCATATCAGACATAATATTCCTATACCCAGAATTGTAATGCCAGTATAAAAGCCTTTGGTCCTCAACTGCATCCGCTTTGTAATGAGCCCTGGCCATCAATAAGCTTACTTCACCCAATGTTGTGTCAAAATCACCAGGATCCAAATTTATTGAAGCATCTGGTGATATAACAAAGGTTTGCTTTTGGTAGCTTGAAAAGGACTGGAGTGGGTGGAAGTACTCAGATAAATCCAATTTCTCCTCTATCTCAGCCTGATATGTTACGTTTAGCGAGGTTTGAAATATTCTAACTTCATGAGGATCATTATAGTTGGAGAAAGTAAGGTTTACTCTCTTCAGTGATCCAGGATCGTTTGCAATTAATGTGTATTTAGTATTCCACGGACCGGACTGCCCTGTTGTTAAAGCAGGATTACTATCACCATAACCAAAGGGGGTACCAGATCCGGTACCTCCGTTACTGGACCCGCCTCCAAATATTTCAAAGCTATCACCTATGTTTGCGCTCATATTAAAGCTTAGTTGGGTTTAAATTAGGATCATCTGGGGTTTTAACACTAGGAGTTCTTTTTCTAGTGGCTGTTTCCTTATTCGAATTCACATTAACTACCTCAACGTTATCCTGAACTATCGGTTTCTTTTCTGCTTCTTTGTCCTCCTCTACTTTATCAGATTCAGCAGCATCTTCAGATTGGAGTGTTTCCCCTTGTAAATTTATTAAGCTCAAATGCGAGTCATAAATTAAAGGTTCACTTATATCCTGAAGTTCACTCTCGTGAGAATCTTCATCCTGTGAATCGATTTCAGTAGTTTCGTGTTCTTTAGGATTGGAAACTTCATTCCCTTCAGGTTTTATGTAATCAACCAATGACTTAATAAAGCCCAAAGCCACTATCGGTAGAATAGCACCAGAAACTATAGAAAGGACTCTCTTTTGGAATATTTCCTCTTCCTCAATCAGACCGAAAAGCTCAGACCAAGAGGTATAATCACCAAGATTTACAAAGGCATAATAGGTATTACCCATTGCTTGCATTGCAGTTAAAAGGATAAACAAGAACCACACCAGTGACTTGTTCATTTTTTCCATAGCTATTAATGAAGCAAGGGATGCAGCTGCACCCACCTCAAATGCTATAGCAAGAGATATAGCTAACCAAGTTGGGTTAGATAGTTTAAAGAAGTCAATTACGTGGATAGTGGAAATCACAGACACCATCAAATACAGAGATACAAAGGTGCTTATGATGAAACCGTTAACCAGTTTTGATTTACTCTTCACTTGCTTCTATCTTATTTTTAATCTCAGACAAGGAAATTCTTTTCTTATCAAAATCATCTTCATAAATAAGAAATTGGAACATTACCTGATTCATTTCGTGTCTGATCTCTGCTTTTGTAAGAGTGTTGATCGAGTCAAGCTTAGTATTTAATTCAGTGTTAGAAGCTTTAAGCTCCTTTTCGATACGGTCAATATCTCTGTTTACTCCGCATTGTCTGAAAAAAACCAATACTAGGAACCCCAATACTATAAATTGGAAGTTGTCTTTAATCTTTTGTACCATGATTATTTACAATTTTAGTTTTACTATATATCTAACCCAAAACCATATACACTAAAAAATAGGCCCCAATCACCTGGAGCCTATTTAAAACTATGGTTTTGTTAATGTGCTCTTAGGCTAATTCAAGCCCTTGTTGAGCTGCAGCGAGTTCTTTTTCCAAATCCTGAATCTCCCTTGCATCAGCTTTTGCAGATTCAAGTCCTTGTTCAAAGGGCTTCAATAAGGAGATAAATTCTTTAGCCTCTTTAAGACCTTTACCACTCTGCTTAGAGATAAAGTAGTGGCTTGCTTCTAAAGGCAAAGCTTGCAAGTAAAGAATGTTATTTTTAATGCCATCAGATTTGAGTTTGTCTAAAACCTTACAAATCTCAATTACACCAAGGGATTCCTTTTCCTTCCACTCTGCATCGTTTTCCATGAAGGTTACAAACCTATCAATATGATCCATAGAATCAAATTGGACTGCATAAACTTTTGTGGATACCCTCTTTTTTGCATTTTCCAAGTTTTCCTCGGCTGCTTTGATTCTTCCTTCGTTTAAACGAGAAAGTGCTTCCTCGCCTACAGCGTCTGCAAGTTGATTTGCATCAAGTTCTACTACCTTGCCTTCTGTTTTTTTCTTTGCCATTTGATTTCTTTTTATTTTTTAGTTGCTTAAACAATAATGTTTCACTCAGAGATGTCGAAAACATCGAATTCTTCCCTGTTATGCTGTAAATATATCTTGAGTCTTTCCCGCAAATCTTTTACTGGATATAACTTAGGTTTATCCTGGGGTCCGATATGACAAAGAAAACCCCCGTGCGTTTCCAAACCGGTTTCTTCCTCTATGATCAATCTATACAAACTAATCTGTATGGAATACTCATTATGCGAATTTTCATAAAGGTCAGCAAATGGATGTAGAAGCTTTTTGAATCTACCCTTTGGGTGTTTATCATCCTTAAATTCCTTATTAGTTTTCCAGTCCCCGATTAAAAATAAAATTTTATCTTGCTTCTTGTCCCACATGAGGAAAGGTTGGTCGGCTGTTCCAGCAAGTCTCCATTTTTTGGAAAATAACTTAAGCTCCGATTCAAGGGGAACAAGATCACTAAACCTCTCCTCCTTTAAAAGCAGGAATTTTTCAACCCTATCTCTAACGTCGTCATCTTCCGGAATTTCAGGATCTAGTCCAGACCAGTAGTCTTCAATCCATTTATGGACCTCCGTTCCCAGAGAATTAGCTATGTTTGCTTTCTCCTGCCATTCATTTAGTATCTCGTCAACTTCTATTCCCCTCTCCCTAGCCTTCCTTTTAGCCCAGTACATCCGGTCAAAGGGGGTTTTGAATATCCTTAGAAACGTTGTAACCGAGTCATATTTTATACCATCAAAATGATACGTGTGAGCTGACTCGTTAAATATGAATTTGGGATCCTTGAATATGTCTAGCTTTCTCTGGTAGTCTTCTTTTACTTTCTCTATATTATCCAAATCCAAAATAGCTTATCAAAAAATTCCACTTAACAACCAACAATATAATTCCAACCACCTCTAGAATAAATCTAAATATCCATATCCATGAAAGGTATCGGAAAAAGAAATAATATACAACCAAATAAGAATCCCCATTTGTTTCTGGGATTGGCTTAAGGACTGGTGTAATTACCTCCTGGAGATTTAGTTTGGTAAGATAATCATTTACTCCTTTAAGCTCTTCAAAAACGTATGCAGGCCTAGCATCTACCGGAAACTCACGAGACATTGTAACCTCGGGTGGTAAATTAACCACAGTATAAATTCTTCTAAACCAATCATATCTAAGTCTAAGCCTTGTCCAAAAGGGGGAATTCATGCTTTCCTCTTTCACGGTAGACCTATACTGCGAATAGATTCTCAGCTCCTTGAGAACTTTGAAAATTCTAAATATTGCTAATATATTCCACATCACTTAAAATCAGATTTTCCCATTGCATCCTCCATTTTCTTACGAATTTTGGTCCTGGCCCTACGTATTCTAGTAGCAATAGATCTCTTTTTAATATTGTACTTGTCTGCGATATCTTTGTATTTCATACCATTAATCTCGCGATCAATCATTATATCCCTATAGATATCAGGAAGTTCCTTTATCTCATCAATAACTTGCTCATACACGTCATCAATATCATTTCCGCCACATAAAAATTCCCAAAGAGGATCATCCTCTATATCATACGATGGATTTTTTTCCTCGGCCTTTGCTGAGGTGTATTCCATTTCTTCGGATGTCTGAGAAATATACCTTTTCCTACTTTTTAGAAGCAGAAGAGATTCATTTCTAGCAATATTATAACACCACGTTGAAAAATTACCCCTGCTGCTGTCATATTGGTCAATCTTCTGCCAGACCTTTGACATTGCATTCAAAAAGGCATCTTCTGCCAATTCAAAATCTTTAAGAATCCCGTAACAATGATTTAATACCCCTGGTTTTACTCTTTCGTAGAGAGGTCTGAACTCTCTTTCGCCCCTGGTCTGAATGAAGCTTTCAGCCAAGACTTGTATATTTTTTTCTTTTGCCATTTTTCCCCTTTGTAATTTCCCTTTTTAACCTCCTATTTATTATTTAACCTAACAAGCTCAATACCGGCGTCAAATAAAAACTTGAGTGATTCAAGTTTTCTATATAACTCCTTAAATACTAACCTTTTTATTCCGCTCTGTATAATCAGTTTAGAGCATTCAAAACACGGAGAGACCGTAACATAAAGTGTAGATCCGTCCGAGCTTTGTGTGCTCTTGGCCAATTTAGTAATTGCATTAGCTTCTGCATGGAGTACATGTGGAAGCGTTACGTGGGAAGCATCTTCGCAAATATTAGGAAATCCAGTAGGAGCTCCGTTATACCCGTCAGAGATGATTGACTTATCCTTTACTATTAAGCTACCTACCTTCATTCGCTCACAGTAAGAATTTGTTGCCCACACCTTTGCCATTTCTAGATAGACCCTGTCCATCTTCCTATCCTTTAAAGAATAAAAGGTTTCGCTTATTTCATCAAAATTGTTTTCTGAGGTTGCAACTTTGTTAAGAGAGGGTTTGGCAATCCAATAATCCCCTTGTGCTGAAGACTCTTGCGAAAAGAATAATTCAGAATTTATAAACGTTTCTTCCATGGACAGTTCCGGCTTAAAAAGGTAGTTGTGAAACAAATATAAGATTTCCCGGCGTTGGGAAAAAATGAACTTATAAACAATTGTTAGAAATTGTTGGAGTTTGGCCTAAAAGGCACATCATTGGCAATTGTTAGAGGAGATCTTAATGCCTGGTATATAGCTGCTAAAAGTCCTTTCATCTCTTTTATGTCAGACGATGACATAGAAGAATCCCCGCTAGCATTAGAACTAGAAGACGAACCTCTTGTCTTCTTTGGCTCTTTAACTGCAGTTGCTTTTTGCTCAACGGGTTTGGAAGTGGAATTTCCAGACATTCCTTTTATGGAAGCAACGCTTTCTTGTATCTGTGACTTGATGTTTTCAGCGTCAGATTTAAGCTGGTTAATTGGATTCTTTTCCTTTAACTCTGCAACACTGCTTTGAAGGTTTGCTTTTCCCTTAGCCTTAGCTTCTTCTAATTTTTCCTTAGCTTTGCTAGTTACTCCAGACAAAAAATCCTTAAACTTACCAGATTTTTCCTTTTTGTCCTCCTCTTTTAAATCTGGGGTTTCCTTAACTTCCTTCACCTGGCTCAATTCAGGAGTGTTCTTTGTAACACTAGCTTCTTTTGGTATTACGGGTTCACTAAGTTTTTTAAGATCAGCAGGACTAAATGTCTCTCTGGTTTCTAGTTCATAACCTTGTTGGGACCTAAACCAATCTAGCTCCTCCTGTAATTCTACAGGATCTGAAAAAAATTCAGGATCCTCAGCCAATAGTTCCTGGCGATAAGCTTCTACCTCTTCTTCGGTTGGACCAGTCCTTCTTACACGACCTAGTTTTTCGTTTTTTGCCCTTTCCTCCTCAAGTAGCATCTCCATCAGTTGCTCTTCTTTGGTTCTTACCTTGTCCCCTGATTTCAATTCTACCAATTCAGGTCCCTTCTCACCAACAACTGCTATACCGCTACTCTCTACAGTTCCACCATCTGCCAAACCAGGTATGCGGGAAGCTGCATTAGATACTATCCCTTTTATAGAATTACCACCTAATATGGATTTGAAATCTGGCATATTACCAGCTTTTACTTGAGCTATCTGTTGTGGGACTTTACCAAGAAAATTTGAAACAGAGCCAGAAAAGGATTGAGATATCTTATCAGTTAAACCGTTAAGTATTTGATCGTTTTGGTCAGCAATTGTTTTGGAAAGGGATTTTGTAAAACCCTCAAATACTCCCTTCAGATCGCCATCTCCCAAAGAATTTCCCTTCCTCACCTCAGCAATAAGATTCTTCACCTCATTTGATGAATCGGTATTTGCTTGGGTAGAAGCTTTTAGTTCCTGGTAAAGGGAATCAAAGTTGCTACTTAGATTACTAAGTTCTTTAAGTAGTTTATTAGAATCAGCCACAGAGGGATATTTTATTTCCAATTATATATCCCAGAAAACTAAAATCACTTACTAAAGCTAAAGACCTCCGTCTGTCCGCTATCTTCTAGATTTTTCTTGTTTTGTTTTTCTACAGCATCATTTAGCTTATCAAGCCAAATTTGATATTCATAAAAAGGAATGGATTCTATCCAAGCTGGATCGAGTCCATGCTCTTTCCACATTCTAAATTTAAGATCAAAATAATTCTCTAAAGATATCTGAAATAACGAAAAGAGATCTGAACCCGGAGGGAAAGTAGATTGGGGCGGTGACCTCCCCATCACCGCAAGCGTCACACCTGACTTTAATTTTTAGGTTAGTACCAATCTTTATCCTTTCAGCAAGCTCAAAGTATGCAGAAAACTCCTCCTTGGTCCATTCCTCCGAAGAAGTTATCATGGCTTCCTTGATTTTAAAATAGTCAAGACCTCGCCACTCTTCTAAATAAAATGGTGCAATCTTAATGAAGCTTTGATCTACCTCATCCCCTTTCTTTACAGCATCTCTTACAAAGGAAGATATAGCTTTGGTCACTCCTATAGAGGGAGGAGACATCTTAATTGTTTTACCAATCCTTTTAATAGGAAAGATAAAACATCTTTCAGAGTGCGAATAGAATTTCGTAAGCTCCTCAAGAATTTCATAGTTACTTAAAACGCCGGTCCTAAGTTCGATACCTTCCATCCCATCACATCCTCTAGTGCTACATCCGCCCTCTGGACTAACAATGATCCGATTCTCACCTTTGACAAAAGTTAAATCCCTTATTGCCATAATTATAAAAAACCTATCTTCCTGCTTGAGATCTTTGTAAGAAACAACACCCTCGCCAAATTTAATACGACAGCAAGAGTCCAATATAAAGTTTAACTTATCATCTATATCGAGCATATCGTCCTCATCAATCGTTGAGAATTGTCTGATTTCTTTAACCTCAGCAGGTCTGATCGCTATCCTAGAGCCATCTGGATAAAAAAGACCTTTTGAAGGAAGCATGCCAACTGGTAAATTTTTCCAACCAAGCTCTAATGGCTTTGTTTCTTCAGGCTCAATAGAAGGAGTTTGCTGATTGTTTGGTGTAGATTCCTTTACTGTTTCGTTGTACACGTTATCAGAAAGATCAGTATCTAAATTCAACCCGCTAGGGTCATCATAAACAATTCCACCAGCGATCTCTTTTTCTCTTAGTATTTCTTCGGGCGATAGATTTTTATCCGACATGTTCACAATTTTCTTTATATACCACAAGGGTACAAAAACCATAAATTATAGAAAATAGAAGGAATTAAGTTCCGATTATAAGAACAGATCGTTCCAGTAATCAGACTTCCAAGTTGTAGAAATGGTGTAAAGAGCGTCTCCAGAATCATAAGATAGTGGCATCGGATTGATAGCTTCAACCAGGAAGCAATTATTCAAAGTAATTCTTCTAAACACATCACCCTGTTTATTAAATATAGAAACCACCATAGAACCAACATAATCCCTTTTCAGACCCATAGCCCCAGTGAGTGGGTTGTAAATCAGATCTGACCATTGTCTTAAGATTTTATAAAGGGTCATAGAATTGTCGTCATCAAGGTTTACTTCAAAATCCATAGTAAACTGAACATCCGAAGTTGAAGGCTCACCTCCAGCATACCTTCTCTCAGCAAACTTGTAGTATTGTGTAACCGCATCTGCAGGCTGTAGATCTACTTGCAAAGCAGAAATGTTCTTTACCTGTTGTGTAAGGATGTTTTCCCCCTTGAAGGTAGTGTTCGCTAGATTTATACCATTTGGAGGAGTAATCAAGACTTCAAACTGGTTTAAGAAAACCGGCTCGTAGTTATTTCTTGCTGCCTTTGAATTATTAAAATGTGGTAAACCTGCCATCTACTTTTTTTATTTTATAAGAAAAGATCATCCCAGTAATCAACCGCCCAAACCATGCTGATCTCGTACAGAGTACTTCCGTCGATGTATGTTAATTCCATTGGGTCGATTGCTTTTAGCGGGAAGCAATCTTTTAAAGTAATCCTTCTAAAAACTTCTCCATTTTTGTTAAAGACAGAAACTACAATTGTTCCGGTATAATCTGCCTTGATACCTTGTGCACCGGTTAGTGGATTGTATATTAAATCCGTCCACTGCCTAAGTGTTTTAAAAACATACATGGAGTTAGCATCATCAAGGTTGACAGTGAATTTCAATCCAAGGTCAAGAGTAGTTGTGTCGGGCTTACCTCCAGCATAATTCCTTTTGGCAAACTTGTACTTCTGTGCAACGAAATTTGGGTTTTTATCAACCTCTAATCCATCAACAGAAATCACGTGCTCAAGAAGAACCGGACCACCAGCAACTGCTGCGGGAGGTATAACGTTTACCTCAAATTGATTGAGGAAAACCGGTTCAAACTTATTTACCGAGTTTATTGAGTTCTGATAATGGGGTAAACCAGCCATTTAGTTCTATCCTTTTTTTATATTTATCCGAATTTTCTATTTTGTCAAATTAAGCAAATTGGATAAAGCCTCCAGCAGCGATACCACCAGTTCTAGTAACAGTAATTCTGTTAATGAACTTCTGGATACCTCTAGCAGGTTCTATAATCACATCAATTATACCAATGTTCTGGTCGATGATTGACGGAGGATTGTTTGAAGAATCCATAATTACCTGATAAGCATAAATACCACCACCGGCTCTAACTCCATCGAGATAATTATCTACCAGAGTCTTAATCTCTAGCCTAATTGAATCCTCGTTGAAGTCGAATAGGTAGTTAGCCATGATTTCTTCAACATCGTTCTCTACACTTATGAGAAGGTCCCTAACGTGTACAAGATTAAATGCTGAGTTAACTGTTTGGTATGCTGTTTGGTTTCCAAACACAACCACGCCAAGGCCTCTCTTCTTAATAATAGGGTTAAGACCTACTGGCTCTAACCAGCCTCTATCTGTGTCGGTAAAGTCATATTCAAGCCCTACTAAGTTTTGTCCCGAAATGACCCCTCTTTTCTGACCAGCAATAATGCTGTAAGGCTCACCATTAGCAAACTTCCTCACAAAGTTGTTAGAGATGTAAGCTGCTGGAGGTACGTTTATATTTCTATTGTTTTCCCTTAATGTCAAATAAGGAGTATAGAAAGCTGCGTACTTAGCACCCTGATCCTCCGTTGGTAAACTGAATGTGTAAGAAGGATTCAGAGAAAGGTTACCACCTTCTGCAATGTATTGTGCTTTCAGCGATGGATATGGGTTAGTTTGTGTAGGTGCATCTGTAAACCTAGGATCTGTTGATGCCCTAAACTGACTCATAGAAGGAGCATTGATAAGGGCCAAAGCCTTTTGTCTCATCATTGCAAGTTTACTTAACTGGTATTTTGAGTTAGGTAGGATTTGACCGCTAAACGTATCTACAATGTATCTGAAGGAGATAACATCCTTAGCAGCAAGGGTTGCTGCAATGTTTGTATTGTACATTACATCAAGCAATTCAGAAACTCTAGCATCAGTTCCATTTGGCCTATGAGAATCTCTCATGGTAAATCCTTGCAGGTAAGTAAAATCAAAAGACCTTGTAAATTGAGGTATTGATTTAAACTTCTGTACTTGGATTGGGCTTCCAGCATAGTAGTAAACTGGCCTAGCAGTAGTCACCTGAACTACATTAGCAGTAGTAGTTTGAGCGACTGCAGTTACCTTTGTCAATCTGTTTTGTCTATTACTTCCGACCGTTTCACAAATATCAAGATCCGTAGATACTACCAAATCACCAACTGATATAGGGGATGAAGGAGTAGATGATATTGTAAAGTTTGTAGGATCAATTTGGGTTACCACGCTAATAAACTGGTTGATCGATCCAACCGATGAAATAATATCAGTTCTATCAGAACTTACAGGAGCACCAATATTGTCAGATGCATACACAGTACCAAATGCAGGGTAGTTTGTTAACTGGTCTGGGCTTTGTCTAGAGATATTATTAAAGGTTCTAGCATAAGAAACTTGGTATTGATCTCTATCAACAGTAGATTGGTATGAAAGGTAGTTAACAGAACTTCCTGTGTCATTTAACCAAATCTGATCTCCGTCTTCCAATTCACCATATAAAAGGTCTTGGTAGAAGTTTGTAGAAAGTTGGCCAGTAAGTACATTATTAGGGGTTCCTGCTGTACCTCCGGTTGCTGGATTAACCTGAGTTATATCAAGAAAATCTGAAGCAACGAATTGGTAATATCCGGTAGCACCAATGTAAGGGGATGCAGTAGCACCAACCATATCTGAATAAGGTACTACAGATACGCCTTGAGCTGCATATGAAGTAGTATCGAGCGGGTGTGTCCAGGTAAATAATAGATTTCCAGAAGTTTGTGTTATTCCGGCAATCCTTAGTTTAACAAGATCTCCCTCAGAGAATTGATTTATAAGGGAACCAGTTAAACCACTTAGTCCGGTCACTTTACCCAAGATGTATGGGCTGCTTGTGGCAGAAGGAGTTGCAAACTCTCTAAGTTCAGTTTTCTGCGTTGAAGTTAAGGTTCCAGCAGTACCTCCTTTAGTTACGAGGTAGTGTAAACCACCATACTTAAGACTTGAATCATAAGCATCAAACTCAGAAGCTTCAACACCAGCAGTAGCACCAGTTGCAGAATAGTAGCTAAATAAAGATCCAGTTCTGATAGAATCTGGGGTAGATCCAGAAGGACCAGTAGCGTTGTCTACTAAGGTGTTAGTATTCTTTGTGTATAGGTAATCAGCAGTTAAGTTCTGATCATAGCTCAAGAAATTTAATCTTGCATCAACTATATCTCTATCAGCAGTAAGCTCATCAATTAAGTGGTGCCCAACAAGATCGATCTTATATGGATTAGTACAGATATCATCCATAGCATCCTCATCAACTGCACAGAATAGACCTGTAGAAGGTGTATTGTTGTTTATGAGGGTTTGGATATACTGGTTATTTCCATTCAAATCCACGAAATCTGGGATTAAACACCCTGTAGTAGATGTTAAAATGTTTACATCTGGCTGCGAAAGGAAGTTGTTAATCTGACTTTTTATAAAACCATTCCTGGTAAAGTAAGAACTCCATTTAGGATCTAACGAGAGTGTCTCATAATCGGTCCAATCACCAGATACTGATATTACGTCTATGAAGTAATCAGAGATATAATCATAAGGATGCATAAAACTTGGAACGTTGTCTGCTCCATACCAATCAAGTGCAAAAACATCAAAACCTTGTAATGGTGGGTTAGCATCGGTAGATTTCCTAACGATGACACTTAAAGCTTCCTTTCCAAGATTAACTAGGTTGAATAATCTACCAGTGTCGACCGCTGAAAGGGTTGCTAAGAAATAGTTAGTGTCGGCAAACCAAAATCTCTCTTTATTATAGAAGGACGAATACAATCTTGAAGTCAATACACCATTAGATTGCTCAGTATCAATAGAATATCCAAAATAATTTACCACGTCAGCAGTTGGGCTGTCAACGTTATCATTTAAGCTTAAGAGGTTAAGTGCGAACACCGGGCCAGTATTTAAACAAGCGAATATTGATCTGTGGAAGTATGATCCTTTAGCCTCTAATGTTTTATCTATTTCTCCAAAAACTGCTACTGCTGTAGTTACATCCGGTAAATACACAGGAGCATTAAAAGGTCCTTTATTAGAAAATCCCACCACCAGTCGGATAGTCTGTGACGTTAGAATTACATTTTCCGATGCGTCAAATTCCAGCGTATAGACTCCTGATGCTTTAAATTGGGATAAATCCAGTTTGATTTTCTTTGCCATTATTGTACAAGAGATATTTTTGCCTACTATATATCTAAACCGAAACGAGCATTTTTGTATGCTCCTCGGATAGTAATACTATATATCAAGGCTTGTAAACTTATTAGAGCAATTGGCTGAAAGAACTATAGAATCCTCCCTCTTTTGTGACATCGCCTTCCCCGCTCATTTCTTCTAGCTTAATATCAATCAAATCTCTATAAGCGGATTCACCAAGATCATCATACAATTCACCAACAAGCTCATAAAAATCAGAAGACTCAAACATCCCAGATAAATTAACTATACTCATAGCCACGTCATCATGACCCGATTGACTAGAATAAGTTCCCCTACCATTAAGACCAAAAGAAAATAATTCAGGTATAGTCCAAGAAGACTCGTTTACTATTACCCTATTTAGTCTCATCTGAGATCTAAGAATCTCACAATATTTCATCTTATTCTTCTCGTTATACTTAATACCAGGTTTTCTCATCCTTGCGGATTCTGTGTGTTTAGTATGTACGAAGATTTCCATAGGAAATTCGTCATTGCTTGTTAGTTTATCAATCAGCAGCTCTCCCTTAAAGTTTATTTCCAATAAAACCCTTACGTTCTCCGGGTTAAACAACTTTACTACTACAGATTCCAGAATCTTTTTGAAATCCTCAACTTCTATTTCATTGTCCCTATAAATACCAACCTGCAAAAGGCCGAAGAAATCAGATTCATCCTGGAAATCGTCCATAACTTCTATGACTTTTTTTGGCAACGGAACTACTTTGAAAATATTAAGTACAGTGAAATCACCTTTTCCACCACCGGCAAGATCTACAGAAAGTACAAACCTATTTCTTTGTAAGGTATCATCATTCAGCTGGAATTTTGGATGCCACCTAAAGTTGTCATAGGGTAAACCAAGATCTTCCATTATATCAATTTCTCTCCACTCATATTCTACCTCATTGGCTTTTATTTTTTTAAGCTCATTAGATCCTAACAAAAGAGTGGAAGAGCTTAAAAATTGATTTCCGTATTCCTGATTGAACAATTCCTGGGATCCTAAGTTCGAAATTTCCTTTTTCTTCCATTCTTCATCCCTACCAGGAACTTGCCACCAATCAACCCTAATGGGGTTGAAGCTGTTATCGCCATTTACTGCATCCCTGTATATCTCATAGAATTTATTCATTCCATTTGGTGTGGATGTGATAATAATTCTAGAGACCTTAGAGGAAGAAACAGTAGGATAAGTAGATCTAAAGAAAGACTCAATAAAGTTCGGATGAATGTGTGCAAACTCATCCATATAAAGGAAGTGAATAGTAAATCCAATTGCGGATGTTTTTGTAGTGGTTTTTGCAATTGCTCTACACCCGTTGTCAAACTTCATAGACATTACATTGTTTACAACCATTCCTGGTTTTAAAAACCAAGGAAGACCCCGAACTATAGCCTTGATCTTATCCATTAGCTCCTCTGCAGTAGATCCAACGTTAGCTAGAATCATTGCATTTTTATCATGGTTAAAAAGAAGATACCACACTAAGACAATAGCTGAAGTAATAGATTTACCAACCTGTCTAGGTGCCAGGAAAATATTAAATCTACTAGCCTGGTATTCTCTTAATACCGATTCTTGATAATCCCTTAACTTTACATAAAATAAACCATCATCGGTCATTACCCTACAATATTGGGAAAAGTATACCACATCCTTAGCGCACCTTTCCATCTCTAGGATTTCATCCTGGGTATATTCGTAAAGTAGGTTTGCTCTTTTCAATTCAGGATCTCCGTCATGGAAAGGATTATCTACAGATTTGTAATCAAGTCCTTCCTCCTCTACCTTAAAAAGAAGCTCGTCTATTTTTTTGGTACTCCAATAATTTGATTCCTTTTCTTCCATATTAATCAAATAAATCGTCCTCGACTTCTAAGTCAGCATCTTCGTCATCGAGAGAGATATTCCTGCTAGCGTCTATTTCAGCTTTCTTCTTAGCATTAACTACAGCATTGTCATCAACGTCTTCAACCCTTACGTCCTCTATTTCAGCACCAATGATATCTCTTAGTCCTTCCATAAGACCTTTTGTACCCCTTACCTTGATTCCTCCAGTTTCTGTTGATGAGGGATTGTAAACATTCTTTCCATCCTCACCAGGTTCTAGTTGAAACGATCCTGCATTACTCTTATCCTCTAGCTGTGTACCAAGGGCTTTATAACCATCCTCCATCTTTTGGACATAGGTCTGATAGTCCTTAGGCATTTGCATAATTTGAGACTGAAGCTGAGCTAATACCTCAAACATTCTTGGATTAGCATTACCTAGGTCGATTTCTTCCAGGAGTTTTGTGATAGCATGCTGAGCCGTCTTAAGTTGAAGCATCATAGATGCAAGGTTCATCGAGTCTATCTTTTTCTTATACTCGATATAATCTGTTTGATCAATGAAATTCTCATCCAGATAAAACTTAACTATAGAATCAAGAACACCTTTAGCATCAGACCCGGTAGTTTGGGTTGCTTCTGTAAAGTTCATCAATTCGGTAGTTTTCAGCCTCGGAAGCTCGTCCGGCTGAACAGCATCAAAATCTAGGTTCTCGTCCTGTAGAATTGAATCAAGGCTTTCCTTTATCTTTTCCTCGACAACCCTTTCCGGTTTTGGTTTTCTTCTAGGCATAAATGATTTTTATCTACCTATTTCTTGCGAATTTAGGCAATATTAATTGAGGTTTAGCGTTATCTATAATATAAGCAAGTTGTTCGTCCCTAACAGTATTCTGGTTTAAAACAATAGATTGCTTATCAATATCTATCATGTTCTTAAATAATCTAACATTGGAAAGAAGTAATGGAGAGGTATAGATTTTATAGGAGTTATTGTTAGTACCATAGAAAGGATTATTAACATTAGTCTCCATATCCCTCGGTGCATCAAAAGTGTAAGCTTTCGTTAGTGTTCTATAATCTTCGTGAACTTTTATGAGATCTGAGCTTTGCTGAGAAGGGTTTGTTGGATCATAAGACATCTTCCAAATGTTAACTCCCATTTGTCTGTATTTGTTACTCACATTCACAACAAGTCCATACCATTCACCCTGTTCAGGGACAAACTGTAATCTAGAATCGTAGGTGAGATCGTTTAAGATTATCTCAACACTACCCTGCTGAACATAGTTATTGTTTGCAGGATCGTTTGAACCAGAATGAACCAGGTCTATCCTTAATCCCTTTAACTCGCTGTTAATATCAAAATAGGTTCCATCGATCAAATTCCTTGCCTGAGCCTTTTGCATCCTCCAATTCGCAGTATTTTTTGCATATGGAAGGTTTGGGTTAGCAACCGAGAATCTATATTCATCAGGGGTTGTAAGTACCTTGAATCCACCCGAATGATTGGCATCGGTACTTATTGCTACATATCCCTCAGGGTTGTCAGAGAAATTTCTGAACGGGGATAAGTTATGCTTATACGGGTGAGAATTATAAACTATTTGGTTAGCATCCTCAGACACCTTAACTATTGGTGCAGGTGAAAAGGGTTTTTTAGCTAAGCTGTTTTCATTCACATAGTTTTTCAAACTAAACCAACATGTATATGAAAGTTCACCCTCTTCCGCTAAATACGGACTGCTCTTATATCTCAAAGCTTCCCTGTATTTATTTGGCTGATATACAAACTCAGAGTCGGTAACAAATGCATCGGACATATCATAGTAATTGTTGAATACTATTGTCCAGTTATTGTTCAGGTCATACCCTACAATAGGAAGTTTTTCATAGATGTAAGATCTAGTTGGATCCTCTTGTCTCCTTTGTGTACTATCGTTATACTGCTTAGGTTTAGAGATTTTTTGCTCCTCTGCTTCAACCTCAGCACCAAATAGCTTCTCGGTAGTTAGTGCTATCCCGTCTAATTCTTCCTTGTAAGCAGGGTCCTTGAAATAAGTATTCGATTTCTGACTGTATTTCTTCAGTTCTATTTTATAGTAAACAGGGGAATACATGAAGTCCCTAAACAGATACGTCGAATTGATCTCATATATCCTGTTTGTTAGAGGGAAATAAATGATGTCCCTTTTTCTTGGCTGTGATCCCCTACCAAAAATACTCTCAAAATAAGTTTTGTCTATGTGTATCTCGAAAGGCTCGTCAAATTGAATCCCAAAAGGATCGTAATTAACCCGGTTATCTGGGAATTGGTTCGAAGGTACCATTACCTTTACACATTGCTCATCGACAACATCGAATAAGGTGTACTCTTTCAATACAACGTCTTTACCTCTGGCTTGTGGCTGCACAGAATAATAGTTGGTTTCAAAACCAAATACCTTATTGACTACTAAACTTAAATCCTTATAAAGGTTAACAGCTTTATTGATAGCGTAAGGATCAAAAGTGTAGTTACAGTCATCAAAAACTACAGGTCTATTTGATTTTTCATTTGAGCAGTTAGGAACTGGTCTGTTTATCACCAAGGTATCAATAGCACCAGAAGGACCACTAGGACCAGTAGCGTATGTTAATTCGAGCTGAAAGTCCAGAATTACTACGGAAGGATCTATAGGTTCTTGGCTTTCATATGCTAAACTTCCATCAGGGTTAACAACTACAGAGGTAAATCTAAACTCAGGATAAAAGGGTTTAGCTGGATCTAGGGGTATAGAAAATATAGTTGAATCGTTATTAGATGTGTACCCTTGTGAAAATCCAGTTAATGCTGTACCAACATTTGCCCATAGAGACCAGCTCTGCCCATCTACGGAATATCTAAAATCGATAGCAATATCATTTGGTGTTGCAGCAGAAGGATCTCCTAGCTTAACAGGGTCGTTAAGAACCGCTCCAGCTGTTTCTATCAGCCACCCGTTAAACGATTGAACGTATTTAAACGGGGAATCCCAAGTAAGAACCCTATAATTTCCAATGTAGGTAAAATTAAGGGCACTTTCAAACTGCTCCATTCTTTCAGCATACCAAGTAGCATCAGAACATGGAAGATAGTAATAAACTCCATCATCAGCAAGTGCAGTGTGATACCCATTACAACCTAATTGTTCAGCCCTGGCCATTGCAGCACCAGTAGTTCCAAAATAGTTATCCGTACTTTGATGGAAAACCTTTGTGGTATTTTCCAATTCATCTTGATATCTGAATCGTGGATCCGAAAGGTTCCTTTGATCCCCGTTACCGTCGTAAACCGGAGAACCTTTTTTTGGAAATCTATTTTCTGGGTAAAAAGCCATTATCTACAAGATATTATTCAGCGAAGCTTCTACTAGCTTCCTTTTATATATCTGTAGAATAAAAGAGGTTAGGAAAGGTTGTCCTTAATAAGATTCTGTATGTGATCTACCACCGTGGATGGTGTAATAGATTTGGTACACTCAAACATCCGATCTGTATCCTTTAGCCTAGGACACCAATTCCAGTCCCCTTTATCAAACTTGATCGAAGGATCACTAAAACAACCATGACAAACATCCCTTTCTATAACTCTATAGTTTTTAGTTTGGAACTCACACTTAGGATCGGAAAATCCAGATATCATTACCACGGGTTTATGCAAGGACCAAGCCAACCAGCTCAATCCGCTTCCAATCCCAACAAAGAAATCAGCATGGTAAATGTCAATAGCCCTTTGGATGATATCGATGTCACCAGTTTTATTTATGACATTCTCAAGACCAGAAGGTTGCTTTTGGACTACAACCACTTTATATCCAATATGGTTTAAGTAATCGACGATTTCCTGCCATCCACCAGGATAGTGCCAATGTTTGGCATTAGCTGTTGAATCCATAGCGATACAGACATATTTACCATCTATGGTTGGTTTGGAATTAGCTATTAAATCAGGAACAGTCTCGTTTAGAATATCCCCATCCATCTCTATTCCTAGTATATCCCCAGCAACCTCTTGTAAAGAAATAGATCTAGGATCTCTTTTATGTCTATCCCGATCAGTCTCTTCATACCATCCAACACCAAATATTGCTACGGATTTAGGCTCACGATATCCAGGTTGGAAGAATCTTATATTAGGATAATATAGTGAAAGAAGCTCGTTCCAAAAACTTGTCACATATAGGTCACAGTTATATTTTACCCTAAATTTTTCTATTACAGGCATCCATGCGAGGGTATCACCTAAGGAGCTACTATCGATCGATATTCCAACCTTCCCGCCAGTCATCATATCACCCAAAGTACCCTCTTGGATCAACTCCTCACCGTCATATGCTTCAAACTTCCAATTGGTGTACCATTTTCTAAAAAGTTGGGTGAACAATCCGGAAGAAGTCTCACCGGTGTAGGCATAAGAGTTCTTGTCCAGATCCTTAAACTTTATGGTACACGGTTTTGTATTACTTGGTCCTATACAATCAGCCTTTGGTCCGTAATCGAAATAAAAATCAAAAGTATATGGATGTCTAAACCTAACCGACTTAGACTTAACCATATTCTCATAAACCTTGATACCCCTATTTTTCATCTAACTCAAGTATTTCTTTAATTTTTAAAATATTAGCATCACGATCCTCGAAAACTCCACTTGGTGTTAAATAGCTTACAAGAGGATTTTGGTCATAGGTATCCTTGTACGGTTCAAGTCTTCTCATTAGAATAGGAAGCTTCCAGGATAATGTTTCTTTAATAACGATTGGATTAAGCTCCCAATTTGAAGTAAAGACGAAAAGGTCCGCAGCTTTATAAAAATCGTCGGTATCATCCCTCTCTCCCCAGATTTTACAATTCTCTGGTAAATTCTCCAACAGAGGTTGCCAATAATGTTGGAAATTAGGAGCAGTGTTTCCTATGAAATGGAATTGTACAGGATAATTAAGTAGAGCTCTAGCATATTCCATTAATTCCCCTTGGTTTTTACCAGGGGTAAAAAGACCTATATTGATGATATGTTTTTTAGTAGGATCAAGTCCCAAAGAGATCAACGACTTATCCCTCTCTGGTCTTTTATGATCTTCTATCGGATATTCTAAAATATCCAAAGGAATTCCTAAGTCCTCAAACTTATCACACATCCATTCATTAACCATGATTAACTTATCTGGGCAATAAACCTTATCCCTTGTTGATATGTTTGAACTGTGACAGGTTTCAGCAATGAAATAAGGTCTTTTAGGATCGTAGATTTTTTCAATGATTTCACCGTCAATAAAAAATTCAACAAAATCATCAAAATGTATCACATCAGGGCAAATCTCTTCGATTAAATCGATAATCTGCCATTTATTACTTCCCAAGCAATAGAACTTTGAACCTATCTTTTCCTTAATTCGATCCCTTTGTACTACATACTCCTCGGACGTATTATTGTACTGTATACAATATACTTCAGCATCATTATTAAATGCTTCTATCTTTTTATAGAGGTACTGAGGCATTCCACCAGTAGATAAATGGGGAGCAACAAAAAGAATACGAGGCTTACCCCCAGTCTTCTCGTCAAGGGTTTCTTGGATTGAATTAATAGTTCTAATTAATTCATATTTAGTTTTTCGGAGTGCCTCGATTTCTTTCATCATTCTACAGTGTACTCTCCCGTTTCGAAATTAAGCTGTCCTTCGCCGTATTTTCCAACAATCTGGTCAATTATATCTTTCTCCTGTTTATCAAGATCTTCAGATTTTTGATAAAGATTAAAAATCTCAAGATCAACAGACTCAAGATCCTTCACCAGAAAGTGCTTCTTGATATTGAACCGTCCGATGTTTTCAACGTTAGTAGCTATCTCTCTTCTCAAGGAGTTAATTTTTTCTAACTCTTCAGGTGTAATTTTTAAATTGTTTTCCATTTTTCTTTTATTAGATTTCTCCAGGAAACGATGCAAAGTTAGATACATCATTTTCCTCAGTTTTTTTATCTATTAGTCCAAGCTTTTCCATAGCAATATTGTGTAAAAACTGAACATAGTCCCCGGTATCCTTGTAGCAACCAGTCCAAAGTAAAAAATGCCAATCGGGGAAAGGACAAAGTCTGTCATCCCCCATAAGTCTTGATGTTATATCATACATCTCTTGGTTTCTTTCATCCTCATTAAGCATTTCAGCTTTTACAACCAAATGCTCGTTTCTAAATGGGCAATACCAATCTGCCTCATCCAATTTTTGGTATGCAATTTCCCGATTACCAATAAATCGATGAGCTTTTGCTATGAGTACTATAGCATAATAAGTCATCTCGTCCCAATGACCAGGATCAGAGCTATCAGCATAGCTAGGGAACCTTCGAGTAGCGTAATGCTCTAGGTAGTATATAGTTCTTCGAGCATATTCATCTCCGTGATTTTTACCAAAGGGAAATCTATGATCCTCGTAGGTGTCGGAATAACTTTTACCAATGTAAAATAAATGGTAGTCATCCTCTAATATTTTTCCAGTACAAACCTGATCAGCTTCAAGTTCTAAAGCATCCTTTAAGAACTTAAACGAAGCATCCCAGGTTTGTCCATCATTTGTAATGATGTGTCTAAAACCTCTAGGAAGATTTACGATCTGGAACTGATCCTCATTTTCACCAGCACCTGGCAAAAAGATTATCTCATGTCTTTTATCGTGTCTAAAATACCAGTCAAGTTTAGCATTCCACAACCAAGTCCTAAAATAAATCCCACCTGGGTCTTGGGCAGTAATATTAAAGCTCTGGATTGAAGTATCGTTTAATACCTCCCAATCAAAATCATCATCAACAACAAGTTGCTCATCAGCATCCATCCTTAGAATCCAATCGCACCCGTGATCGGCTTTTAAACATTCCTGCAAAGCATGATCTCTGTTATAGCCAGGATAATGCCATTCAGTCTCGTAAAGATAACCTGGAATTCCCTTTTCTGCAAAGAAGTTGCGAATTAGATCTTGTGTTCCATCAGTAGACCCATTATCCTGTACGACCCAATAGTCAATGTATTGATAGCAAGATTCCAGCATTCTTAGTATGACCTTGGATTCGTTTGCTACCATGGCATTCATACATATTTTGGTTCTCTTATTGTTCATATTCATAATTTAAAACCTGTTCTTCCTCCCAGAATCTCATATCGCTTAAGTCATTTTGCATAAAAGCTTCTTGGTGATAATTCGTTTCATTTTTTTCATCCCATTCCCAATCATGGAAGCCTAATTCAACGATTCTTTCGTGAATAGCCTTATTGTACTTTTCCTTAATAATCCTGGCAATTCTGTTGATCTCGAAAGAATTATAATTCATGGTGCTTCTTTGGTTACTATATTGTATATAGAGCAACTCTTTGATATGGACAATTCTCGTTTCCAAAAATGTTCTTATAATTAACTCAAAGTCATCTGCAAGAGGTAAGGATCCTCGGTGGCCACCAATCTTATAATATACGTCACTTCTCCATGCACGAACATGATTAGGCATAGAAATATTGAATCTTATGGTAATTGGATTAACTGAAGGGTAGTGGTGTCGTAGGTATTTTTTACCTTTTACATCAACCCAGCTGTGACCGGAATAGCCAAAATTAAAATTATTACCAGGGGTGCCATAAAAATCCCAGTCGACCCTTTCATCGAACATAATGAATTTTCCATCCTCCCTCATTTCAGTCACATCACTGTAAATAAAACCAGCGTCGGGGAATTTTTTGCTAGCATCAAAAAGTCTTTGTAGACATTGCTCTAGTAGGTAATCATCATGATCAAGTTCTACCAACCATAGACCAGAAGCAAGCGAGCAAGCTCTATTTTTTGCCAGCCCAACCCTTCCTTTTGTGTTTGGGTTAATCCTGTATGGTTTGACCCTAAAATCACTATCCGATAATTCATTTAATGTATTCCAAAGTTCGTAATGATCCTGTGGAGAATCGTCAACAACAACCCACTCCCAATCTTGAAAGGATTGATTTTTTAATCCTTCATAAGTTCTTTTAATTCTATCCCCAGTCATATAAGCTGGGGTGAAAACAGAAAATTGAGGCCTATATGGGGTTGCGTGATTTTCAACATAAGCCTTAGCAACAATATTTGCTAAGTCATCATCTGGTATTATTTCAGGTAAAAAAATTGTTTTAAAATCAAAAAAGGGATGAATCTTTTTCTCGCCCCTACCAAAAACCATAATTACATCAGCCTTATACTCCCTCTCAAGGTCTGAAAGAGATTGATAATCTAAACCACCCTCTATTGGAATAAGATCAACCCAATACATATTATTCTCGTTTGCCGAATATGTAGTAGAAATAAATTCGTATTTACTACCACTCTTATCCCAGCCAAAAATTAATGCAGTGGGTCTTCTAACTATGAGCATTTATTTCTCGGTGTTGAAAAAGAAAACTTGGAAAAGCCTACCGTCTTCCTTATTCTGTCCAAAGTAATCAAGTGATACGTGGAAAAGGTCCCCTCTATAAATAACCAATCTATTATAAACATTACCAATCCTATCAACCATCTCCCATTTAGTCATATCCTGGGACTCTATATTTACTGGAGCACTATTTACAACGTCCTCCGGATGCTCGGAATTTCTCCATCGTCTTAAGCCGGTTTCTTTGTGTTTAAATAGACCAGTACCAGCAGAAAGTGGAGCATCTGGAGTTAGATAAAGAACTCCAGCCCAGTCTGTAGTGTCGTCGCTATGAATCCAGGATCTATCAGAAGCAAGAGTATATTGGAAAGAACCTGTAGAATCGTCACCCCACCAAGTTACTTCACCACCATAGGGTCTAATAATTTCTTGGATAGAATTTTTGACATTTTCCGCAAGGAATGAGGCCGTTCTTTGTCCAGGGTAGTTTCCATGCACACTGAAATCCTGGGCAAGAGCAAAGGCCCTAACATCATTAGGATTCTTGTAAAATTCATCGATAATAATAGTCTGAACCTTCATAAGTATCTACAATAATGGTTTACCATTATAGACACTAACACCCAAATGTTTTCGGGAATTATACCAAACCAGGAAACTTTTTAACGTATACACTCTCAATAAAATCCTTGCTTGGATAAGAAATAGTATCAGAGGTTTCTACTACATCAGATAGGGAAAAGGGAACACTAGGCAATAGATCCAAATCATCCACATAAAAGCTTTCAGTGGCTACGATTTCGCCATTTTCAATAAGATCAATACTCTTTATATCCCTTCTCCCAGTAACCTGCATAGCAAGATCCAGAAGGGACATATTTTGGATTGGAGTATTATTTACATCAATCATAGGATCAGATTGTTAGCCACAGAGGTATCCGGGGATTAAATAGTTTGTCTCGTTAGTTGAACAAAGGACTTGAAACCACGTGTGAGGCTGTCCCAGGTAATTATCACCATTGAGTCCATAGTAAAAGAATGGATTACCCTCTGGTGTAGGATCACAGTTATACTCACACGGGAGGGAAGAAGGTCCAGCTGATCCTTGAGCTCCTTGTGCTCCTTGGGAACCTTTAGCACCTTGTGCTCCTTGTGCTCCTTGGGCTCCTTGTG
>Ga0255760_10000116_pt1 | contig 75208 bp, 63 predicted proteins | sample 071ome_25_FD_179960 | JGI IMG/M metagenome (GOLD analysis project Ga0255760, IMG submission 179960) | Coastal salt marsh microbial communities from the Groves Creek Marsh, Skidaway Island, Georgia - 071410BT metaG (version 2) | ecosystem: Environmental > Aquatic > Marine > Intertidal zone >...
CTGATCAAACCGCCTACGCGCGCTTTACGCCCAGTAATTCCGATTAACGCTTGCACCCTCCGTATTACCGCGGCTGCTGGCACGGAGTTAGCCGGTGCTTATTCTGCAAGTAACGTCAATCTACACGAGTATTAATCGTATAGCCTTCCTCCTTGCTTAAAGTGCTTTACAACCCGAAGGCCTTCTTCACACACGCGGCATGGCTGGATCAGGCTTGCGCCCATTGTCCAATATTCCCCACTGCTGCCTCCCGTAGGAGTCTGGGCCGTGTCTCAGTCCCAGTGTGGCTGATCATCCTCTCAGACCAGCTATGGATCGTCGCCTTGGTAGGCCTTTACCCCACCAACTAGCTAATCCAACGCAGGCTCCTCTGATAGCGTGAGGTCCGAAGATCCCCCACTTTCACCCTTAGGTCGTATGCGGTATTAATTCGGATTTCTCCGAGCTATCCCCCACTACCAGGTAGATTCCTACGCGTTACTCACCCGTCCGCCGCTCTACTCGCACCCGAAGGTACTTTCTCGCTCGACTTGCATGTGTTAGGCCTGCCGCCAGCGTTCAATCTGAGCCATGATCAAACTCTTCAGTTTAAACATCTCAAAGTACAGAGTCCGACTACTTACTTCCAGACGCCGTACTTAAAAGTTTTGGCTCAACGCTAAAAACTACTGCTACTCAAAACTGTCGTGTGTGATCAGTTTCGAGGGTTTGAATTAACGCAGTTGCTTACTCGTTGAGTTGTATTTTCTGATACAAAACAACCAGCAAACACCCACTTCTATTACTTGATTAAGTTGTTAAAGAGCTTCCCTGTGAACAGGGAGTGCGCATTATACTGATTGCGCTCTGACTGACAAGCTTTTTTTAAAAAATTTTTAACTTTTTTAAAACGCCCAGACTCCTCGTTTGAAGCGGGCTGGAGCCATCAAGTCCAGGGCCGCGCATTCTACTGAAAACACTGCCCAATACAAGGGTTAATTTAAAGATTTTTTATGTTTTTTTAACGCTGGCTACTTGCACTTTCACCAGGGTCTGTAATTACCGATAGAAGCGGTTTGTAAAGTTATTTGCGATAACACAGGTGGAAGAGTTTTTTGCCCCGTTTAAGCAGAAAATACTGACCATAAAAAGCTTTATCCCAGGAAAGACAAGCTGTCGGGTCTGTAACTTTCTCACCATTGACTGAGACAGCACCATTACCAATGAACTCTCTGGCCATCTTATTCGACTGGGCAAGGCCCGTGGACACCAGAGCCTCAACCAGTGTTCCAGCCTCAATAACAGAAGAAGGCATTCCATCCTGCTTCAACTGACCGAAGTCCTCTTCAGTAAGACTGCTGATATCACCGCTGAACAATGCATCACTGATTCGCTGCGCTGCAGCAAGACCTTCCTCACCATGCACCAGACGTGTTACTTCGCGAGCCAGTACGCCTTGTGCTTCAGGCCGGCCTTGTGCATTTTTATCCGCTTCCTCTATTGCTTCTATTTCAGCTACATCCAGAAAAGTAAAATACCTAAGGAACTTGTAGACATCCGCATCTGCTGTATTGATCCAGAACTGGTAAAAGGCATAAACAGATGTCCGTGCCGGATCCAGCCAGATGGTACCCTCTTCAGTTTTTCCAAACTTGCCACCATCTGCCTTGGTAACAAGCGGCAACGTCAGGCCGAATACCTGCCGCTTATTAAGACGACGGGTAAGATCTATACCTGCAGTAATATTGCCCCATTGGTCAGATCCGCCGATTTGCAGTGAACAATCGTGCATTTGATTGAGCATGGCGAAATCATAGGCCTGTAAAATCATGTAACTGAATTCGGTATAGGAAATACCATCGCCTTCACGATCAATGCGCTGCTTGACGCTTTCTTTTTGAATCATGGCATTAATGGAGAAATGCTTGCCGATATCACGCAGAAAAGTCAGCACATCCTTGTCTGCGGTCCAATCCAGATTATTTACAACAAGTGCGGAATTCTCGCCACAGTCAAAATCAATAAAGCGGGACAACTGTTCCTTGATACGTTCGGTCCATTCTGCGGTGACCTCCAGGGAGTTCAGCTTGCGCTCCTTGGCCTTAAAACTGGGGTCACCAATCATACCGGTAGCCCCTCCAGCCAGCGCGATAGGCTTATGGCCAGCCAACTGGAAACGCTTGAGTGCCAGCAGTGGTACCAGTGAGCCGATATGCAGACTATCTGCTGTTGGGTCAAATCCACAATAAACAGTCCGGCATTGTTCAGCCAGATGATCCCTTAGCTCTTCATGTGCAGAAGCCTGCATAAGCAGGCCGCGCTGATCGAGGTTTTCTATAAGTTGCTTGTCTGTCACGAAATATATCTTGGGTGCTAGTAAAAAGAGGGCGCAACTTTACTAGAACCACTCCCAGAATTCTAGGTACAGCATGAGCCCCCACGCACTTGCGCCACTAACATGACAAAAACAGTGGTATCCGTGGGGTAGAAGCCCCTACAATAGACATCGCTGACGTCTTTGACATTCTGTAAATTCTGATATAATCCAGAGAATTACGGCAACTTTTAAACAAGATACTCTAAGAATCTTATGGATCTCTTTGATTCTACAAAACGCCGTCTGGGCAGCCTCCTCCCTGAGAAGCATCGTTTTCTCCTGCTGGGACTTGTTGGTATTCTGGTTATCATCACTCATGATGATAACTACACTGATACCCCTTTCACATTTCGATATTCAGGGATACCAATAACACAGACCAGTCTGAATTCCTTCACTGCTCCCGATTCTGATACCTCTAATGAGCCTCCACCAGAGCTAGCGTCCACTTCAGATTCGGATGCAAACGCTTCTACTATTGATAGTAGCCTGAACACAGGGGCATCGCCAATCGACCCTCCCATGATGGCATCTGCCGAAATACCCATGACGCTTCCGGCAGCCAATTCACCGGATTTTGTTACTGAGGTGAAGTCAGGTGACAATCTGAGCCTCATCTTCAAACGTGCAGGACTTACTGCCCAGGATGTGTACCAGGTCAACAGAAGCGCTCCCCAGGCCCGTGTACTTAACAGTCTTTACCCCGGTTACACTCTTGAATTCAATTTTGATGACAATAAAAAGCTGTCAAAACTCAAGATCATCAAGGACAAGCTGAGAAGTACTGAAATAGTTCGCAATGACGAGGGCAACTACATTGCCACTGATATCACTCTCGAACCTGACATTCACCAGGTCTACCGCGAAGCTATCATTGACGACTCATTGTTCCTGGCTGCCAGACGCGGCGGTATTTCTGCCAGCATAACCATGGAACTGGCCAGTATTTTCGGAGGCGTGATCGATTTTATGCTCGATACACGCAAAGGCGATACCTTCAACATTCTGTATGAAGAAAAATATCTGGATGGGGAATTTATCGGTACAGGAAGGATCCTTGCAACGCAGTTTACCAATCAGGGAGACACCCATACGGCAGTTCGTTACGTGAACCTGGCGGGAGAATCCGACTTCTATAATCCCCGCGGTGAAAGTATGCGTAAAGCCTTCCTGCGCAACCCGGTAGACTTCACAAGGATCAGTTCCGGTTTCAGCTTGAGCAGAAAGCATCCTATTCTCAATACTATCCGTGCTCATAAAGGCACTGATTATGCTGCTCCCCGGGGGACACCCGTTGTTGCCGCCGGTGATGGACGTGTCACCTGGGCTTCTCGCAATGGCTCATTTGGCAAGCTTGTAGTCATACAACACGGCGAACGCTTCCAGACCAAATACGCTCACCTGAATGATTACGCCAATGGCATTAAAAAAGGAAAGCGAATCAAGCAGGGACAGATCATTGGATATGTGGGCTCAACAGGCGGAGCTACAGGTCCTCACCTTCATTATGAATTCCTGATGGATGGAGTTCACCGTAATTCGCGAACCATTCATAGCAAATTACCCAAAGCTGAATCTGTCGCTTCATCTGAAATGCAACGCTTCAGGGAGCAGACCCAGATTCTCCTGTCACAACTGGAAGTACATACCAGCGAAACGAAAAACATCGCCCAATTAACTGCCAACGCGGAACAGTAATGGCGTCTTCTATCTATATCGGTTTGATATCCGGCACCAGCATGGATGCCATTGATTGTGCCCTGGTGGATTTCAACGACTCCGAACCCAACCAGCTGGATTTCGTAACCACAGAAATTCCGGTGGATCTTCGTGAAAAACTACTTTTCCTCTGTGACAATCACAACGGCCAGATACCCTTATTGGGAGAAGCTGATGTGGAATTTGCTCGCCAGATGGCCATTGCTGTTGACCATATTCTTGAAGAAAACCGACTCAAGGCCTCACAGATTGCCGCTATAGGCAGCCATGGGCAGACCATTCGCCACCATCCTCCGGGGCAAAATATATCGACCCCCTATACCATCCAGATCGGCGATCCAAACACACTTGCAGAACTTACCGGTATAACTACCATAGCTGACTTCAGACGCCGGGATATGGCTGCCGGTGGACAGGGAGCCCCCATCGTTCCAGCTTTTCATAGAGAAGTATTTGCCAGTGCCGACCATGATAGAATCATTCTTAATATCGGAGGCATGGCTAATATCACCGTGTTGACGAAGCTGGGGGAAATATCGGGCTTTGATACCGGTCCCGGAAACGTGCTAATGGACTACTGGATACAGAAAAAGCAGGGACATCCCTACGACCGAAACGGAAGTTGGGCATCCAGGGGAGAACCCAGCAAAGAATTACTCAATGCGCTTCTGTCAGACCCATACTTTTCCCAGCCGCCGCCCAAAAGCACAGGAAGGGAGCTTTTCAATGGCAAGTGGCTGGAAGAAAAACTGGATTCAATGTCAGAATTTGTCACTCCTGAAGATATCCAGGCATCCCTCCTTGAACTCAGTGTGACCAGTATCCGTGATGCCATACTGGATCATTTCCCAAGCGGCGAAATCATTGTCTGCGGCGGTGGTGTGCACAACAACTTATTAATGGAAACCCTCGCAGCTTCAATGCCTGATTTTGACGTTATGCCCAGCGACAAGCTTGGTGTTATGGCCGACAGCGTCGAAGCCGTAGCCTTTGCCTGGTTAGCACACAACACCCTATCTCACCGAGCGGTAGATTTCAGGGAGATTACAGGCTCATCCCACCCTGTAATAGCAGGAGGAATCTACTGGGCTACACACCATTAATAATAGGACATCTTACAAAGGCAGGCATATCATAAGTGAGCACACTGTATAAACTGAAATCAGTCCGCTGGATATTCCCGTCTTTAAGCGCAATCGGCGCCTTTCCTGTGGCAAATTGCCCACGCAGGACAAATGACGCCTGCGGCACCTTGGTCCACATTACGATCAGATTTTGATTGAGACTAGATGGAGAATGACATGCCGCAACCACAGGTGGTTGTGGCGAGCGGATTCTGAATTGTGAAGCGGGAACCTTCCAGGCCTTCCGTATAGTCAACAATAGAACCAACCAGATACTGGTAGCTTAAGGGGTCTACAAGCAACTCGGCACCATTGTTTCCAATGACCGTATCATCATCGTTGACAGCCTCATCGAATGAAAAGCCGTACTGGAATCCGGAGCAACCACCACCTGTAACGAAAACACGCAGCTTGAGGTCAGGATTGCCCTCTTCACTGATCAGTGCATTCACTTTCCTGGCGGCATTATCTGTGAGCGATATCGCTACTGCATCGTGGGTGCCGACAACGGAGTCTGTCACATTTCCTGCTGCTGTCATGAGTCAAGAATAGGTAAAAGTTAGAGGATGATTATCCAATAACCAAGCAAAACAGTCAAGTATTTGGCAGGACAGGATTGTCTTCAGGTATACTCGGCGAGCTTGGCCTTACCAGCACTTTCCAGGAGCTCTGAGGTATCACGACCAATCTGGCGCGGCTTAAGTTCCGCTGAGGATTTATGGCAAAGACTTCCATTAACCTCAGATCCCATCACCATTTCGATCAAGTGATAATAAACGTTACCGACAACCCGTGCCTTGGCCGCCAGCTCCAGGTGCTGACTGGAATAGACATCACCTTCTACAAGGCCATTAACTATCACTGAAGGGACCTGGATTTCACCCTGCACGAGACCACTTTCGCGAATACGGACTTCTGCGGACGAATCATCATCGGCATATATATTACCCCGAATCTTTCCTTCCACTTCCAGGACACCACTGAAATGCAGGTCACCAGTAATTTCTGTGGCCTTGGAAATCAAGGTGGTTATATTTTCTGTACTGAACGGTTTTTTCACAAAACAAACTCCGCTAATTCGCCTGACTGGAAAGCGTTACGCATTATAGGGTATCTGCAAACAGATTGAGACTACAGAAAGCTGATTATTCGACAAGCCACGCAAAACTTTTCTGGACTGTCTTGTCATCATTACTTTGATCTACTGCCAGTATCTGCACTCCAGTAGGGGAAAAACCCTCAGGTAAAACCATTTCCCCCTGGATATTCTGGAAATACCGTAATTGCAGTTTAATATCCAGCTGATCCTCATTTACTGAAAGTCCTCGCAAAGGCAGAGAAACTTCCTGGCGATCCTGGGATCCAAGAATATTCACATTGGCATAACCGTTAATGAGATTCTCGTTATTGCCTACCTGTCGCAACTCAAGACGATATCGAAAGCGGCGTTCCTCATCTGTGCTGATCAGATCAAGTTGCCCTATACTCATTCCTGACTCGGCACTATCTGGAGACATGATCTGCTTATAGAACAGAACATCCTCCTGTAGCTGTGCAATGGTCTCCCGCAGGTTCAGGATAGTCGCCTGCACTTCCTCCAATGCCTGCCGATCAACAGCGCCTGCCTGCTGGGCATTGATCAACTCCTGCTGCAGAATTCCCATTTCAATACTCATATCATCAACTTGCAGTAACAACTGATCTCTTTGCTGCATGGCGTCACCGTTGACCAGAACTCCCCGATAATGGCCATAAAAATAGGCACCACTGCCTACCAGCGCCATAAGCAGAACAATACCAAAACGTACCAGCGCCTTTTTCAAGGGCTGATGTGGGACAACCACCATTTTCAGCTGTTTGCTGCCTTTGACTGTCGGTGTTCTGCTCAACGTAAATGCCTATCCTGCTGGTTATATTTACCGAAGTAGCCTATCAACCAGTCGGTCGGGAAATCTTCCTGTTATTGTCTCAGGGAAGAGCCGCAACGATATCCAGGCCAGAAGTTTCTTTCAGGCCAAACATTATATTCATGTTTTGAACAGCCTGTCCTGCAGCTCCTTTTACGAGATTATCCTCTGCTGCCAGTACAACAACAGTGTCGCCTCCCTGGGGGCGACACACTGACAAATGCAGATTATTTGTGCCACGCACACTGCGTGTATCAGGACTCAAGCCTGACTCCAGCACATCCACAAAGGGTTCATCACGATAGAAGTCCTCAAATAATGCCTGCAAATCCACCTCCCTGTTGACCAGGGTGCTATACAGGCTTGCCTGGATTCCCCGAATCATCGGGGTCAGATGGGGCATAAAGATCAGACTGACATTTCCCTGGCTGGCATTATTGAGCCCCTGTGTTATTTCAGGCAAGTGACGATGACCATCAATCTTGTAGGCCTTCATGCTCTCACTGGCTTCACATAACAGACTACCAATACTGGCACTGCGCCCGGCGCCACTGACCCCCGACTTACAGTCTGCAATCAGCCGGGTACAATCCACCAGGGCGTTTTTTACCAGAGGAAGGAACCCCAACTGTACTGCCGTGGGATAACAGCCAGGATTTGCCACAATCCGGGCATTCCTTGTCTGCTCCCGATTCATTTCCGGCAGACCATAGACTGCTTCTTCCACCAAATCCGGACAGGCATGTTCCATTCCATACCACCTGGACCATTCAACAACGTCCTTGATCCGGAAATCAGCGGACAGATCAACGACACGAGTATCGGCTTTGACTAGTCCCGGTACCATTGTCATGGCGGTGCCATTGGGTGTTGCAAAAAAAACGATGTCACAGGCTGCCAGCACGTCTGCTGAAGGCTCAACGAAATCCATATCAAGATTCCCGCGCAGGTTGGGGAACAGGGAAGACACAGCTTTCCCCGCCTCTCCTCTGGACGTGACTGCCTGGAGCCGGACGTCTGGATGCTTGACCAGAAGTCGCAAGAGCTCCTGCCCGGTATATCCTGTTGCACCTACAATGCCTGCTTTGATCAAAACTGTACCTCGCAATACTTGCGCTTTGGCAAGCCAGTAAAAAGGGGGCGGTATGATAAAAGCACTTCCCTCAAAGATAAAGGGGAATGCCGTTTTAGCCTCAGGGTTGTAATGGTATCATTCGAAGCTTTATTTTAATCAGTACAGGCATTTCATGCTCTGGTTCAAAGCCCTACATATTATCGCCATGGTCTGCTGGTTTGCGGCAATTTTCTACCTGCCCAGGCTGTTTGTTTACCATGCCATGAGCGATGATGAAATCAGCAACGAGCGATTCAAGATCATGGAGCGCAAGCTGTACCGTGGAATCATGACCCCTTCAGCAATCGCAACCATCATATTTGGCGCTGTTCTCATTGGATACAATCCACAATTCTATTTTTCACAGGGCTGGATGCATGCCAAACTGTTTTGCGTGGCGCTTCTGCTTATATACCACGTCCTCTGCTGGCAACATCTCAGGAAATTCCGGGACGATAAAAACGAGAAGACTCATATTTATTTCCGTTTTTTCAACGAAGCACCGGTTATTCTACTGATCATCATTATCATTTTGGTCGTCGTCCGACCTTTTTAAACCAGGATATTCTATGACATCGGAAATGAATCATTCCCGCTCAGAAACCCTCTTCGCATCAGCCAGAAATGTAATTCCAGGCGGCGTTAATTCTCCGGTCAGGGCTTTTAAGGGGGTAGGTGGTACACCTGTTTTCTTCAACAAGGGAGAAGGAGCCTGGCTATTTGATGAAGACGGCAACCGCTACGTGGATTATGTCGGATCCTGGGGCCCCCTTATACTGGGACATCGCCATCCAGCCGTGGTACAGGCACTTAAGGAGCAGATGGAACTGGGTCTCACCTTTGGAGCACCTACAGAAAAGGAAGGTGAGCTAGCCGGACTTATTACGGAACTTGTTCCTTCCATTGACTCGGTCAGGCTGGTCAATTCAGGTACGGAAGCAACCATGAGTGCTATACGACTTGCCAGGGGATTTACAGGCCGGGACAAAATACTCAAATTTGAAGGCTGCTACCATGGTCATGTTGACTCGCTCCTTGTTAAAGCCGGGTCTGGCGCTCTTACACTGGGATCACCTGATTCTCTTGGCGTTCCACAATCCACATCATCTGAAACCTATGTCCTCCCATATAATGATCTGGATAGCGTTGACAGCCTGTTTGTACAATCCGGAAAAGAGATTGCCTGTGTAATTATCGAACCTGTTGCAGGCAATATGAATCTTGTTCCTCCCGGACCAGGTTATCTTGAGGGACTACGTGCCCTATGCAATCAGTTTGGTGTTGTCCTCATTTTTGATGAAGTCATGACCGGGTTCAGGACAGCTCTTGGCGGTGCCCAATCCGTTTACAACATCATCCCCGACCTGACCACTCTTGGTAAAGTGATTGGCGGTGGTTTACCTGTTGGCGCTTTTGGTGGCAAAAAAGAGATCATGGACATGCTGGCCCCCAGTGGCCCTGTTTACCAGGCAGGCACGCTGTCCGGCAACCCCCTGGCGGTAACGGCAGGACTTACCACGCTGAGGGAAATCAGCAAACCAGGATTCTTTGAGGCATTAACCGACAAGACAGCTGCATTGCTTACTGGCTTGAAAGCCAGGGCCGATGCGGCAGGCATACCATTTACTACCAATCAGGTCGGCGGCATGTTCGGCTGTTTCTTCAGTGAAGACGAAAAGATCAGCCATTTCAGCCAGGTAATGGCCTGTGATACCGAACGATTCAAGCACTATTTCCACCAGATGCTCGATAGCGGCATCTACCTGGCACCCTCAGCTTTTGAGGCCGGTTTTGTTTCCGCTGCCCATGGTGACGTGGAATTACAACTGACTCTGGATGCCGCGGAAAAAGCCTTTGCACGCATATAATAAAACCAATAAACACACTAATGAGAAAGGGAACCACTATGAAGAAGTATCATGTCTACGGCATCGGTGCCGCCCTGGTAGATCAGGAATTTGAAGTACAGGACAGTTTTTTTGAACACGAAAGTATTCAAAAAGGCATCATGACCCTGGTGGACGGGGAATCCCAGGCCACACTGGAACAGCGCCTGCTGGACACATTCGGCCTGAAAACCCGGGCCGGAGGCGGCTCCGTAGCAAACTCTATGTATGCCATTTCCCAGTTTGGTGGAAACGCTTTCTTTTCATGCAAGGTCGCCAATGATGATGCCGGCTCTTTTTACCTTGAACAGTTGGGCCATAACAACATCCACACCAATCTCGATAACAATAACCGGGATGATGGTGTAACTGGCAAATGCCTGGTTATGGTAAGCCCTGATACGGAACGTACTATGCTCAGCTTCCTGGGCATTTCAGAGTCCCTGTCAACTAGCGAGATTGATGAAGATGCGCTCAAGGATTCAGAGTATGTCTATCTCGAAGGGTACCAGGTCACCTCGGACAGCGGTCGTGCAGCTTCCATTCATGCCAGGCAGGTTGCAGAAAAACATGGCGTCAAGACTGCCATCACTCTGTCAGACTCGGCGATGGTCCAGTTTTTCCGCGGAGGCCTGCAGGAAATGATCGGTGACGGCGTGGACCTGATTTTTGCCAATGATGTAGAAGCAAAGGAGTGGACAGGTAAAGAAACTGTGGAAGAAGCAATCGAAGGCCTCAAAGCCATCGCCAAACAGATCGTGGTTACCTGCGGTTCTGAGGGTGCCGTGTTGTTTGATGGGGAAAAGAACATCAGCATCGAGCCGCATGAGGTCAAAGCAGTAGACAGCAACGGTGCCGGTGATATGTTCTCCGGGGCTTTCCTGTATGCCATTTCAGCGGGCCATGATTTTGAAACAGCGGGCAACCTCGCTAGCCTGGCTGCGGCCACAACGGTCAGCAGTTTCGGCCCTCGCCTGCCTTCAGAAACTCATCAGGAGATCAAAGCTAGAATTATTGGTTGAACTGATTCAGGCCAGATATTCTAGCTATTTTATCTTAGTACAAAAAAAACCGGGATCTCAATCGAGATCCCGGTTTTTGTATTCCGGACCCGGAACCCTGCTTATTTCTGGTCAACCATCTCTAAAAGGTGTCGAACCAGCAACAAGTTTAAGGATTCTGATTCCTGATTACTCAACAGACGCTTTATCTTCGTCAGTAATATCTTTCATGGTCAGGCTTATCTTGCCTCGGTCATCAATCTTGAGAACCCTGACCACAATTTCCTGCTTCTCTTTCAGAAAGTCTGTCACATTTTCCACACGCTCCTGAGCGATCTGTGAAATATGTACAAGACCATCCTTGCCAGGCAGGATTGTGACAAAAGCACCAAAATCAACAATCTTGGAAACAACGCCCTTATACAGCTTACCTATTTCGGCTTCTGCAGTAATCTCCTCGACCATAGCAACAGCGGCATCACGTGAAGTAGCATCCTCACCATAGATACGCACGTTACCATCATCATCGATATCGATTGAGGCACCGGTCTCCTCAGTAATAGAACGGATAACTGCACCACCTTTACCGATTACATCCCTGATCTTGTCAGGATGGATTTTAAGGTTGGCCATGGAAGGTGCATTTTCAGAAATCTCACCTGGAGCAGAAATCACCTTGTTCATTTCAGCAAGGATATGCATCCTGGCGTCATAGGCCTGGTCAAGTGCCGTCTCCATGATTTCTTCAGTAATCCCCTGGATCTTGATATCCATCTGCAGAGCAGTAACACCATTGGCAGATCCGGCTACCTTGAAATCCATATCACCCAGGTGATCTTCATCCCCAAGGATATCAGTCAAAACAGCTACGCCGTTGTCTTCCTTGATCAACCCCATCGCAATACCGGCAACCGGTGCTTTTACAGGCACGCCCGCATCCATCAGAGCCAGAGAGGTACCACAGACAGAGGCCATGGAACTTGAACCATTGGATTCAGTGATTTCTGAAACTACACGAATGGCATATGGAAATTCTTCGTCTGATGGCAGTACGGCTGCAACACCACGACGCGCCAGTCGACCATGGCCAATTTCACGACGTTTCGGACCGCTCATAAAACCTGTCTCACCCACACTGAAGGGAGGGAAGTTGTAATGCAGCATGAAGTTGTCTTTCTTTGTGCCGGAAAGATCTTCAATGATTTGTGCATCACGTAAAGCACCAAGAGTTGCCACGACAACAGCCTGAGTTTCCCCACGAGTAAACAGGGCAGAACCATGTGTCTTGCTCAACACACCAGTTTCAACCTCAATCTGACGAACAGTTTTTGTATCACGACCATCAATTCGCGGCTGGCCCTTGATAATATTCTGACGTACGATTTTCTTTTCCAGGGAAGCAAAAATACCCTGGACTTCTTTGGCAGTCACTGCTGGCTCGACATCTTCACTGACAAACTGTTCTACAGCCTGGTCACGCAGTTCTTCCAGTTTATCCTGTCGCTGCATCTTGTCAGAAATCTGGTAGGCTGAATTAATACCATCACCAAAACTGGCAGTAATAGCATCAGTGAGTACATCATTGGTGGCTGGAGGCTCCCAGTCCCAGGCTGGCTTGCCAGCTTCGGCCTGGAATTCATTGATCGCCTGAACAACAACCTGCATTTCCTGATGAGCAAAAAGCACAGCACCAAGCATCAGGTCTTCACTTAGCTCTTTCGCCTCTGATTCAACCATAAGTACTGCAGCACCAGTACCTGCAACTACCATATCCAGGTCAGATGTCTCCAGAGCTTCTGCGTTTGGATTCAGAAGGTAACCATCCGTATCGTTATAACCAACGCGAGCTGCACCCAGTGGGCCAGCGAAAGGAATACCGGAAATAGCGAGAGCGGCTGAAGCACCGATCATGGCCGCAATATCCGGGTCAACATTTTTTTCTGAAGAAACGACAGTACAGATAACCTGCACTTCGTTCATAAAACCTTTAGGGAATAAGGGACGAATCGGCCTGTCGATCAGGCGGGAAGTCAGGGTCTCTTTTTCAGTTGGACGACCTTCCCTCTTGAAGAAGCCACCTGGAATCTTACCGGCAGCATAGGTTTTTTCCTGATAGTTAACTGTCAGGGGGAAGAAACCCGCATCGGGGTTAGCTGACTTTCTTCCTACGACCGTGGCAAGTACAGTTGTATTGCCTATTGTTACAAGCACTGCTCCGGTGGCCTGACGAGCAACCTTTCCTGTTTCTAGGATGACAGTGTCATTTCCATATTTGAATTCTTTCCGAATCGGATTAAACATAATGTATCTCTTTTCTTTTCGTACGAATCCTGGCCGACCCCATGCCGGCCAGGTCAGGAACCCCCAACGAAGTTACATTGCACTTTATTGGAGGTTCTGGGTTTTACCTGCGCAGACCAAGACGCTTGATCAGATCAGCGTAACGGTTAAGGTCTTTACGTTTCAGGTAATCGAGCAGCTTACGACGGGTATTCACCATGCGGATAAGTCCACGGCGTGAATGGTGATCGTGATTGTGCTCTTTGAAGTGGTTTTGAAGCTGGTTGATATTGTGAGTCAGCAAAGCTACCTGTACTTCGGGGGAACCAGTGTCTCCTTCAGACAGGGCATACTCGGCCACAACTTCAGCTTTCTTTTCGGCTGATAAAGCCATAGTGATATCTCCTGTTAATATGCGTTAATTGAATCCAACATCCCTTTAACTCAGTATAACCATGCATATTTATAGTTACCTGAAATGCAATCCTTGCGCCCTGCCACCAACAGACTTGTCTGCAGGGTTCAAGGGGTGCGTACCATAGCACACATCAGCGCCCTTATACACCCTAATTCTGCCGGTTCAACAGCCTTACAGGCTTGACGCGGCCATCATCCAGAATACTGCCAATACCAAAGAAACCCTCATCATCATACAACCTGACTATTCCATTTGTGGGGAGCGCGCGGGCTATTACCGGCTGCCCCTGTCTCATGAAATCAGCAGTGATCATGGGCAAAGTGACTTTTACCAGCTCTTCTACTGCCAGATCAGGCGGGTATAGATAGGAGTCCAGCGCTTGAGCACCTCCCTGCTCAGCCGCTTCCTCGAGCTTTTCCAGGGTGACACTTTGCGACTCGGTGAAAGGCCCTGACTGCAAACGTCTCAAAGCAGTGACATGACCGCCGACACCGAGCATATCGCCCAGGTCATCAGCTATCGAACGGATATAGGTTCCCTTTGAACAATCCACTTCCAGGTCGACTTCATCGCCACGGAAATCCAGCAGCTCAAGCCGATAAATGGTGACATGCCTGACTTTCCGCTCCACCTCCTGTCCTTTCCTGGCAAGTTTGTATAAAGGGACGCCTTGATGCTTCAGCGCAGAGTACATGGAAGGTACCTGGGTGATTTCACCCCGAAAGGATTCAAGGCATTGCTCGAGCTCCTTCAAGCTGACAGTATCATCGGTACTACTGACAATATTCCCCTGGGAATCACCGCTATCTGTTTTAATACCCAGGCGAATGGTGGTTCGATAGGACTTGTTAGCATCGAGAAGAAACTGGGAAAGCTTGGTGGCTTCACCAAAGCATAGTGGCAACACCCCTGTAGCAAGAGGATCCAGACTACCGGTATGACCCGCCTTGGCCGCATCCAGCAATCTTTTCACGCGTTGAAGACTGCGGTTGGAAGATTCGCCGGTTGGTTTATCCAGCACGATAATGCCGGATATCTTTCTGCCACGTGCTCGCCTGGCCAACTGAAGCAACCTTTATAACGTTGAAATGGATTTATTGGTCGTCATCATCATTATGCTGATGATCACGTTCATCCATGGCAAGAGCCTCATCAATGAGACCGGTCAGGTACTGACCCCGGGCCAGGGTATCGTCAAAGATAAATTTGAGCTTAGGAATAGTACGCAAATTGATTTCCTTTGCCAGCATGGACCTCAGGAAACCGGCCGCCTTGTTTAAGGCTTCAATGCTGTCATTAGCTTCTTCCATCGTGCTTTTACCCAGCAATGTGACAAATACTGCAGCGTGAGCCAGATCCTTGCTAACCCGAACGCTTGTCACTGATGCCATACCAACACGCGGGTCACGAACCTCGTTCTGTATAAGCAGGGCAATTTCCCTTTTTAACAGGTCGGAAACCTTGTCTACCCTGTTAGAGACTCTACCCATACTTTGCTCTGCTTGTTATTGTCACATTCAGAAAACGAATCCTTTCCTTACAGTGACCTGGCAACTTCCTTGCGTTCAAATACCTCGATCTTGTCACCCACACGTACATCAGTGTAGTTCTTTACGCCGATACCGCATTCCATACCATTCCTTACTTCCTGGGCTTCATCCTTGAATCTGCGCAGTGATTCAAGCTCACCTTCGTAAATGACCACGTCATCACGCAATACGCGGATAGGCTTGCTTCGATAAACAGTCCCCTCAATAACCATGCTACCAGCGATAGCACCGAATTTAGGCGACATGAATACATCGCGAACTTCGGCAACACCAAGAATCTCTTCCTGAAGCTCTGGCGCGAGCATGCCGCTCATAACTGCTTTCACATCATCAATGAGGTCATAAATGACACTGTAGTAACGCATTTCCAGCCCTTCATTTTCAACGAAGGTTCTGGCGGCTTTGTCGGCTCGAACATTGAAGCCAATGATGGTTGCTCTGGATGTCTGGGCCAACTGGACATCTGTTTCTGAAATACCTCCAACACCGGAAGAAACCAGGTTCACGGAAACCTCTTCATTGCCCAATCCCATCAATGCAGAGGAAATTGCTTCCAGGGAACCACGTACATCAGTTTTCAGAACTACATTGAGCACCTGTTTGTCAGCATCACCCATGGTAGCAAACATACTTTCCATTTTGGCCGCCTGCTGTTTCGCAACCTGGGTTTCACGGAACTTGTTCATCCTGAATTCTGCGACTTCCCTAGCTTTCTTCTCATCCTGGACAATCAGGAAATCATCGCCCGCATCAGGTGTACCGTTTAGCCCCAGAATCTCGACAGGAATTGAGGGGCCTGCTTCTTTAATCTGCTTGCCATTTTCATCAATCATTGCCCTGATCTTGCCGTACTCATGACCGGCAAGAATGATATCCGACATTTTTAGTGTACCGTTCTGAATCAGAACAGTTGCAACCGGACCACGCCCCTTGTCCAGACGAGATTCAATAACCACACCCTTGGCATCACAATTTTCGATTGCCTTGAGTTCGAGCAGCTCAGACTGGAGCAGGACAGCTTCCAACAGTTCAGGAATTCCCTTGCCGGTCTGGGCTGATACCTCAATAAACTGGGTTTCACCGCCCCATTCTTCAGGCGTCAGCCCTTTGGCTGCCAGTTCATTTTTCACTCGGTCAGGATCAACGCCCTCCTTGTCCATCTTGTTGATAGCAACCACCAGTGGCACTTCCGCTGCCTGGGCATGTTGAACAGCCTCTTCAGTCTGCGGCTTAACTCCGTCATCACCCGCAACAACCAGAATAACAATATCAGTCGCCTGAGCACCGCGGGAACGCATCGCACTGAACGCAGCATGGCCTGGTGTATCAAGGAAAGTGATCATGCCGTGTTCGGTATCCACATGATAGGCACCGATATGCTGCGTGATACCACCGGCCTCACCGGAAGTCACAGAAGATTTACGGATATAGTCCAGAAGTGATGTTTTACCGTGGTCAACATGCCCCATTACGGTCACGACTGGTGCACGCGGTACTTCTTCACCTTCATATTTGATGGATTCAACGAGATTTTCTTCAATCGCATCATCAGAAACGGTTTTAGGTTTATGCCCCAGTTCCTCAACCAGCAGGACAGACGTATCCTGATCCAGAATATGGTTAACCGTGGCCATCACCCCCATACCCATCAATGTCTTGATAAGCCCGGCACTCTTCAGATGCATACGTTGGGCGAGATCCCCAACGGTGATTGCTTCCGGGATTTCAATTTCACGTGAAATAAATTCTGTTGGTTTTTCGAATTTGTGCTCTTTCTGACCCTGGCTTAACTTGCGACGACCACCTCTGCGACGGGATCCCCCTTCAAGTTCTTCTTCATCCAGAATGAAGTCATCACTGGATCGAATGGGCTGGAATTTCTTCGGCTCTCCAAGATCCCTTTTGCGTAATCCTCCCTTTTTCTTTTCGATACCATCCGCTTCGGCACGCTGGCTGTCTTTACGGACTGAAGGTTTCTTGGCTTCCCTGCGGGATTCCGGTTTCTCCTCTACAGGAACTTCCACCGGGGAGACAGACTCTTTCGCTGGGCTGGTCGGAGAACCAGAACTTGCAGCTTTCTCAGCAGCAGCCTTTTCGGCTTCAGCCTGCCTGGCCTTCTCCGCTGCTTCACGTTCAAGACGTTCCTTTTCTTCCTGCTCAAGACGCTCAGCTTCCTTGCGCTCTGCTTCCAGCTGGGCTTCTTCAACACTGCGCTTGACGTAAGTTCTTTTTCTGCGAACTTCAACATTCACAGCTTTGCTGCGGCCCTGGTTATCCGACGTCTTAAGGGTCTCTACCGTTTTACGCTTGAGCGTAATCCGACGCGGTGTAGCACCAGCAGAGGTATCCTCGCCATGCTTGCTTTTCAGCGACAACAGCAGGGTAGCACGCTCATCATTAGTCATCGTGTCATCAGCTTTTGTCTGGGGCAGGCCTGCTTCCTTGATCTGTTCCAGTAGACGATCCTCAGGAACTCCGACCATTTTAGCTAGCTCAGTGATTGTTACATCAGCCATTCAACTCTCCGACTTTTGCTGCTTGAATGAAATCTATTTTTTTTCAAAACCTGGAAATTCAATCGTAATTGATTCAGGACTTTTCCTCTGAAGAATCTTCAGTAGACTCTTCTTCAGCCTCATCTTCAAACCAGGGTGCCCTGGCTGTCATGATCAGCTGACCTGCACGCTCTTCATCCATGCCGTCAATGACCATCAGTTCATCAATGGATTGTTCGGCAAGATCTTCCATGGAAAGCACTCCAATTTTGGACATGGCCAGTGCAAGCTCATTATCCATTCCTTCCATATTCAGAAGGTCATCCTTGATACCAGCCTTGCTGATATCTTCTTCTGAAGCAATCGCCCTGGTGAGCAAGGCATCTTTGGCCCTTGAACGCAGTTCATTGGCAATTTCATCATCAAAATCCTGGATATCAGAAATCTCTTCCAGTGGAACATAGGCAATTTCTTCCAGGGTAGTAAAACCTTCCTGCACGAGTATTTCTGCCACATCTTCATCTACATCCAGGCTATCCATAAAATTCTGGATAGTTCCAGCAGATTCCTGCTGCAGCTTGTCAGCCGCGCTTTCCTCACTCATGACATTAATAGTCCAGCCGGTGAGCTCACTACCCAGACGAACATTCTGGCCATTACGGCCTATAGCCTGGGCCAGATTATCTTCTGCCACAGCGACATCCATGGTATGAGCATCCTCATCTACCACGATGGAGGCTACTTCCGCAGGGGACAGGGAATTGATAACCATCTGTGCAGGATTGTCATCCCAGAGAATGATATCGATGCGCTCATTGGCCAACTCATTGGATACAACCTGAACCCTGGAGCCACGCATCCCGACACAGGCACCAACTGGATCAATACGGCCGTCGTTGGTTTTAACCGCCAGTTTGGCACGCGAGCCAGGATCCCTCGCTGCTGCCTTGATTTCAATAATTTCTTCGGAAATTTCAGGCACTTCAATCTTGAAAAGTTCGACCAGCATTTCCGGAGCTATACGGCTTAGCAGTAACTGCGGACCACGCAGTTCTGTGCGAACCTCAACCAGCAGGGCACGCAGTCGATCATTAATACGGAATGTTTCCCGGGGAATCAGATTCTCCCTTGGGAGCAGACCTTCGGCATTGCTACCAAGATCCACAATGACATTATCCCTTGTCACTTTCTTGACGGTACCAGATACAAGCTGGCCCACCTTGTCCTCATACTCGGAAACAACAATCTCTCTCTCTGCTTCCCGAACCTTCTGTACTATTACCTGCTTCGCGGTCTGGGCAGCTATACGACCAAACTCCACGTTATCAATTTTTTCACGGTAAACATCACCAGGCTGAAGATTCTCATCTTTCTCATGGGCTTCTTCGATAGTGAACTGCGATCCCAGCAATGCCAGTTCATCGTCAGGTACGACAGTCCAGACACGGTAGGTTTCATAATCACCGGTGTCACGATCAATAATCACTTCGCAGTCGATTTCCTCGTCTACGTAACGCTTTTTAGTGGCGGACGCCAGTGCTGACTCTATAGCACTGAAAATCACATCCCTTGAGACACCTTTTTCATTAGAGACGGCATCTGCCACCATTAAAATTTCTTTGTTATTCATCTCGTTGCTACCTTTCATGCCCCATCGGGGAATTACAACTCCAACTGCATTATCCGGCCTGAACCTGGCTTACCAGGTTGGCCTTCTCGACCAGTTCATAAGGAATCACATATTCTTCATCGCCGATAATAAGTACGACCTCATCATCGACAATTCCTTTTAACTGGCCCGTAAATTTCCGCTTATTTTCAAAACTTTCTGTCAGCCTGAGCTGGACATGCCAACCCAGGTAATCCTGAAACTGCTCCAGTTTGAACAACACCCTGTCCAGCCCAGGTGAGGAAACCTCCAGCGTGTACTCGCCGCTGATAGGATCTTCCACATCGAGGATACTACTAATCTGCCGGCTGGCATTTGCGCAATCCTCAACATCTATTCCATTGGCCTTGTCGAGGTAAACCCGCAAGATGGAATGTCTGCCCTGGGGAATATATTCAATCCCCCACAGCTCAAAACCAAGCGCATTAATGGCAGGTTCCAGCAAGTTTCCCAACTCGATTGTTTTCCTGCTCATCGTCAATTCACGCTCTTGCCAAACAAAAAATGGGCCCAAGGCCCACTTCCAATTACTGCTATCTGGGTTCAGACCCTGCCTACGAAAAAGCCCCTAAAAGGGGCTTTCAATAAACCGGCTACTGAAGACTGGTAGCGGGGACAGATATAGAACCTGCGACCTTCCCCTTGGCAAGCAAGGCCTCTGCCTTATCCCACCTGCAAACACCAGTCTGTCTGCATAATTCGTAAACTTCCTTTCAGGGTTGAAATTGGTATCAGGGGCAGGATTTAAACCTGGGACCTTCCCCGTGGTTATAAAGCGTCGAGCCCGAGGGACTGTTTCTTTAAAACCGCAGACAATTAATGTCTGCTGATGCACAATTTCTTTAGCCCTGGTTGAAATTGGTAGCGGGGGCAGGATTTGAACCTACGACCTTCGGGTTATGAGCCCGACGAGCTGCCAGACTGCTCCACCCCGCAACACATCAACTTCAACTTTATTTCCGGCAACCAAAAGGGTCATCGGAAAGGGCGGGAATTATAGGTGCGAACTGGTTCATGGTCAAGACCAATCTCCCTTCTTCCATACCCGAACAGAAGGATTCCTGCTTCGAATCATTATTTTTTTATCCAGGAGCTCTGCGAGCGCCCTAACCACAGAATCCTGCTTCGAGCCGGTTTACCTGACTTTCACATGGGCAATTTCCAGTCTCGAATCAACTTCTGTGATCCAGGGGAACTTCGTTCTCCCTGGAGTACTTCAGGTAAACCCCAAAAATTAGCTGAACTGAATGGTACAACCAATCTCCAAGGTATATTTGGTGCCGAAGGCCGGACTTGAACCGGCACGACCGTAGGTCACTACCCCCTCAAGATAGCGTGTCTACCAATTCCACCACTTCGGCTTAATCTGTCTCCCCGCCTTCTACAACGGGAATATCTACTGAAGAAGCTTCTGCTTCTTCAAATAACGGAATATCACTTTCAGGCAGTTGTTCTTCTGTAACCACAGGGATCTCGTCCGCAGTCTGGGTTGCAACTGGAACCTGTGTTGAAATTTCATCGAGGTTTTCAATCAGCCCACTGTCCTGAACACTCATATTGGCCTGCTGCCTGGCTACGACGGCAAGTCCAAGGCTGGTTATAAAAAACACTACAGCCATGATGGAAGTGGACTTGGACAAGACATTGCCGCTACCGGAACTTCCGAAAATCGTCTGTGACGCACCGCTTCCGAATGACGCTCCCATATCAGCACCCTTTCCCTGCTGAATGAGTACCAGGCCAGTAATGGCTATGGCAGCAATCACGTGCACAAATATAATAACTGATTCCATAATATCTCTTTTCCTGCCAGCCTAACTCTGGCTGTAGCTGGCACAAATCGTTAAAAATTCTTCGGCCACCAGGGAAGCTCCTCCCACCAGTGCACCATCTATATCGGGCTTGGCAAACAGCTCTGCCGCATTGGCACCTTTCACGCTGCCACCATAGAGAAGGCAGATTCTTTCAGCTACTTCTGCGTTCCGGGCATTCAACCGCTCACGAATCTGGCCATGCACTTCCTGGGCCTGATCCGGCGTGGCGGTTAATCCAGTCCCAATTGCCCAGACCGGTTCATAGGCGATAACAGCATCGGCAAAAGCGTCAATACCCACTACATCAAGGACTGCTTCAAGCTGACCAAGGACTACCTCTTCGGTCTGACCTGCCTCACGATGACTTCTGGTTTCACCAATACAAAGTACAGGTACCAGGTTACTCTTTTGTGCTGCTGAAAACTTCTCAGCAATAAAACTGTCTTTCTCGCCAAAAAGCTCGCGCCTTTCGGAGTGACCTATGATCACATGACTGCAACCACAATCTTGTAACATCGGTGCGGAAATTTCACCGGTAAAAGCTCCCGACTCTGCTGTGTACACATTCTGTGCGCCCAACATGAACGGACTGTCCTCCAACATTTCCCTGACCTGGGCCAGATAAACTGAAGGTGGGCAGATCAGCACATCTGCTTCACTCCCCGCAGAGACCCCCTGCTTCAGTGCAGCCAGCAAAGCAATGTTCTCATCGCTTCGCCCATTCATTTTCCAGTTGGCTGCTATGAGGCCTTTTCGCATCTGCTACCCGGGATTTGCCCTGCTCAAAATGGGCGCCAAGTCTAAACAAGTTAGGGGGAACTTGCAAGAAAGCCCGAGACGTAAAAAAGGTGCTGGCGATAACGTATCAGACCGCTTTGCCGCTCATCTCCCGGGCAACAACCTCGGCAATATTTCCTGCCAGTTTGGCTACCTGGCTTTCATCACGTCCCTCAACCATTACCCTGATAAGGGGCTCAGTGCCTGAGGGGCGAAGCAGTACCCGCCCGTTTTTACCAAGTTCAGATTCGGCGTCCTCCACAGCACGATGAATTGATGCATTATCATCCCATCCGTCCTTGCTACTGATCCTGACATTGATCATTGTTTGAGGGAATTTGCCCATTCCCTTACGAGCCTCATGCAGGTCTTCATCGAACACCTTCAACGCGGCAAGTACCTGCAAGGCAGAAATAATGCCATCACCAGTACTGGTAGAGTCCAGGCAGATAATATGCCCTGACGATTCTCCCCCGTATTGCCACTGGCGAGTCAGCAACTCACTCATGACATAGCGGTCACCAACCTTGGTGCGACGAAACGGAATATTGAGTTCCTGCAATGCGACTTCCAGGCCCAGGTTACTCATTACTGTCCCGACTATCCCCTGGTCTTTTACTCCCTTGCCCAGCTTGTACCTGGCAATGATGTAAAGTAGCTCATCTCCGTCAACCAGTTCACCCTTGTGATCAACCATCGCAACGCGATCACCATCGCCATCGAAGGCAATACCCAGGTCTGCGTTGACTTCCAGGACTTTCTCGATGAGTTTACCTGGGTTTGTAGAACCGCATTCGTTATTGATATTAAGTCCATCCGGTTCAGTCCCAATGGTGGTTACATTAGCACCCAATTCTCTGAAAACGCTCGGCGCTATGTGGTAGGTAGCGCCATTGGCACAGTCGAGGACAATAGACATACCTTTCAGACTCATGTTTGCCGGAACCGTACTTTTACAAAACTCTATGTAGCGACCACTGGCATCAACGATACGCGAAGCCTTGCCTATTTCACCCGAATCCACGGTTGTGAGCGGTTCATCCATTAAGGCCTCAATAGACAGTTCGATATCATCGGGCAGTTTTGTGCCTTCTGCCGAGAAGAACTTAATCCCGTTATCCTGGAATCCATTGTGCGAGGCACTGATGACTATGCCAGCCTGGGCCTGGAAAGTACGTGTCAGATAAGCCACAGCAGGCGTCGGCATGGGGCCCAGCAGATTGATATCCATGCCAGCAGAAGTCAGGCCAGCTTCAAGGGAGGATTCAAACATGTATCCAGAAATACGGGTATCCTTGCCAATCAGTATCTTGCCACCCCCCTTCCTCGCAAATGCCCTTCCTATCGCCCAGCCCAGCTTGAGAACAAAGTCGGGTGTAATGGGATATGTCCCTACAGCTCCCCTGATTCCATCTGTTCCAAAATATTTTTTCCCCACGGCTATTTACCTGTTTCTTTCGTAAAACTTACTGACGGTTTTATGTTTTGATGGTCTTGAGCACTTCATTACAAATTTTCAGAGCATCCATGGTCTGGCCTACATCATGGGTGCGCACTATACGCCCGCCATTCATGACCCCGATAACTGCCGCAGCCACACTGCCCTGGACACGGTCTTTTTCCCGTCGCCCTGTAATCATGCCAATCATTCTTTTTCGGGAAACACCAACCAGCAATGGCTGCCCCAGGTTAAGCAAAGAATCCAGGCTGCCAAGCAATTCGAGGTTATGCTCCAGGCTCTTCCCGAAGCCGAACCCCGGATCAAGAATTATTTTCTCCCGGGGAATTCCCGCCGCAATGCATGCATCAATCCGGCCACTCAGAAAACCTGTCACTTCTTCTATGACATTATTGTAACTGGGTGCATCCTGCATGGTTTGAGGCGTTCCCTGCATGTGCATCAGGCATACAGGCAACCCTGAACTGGCTGCTGCCTCCAGTGCGCCTGTACGTCCTAGAGCCCTTACATCGTTTATCAGCCCCACCCCAGCATTAGCGCATAAACTGATGAGTTCCGGATTACTGGTATCAACAGAAATAATGACATCAAGAGATTCACGCAAGGCCTCAACGACTGGCATCACACGGTTAATCTCCTGGTCACTGGTCACTTCAGCAGCCCCCGGACGCGTGGACTCGCCACCAACATCAAGAATTGTGGCGCCAGCGCGAACCATATTTTCCGCTCGTTGAAGCACAAGGGGCACATCAACATGACCACTGTCGCTCATCAACTCACCACCGTCTGAAAATGAGTCGGGAGTTATATTGAGTATACCCATGACCTGCGCTTGAGCCAGGTTCAGGGATTTACCACCAAAATCAAATTCAGGAAAGCAGGTATTCATTAAAGGGATAACTATTTATCTGGCTAAAACAAAAAGGAGCTCTTTCGAGCTCCTTTGCACATCATGCTCTGACGATTATCCGGGAGACAATCAATGCTCGCCTGCCGGTCCACCTATAGGCTTGTTGGGTTTCTCGTCTTCTTTCTTATTATCAGATTCTTCGGAAACTGCATTTCCGGGGCCGAAGTCATCATCATGCCAGCCATCCGGCGAACGTGGCTTTCTGCCAGCCATGATGTCATCAATCTGTCCTGCATCAATAGTTTCCCATTCAAGAAGAGCATCCTTCATGGCTTCCAGTTTGTCACGGTTTTCCTCAAGAATAGTCTTCGCCCTGTCGTAGCAGCTATCAATGATGCTGCGCACTTCCTCGTCAATGGCTTTTGTCGTATCAAGCGACAATACCTTGCTTGGACCTGACGCAGCCGAACGACCCAGGAAAACCTCATCATTTTCATCATCGTACTGAAGCGGGCCGAGACGCTCGGACAGCCCCCATTTCTTGACCATGTTATGAGCCATCTGGGTCGCACGCTGAATATCATTGGAAGCACCTGTAGTAACACCTTCCTTACCCAAGGTCATCTCTTCCGCGATTCTTCCACCATATAAACTGCAAATCTGGCTAAGAATACTGGTTTTACTATGACTGTGACGGTCCTCCTCCGGCAGGAACATGGTTACACCAAGGGCCCGTCCCCGCGGAATGATACTGACTTTATAGACGGGGTCATGCTCAGGAACCACTCTGCCCACAATCGCGTGCCCGGCTTCGTGGTAAGCCGTATTGAGTTTTTCCTTGTCGGACATAACCATCGATTTGCGCTCAGCGCCCATCATGATCTTGTCCTTGGCTTTTTCAAACTCTTCCATGGTGACCCGCTGCTTACTGGAACGAGCAGCAAACAAGGCTGCCTCATTAACCAGATTTGCCAGACCTGCGCCTGAAAATCCTGGTGTGGCCCGCGCCAGTACAGACTCATCAACACCCTCAGAAATTGGGACCTTGCGCATATGCACTTTAAGAATCTGTTCACGGCCACGTATATCGGGAAGTCCAACAACAACCTGGCGGTCAAAACGTCCAGGACGTAACAGTGCCGGATCCAGCACATCAGGGCGGTTTGTTGCCGCTATTACAATGACACCTTCATTGCCTTCGAATCCATCCATCTCTACCAGCAACTGGTTGAGAGTCTGCTCACGTTCATCATGGCCACCACCAACACCGGCACCACGATGACGGCCTACAGCATCTATTTCATCGATGAAAATAATACAGGGAGACTGTTTCTTCGCCTGGTCAAACATGTCACGAACACGGGAAGCACCAACACCCACAAACATTTCGACAAAATCCGAACCGGATATGGAGAAAAACGGCACTTTGGCTTCCCCGGCAATCGCTTTCGCAAGCAGGGTTTTACCAGTACCAGGTTGGCCTACCATCAATATGCCTCTGGGAATTCTTCCACCCAGCCGCTGAAACTTGTCAGGCTCACGCAGAAAGTCCACCAGTTCCTTAACGTCTTCCTTGGCTTCATCTACACCAGCCACATCGGCAAAAGTCACCTTCACCTGGTCTTCGGTCAGCATCTTTGCCTTGCTCTTGCCAAAGGCCATTGGACCGCCTTTGCCGCCGACTCCACCGCCCTGCATCTGCCGCATGAAGAACATGAAAACAGCAATGATGATAAGTATGGGAAATGAGGCTACAAGCAGTTGCGTCCAGATACTTTGCTGCTCAGGTTCCTGTCCACGAATCCTGACATCATGGGAAAGCAGGTCGTCGATCAGTTTGGGATCCTCAATATAGGGACGGATCGTATTGAAACGGGTACCATTGTTTTTCAGCCCAACGATATTGACTCCGCTTATGGTCACTTCACTCACATTGCCCTGCTGGACCTCATGGATAAAGTCGGAATAATCCAGTTGCTCAGCCGTACTGGGCTGGTTGAAATTATTGAAAACAGTCAATAGAACTGCTGCAATAATCATCCACAAAAGTAAATTTTTTGCCATATCATTCAAGGGCTTATCCCTCTTTTAGTGCCTGGCAGCCAAAAGACTGCTATTGATGAAAACTTTATACAGACTGCCCTTTCAGAAAGCTGTAAACCCTGAAATTGCATTCATGAAGCAATTAGTCTGGTTTAATTCTGGCATGAATCTGCAGATTTGCCTACCGGATTAATGCCTGATAAGTGTTATTAACCCCTTGTTATTTGGGGTGTTGCTGGCCATTTCATGCTTTATATCCCTTGGCCAACAGGTAAATCTCCTTGGAACGAGACCGGGAAGAGTCAGGTTTTTTACTCACAACCTGAGTAAATTCCTCTCTGAGATCCCTGAGCATGGTCTCAAACCCATCTCCCTGGAACACTTTTGTAAGAAATGCGCCACCTGGTACTAGTGTGGTACGTGCAAAATCCAGGGCAAGTTCAACCAGGTACATGGATTTAGGCTGATCAATTGCAGCCATTCCACTTAAATTGGGGGCCATATCCGATATTACAAGGTCCACACAACGTGTTTCTCCCTCACCACGCCCCTCAATCTGGGCCAGAATATCGTTAAAGCACGCTTCCTCCGTGAAATCACCCTGGACAAATGCGACGCCAGGGACAGGCTCCATTTCCAGAATATCAGAAGCGATCACCTTGCCCTTTCTACCGACAAGCTTTACCGCAACCTGAGACCAGCCTCCGGGAGCAGAACCAAGATCGACAACAGTCATTCCAGGTTTGATCAGCTTGTCTGACCGCTGTATCTCAAGCAACTTGTAGCTGGCACGAGAGCGATATCCATCCATACGGGATCGCTGCACCCAGGCATCATCTTCATGCTCTTTCAGCCAGTTTTTGCTGCTTTTCGACTTTGACATCTTTAATTCAACTGTGTTTCCGATACAATGCGCAGCCCCCACAGACGGAAATGCTACTCCCAATGAGTCTCGACAACAAAACTCTCAAAACCTACCGCAGCATCGGCCATCACCTGAATCCTGTGGTTATGGTTGCCAATGATCTTTCTGACAATGTGCAGGCCGAGATCGATCGCGCCCTTTCAGACCATGAGCTTATCAAGGTCAGGATTGTGTCGGACGACAGGGAAGCCAGAAAGGCCGTTATTGATGAGATTTGCAGGGAACACAACGCTGAGAAAGTTCAGGTCATTGGCAAAATTGTGCTGTTATACCGAAAAGCTGACAAAGCCTCGCTAAAACCACACCTGTCCAATATATCCCGTTTTTCAGACAAGGCCTGAATCACGAAGCTGCCAAAACTCGTCGTTTCCAGCGTCTTTACAGGTGCTCCACTTTTTCAATTTCGTACTCGACATCACCGCTGGGTGCCTTTACCACGATCTCGTCACCTTCCTGCTTGCCCATCATGGCGCGTGAAATCGGTGAGCCAACAGATATCTTGCCATTTTTCACATCAGCCTCATCCTCACCAACAATCTGGTAAGTGACTGACGCCTCTGTCTCCAGATTGTATAAAGTCACGGTGGTACCAAATATTACCTTACCTGAATGAGGGATGGCCCTGACATCAATAATTTCTGAATCAGCCAGTTTACCTTCGATTTCCTTGATACGACCCTCGCAGAAACTCTGCTGTTCGCGAGCAGCATGATATTCAGCATTTTCCTTCAAATCACCATGCTCCCTAGCTTCAGCGATAGCCTGGGTAATTTTCGGGCGCTGGTTGGTCTTGAGATCACTAAGTTCCTCTCTCAACCTTTCCGCACCACCAACTGTCATTGGTACTTTTCTCATTTCCCTGCTCTCTGGGTTATTCGTATGTATTGAATGTCAGTCTGACGGGTTGTCAAATGTCAGCTGCGTTGCTCAGCATGGAGATGCTGCAGACTGTTTACAGAAGTCTCACCACCAAAAACGAGGGCTTCATAAACTGCCCAGGCACTGGCCAGGGTGGTTGTACAGTAAACGCCATGTCGCAAAGCTGTGCTTCGAATCGTGGCAGAATCAGCGATTGCCTGACGACCTTCTGTAGTATTCACGATAAGGTCAATCTCGTCATTTTTCAACATATCGACAATATGCGGCCTGCCTTCCATTACCTTGTTGACCGCTTTGACAGGAATGCCGGCATCACTGATCACTTTGGCTGACCCCTTGGTGGCGACCAGATTGAAACCGAGATCATGATAATTCCTGGCCAGTTCGGGCAGGGAAGCCTTATCCACTTCACGCACGCTGATGAAAGCCGTGCCATTGAGTGGAATATTCAATTCACCCATGCCCTGGGACTTGTAATAAGCCTCAGCGAATGTCTCTCCAATGCCCATCACTTCCCCGGTGGATTTCATCTCCGGCCCAAGGATCGGATCGACCCCGGGGAACTTGTTGAATGGGAAAATGGCTTCCTTCACCGAATAGAATGACGGCACAATTTCCTGCGTAAAGCCCTGCGACTGCAGTGAAATTCCCGCCATGCACTTGGCCGCAATCTTGGCCAGGGAAACACCGATACACTTGGAAACAAATGGTACAGTCCTTGACGCACGCGGGTTAACCTCAATGATATAGACCTCACCATCCTGGTAGGCAAGCTGGGCATTCATTAGACCAACAACACCCAGTTCCTTTGCCAGGTGAATACACTGCTCACGAATCTTGTCCTGAATCTCCATGGGGAGACTGTATGGCGGCAGGGAACAGGCTGAATCACCAGAGTGAACACCGGCCTGTTCAATATGCTGCATGATAGAGCCAACAACTACTTCCTGTCCGTCACTCACCACATCCACATCCATTTCAATGGCGGAATTCAGGTAGTAATCGAGCAGTACCGGACTTTCATTGGATACTTCCACTGCACTGTTGATGTAACGTTTGAGCTCAGCTTCGTTGTAAACAATTTCCATTGCCCGTCCACCGAGTACATAGGACGGACGAACCACCAGTGGATAACCGATTTTATCAGCTTCCGTAACGGCCTCTTCCAGGCTCCGGACCGTGCTGTTGGGTGGCTGCTTCAGATCAAGTTTCTGAATCAGGCTCTGGAAGCGTTCCCTGTCTTCTGCACGGTCAATGGCATCAGCTGTAGTACCAATAATAGGTACACCAAGCTTTTCAAGATGGGTCACCAGTTTCAGTGGTGTTTGACCGCCAAACTGCACGATGACGCCATGGGGCTTTTCGATATTCACAATCTCCATGACATCTTCAAGAGTAACCGGTTCGAAATAGAGACGGTCGGAAACGTTGAAGTCGGTAGAGACCGTTTCCGGGTTACAGTTGACCATGATGGCCTCAAACCCTTCTTCACGCATTGCCATAGCGGCATGGACACAGCAGTAATCAAACTCGATACCCTGGCCGATACGGTTTGGGCCTCCGCCCAGAACAATTATTTTTTTGCGGTCGGACACATCCGCTTCACATTCCTCTTCATAGGAGGAGTACATGTAAGCCGTGGCAGAACGAAATTCTGCTGCACAGGTATCCACCCGTTTATAGACTGGTCTCAGACCAAATCCATGGCGTTTTTCACGAACAGACTCTTCGCTGACACCAATCAGCTTCGCCATGCGCTCATCAGAAAAGCCCTTGCGTTTTAAACGATACAGCGTTGCCTTGTCGAGCATATCCAGCGACGAGGCTGCAAGCATATTTTCCTCATTGATGATGTCTTTGATCTGTACAAGGAACCAGCGATCAATATGGGTATACTCAAACAGGTCCTCTATGGACATGCCTGATCTGAACGCATCAGCGACATAGCGTATGCGGTCTGCGCCGGGATCCTTCAATTCCCTTAACAGGACGTCCTGGGCATTACTGGCTTCATTGTCCAGAATGGGGTCAAACCCGCATATACCCACTTCCAGGCCGCGAAGGGCTTTCTGGAAAGACTCCTGGAAAGTTCGGCCAATAGCCATGACCTCTCCCACAGATTTCATCTGGGTGGTTAGGCGATCTGGAGCCAGCGGGAATTTCTCGAAAGTGAAGCGGGGAATTTTGGTAACCACGTAATCAATCGTTGGCTCAAACGATGCCGGTGTTATGCCACCAGTGATCTCATTGCGAAGTTCATCCAGGGTATAACCCACCGCCAGCTTGGCAGCCACTCTGGCAATGGGGAAGCCGGTTGCCTTGGAAGCCAGGGCTGAGGAACGGGATACCCGGGGATTCATTTCAATCACGACCAGCCTTCCCGTATCGGGATCAACGGCAAACTGCACGTTGGAGCCACCGGTTTCAACACCGATTTCACGCAATACAGCGCAGGCCGCATTACGCATGATCTGGAATTCCTTGTCCGTGAGTGTCTGGGCCGGGGCTACCGTGATGGAATCTCCGGTATGAATACCCATGGGATCAAGGTTCTCGATGGTACAGACGATGATGCAGTTGTCATTCTTGTCTCGAACAACTTCCATCTCGTACTCTTTCCAGCCAATCAGTGACTCATCAATGAGCAACTCATTGGTCGGGCTCAGGTCCAGCCCGCGTTTACATATTTCTTCGAACTCTTCCTTGTTGTAGGCAATACCGCCACCACTGCCGCCCATGGTGAAGGAAGGACGGATGATGCAGGGAAAACCCAGCTTTTCCATCGCCTCAAACGCTTCCGGAAGGTTATGGGCAAATTCATGTTTTGCCGTTTCCAGGCCAATCGCTTCCATGGCCTTGTCGAAAAGTTCCCTGTCTTCCGCTTTGTCGATGGCGTGTTTCTTGGCACCAATCAACTCCACATCATACTTTTCAAGAATGCCGTGTTTATCCAGATCCAGGGCACAGTTGAGAGCTGTCTGTCCGCCCATGGTGGGAAGAATGGCATCGGGCTTTTCCGTGGCAATGATTTTTTCCACCGTCTGCCATTCAACAGGCTCGATATAGGTGACATCAGCCATGCCGGGATCCGTCATGATGGTGGCTGGGTTGGAGTTGACCAGAATAATCCGGTAACCCTCTTCCCGCAGGGCTTTACAGGCCTGGGCACCGGAATAGTCAAATTCACAGGCCTGCCCAATTACGATCGGGCCCGCGCCGATGATGAGAATACTATTGATATCAGTTCTTTTTGGCATAATCAGTTGGTCGTTCTGCGGCTGTTAAGTTTCCGGGTTGCTGTACTGTTAATCGGCTAATCGGCCTGCTAATTGGCCTGTGCCTGAATCAATTCAATGAAATGATCAAACACCGGGGCTATATCGTGAGGCCCCGGACTTGCTTCCGGATGCCCCTGGAACCCGAAGGCGGGCTTATCCGTCAGGTGAATTCCCTGCAGCGATCCATCAAACAGGGATTTGTAAGTCGCTTTCACATTCTCTGGCAGACTCTCTTCATCTACAGCAAAACCATGGTTCTGGCTGGTAATAAATACCTTGCCTGACTCGATTGCCTGGACCGGATGGTTTGCCCCGTGATGGCCAAGTTTCATCTTGGTGGTTTTTGCGCCACTGGCCAGGGCCAGTAGCTGATGGCCCAGACAGATGCCAAAAACAGGAACCCCTGTTTCAAGAATTTCCCTGATCGCGGAAATGGCATAATCACAAGGCTCCGGGTCGCCCGGCCCATTGGACAGAAAAACCCCGTCAGGATTCATGGCAAGCACTTCGCTTGCCGGTGTCTGTGCAGGTACAACGGAAACACGGCATCCACGATCGCGAAGCATACGGAGAATATTGACCTTGACGCCGAAGTCGTAGGCCACAACATGATGGGCGCCTTCTATGTCAGGCACAGTATGACCTTTATCCAACTGCCATGAGCCTTCATTCCACTGATAGGGGCTGGAACAGGTTACTTCCTTTGCCAGGTCCATGCCTACCAGTCCGGGAAACTCACGGGCCGCAGCCAGGGCTAGTTCCCTACCTTTATCATTATCCAGCTCCAGGGGACCTCCGGCCATCAGGCAACCATTCATCGGCCCCCGGTCCCGCAGGATGCGGGTCAGGCGTCGTGTATCAATATCACAAATAGCGATGACATTGCGTAGCTTGAGGAAATCGGTCAGCGGCTGATCATTCCTGAAATTGCTTTCCAACAAAGGCAGGTCCCGAATAATCATTCCGGATGCCCATACCTTTTCAGACTCATTATCTTCCTGGTTAGTACCGGTATTGCCGATATGCGGATAGGTAAAGGTGATTATCTGCTGGGCGTAGGAAGGATCTGTCAGAATCTCCTGATAACCGGTCATGGACGTGTTAAACACCACTTCACCGGTCGTCTGCCCTTCCGCACCGATGGATACCCCTTCAAAGATGGAACCGTCTTCCAGGGCTAGGATGGCTGGTTTGTATTGCATAGTTTCCTCTGTCTCCGGGACCTTTTACTTCAAGTTTACTCTGCAGAACCAAATTCCAGCTCGCAGAAAGCTTCAACCGGACAACCGGCTGAGGCTAAAAGAATAAAAGTGAATTGAGGACTTACCTGAAACCAGAAGAAGCCTAAAAAAAAGCGGAAAGGGAGAATCCCCGATCCGCTTTTTTAAATTCTGTGCTGTCCCGACATAGGACTTGTGGCTGTTTCAGTGTCTTCATACTGAAAAATTATTCTATGAAAAACCAGCCCCTCTTGTCCATGGGAGACGGTAAAAAATACAAAGAATTTTACAGCCCAAGGACATCTTTCATGTCATAGAGACCGTTATCCTTACCCTGCAACCATTGGGCGGCTCTCACGGACCCCGTGGCATAGGTCATACGGCTATTGGATTTGTGCGTAATCTCTATTCGTTCACCTTCGCCGGCAAACATGACCGTGTGATCTCCCACAATATCACCTGCACGGATAGTTTCGAAGCCAATGGTCTTACCGTCCCTTTCCCCGATATTTCCCTGACGCCCATAAACAGCGACTTCTTCCAGGTCTCGACCCAACGCATTGGCCACAACTTCACCCATCTTCAGGGCAGTACCTGATGGCGCATCTTTCTTATGTCGGTGGTGGGCTTCAATAATCTCAATATCGGTGTTCTCACCAATAACTTTTGCCGCCTGTTCCAGTAGTTTAAGACACAGATTGACGCCAACACTCATATTGGGAGCAAAAACGATTGGGATATCCTGGCTGGCAGCTTCTATGGCAGTTTTCTGTTCATCAGTAAAACCGGTTGTACCGATTACCATGGCTTTGCCCGCCGGTCTGCAGAACTCAATATGCTGCAGGGTAGCCGCAGGACTGGTAAAATCGATCAGCACATCAAAATCATCTACGCACTGACCAAGATCCGCTGCAGCTAGAACACCCTGGGACGGTAAACCACACAGACTGCCTGCGTCCTTTCCTATCGCGGGACTGTCCTGACGAACGGAAGCCGCACCGAGAGAGACCTCCTCGGTTTTGCTGATGGCTTCCATGATGACTTTCCCCATGCGACCGGTAATACCGGCCACGGCAATACGCAGCATTGTTCTTCCTTCCAAATTAATGGGTTCAGGACTTCAGCGAGTCCACAAAGCTTTTCACCCCATCAAACCAGCTGGATTTTCGCGGTGACTGTTTATTGCCCTGACTTTCCTGTATTTCCTGGAATTCTGCAAGCAATTCTTTCTGGCGCTTGGTCAGGTTGACCGGGGTCTCAACCACAACACGGCAAAGGAGGTCGCCAGGCGCACCGCCTCGAACAGGTGTCACTCCCTTGTTGCGAAGTCTAAACAGTTTTCCGGTCTGGGTTTCGGTAGGAATCTTCAGCTTTACGCGTCCTTCCAGGGTCGGTACTTCCAACTCACCGCCCAGGGCAGCATCAACGAAGCTGATCGGTATTTCACAATGCAGGTTACTGCCATCGCGGACAAATATCGGGTGCTCCTTCACAGCCATCTGGACATAGAGGTCACCCGGCGGACCACCATGGACTCCGGCTTCGCCCTCGCCTGTCAGACGAATACGGTCGCCGTCATCGACGCCTGCCGGCACCTTGACTGACAGGGTTTTGGTTTCCTCAACATTACCTCGTCCGTGACATGTGTGACATGGATCCTTGATCGTCTTACCTGCACCCTGGCATCGGGGACAGGTCTGCTGGACCGAAAAGGGCCCCTGTCGCATACGTACATGACCCATACCACTGCAGGTGGCACAGTTTTCTGGCTTTGTACCTTTCTTGGCACCGGTACCATCACAGGTTTCACAAACAGAAGTCGTAGGAATACGGATTTTGACTTCCGTACCGCGGACAGCTTCTTCAAGGCTCAGACCCAGTGTATAACTCAGATCCGCCCCTCTTTGTACATGACTGCGGCCACGTCCTCCGCCACCGCCAAAGATATCACCAAAGATATCGCCAAAAATATCACCAAATCCCTGGGCACCAGCACCGCCACCGCCGCCCATACCACCGACACCTGCATGGCCAAACTGATCATAAGCAGCACGCTTTTCTGAATCACTGAGCACTTCATAGGCCTCATTGGCCTCCTTGAAACGCTTTTCCGCTTCATCGTCACCGGGATTACGATCCGGATGATTTTTCATGGCAATACGCCGATAGGCTTTTTTTATTTCAGCCGTATCAGCACCTCGCTCGATACCCAGAACTTCGTAGTAATCTCTTTTTTCCATGCTTATTCCAGAAAGCCAAAAGCTAACGTGAACCTGGTGCCCACGTTAGCTCTGGTGTAAGTCAGTACTGTAAGAGTGAAGAAAGACTTATTTTTCGTCTTCCTTAACCTCTTCAAACTCGGCATCAACAGCATCATCGCCGGCAGAAGCACCAGCCTCTGCAGAGGCTGCTGCACCCTCTGCACCTTCAGCTGCAGCCTGGGCTTCAGCATACATACGCTGGGCCAGACCAGTAGAGGCATCAGTGAGATCCTTGGTCTTTGCTTCGATCTCCTCGAGGTTGTCAGCTTTAATGGCTTCCTCAAGGGCTGTTATGGCAGCTTCGATTTTCTCCTTTTCATCCGCTTCCACCTTGTCAGCTGCTTCTGTCAGCGTTTTACGGGTGGCATGGATCAGACCATCTGCCTGGTTGCGGGCAGTGATGAGCTCCTCAAACTTCTTGTCCTCTGCGGCATGAGATTCTGCATCCTGGACCATTTTGTCGATCTCTTCATCGGACAGACCACTGGACGCCTTGATCACAATAGACTGTTCCTTGCCTGTCGCGACATCCTTGGCAGATACGTTCAGAATACCGTCAGCGTTCAGGTCAAAACTTACCTCGATCTGGGGCATACCACGTGGCGCCGGCGGAATATCTGCCAGGTCAAAACGTCCCAGGGATTTATTCTGGGCAGCCTGCTTGCGCTCACCTTGTACGACATGGATGGTTACAGCCGTCTGGTTATCCTCTGCTGTTGAGAAGGTCTGCTTCTTGTTGCAGGGAATAGTGGCATTTTTCTCGATCAATGGTGTAGCCACTCCACCCAGGGTTTCAATACCCAGGGTCAACGGAGTCACATCAAGAAGAAGTACATCGGTGACATCACCGGCAAGTACCGCAGCCTGAATTGACGCGCCCATGGCAACAGCTTCATCAGGGTTAACATCCTTGCGTGCCTCCTTGTTGAAGAAGTCAGCAACTTTCTGCTGGACCAGCGGCATACGGGTCTGACCACCAACCAGAATCACATCATTGATCTCTGATACCTCTAGACCTGCATCGGCCAGGGCTGTTTTCAAAGGATCCAGTGTCCGCTCAACCAGATCTTCCACCAGGGATTCAAGCTTGGAACGAGTCAGTTTAACCACCAGATGCTTCGGACCACTGGCATCAGCAGTGATGTACGGCAGGTTCACTTCTGTCTGCTGGGAAGAAGACAGCTCAATCTTGGCTTTTTCAGCGGCTTCTTTCAGGCGCTGAAGAGCCAGAGGATCGTTGTGCAGATCCATACCACTATCTTTCTTGAACTCATCAGCGAGGAAATCAATCAGGCGCAGGTCGAAGTCCTCACCGCCAAGGAATGTGTCACCGTTGGTAGAGAGAACTTCAAAGGAGTGTTCACCATCAGTTTCGGCAATCTCGATGATTGAGATATCAAAAGTACCACCACCCAGGTCATAAACAGCAATTGTGGAATCGCCACTCTTCTTGTCCATACCATAGGCAAGGGCAGCTGCAGTAGGCTCGTTAATAATGCGTTTTACATCCAGACCCGCAATTTTACCTGCGTCCTTGGTAGCCTGACGCTGGGAGTCATTGAAGTACGCCGGGACGGTTACGACAGCTTCGGTTACCGGTTCACCCAGGTAATCTTCGGCTGTTTTCTTCATTTTCTTGAGGACCTGGGCTGATACCTGGGGTGGCGCCATGGTTTCACCACGCACCTGAACCCACGCATCACCATTGTCTGCTTCGACTATGTTGTAAGGCACCATCTTGATGTCTTTCTGTACAACATCGTCCTTGAACTGGCGACCGATGAGCCGTTTGATAGCAAAAAGGGTGTTTTCCGGGTTGGTCACGGCCTGGCGCTTCGCCGGCTGACCGACCAGGGTTTCCCCATCCTCGGTGTATGCGATGATTGACGGGGTGGTACGATCACCCTCGGCATTTTCTATTACCTTGGCTTTACCACCTTCCATGATAGCCACACAGGAGTTGGTGGTTCCCAGGTCTATTCCAATAATCTTGCCCATAATTGTTTCTCTCCAGCTAAGCCTGATGCTTAATTTTCAATACTCTCTATATTGGCCCGGCACCTGATTATTCAAGGGCCATGCAACCATCATTTTCAAAAAATTGCCTTATTCCGCCTTGGACACCATCACCATGGCCGGACGGATCACTCGGTCATTGAGCAGATAGCCTTTCTGGACTACGGCGACCACTGTATTGGGCTCAACATCGGGATTGGGCACCATGGACATAGCCTGATGCATCTGCGGGTCAAAAGGCTCTCCTTCAGGATCCATCTGCCTGATATTGAATTTCTCACAGGTTTCCAGGAATCCCTTGAGCGTAAGTTCCACACCTTCCCGGATGGCCCTGATATTGTCGGCCTCCGTGTCTGGAGCTGACTCCAGCGCCCTTTCCAGATTGTCGATCACCGTCAGCAGTTCTGTACTAAATTTTTCCAGGGCAAACTTATGTGCTTTCTCGACATCGGCCTCGCAACGGCGACGCATGTTCTGGACTTCAGCCTGGGCACGCAAAACAGTATCTTTCTGTTCTGCAAGTGCTGCTTCAACAGCTTCTTTCACAAGATCATCAATATCAGTGTCTTCACCAGCTGACTGCTGGGTGGTTTCATCGCCGGCATCATCAGCATTTTCTTCCGTTGATTCAGGGGTAACATCCACCGTCTCTTCCGGGGCTTCTTTCTGAGTTTCATCACCCGCCATTGTGTTCCTCCAGCAAAAATCAGTTAGTCGGCACAGGAATATTCGCTATATGGGGCCAACCAGCTGATAATCAACCAGAAATAGCCATTTTTTTTGAAAGGCAATTTTCCGGACGCCAGAATCTGCAAACTGTTCTAAAATCAGGGCGACAACCCGTTATAATAAAATCATGCTGCAACATCTCACCATTAATAATTACGCCATCGTTGACTCACTGGAAATCGAGCTGGAACCAGGCATGACAGTCATCACCGGTGAAACCGGGGCGGGTAAGTCCATTATGCTGGATGCGCTTGCACTTACCCTGGGTGACAGGGCCGACCGTGAAGTGATTCGTGGAGGTGCCGAACGCGCAGATATCACGGCCGGTTTTGGTCTCCCCGAAGATCCGGCTGTGATTCAGTGGCTTGAGAACCACGACTTCGATACCGATGAAAACAACTGCATACTGCGACGCGTTATCTCCAGAGACGGACGTTCCCGTGCCTATATCAACGGGCAGCCCACCACACTGAACAATCTTCGAGATCTGGGCGAGATGCTGATTGACATTCATAGCCAGCATGAACACCAGTCATTACTGAAAACCGCCACTCACCAGCGCTTGCTGGATGAGTATTGTGGTTTGCAGAAAATTTCAGACCAGGTTCGTTCCATTGCCAGGAAATGGCGCCGTCTTAACGAGGAGCTTGAACAGATTCGAAGCCGTGCAGAGGAATCCAACGCCCAGTACCAGCTGCTCAGCTATCAGGTCAGAGAACTGGAAGAGCTTGCCCTTGGGGAAAAAGAGCTGGCGGAACTGGAAGAGGAACATCAAAAGCTCAGTCATGGTGAAGAGTCGGTTCTGGTCAATCGCCAGGTCCTTGAGCTGACCAGTGAGAATGATGAGTTCAATCTTATACAATCCCTCAACAAGGCCATTGGACTGCTGCAGGATATTCCCTATGCCAGCAAGCAGACAGAGGAAGCCGGAAACCTTCTCAATACGGCTCTTATTCAGGTGGAAGAAGCGTCAGCCAACCTGAAACACGCCATTGATCATTTTGAAATCGACCCACAGCGGCTTGAAGAAATCGATCAGCGGCTTGCCCTGATTCATAACCTTGCCCGTAAGCATCATGTTCAGCCAGTTGATCTTCCGGAACTGTTTCTAAAGCTTTCCGACGACCTGTCGGGGCTCAGCGAAGCAGATGTCCAGATTGAACTTATGGAAGAAGAACTGAATAAACTGCTTAATAATTATGAAGAGCAGGCAAAACGCCTGAGTGACGGACGAGAAAAAGGAGCCAAAAAACTGGCCAGGGAAATCAATGCCCAACTAGGCAAGCTGGGCATGGAATCTGCCAGCTTCAGTGTTGCCCTGATCCGCTTCAGTGACAGCACACCAAGGGGTGGAGGCCTGGAAGGCATTGAATTCCTTGTCAGCACCAACCCGGGCCAGCCTCCCCGCCCCATGATCAAAGTGGCTTCCGGTGGTGAATTATCCCGCATCAGCCTTGCCATCCAGGTGGTTACGGCACAGACATCTTCCATTCCAACACTTGTCTTCGATGAAGTTGACGTTGGCATTGGTGGCGGTGTCGCCAGGGCGGTGGGAGAACTTTTACGCAAGCTCGGTGACAGGGGGCAGGTGCTTTGTGTCACTCATCAACCCCAGGTGGCCAGCCAGGGACACCAGCATCTTTATGTCAGCAAATCCTCTGAAAAAGACTCGACTGCAACAAAACTTGAAAGCCTGGATCATGATGCAAGAGTAGAGGAGATTGCCCGTATGCTTGGGGGGGATGATGTTTCAGAAAAATCGCGGGAGCATGCGAAGGAATTGCTGGTAGAAGGATAAAGGGATAAAGGGATAAAGGGATAAAGGGATAAAGGGATAAAGGGATAAAGGGATAAAGGGATAAAGGGCAGGATGGTTAGCCTTACATTGACAGTCAAAGGTTTTATTCAGGCTTGCCATTAACTTAAAAAGTTCGATTAATCCGACGCCTCTATAACATTGGCTGTTTCCTCCTGCATCCTGTCTCCTGCATCGGGGATGTTGCCGGATGACCGTCCTTCGGACTTCTTCCCACCTACGACAATCCCAACCTTTATCTTCAAACCTTTGATCCCTTTATCTTTCCGCTCACCCCTCTTTCTGGCAATCGGCACACAGTCCGTAAATATAAAGCGAGTGATCGGAAATACTGAACCCGAATTTTTCCGCCGCTTTGCGCTGCTGCTTCTCGATAATGTCATCATAAAATTCTTCCACATGGCCGCACTTGGTGCAGACAATGTGATCATGATGATCTTCAGGGGTCATTTCGAAGACAGAATGTCCACCCTCAAAATGATGGCGGGTGACCAGCCCTGCTGACTCAAACTGGGTGAGTACGCGGTAGACCGTCGCCAGGCCTACATCCTCATCCGCATCCCTGAGTGCCTGGTAGACATCTTCAGCACTCATGTGACGACTCTCTGCAGACTCAAGAATCTGCATGATCTTCACTCTGGGCAGGGTAACCTTGAGGCCTGCTTTGCGCAGTTCCTGGTTTTCTCCGGGCATTCTCACTCTCCGCGTTTTATTTTGACTACTTTTTTACAGCGTGGTACGTCAATGGCGAATAATCGAACTATTAACATCCCAGTGACGTTTCAGGTATTATGCCTTCTGAATTTTTTATGTGAAAGGCCGAACTTTTTGAGAGCTATTACCCTCACAATCCTTACGGTTTCTGCACTTCTGCTTAGCAGTTGCGGAGGCGTGACCTCGTTTGCCTTTCCCGGTGTATACCGTATCAATATTCCCCAGGGCAATGTCATTACCCAGGAAATGGTTGACCAGTTACGCCCTGGCCTTACCAAACGCCAGGTGAACTTCATCCTGGGTACTCCCCTTATCAAGGATACCTTTGACCAGGACCGGTGGGATTATGTATATAGCTTTCAGCCTGGAGGCGGGGAGCGTGTTCAGGAAGTGCTGACCGTGTTTTTTGAGAACAATCGTTTGACCCGTTTCAGCGGGGACTTTGAACAGACACCTGAAAACGAACAGTTTGGAAACACAAATGAGGATGATGACGCTGGCAGTGATATTTCCTCAATCAACCCCTAACCCTCTTTACGCGAACCCTTTGCCTTTTCTTCCCTTTCCCGCCTGACACGCTCCATCCTGGCCTCCTTCGGGTCCATAAGCAGAGGCCGATAAATTTCCACACGGTCATTTGCTTCCAACTGGTATTTGTCAGGACCAGGTAATACCACGTCATCCAGTGGGCGGGAAAAGATTCCAAGTTTGAGTGTAGACTCATTCAGGTCAGGGAACCGGGAGATGATTCCTGACTGCCTCACCGCTTCCATCGCTGTACACCCCTTTACCACCTCAAGTGACATAAGCAGTTGCCGTTGAGGCAGTGCATAGGCCACTTCCACCGGGATAGTCTCTTTAACGGCTGAATCATCCATAAACATCAGCAGCTTGTTTGCACAGGGCATTGACCAGATTACGGCTGGTACTATCGAACAGGCGTTTGAGAGCCATGTCGACCAGGCCGGATGAAAATTCAAAATCCATTTTAAGACTGACTTTACAGGCACTGTCTGACAGTGCTGCAAAGGACCAGGTAGCATCAAACGAACTGAATGGTCCCTCCACGAGAGCCATATGCATACTCTGTCCGGGGATGAGGGTGTTGCAGGTTGTGAACGCATACCTGAATCCGGCCTTACCCAGTTCGAGACGGGCAGTGACCTCGTTCTCATTGACCTTCAGGATGGTGGCGTCCAGGCACCCATCCATAAACTGCGGATAGGATTCTATATCATTGACCAGGGCAAACATCTGGTCGGCAGAATGGGGGAGAAGCGCACTTTGTTCTATTGTGGTCACGATACCGATCAGAAACCAAAGAGGTTATGGGCAAAATATATTCGGGAGACGTTGTTGGCAAAGACTGCCAGCAGGATAACCGGAATAAAGGTTCCCAGTGAAATGCTAACGTATTTTTGCATCAGCGAACCATGGTAATCATCATCTTCAAGTGCCACCTCCTCATGCATGCGATGTTTCTTCCATCGGTAACAGACAAACAAACAGACGATGAATCCCATGAAGGGAAGAATGGTTTCGTAAAAAACATCGTAGATCAGGTCGAAAAATGATTTGCTGATGCCCCCATAATTCAGGAAAGATGTAAAGAAGTCACTCATACCAAAAGAAACCGTGGTGATAAAAATAAACACCGTCATTGCCGATGCGATATAGACAATGGCCTCCCTGCGCAGCATATTCCTTTCATCCATCATGTAGGCAATAGGAATTTCCGTGATAGACACCAGTGACGTCAGGGCTGCAAAAAATACGAGCAGGAAAAACATACAGGCCACCAACGACGCACCGAAATAGCCAACAAAGTTTTCCAGTGACAGAAAAACCTGGGGCAGATAGGTAAACATGAGACTGATACTGCTTTCTGACAACTCATCTGCATTGACGGCGGGATCTATGGCAAACACCGCCGGTATAACCAGGAGCCCCGCAAAGAAGGCGACACCCGTGTCGGCAAGGGCAACCAGGCGGGTCGAGCTCACCAGTCTCTCTTTCTTGTTCAGGTAAGAACCGTAGGTAATCAGAATGCCCATGCCCAGTGACAGGGAAAAGAATCCATGGTTCAGAGCAGAGTTGATGACACCACTGTCAATTTTCGAAAATTCAGGAACAAGGTAAAAAGAGACGCCGGCGAAGGCATTATCGAGTGTCAGTACAAACCCAATCAGTAGCAGCATCATGATAATCAGGGTCGGCATAAGAATCCTTGAGGCTTTCTCAATACCGTCACTGACCCCTCTTCCGAGAATGTAGAAAAGCACTGTCAGCAATGGGGCCAGATAGATGAACATTACCGGAGACCCGACAGTAACTCCGAAAGTATCAGGATTGGCCAGCGTTCTCAGATTACCCATAGCAGACTGCAAGGTATAGACCAGTATCCAGCCGGTAATAACGGCGTAGAAAACACCGATAAAAAATGGTGTTACCAGTCCCAGTCCGCCAATCAGGCGCCAGGGTCTGTGCCCTCCTGACAGGGAATCAAAGGCACCTACCGGACTTTTCTGGGACGAGCGCCCCATGGCGACTTCGGCAAGCATGACCGGGAAACAGACAAAGGCAATAAAGAAAAGATAGATCAGCAGGAAAGCCCCGCCACCATTCTTGGAAGCCATGACGGGGAAGCCAACCAGGTTACCAATACCCACAGCCGACCCTGCTGACGCCAGGATGAAACCAATTCTGGAACTGAACTGACCGCGCAAAACCGACATAGGGTCTCCCGTTATTCTTTCTTATAACGGGAAATGAGTGTAACAGAAATAGGCATTGACGGGCATGAACCGTATAATGCCGCCACATGGCAAAATCCAAAAAAAAGAAACAGGACGATACCACTATCGTCGTCAACAAGAAGGCGAATCACGATTACTTCATCGGTGACAGGATCGAGGCCGGCATCGTGCTCACCGGCTGGGAGGTGAAAAGCCTGCGCCAGAAAAAAGTGCAGCTCGTGGATAGTCACGTAATTATCCAGAATGGCGAAGCCTGGTTACTTGGCGCCCAGATAACACCGCTAAATACCGCAAGCACCCATGTCATTGCTGATCCCATACGAACACGCAAACTGCTTTTGCACAGCAAGGAGCTGGCCCGAATTTTCACGGCAGTTCAGCAGAAGGGCCATACCTGTGTCTGTACAAAGATGTACTGGAAGGGCCACCTCGTTAAATGCCAGATTGCCCTGGCCAAGGGCAAGCAGTCCCACGACAAGCGTGCCTCGATCAAGGAAAGGGAATGGAGTATCGACAAGCAGCGGGCTGTTCGGTCAGCGAACCGCTAGCCTCCTAACCCTGGACGGTCAGAGCCAGAAAAATCATTCTGAATAAAGAGGCTGCAAACAGGCATCCCAGGATCAGCGCCGTGCCTGCCACCTGAAGGACCGTCCCTCGCTGCATGGCACTTTCTCCACGAATAATCCTGGTATCCCTGGTGACCGACATATTCGCTGTCGGATACTTTTTTTCATGCTTTATCCGGGCACCGGTTCTGAGCATGTAAGCTCCGAAAAATACCAGTGGTGACATAAGCAGCAGTATAAATGCCCAGGGAATCCAGGAATTTTCCTGCAACATGTCAAGGTTGGCCAGCAACCACTCCACAAAGGCCTGCCGGTTTCCCAGGAACCAGACGATCAATACAAAGAATACAAACGAAATACCAAGGGCATAGCGCAGGGCGCGCATGCGGGCAGCCGGGTCAGCCTTGTGAATCTCTTCCATAGCGAAAACAGGAACCTAGATGTCGAGAGTCCCGTTGCTGTTACCAAAACTGTCCTGGGGAATACCCAGTTTTTCAAACAATCCCATGTACAGGTTGGCGAGGGGGGTATGGGCTTCATAAACCAGGTGACGCCCCCCTTCGACAAGGCCATTAGCCCCACCTACCAGCAGTATCGGCAACGGATCGAAATTATGTTCATTGGCATCACTCATGCTGCTGCCATAAAGAATCAGGGAATGATCAAGCAGACTGCCATCACCATCCGGAGTCTCTGCCAACCTGTCAAAAAATCCTTTCAGTACATTAATGTGGTAATTATTGAGTACCGCGAACTGGTCCTTGTTCTTCTGCTCATTGGAATGGTGGGAGGCGTTATGGAAACCTTCATTGACCCCTGACCTCGGGAAACGGACATTACTGCCCTCTCCGGCCATCATCAGTGAAGAGATACGCGTGATATCGGATTTGTAAGCAAGCACTTGCAGGTCAAACATCAGATTGATGTGATTCTCGAATCCCCGGGGAATACCGCGGGGAGCATCGGGCACTTCCAGCGTCTCCGCTGACAGTTTGGCATCCACAAGGGCAACCCGACGTTCGATTTCGCGAACTTCATCCAGATAATCACTCAACCTGGCACGGTCCGCATTTGGCAGCTTCAGGTTCAGGCTCGCCACATCTTCCCGAATCGAGTCGAGCAGACTGGCCGATTGTCGCCGCCTTTCCCGCCTTTCTTCATCGGTGGTCCCGTCACCAAAGAGGCGCTCAAAAACCAGCTGTGGATTATTCTCCATGGGCAAACCCAGGCTCGGGGTTTTCCAGGAAATAGTACTGCGGTACGAACAGGTGAAATTGACATCGCCGCAGGTATTATTGGTAGGTTCAATGGCCAGCTCTATGGAAGGCATGGGTGTTTCCTGGCCAAGGGCATCTGCCACGACCTGGTCAAAAGATTTCCCCACATAAGCACTGTCGCCAGCCACGGGATGGGCTGCCGTTAGAAAGGCCGCTGCCGCTCTCTCATGATTCTGGGCACCACCGGAGTCCTCTCCCTCCTCCGGTCCAACAGGAGCGTTGGCCAGTCCACTGATAATATTAAGACTGGACCTATACTCCTCAAGTGGCTTCAGAATCGGCGTGAATTCAAAATCCTTCCCGGTTTTCCTCGGCGTCCAGTAGTCCATGGTTGCACCATGGGGGATATAGATACACCCGAGCCGCGGAGAAGAAGGCACTGCCGCCGTTTGCGCCAACGCTGTACTTGCCGGAATCATCGAATCCAGCAGAGGAAGGGCTATGGCGGAGCCTGCACCACGAAGCAGTGTCCGTCTGGAGAGATGCTTTTTAGAAATAAACATATGTGACTCCTGAATCTACCGGTTCACGCTGATTCACTTGCGGCGTTGTCCCGTTATCCGACAGCTCATGAAATGTTGCATGAATTGCCTGCCAAAGTAAAAAAGTTACTCTGCTCACTCATCATGCTGGGCAGTCTGCACACCACCGGGTTTGGTGCGCCGGGTAAACGCATCACTGAGTACAATTTCCCGGACTAGGGCACTGAAACGGTATTGTTCCTCTTCTGCATTCCTGGCCACAGTCCTGACAAAAGGTTTGTCGAAATAGGCCATCTTCCTGCCTAGGGCATAGGTCATGAGTTTCTCAATGAAATTTTCCACAAAAAGCGCATCCCGATTCATCAACAAACCATTGAGCCCATCGGGCCCTGAGAATTCAATGCCATCCCAGAAAGTCGCAGATGTATCCACGGGAATGCCATCCGTCTGTTCGCGGAATTTTCCAACAGGATCAAAATTTTCCAGGGCAAAACCAATAGGATCCATCATGTTATGACAACCCGCACAGGAAGGATCCACCCGGTGCTGTTCAAGTCTCTGCCTGAGTGTCGTAAGCGCAGCCCCTTCAACAGGAGCCTCATCAAGATTCACTTCCACGCCGGGTGGTGGAGGGGGCGGAGGGGCTCCCAGAATATTTTCCATGATCCAGGCGCCACGAATAACCGGTGATGTCCGGTTAGGTGCTGACGTGATCGTCAGGATACTGCCATGACCAAGCAATCCAAAGCGTCCGGTACCCGCTATATCCACCTTGCGAAAATGACTACCGCGAATAAACGGAATGTCATAGTGTTCAGCCAGGCGCTCATTAACAAATGTGTAGTTAGCCGACAGTAATTCTATTACCGGTCTGTCTTCAAGCAGGACGGATTCAAGTAGCAGTTCTGTTTCCCGGCGCATGGCCTGTCTCAGGCTGCCATCAAAGTCCTCGGACGTAGGATTGACGGAATCAAGCTGCTGCAGTGACAACCAGGAGGCAGCGAAGTGACTGACAAGTGCCTGTGCTTTCTGGTCCCGAAGCATGCGCTGGACCTGTGCCTTCAACACGGATGGCTCCACAAGTTCTCCGGTTTCTGCCAGTGTCAACAACTCATTGTCCGGGATACTGCTCCAAAGAAAAAATGACAGCCGGGAGGCCAACTCATAGGGAGCAACAGGATAGGTCTGTCCGTCCGTTATTCCCCCAGGTTCCTCCTCAAAGCGGAATATGAACATCGGATCCACGAGAATTCTTGCCAGTGCATACTGAATACCAGTATCAAAATCACGCTGCTCCCTGCCATCCCGGTAAAAACCCATCAGGGTATCCATGGCTGTATCCGGCACCGGCCGTCGATAGGCGCGATAGGCCAGTGACGCAATAATCTGGCGGGCACAGGGTTCCTCTGCTGTCGCGTCTGCCGGAGTACAACTAAAGATGATGCTTCGGCTCGGAGTATCACCCGGACCAGAAGGATTGGCAGGGCCATTGATGGATACTGAACGCACCACAGTGCTGTTTGCCCAGACATTGTGCAGGTCATCAACCCCTCTCGGAGACTGGGTCTTGACGAAAGCCGCTTCCACATAATGGGGACCTGCCGGAATAGTCAGCGATACCCGGCTGCTGCCGCCGGCGGGAAAGAGTGCTACCCGTTCGCCGTCAATAACCAGTTCCACGGGATCTTCCACTCCCACAGGATTCAGGGAAAAGGCCGCGTTCGAACCGCTGCGGCTGATGATAAATTCATAGTCGGCATCCAATGGAAAAACATGGTTAAAGACCACGCCTCCGCGCGTACCCAGGGCATTATCCTCTAGGTGTGCTGATTGGTCCTGGCGACCTGCCCGATACGTGCTCGTACTCAGACTGGTGGTCATATCCCCGACAGCAAGGCGACTTATCCTGTTCGCGGCTGATATATAGGACTGCATCAATGCCGGTGACACACTCAGGGCACTGGCAATATTGTCAAAGCCTTCACTGGAACTGTCAGCAGGAAACATGGATGCGGCATCAATCGGTAAAGCCAGCAAGTCCCGAATGGCATTCTGATATTCCGCCCTGTTCATTCGGTGCAGGGCCGGTGCTCCTGTATTCGGGCTTTCTTCCCAGGCCGCGTCAATGGATTGTTCAAGACCGCTGACAAAGGCTTCCACCTGATGTGGCGCTGGCCGTTCTTTACCCAGGGGCGGCATCATGCCAGCCTTGAGCTTCAGCAGTATTTTCTCCCAGGCTTCTGCATCGGAAAGAAGATTTGAATCATCCAGCAGTTCCAGAGCAAGGCCGCCGGCAAAATCCTCGAAGTTATGACAGGCGCTGCAATACTCATCCAGCATTTCCCTGTGTTCCCCGGGAATTCCTGGAGACTGGGCCTGGGCAGCAACGATTATCATCCATGCAGCAGAAAAGATTCCCGGCTTGAGAACCCTTGAATACTTGCGGGTTGATGACTCAGTCATACGCTATACCCGCCTCATCCATGAGTGTCTTCAACAGGGCAATGGTTTCGGGTTTCTGTTCAGCACCAACGGCAGCGAGGAAAACACCTTCAGCCCAGCGCAGGGCATCCCTGCCTACAGCGTCTTCAGCATCAAGCCTTGCGCCGGCCTTGACCAGAGTACGAATGATGTCATTGGAGCCTCTGTTTGCGGCACCCAGCAGAGCTGTCAGTCCCATGGAGTTAGTTGCATTAACATCCCCTCCCAGGGACAAGTTCATTTTTACAGCTTCCAGCAGGGCCTTGTCCGACACTGTGTAGGTCTGTGCTACTGTCCAGTTCACCCCGGCAGCTGCCATCAGGGCCGTAGTGCCCTCATAAGTCGTGATATGGGGATCAGCCCCATAGGCCAAGAGTAATTCCATGACAGGAACATCGCCGGAAAGAGAGGCGCGAATGTAGGGAGTCTGTCCAGTCATATCCACCCAGGAGACGTCATTGAGCGAATAAAGCCATTTCTTTTCCGGCGGCCATTCCCTTGTCCTGGCATTCACATCAGCACCGGCTTTGAGCAGCCTCTCAATCATCGGCAAAACAGCTTCCCGGTCCACACGGTTGTCCTGCGGGTCATCTTCCAGGGAACTGTTCATATCCAGGTTGCGGTAATCAACCGCCGCTAACAATGGAGTACGACCATAAAAATCCTCAACATTGAGGTCTGCTCCAAAATCAAGCAGCAGATCGGCTGTGTCCAACTGGTTGTTCAACAAAGCCATAAGCAGTGGAGAAATATGGTTGGCTTCCTGTAATTCCAGGTCAGCGCCATTTTCAAGCAGCAGTCTCGCTTCTTTTGTCTTTCCATCACGGGCCGCGTAAAGAAGCGGTGTCATACCCCCTTTTCTGTCATAACGTTCGCCTCGATGAGGCACACCGCTGCGATTGATACCGACACCTTCAGAACCACACCCGGTGCCTTTGCAGGGAGGAATAAAGGCCACCTCCTGACCGACGCGTGTGCGTGCATCAACTTCAGCACCAAAGCGGATCAGCATTTCTACCACTTCATGATGCCCCTCGCGTACGGCAATCATCAGAGCCGTCTGCTTGAAATCGGGATCCCTGGCATCTACCAAGGCGCCACTGGCCAGTAACAGGTCCACAACGCCTATTTTGCCCGTACGGGCAGCAGTCATGAGTATTGTTTCGCCATTTCTGGAAATGGTGTTGGGATCAGCCCCCGCCTCAAGCAAGCGCCTTACCGTTTTTTCATTGCCATTCTGGACAGCAAGAAACAGGGGAGAAACACCATTACGATTAAGAACCTGGGGGTCAGCGCCTGCACTGACCAGGGCTTCGACAGCTGCCTCCTGATCCCTCAGAACCGCCATATGCAAGGCTGTGCTGCCATCACGAAGTCGACTGTTTGCATCCACCCCCTGCTTCAGGAGTTGTTTCAATTCACCAAGCCTGCCTTTTTCTGCCAACAGGGAAAGCTCTTCACTCGCACTAACCGGCATCGCAGGAAAATGCACAAGAGCCATCAAGACGAATGCCCCGAATGCCTTATTCACATTATTTTCCAATTTCCGCACCCGCTTTTCCCTTCTTCCAGCAGCAATTCAAGGCGTTCTCCGACAGGCAGGAAACACTACAGCACAAAGTACACATTTTCTGCACAAAACCCTTTAAAAACTGATACATATCTGCTTTGCACTATATAACAGACATCATTACTATCACAACAATACGACTTCCTGCTGTTACCGGTGAGCAAAAATCTGCTACTTTAGAAACAGCCAATTTCCGGACAACCCTATGCGAATTGTTTTTCAAGCCCTGATCTTACTTTTGACATGTCTATCCTTGACCGTCACTGGCCAACCCAGGGATTCAGTGGAAGGCATACATTACCAGCCTCTGGGCAGGCCTGTTCCCACAGAAACACCGGAGGATGTCATCGAAGTCCGTGAGCTCTTCTGGTATGGCTGCGCTGAGTGCTTCACACTAGAACCCATCTCTACGGATTACAGGGACGGCGTTCGCGGTGATGTCAGAATGCTGAGGACCCCAGTGGTATGGAATGAGATTATGGAAATGCATGCCAGAATTTATTACACGGCTCTTGTTCTGAATGCCGAAGACCAGATTCACCAGGCCGCATTCCATGCTCTACACGAGGAAAACAATCCTTTACGGACCGAGCGGGAAATCCAGGTTTTTTTTTCGAAAAATGGCATTGATGAAGAAACTTTCAATGAAACATGGCATTCAGACGAAGTGGATACCATGGTAAAGCGGGCAGCGCTGCAAACCACAGACTACGCACCGAATAAACTACCGGCTTTTATAGTCAATGGACGTTACCGGGTCGAAGAGAACGCGGCAGTCCCCGATCATATTGAACTGAATATTGCCGTCAATCTGGTCATACTACGACTCCGTGATGAGCGTCGCAGCGACTTCTAATCACACCCGAACCCGTTACTGCTCTTCCAGCTCAAAAGCAAATAACGCATTTCCCGGTCTGCCGACGATGCAGCAGTTTCCCGACAGCATATAGACCATACCGTCGACTACTACGGGACCTGGGCCATCGAACGATCCTCCTGAAGCTGGAACGCCATTGATCGTTTCAAAGACGGGATTGCTGTCAAAAGTCCAAAGCACGTCCCCATCAACGGCACTGTAAACACGCATCCCTCCGTCGGCTGAACCTGAAAATACGGCGCCAGGAATGGCAGTAACTGCCGCAGATTGCGTCGCGCGGCAACCAAATCCAGGTTCACACAGAAGATCTGCCGGAGGTGCAGCCCAAACCCTTTCTCCAGTGCCCAGATCTATGCCATGAATACCGCCGGATCCCTGGTTTGAGTAACCACCAACGCCCACATAGGCCATTCCCTGGGCTACAGACATCCCCCACCAGCCACCAGCTGCACTACCCGGAGCTACCCGGTAAGCCCAGACAGTTTGCCCATTTTTGTTGGGATCCAGGGCATATGCCATACCTGACTTTTGGGGTATGACCAGCAATTCCCTGCCATCGGATGTCGACGTCAGGATGGGTGATGCAGCAAAGTCCACGTCGGGACCGACTTCTTCAGGACAGTTGGGATTAACAATTTGAGGATTACGGGGGCAGCCGCTGATAAAGGCATCGCCTGGTGTCGTCTGGTTCACCCAGACAATTTCCCCTGTTTCAAGACTCATGGCAATCACAGCATCCGATGTTTCAGGAGCCGGCTCTCCATAAGCATTACCTGTAGCGGTATAAAGCAGACCGCGATCAGGATCTATGGTCGGAGCATTCCAGATTCCAGCCCCGGCGGGGCCATACAATTGGACCCCTTCATTACTCAATCCGCGAGGCCGGGCTTCTTCCATGGTGTAGGTTTTCCAGACCAGCTCACCCGTTTGTGCGTCAAGTTTGGTAATACTGCCGCGAAACGTACAACAGGGGTACTGTGGTCCGGTGGCATTGGTTTCCTCCACAACACCGGCGGTGGGAACATAGAGGTATCCTTCAAACAGGGTCACGGATCCGGTACCGCGTACACCAGGATGGTCCTCTACACGAGTGACCCAGATTTCCTCTCCTGTCCGGGCATTCACCGCATAAACACTGCCGCGAAGATCCTGGAAATAAACGGCGTACCCCTGCTCTTCAGGACCAAGGGCAACAGGGCCAACAGAGAAAGCGCTGCGAACACCGGTCTGGGGCAGATAGGTCCAATATGTACAACCACTGTCAGCATTAAGGGAATAAACGGCACCGGCCTTGCTACCAACAAATAATCGCCCGGCAATTACGGCTGGCTGTGCGCGGGGCTGGTCTTCTCCCGGCAATCCAAAAACCCATTTCAGTCTAAGCCGGTTTATATTCTCTGCAGTCACTCCCGCATCCAGGGCAGCACGGGCATTGCGGTGGTCACTACCCCAGCCATTCCAGCCTGGATGCAGCAAGGGATTACTCATGGGAGGATTTTGCTCACACAGGTTGCCCGTCATGACCAACCCGGGATCCGGGAGGGGTTGGCCTGCCAGATACTCGGCAACCGCCTGCAGTTCGGTATTATTCAACCCAGCGGCCTGAATGCGCATCACGCCCTGGGTAAGGGCCCGGTAAATACTGCCAGTCGCAAGAGTCTCAAGGACGGCCCTGGATGGTGCCGGACGCTCCATGTTGGTGACCGGTACCTCATGACAGGCGGCACACCTTGCCCTGTAGATATCCTCACCCTGCTGGGCCTTGACCTGTGGTAATTGCCACACCAGAAAAACAAGAGATAACCAGATTACTTTTACAGACATAGAAATCCCCTTCCAAATCAGCGCTTCTGCATGTTTCTGCCGAGCATACCAAAACAGGGGCTGAATGGTCGCCGTTTTTACGTTTTGTTGGGCCCGGCCTTCATGCTATCCTCAAAGCCTGTTTCCCTATTCATCAGTTAATCAGTGTTTTCGGACAAGACATCATGAGAAAAATCCCGGTATTTTCGGCAGTGGCACTATTACTTACCCTTAATTCTGCCAGCATCCTCGCCCATCATTCCTTTGCCATGTTTGACCAGTCAACCAAGGTTGAAATTACAGGTGTAGTTTCCGAAGTACAATGGACTAATCCTCACGTCTGGATCATGGTGGATGTCACCCAGGATGATGGCACTGCCGTCAGCTGGGGCGTGGAATTCACCAGCAAGGTACACCTGACCCGCCGTGGATTTTCACCGGATATGTTCAATGTCGGCGATGAAGTGACTTTTTCGGTTAGCCCCTATGCTGACGGCAGCCCCGGCGGCCGTTTTTATTGGGTCCAGCTGGCAGACGGCACCTATTACTGTGACGTGGGTGCCGCACAACGTATTTGTCAGGAAAGGAACTGAAAAGGGAAGTGACTCAAATGAAACCAAAAAGTCTGTTCTATTCTCTTATTGCCCTTTTTTCCACTGCATTGATGGCTTTCGGGTCAGCACTTGCCCAGGATGACGTCGTCTATCCGGCCAATGCAGAGGATGCCAGTTATGCCGAACTGGACAATCTGCCTGACTGGCGCGGCCTCTGGTTCCCTTTCTTCGGACAGGTCGGTGGTGATGAACCGGTGCTCATAGGCGAAGCCAAAGCCACCTGGGATATGCACCAGGCACGCCTGGCGGAAGATTCCAGTTACGAAGTTCCGGAAACCACCAATAACTGCGAACCCGATGGCTTTCCCTACATCATGAATTTTCCCTATTCCCTGGAATTCCTCTTCACACCAGGAAAGATTACGGTGATCCAGGAAGCCCTGATGCAGGTGCGTCGCATATACACTGATGGCCGCCCCATGCCGGCCAGGGAAGAACTGGATCCAAACTACTTTGGCTATTCCCGCGGACACTGGGAAGGCGATACCCTCGTCGTCACCACCATCGGTACACAGCCAGGACAGCGTCTGGGTCGTGCAGGCATTACCAACAGCGACATGCTCACAACCACCGAGCGCATCTACCTTGACCCTGAAAACCCGGACATCCTGCACCTGGATTTCACTTTCGAAGATCCCAAGGTTCTTGCTCAGCCCTGGCATGTTACCTATCGCTATCGTCGCGACCGCACCTGGGAGCAACTGGAATATATCTGTGCCCAGAACAACCGCCATGAAATTGACGAGGATGGTCAGACCCTGCCTCCTGAAGAGTTGCGATTTTGATATATGGATACTTCCAAAAAGCCCGGCAAATGTCGGGCTTTTTTATTTGCAGGGACATATCCGAATGATACAGGGCTTTCGCAGAAAGGAATCTGTTACCATTTTGCTATCAATATTTCAGAAACCATGGTTCAGGGGTGACACCAATGACCAGAAAATTGCTTGCTTTGCTAATGACAGCCACCATTTGCCACGTAACTCTGGCAGATGAAATCACCGACGATATTGCCCTAGAGTACAACACTTATCTGGGTGATCTTTTCGAACATTTTCATCGCAATCCGGAGCTCTCATTCCAGGAAAATGCTACCGCTGCACGCATGGCAGAAGAACTCCGTAAAGCAGGCTTTGAGGTCACGGAAGGAATCGGCCAGACAGGCCTGGTTGCCATCCTGGAAAATGGTCCTGGCCCCCTGGTAGCAATGCGGGCCGACATGGATGCACTACCCCTCAAAGAGGAATCCGGGCTGCCCTACGCCTCACTGGCCACGCAAGTGAATCCGGCCACTGATCTTGAATCCTATGTCATGCACGCCTGCGGCCATGATGTCCATATCACATCCCTTGTCGGCACTGCCCGCCAGCTCGTGAAACGTCGTGACCGCTGGTCAGGCACAGCCATGCTTATCGTCCAGCCAGCAGAAGAAATCGGTAGCGGCGCGAAAGCCATGCGGGAGGATAATATCTGGGAACGCTTTGGAACGCCGGATTACATGCTTGGTTTTCATGTCGCCGCGGCCAACCCAACCTGGACACTGAACCTGCTGGAAAATTCGAGCCCTTATGCCGGTGCAGACATGGTCGACATCATAGTGCACGGCATTGGCGGCCACGGTGCCTACCCCCACGGAACCAAGGATCCGATCGTACTCGCCAGCCAGATTGTACTTGCCCTGCAAACACTGGTCTCCCGTGAACTGGCTCCCCATGAACCAGGTGTTGTTACAGTGGGTGCTTTTCATGCGGGCTCGAAACACAACATTATTTCTGACGAGGCGATTCTCCAGCTTACCGTTCGCAATACCAATCCTGAAACCCGTGAAAAACTACTCAAGGGTATAGAGCGCATTGCCAGAAATATGGGTCGGGTCGCTGGATTACCTGAAGAGCTACTTCCGGAAGTGATTATTCTCGACCAGACCGTACCTCCACTCATGAACGATGATGCGCTGGGTAGTCGACTCAATGGCATGTGGCGGGAGCGGATCGGTGCCAATAACCTGATCACTAAACTGCCGGACGGCATGGGTGCAGAAGACTATCCGTTCTTTACATCAGACCCGGATATTCCCAGTGCCTACTGGGAAGTGGGAGGCACTTCCCGGGAAGCCCTGGCCATTGCCGAGGCCGGGGGAGAGCCGGTATCAGGACACCACTCCCCCCTGTTCATGATCGAACCGGAACCCTCAGTACGTCTGGGCGTTGAATCCACTGTCAGGGCAATGATGGAACTGATGCCAGGCCTTTAACACTAGAATGTTATCTGCTGCCCAGCATCCGGTATAGCAACATCCCAGCCTTCTTCCTTGAGAATCTGGCAAAGATTATCCTTGGCTTCCTGCTCACCATGGACCAGGTAAAGTGACGGTTTTGGATCCTTGAACTGTCTCGCCCACTCCAGTAACTGTGTCTGCCCGGCGTGGGCAGAAAAACCACCGATGGTATGGATCTTTGCCTTCACTACCACCTTGTCTCGACCCAGCCGAAAGATCTTCTTGCCATCCACAAGAGCACGCCCGGTTGTTCCCAGTGCCTGATAGCCAACGATAATGACATGGGCATTATGCTTCCAGAGATTGTGCTTGAGATGATGACGGATCCGGCCACCATTGCACATGCCACTACCGGCAATAATGATGGCTCCGCTATCGATCTTGTTCAGGTTCATTGACTCTTCCGTGGTCGTTGAATACCGCAGAATCGGGAGAAAACTTTTCAGCGTGCTGCCACCGTTACCATTGATCTCTGCCTGGTCCTCTTCATTGAACATATGCATGTACTTGTCATAGACCGCTGTAATATCGATGGCCATCGGACTGTCCAGGTATACCGCCTGGTGGTCCAGCCTACCCTGCTGGTAAAGCTCGCCAAGAATAAAAATAATGTCCTGCGTGCGACCAACGGCAAAAGAAGGGATCAGAATATTGCCGCCCTTCTTTGATGCCTTGTGAAGAATGGATTCGAATTCATCCAGGGACTCCTCCATGGAACGATGATCCCGGTTACCATAGGTGGATTCGAGAAGCAGCACATCCGCATCGTCAATAATTTCCGGATCTTCCAGCAAGGGTGTTTCAAAATTGCCCAGGTCACCGGAAAAGACCAGCTTGGACTGTTTGCCATCCTCATCAATGAAGACCTCGACAATGGATGAACCCAGTATGTGGCCTGCATCCCGAAAACAGATCGTAATGCCCTCTGCTACCTGCACCAGTTCCCGATATCCAACCCCGATACAGGAATCCAGGGCTTTCTCCACATCCTTGAGGGTATACAACACTGACCGCGGCTTTTTGTGTTCACGACGCCGGATCTTGTTTTCCCACTCCACATCACGCTCGATCAGATGGGCGGAGTCCTTCAGCATCACCTCCAGCAAATCCACCGTCGCGCTCGTCATATGCAACGGGCCGGCATAGCCTTCCTTTATCAACTGGGGTATGCGACCGGAATGATCAAGGTGGGCATGGGACAGCACGACACCGTCCAGTGACCGGGGATCAAAAGGGAAAGGTTCAAAATTGGCTGCTTCATCCTTTCGCCTGCCCTGGTATAACCCGCAATCGAGAAGAACGCGGGCATGCGCTGTTTCCAGCAAATAGGCAGAGCCTGTCACGCCTGTGACAGCGCCAAAAAAGGTCAAAGTGGCCATGAAAATTCCTGTATCAGTTTACGCTGCTCAATACAGCTGAATAATCAACGCGTAACACAACTGAAACTGTCGGCACTGTTGATATCGCCCCGGCCATTATAGCGGGGCCAGCCAGGATAGTGGCACACAGGGCGGGTACGTCCGGCTGTGGCTTCATTCTCATCGATTGCCGTCAGGGTACCCGGAGCCTCACCATCTTCCACCCAGGCCTCCAGAACATCTAGGGATGAAATGCGGGCATTGAAAGTGCCGGTCACATGCCCCATGCCGGGAACAGTATAGAACTTCACAAAATCGGCCAGCTCTTCTTCTTCATAACGACCGTTCAGGCGCTCCCAGTACTGGATGGAACTGTAGACAGGAATGAAGTCATCCACACGTCCATGGAAATAAACCAGCTTGCCGCCATTGTCCCGGAACCGGTCCAGATTCACACTGTTGGCACTCATCATTTCCACCAGGCGACCAATACGGCCGGCATACTGTCCGGGTTCAAATTCATTCATGGTGTCAAGGGTCAGGTCCTGGGCAATGGCATAACGGGGAGTGGCATCGCCGGGACCATACTGCAAGGCCTGGGTCGGTCCCTGGGCACCAAGATTCGGGAAACCGCCATCCATGAAGGTAGAGCCTTCAAAGGGCGTCCATTTCGGAAAGATGGACGTGGTTTCGTCATCAGCAAACACGCTGAACCCCAGATCATAGGGTTCATCAAAGGTATTCAGTGCATCAATCTGGGCATCGGACAGACAGCTGTCACCGGTATCTGCGCCGCCATCACAACGCACCGGGTTATCAGAAGACTTCAGACTAAAATCCCGGGTTTCCTCAAGACAGGCACTGACATTGCTGATGATGCCATCCTCGGCACGATCAAGATCGTCACAGGCCTCATAGATGGAAGAAACAAAACTGGCCGCCTTGGCCGGACTGATCCAGCTGTCACCGTCATTGGCCAAAAGCGCACGGGCATACTTGTTGGCCGCCAGGTGTAGCATCACCACATTATGGGCAGGGTAACCGGCGACCGCACCATGGTAATCATCCGGATAGCGCTGGATGGCATCAAAAGCTTCATGGCCGCCCTGGGAGCCCCCTATGAAATAGTTGAACTGGGAACCTGTCCCGTATCGTGCCTGGACCAGGTGCATAGCCACGTCATGGGTTTTCTTTATCTGTTCATGACCATAATTGCGCAGGGCCTCTTCGTACAGCAGGAAAGTGCCGTCAAAGCCAGGGTTCCTGGCCTTGTGGCCGGAATCACTGCCCAGGGTCACATAGCCCCGGGCCAGGGCTGTCTCTTCAGAGGAAGGCTGCTTGGCATAATGCCCCAGGCCCGTAACCAGGGAACCATTGAAGCCGCCACCACCAAACTGCAGGGACTTGCCGTTCCATTCGGAAGGCAGGTTTACCTCAAATTCGATATCTGGCGCACTGTATGTAACCGGATGGATACGACCAATCACCTTGCAAAACTCGCCATTAGCATTATCCCTGGCATTGCCGCGCACCAGTTCTACCGATGTAATGGTGGCTCCGGTGGTTGCCAGGCCAATGGCAGATGCTGGTATGGCCAAACCATCCAGGAATTCACAGGCGGCCTGTGGATTCAGTGATGCAAGTCGAGGACGCCAGGCGTAATCCTCGGCACCGATGCTGGAAGTGGTAAGCGACAAGAAACAGGAGGCAAGAGACAGACAGGCCAGGCGTTTGGTAAAAGTGGTATTGATCCCCATGGGTTCCCCTAAAACATTAGTAATTCTATTGAGTAAAGCAGGCACCAATTATTCCCGTATTTCCCGTCTACTTGCAAATTAATAAAATGCCCCCATTTAAGGTAGGGTGAATATGCTATAATTAGACATCTGGCATGTAGAACATGGTTTTGAAAGGACTATGGCCAGGAAACACTTTTGGGGGTGATCTGGATTCGACGCCGGTACCAAAACCCAGGGTGCATGTCGAGAGGGTATAGACTCTCGTAAAACAATCTATGCAACTACTATAGTTGCCAACGACGATAACTACGCTCTAGCCGCTTAATAAAACTAAGTTAGGCTAGCGATTGCCACCGGGATGCCTGTAAACCAGTGTTTTGCAATTGTCATATAGAACAGGACCGACCGAAAAGCGCGTTCACCGCCTACGGTTTAAACTTTCAGTGAACTCGCCTTAAACACCCTGCCAGTCGGGTCGTGATGGGCTAACTCAATAGACCTGGCTAAGCATGTAGAGCTCTCGGCAGAGGACTGACGGACGCGGGTTCAACTCCCGCCGCCTCCACCAAATACACAAACCCCGGCTTGCCGGGGTTTTTTATTTGCCGAAAGGCATTGGGACTAATATCTTCCTGCAAGAGTATTCTCCGGAATGCTATTTTACTTTCAAATGGCTCTGTCCCCTTTAATTCAAGTTACTCTGACCCCTTTGATTACTACACCATCCAGATTGCGACTGGGGATCAGGTTGACAACCCCTGCCACTGCGTCAGAACCGTAAATGGCGGAGGCGCCATCAGCGATCACCTCAATGCGCTCCACTCCGAGAGTCGGCAGGACAGAAGGGTCAATGGCGCGACCATTGGTGGTCATGCGGTGACCGTCCATCATGATCAGGGTAGAGAATGGCCCAAGACCTCGCAGATTGACGGAGTTCGAGTAGGTGGCATTGCCGTTGCCGCCAGACTGTGCCCATGAATTTTCGGAAAAGCCGAGATCGAATACCTGGGGCAGTTCACGAATCATGCGATCCAGAGTGACCGTGCTGGAGTTCTCGATGGCCTCCCTGTCCAGCACCTGGACAGTGGCACCAACGGGGGCAACACCTTCGATGCGGCTACCGGTCACCACGATTTCATCGATGCCGGTATCCTGCGCCAGCGCAATCTGGCAAAGGCCGGCGCCAGCCAGACAGGCCACCAGTGCCTATCGGATTTTGTTTGGTCTGGGTGTGAAAGGTTGTTTCATTTAAAGGTATCCCCCTTTGGTTGGTCGTTTGATGGTCGTGACAATTCCGGATATGTGCCCTGCAAACAACTTTGCATGTGCACCATCCGGCGACCAGGTGTTATTTTCTGGTTATGTCCTTAACGTGCCAGCCTGTAACATCAGTGAGGCTGAACTGAAAATCCGGTTTTGCATATTGTTAACAATATTGGCAACAATAATGCGGTGCGGAAAGGCAAGTCAAGGATTAATAGGGTTGGGTCTGCCTGCACTGGCATTAAGTGAGAATCTGACTTTCAGGATCTTTGGGCGAATCAGTGGAGAACGGATGCGGTAAATCGGCCAGGAAGTGTTTGATCATTGAAAAACCTGTCGGCTTTGTTAACAATCTTCTGGCCAACTGTGTGGTATTTCGGGTGGCAGGCTTAAAACACCGGGGGGTGTGATCTCCGGTCACAACAAGAGGGCTCAGATGAAAACGATGACATACTTTGGCCTGTTTCTGTCGGTGGCGTTCACGGCATTTACGATGGCCCAGAATTCCCCTGCTGGCACTGAAATCCAGCCCCCTGGCTTTACAGGCGCGGTTTCCGGCAATGGTGCCTGGCCCGCCGTGGCCCAGTCCAGGGCAGATTTGCGTACCCATACTCTTTACCGCCCGGTGAGTCTGCCTGAGTCTCCCATGCCGGTATTGCTGTGGGGAAATGGCGGCTGCAGTGACAACGGCCTTGGTCATAGTTATTTCCTGCGCGAAGTTGCCTCACACGGCTATCTGGTTGTGGCTCTGGGGTATGCCGCCAGTGAGCGTCCACTGGAAGGCGACAGGCCTCCCGCGCCACCTGCACTCCGTAACAATACGGCTCCTCCCCCCGGACCAGGGCAGGATGCGACCCATGTTGAACAGCATTACTACGCCATGGACTGGCTTGCAAAACGCAACGCTGATCCCGTGGATGAACTGTATGGCCGCGTGAACCTGGCGCAGATAGCTGTCGCCGGACACAGCTGCGGCGGTCTTCAGGCGATCAAAACGGCGGCGGATCCGCGTATTGCCACCGCCATGATCTTTGACAGCGGTATCTATAACAGGGGTTCCAGGGGCATAAGTGCCATAGAAGTGGCCAAGGAGGAGCTGAACAGTCTGCATGGGCCGGTGGCTTATATCACTGGCGGTCCTGAGGATATCGCCCATGCCAATTCCGTGGATGATGTTTCCCGGATTCATCATGTCCCGGTTTTTTTCGGCTGGATGCCTGTCGGGCATGGAGGCACTTTCTGGAAAGAGGATGACGGCGGGCAATGGGGGGAAGTCGCTGTCCATTGGCTGGACTGGCAGTTCCGTGGCAGTCATGAGGCGCAGCGCTGGTTTAACGGGACAGATTGCGTGCTGTGCTCGGCGCCGGGCTGGACGGTGGAACGTCGTGCAGACCAGTAACAGGAATCTGACAGTGGTACGCCTCATCCAGACGGGTGTTCTGGTGGTTATGCTGTCTGCCGTGCTGCCGCTGGCGGCGCAGCAGGAGACCACCTTTGCAAGGAGCTCCCTTTATGTCCCCGTGCGAGATGGTACCCGACTGGCAATGAATGTTTACCGGCCTGTTCGGGATGGCCAGGTTGTTGATACCCCTTTGCCGGTGATTTTTATGTTCACCCCCTATCGCGCCCGTTATCGCGACACCAATGGTGTGACGGTACAGCTTTCGCAGGCAGACAGGCTGGGACTAATGCGACTGTTTGATGCCGGTTATGTAATTGCCGAGGCGGATGTCCGGGGCAAGGGAGCATCTTTTGGTACACGAAGGGGCTTCCAGGACCGCACCGAAGCCCGGGACGGTTACGACCTGGTGCAGTGGCTGGCCAGCCAGCCCTGGTCCAATGGGGATGTGGGCATGGTGGGCTGTTCCTACCTTGGAGGCAGCGCGGTGCACGTCGCCAGTACCCGGCCGCCTGCCCTGAAGGCGGTCTTTGCGGGTGCCACGGATCTGGATAAATTCGATTTTGTTCGCCGCGGAGGCATCACTGCCCAGTTCAACACCCGGCCCGATGAACCGCTGAGTGATGACCTTATGAGTATCCCGGTTGATGATGACGAAGATGGCAGTCTTCTGCGTTCCGCCGCTGCAGCACATGCCGGCAACACACCGATGGCCCCGCTGTGGTACGGCATGCCCTTTCGCGACAGCGTATCCAGTCTTACCGGGAATGCGTTCTGGGAGGAGGTCGGTCCCTATACTTACCTGGAAGATCTGCAGGACAGCGGCATCGCGACATATTTCTGGAGTAACCTGAAAGATGAGCCCACCTCACAGGTGATCCTGGCCGCTGCCAATCTGGACAGTCGCCTGTTGATTGGCCCGGGTACGCATTGCGTCCCTCCACCGGGATTTGACCTGGGCGGGCAGATTCAGCAGTTTTTTGATTTTCATCTGAAAGGTATCGATAACGGATATACCGGCCAGCCCAGAACCCGGCTCTGGGTGGAAAATGCACCGCAGGATAATCAGTGGAAAGTGGGTGACTTCCTGCCTGGTGACGCCGCGGTCATTCAACGCTGGCACCTCGATGCAGGTAGCAGTGGAACTGCAGTATCAGTCAATGACGGTAGTCTGGTCCGTCAATCATCCCTTGCCGCTGCACAGCATCTGACCGTGGATTACGACGTGGGTGACGGCGAGTATTTTGCGTTCTGGTCCGAGCCAATGGATGAGCACGGGTTGACCTATACCAGCGATCCCCTGGTCGCTGACATGCATCTTGAAGGCTATCCAGTGGCACACCTGACAATGTCTTCAACCTATGATGACATGAACGTGTTTGTCTATCTCGAGGAGGTATCGGCTGCTGGCGAAACCAGCGTGCTGGCCATGGGGCGCCTGGCAGCATCCTACAGGGCAACGGCACCAGCACCATATGACACGCTGGGTCTGCCCTGGCATCCGGGCCGGATCGAGGATCATCAGCCCCTGGAGCCCGGAGAGATGGCAAGGCTTGATATCAGCCTGATGCCGGTTTCCCACGTAGTGGCGGCAGGGAGCCGATTGAGGTTTGCAATAGCAGGTGCCGACCCGAGGCAGCGTAATCTGCCAGAGATCAGGATCACGCCGGTGCCGGTCATGACACTGCAGATCGGAGAGGGGGCTTCTGTCCTCGATTTGCCTGTGGTGGATTCGCCATAGGCTGGGTTGACGGTAATGCGGGGTGGTATAATATTGTTAACAATTTTGTGAACAATAATAAGTCTGGCCGGAATCAGACAGGTCACAAACTGTCAGTTGTCGCTATGAAGCTTCTTTTCCATCTCGATCAGTGCAGACAGGGCGTCACTGATATGTTTGCGCATTGCTTTTTCAGCGGCAGATGCTTTGCCATCGAGAATGGCGCGGGTGATGGCTTTGTGGTCCGCATTGGCTTCCTCGATGCGGGTGGCGGAATAAAAACTGGTAAACAGCAATTGATAAACAGGTACCGTGAGTTGGGTCAGAAAATGTGCGGCATACTGGTTTCCCGAACCCTGGATAATTTGCGTATGCCAATCGTGGTTGAGTTTGGCAAACCGGCGATGATCTCCGCTGTTCTCCAGGGCGTCCATTTTGTCCTGTATGGCTTTCAGGGCCTTTTTCTGCGCGGAAGTGGCAGTCCCGGCAAATTCTGCAGCAAGCATCCCCTCAAGGACCATCCGGGTTTTATAGATTTGTCGGACCTCATCCATGGATAACTGGCGAACTGAAGCTCCCCGAAACTCCTCGATACTGATGATGCCTTCGGTTTCCAGCTTTTTCAGGGCTTCCCTGACTTTGCCCCGGCTGGCACCGGTTTCACGAACGATGTCTGCTTCAATCAGGCGCTGTCCGGGCACCAGGCGTCCATGGCGAATATTTTCCCGCAAAAACTCAATAACATCGGCTGTGGTGACTTGCTCTGCCTTGATCCGGGGTTTGCGGGATACTGCTTTTGCTGGCATTAACGTGGTACCTGTTTTCAGGAAGAATGATAAAACCGGGGTTGGTGAGACGCTATGATCCAACATTTCCTGTCCGATAGGCAAACAACAGAACCCGTAGCGATTATATGTACGGGGGACATCGTGCTGGATGAACCGGATCCTGATTACTGGCTGTCGGGATTGGCACCGGCATTCGAAGGCGACAGTCTGGTGATTGGGCACCTCGAAGTACCGCATACCCGAAGTTTGCAGGAAATGCCGGGTGATGTTCCTGCTCCCGGGGCTGATCCGGTCCACCTTGAAGCGCTGGCTCGGGCAGGCATTGACGCCGTGACCCTGGCAGGCAATCACATTGCTGACTGCGGTCCCGCGGGTATCGCTGACACAATTGCCGGACTGGATAAGCTGGATATTGCCCATAGCGGTGCCGGTATGGATCTGGCCTTGGCACGTGAACCGCTATTACTTGCGACCGGAACACGCACAGTGGCAGTGCTCAGTTATAACTGTGTTGGTCCGGCAGATGCCTGGGCGGCACCAGGCAAGGCGGGATGCGCGTATTTGCCGGTTGCTACAGCCGATGGCCAGCCTCCGGCCCCGGCCCGACAATTTACTGAGCCCACCACAGAGGCTGAACACCTGCTGGCCGAAGACATTGCCCTGGCTCGTGGCAAGGCACAGTTGGTGATCGTGGCCCTGCACAAGGGTACGGTGCATACCCCGGCAGTGATTGAAGCCTATGAGCGGACGTTGGCAGGCATGGCCCGGCGTGCTGGTGCCGATATCGTGATTTCCCATCATGCCCATATTGTTCGTGGTATTGATTTGTCAGGTGGCATCCCGGTATTTCATGGATTGGGGAACGGCTGCGTGGTCACCCGTGCCTTGAGTGCGGATCAGGATCATACGGCGAGGGCGGCCTGGGCAGAAAAGAGAAAACAGTTGTTCGGGTTTGAGCCTGACCCCGCATACACCCTGGCGCCTTTTCATCCGCAGGCCAAACATGCTTTCATGGCACGTATCCTCTGGTACCCGGATGGGCGTATTGAAACCGGTGTCATTCCGGTATACGTGGATCCACCGGGCAGGCCGCGTTTGGCAGAGGGAGATGAGGTTGATGAGGTCATGGCCTATCTCGCCACGATAAATCAGGCTGCCGGGCTGGGCGAGCTGACCTTCCAAAAACACGACAACTGGGTGTGCCTGGCATGAATCAATCTCCTGAACATTCCGTATGGTATCGGGCCCTGATCATCATTGGCGGGTTTGCCCTGCTGGGTGCGATGGCTGTCGATGTTGTCGCGGTGATTGGTCGCGCTATTCAGGTTCCCCTGCTGGGGTCCATCGAACTGGTGCAGTATGTGGTGGGCATTGCGGGCTCCCTGGCCATGATTGTTGCCACTCTCAATCGCCGTCATGCAGTGGTCATGATTCTGTACAACCGCTTCAGCGGCACGATGAAATCCGTTGCAGGTCTTGTCAACGGCCTGTGCGCCACACTGTTTTTTCTGGCATTGCTGGCAGGAAGCCTCTGGCTGCTGGCAGATCTCTGGCAGGGTTATGAGGAAAGTGAACTATGGCACCTGCCTTACCGGCCATTGCGCCTGTTGATGGCAGGAGCCCTTCTTATTGTTGCCTGCATCTTTCTGGTCCAGGCGATCATGGCTGGCAGGAGGAAACCATGATGGCGACTCCTGGTACCGGACTGGCCGGTGTTGTTGTTCTCTTCCTCATGTTACTGCTGGGCATGCCCATTGGCTGTGCTCTCGGGTTGGTGGGTATAGGCGGCCTGGTACTGGTAAGCGGAATGGAGCCGGCCCTGATCAAGGGCGGTGTCGTGGTGGTAGAAACCCTGACCCGTTATGAACTGGGTACCCTGCCACTGTTTCTGCTGATGGCACATCTGTGTTTTTCCTCCAATGCCAGTCGCGACCTTTTTGATGCCGCCGCGCGTTGTCTGGGGCATCGTCCCGGGGGGCTGGCCCAGGCATCTGTTGCCGGTTGTGCCGGTTTTGGGGCAATCAATGGTTCGAGCCTGGCAACAGCTGCCACCATTGGCCTGGTGGCTGTGCCGGAAATGCGCCGTCATGGCTATTCAGACTCGCTGGCGACCGGTGTGGTCGCTGCGGGAGGAACCCTGGGGCAGATGATCCCTCCCTCGGGAACATTGATTGTTTTCGGCATCATTTCACAGCAATCGATCGGCACGCTGTTCACCGCGGCAATTATTCCTGGCATCACACAGATGCTGTTCTACCTGTTTGTGATATCACTGCTTGCACGCTGGAAACCGTCACTGGCGCCGCAGACAGCCAGGGCCGGCTGGCCTGAGCGATGGGAAGCGCTGAAAAAAGTCGTCGACATTTTGCTGTTGGTCCTGGTGGTAATAGGCGGAATCGTGCTCGGCTGGTTCACCCCTTCGGAAGCAGCCTCCATCGGCGCGGCAGGGGCTTTCCTTATTTGCCTGTGGCGCAAACGACTTTCCTGGCAGGTGCTGTACCAGGCCCTGGAAGACACCCTGAAAACCAGCGGCATGATTTACAGCGTAGTAATAGGCACACTGGTTTTTTCAGTATTCATCAGTGTCACCGGACTGACGGATGCCGCCGGTGAACTGATCACCAGTCTGGGCAGCGGTCCCACATCCACGGTCATGCTGATGGCCCTGTTCCTGTTGCTGCTTGGGTCTGTACTGGATGGCCTGGCACTGATGCTGCTTGCCACGCCAATCCTTTTGCCGGTGATCACCTCGCTGGGGCTGTCTCCCATCTGGTTCGGTATTTTTCTGGTGCGGGCGACAGAGATTGGTTTTATTCATCCGCCAATGGGCATGAATTTGTACGTGATTCAGGGTGTGGCCAAGGATGTCAGTCTCGGACAGATTTTCAGGGGCGTGCTGCCCTTTCTGGGGGCGGATTTCGTGCACTTGATGTTGTTGATTTTATTTCCGGCGATTGCTCTGGCGCTGCCGGCCTGGATGGCGTGATGGAGACACTGGATACTTTGCTTGCCAGGACGCTTGCCGACCCACTGGTTCACGTGAAAAACGCCGATCAGCCTGTGGGCTTCGTCGGCCTCGACCTGCCGCTGGACCTGCGGCTGGGGGCAACGCGCCAGTTCTGTCACTTACCATGGGACAGGCAGCGTAAAACTCCCTTTGCCGATCAATGGCTGGAATCTGCCTTTCCCGGATGGACCCGCTCCATACTGGAAGACTGGGCGGAAGGACGGTTTGACCTGTTTGAACAGGTAATCTTCACCCGTGGTGATGATGCCTGCCAGCGTTTCTATTATTACCTGTGTGAACTGCAGAGCCGGGGGCGTATTGGCGGTCCCCGGCCCCTGATCCTGGATGTTGCCTGTATTCCTCGGGAGATCAGTGTCCGTCATAACATTCGTGCGCTGGAGAAACTGCTGGCTGGTCTTGGACTTGAACCAGATGACCTGGCTGCCGGCATTGTCAGGGCCAATGAATACCGGGCGTTCTACAACGATCTGTTGTCTGCCCGGCAGGGGCGTGGATGCCTGTATGAAAATATCGCCAGGTCTGAGCTGTTCTGTGATGTGATGCCTGCATTGGTGTCGGCACAGATTCCGGTTCATGAGGGCAGCCGGCGCGTACTGCTGGCCGGGTCAGCCCCTCCGGATGACACCATTCATCGTCTGGTGGAGGAAGCTGGATGGAACATTACCGGAGAAGTCCACCAGCGAACCCTGCTGCGTTACGGGACTCCTGTTGCGGGAGGTGACAGGGATCCTGTGGAGGCCGTTGCCCGCCACATGAACAGTCATGCCAGTGGCCCCCGTACTTTTGTTGATCGATGTCAGCTCCTCGAGCAGGGTATTGCCCGTGCCGATGCCGACGCCGTCATCATCTGGATTACCGGGGAGGAGGAATCCCTGGCCTGGGATGTGGCCAACCAGAAACATCTCCTGGAAACCCTCGGTATTCCGTTCCTGATCCTTACCCATCGGCGTTGGGATGGTCATGATGACACGGCCGGGCGTGTGGCGGACTTCCTGGGAGAAATCATGTCATGAAGCTGCTCTCCGGTAAACGCGTTGCCCTGTATGCCATAGCGCCTGAGCGGCCGCTGCCTCGTTATCTCACCTCACTGGGGGCTGATATTGTGCCAGCCCCGGATACTCCTGCCGGACTGTCCGGGGTGGATTTTCTGGTTGATGGTGTCGGTTTGAAAGCCCTTGACGCGGCAGGCTGGCAGCACCAGATGCTGCAAAACGATTTTCCGGGCCTGGTCCATATTTCCGTGACCCCTTTCGGAAGTTATGGACCAGGTGCCGGCTATTCAGGTAGCGAACTGGTGGCCTCGGCCATGAGCGGTACACTCCGGCTGACCGGGGATCCTGACCGGCCTCCGGTCAAGGAAGCTCTCGATGCCTGTACCTTTCATGCCGAAATGGTGGCAGCCTGCGGGGCCATGGCGGCATGGCTGGAAGTTGGCAGAACAGGGCAGGGGCAGCATGTGGATGTTTCCGTCCAGGAAGTGGCCTTCAACCGCAATGTCAGCAGTATCCTGGCCTGGCAATTTGACCGGCGCAAGCTGAGGCGCTCAGGAGGCAGGCTCAGTTACAACAATGTCCCGGTACGTGCGATCTGGGCGCTGAAGGATGGCTGGTGTTTTCATTCGTTGATGACCGGTCGCTTTGGCGCGCCTGCCAACCAGGCGCTGTCTGACTGGATGGATGAAGTCGGTGTCCGCAATCCCATGAAGGATGTGGACTGGCTGGCCTATAACCGTTCAACACTGCCGGCAGACGTGCGCCAGGAGTGGGAGTCTGCCATGGACCTGTTTTTCAGAACCCGGACCCGGGCGCAGATCGCCACTGAAGGCCATGCCCGTGGTATCAATGCCTGCGTGGTGGCAGAGCCGGCCGACGTGCTGGTGGATCCCCATCTTCAAGCCCGTGAATTCTGGCAACTGGACGGGAAAATCAAACGCCCCGGCCGCTTTGCCCGGATTATCCCGGGTGAGGAAACACAACCGCAGCAGATCAGTCCGAGTGACAGGCCGGGCCCATTGTCCGGCGTGAAAGTGCTGGATTTTTCCTGGGCGCTGGTGGGCTCCATTACGACCAAGACCCTCGGGGATCTGGGGGCAGATGTGATCAAGGTGGAAAGCCGGACGCGTCCCTGCCTGTCCCGGCTCGATGTTCAGGTATCCGCTTCATCTCCCGCTAGTTTTGATGACAAGCCCTGGTTTGCCCACCTGAACAGCTCCAAGCGCAGTCTGTCACTGGATATGAAAAAGCCGCAGGCACGGGACATTCTTGACCCACTGGTCGAATGGGCTGATGTCATCGTGGAAAATTTCTCCCCGGGTACCATGAAAAAGCTGGGCCTGGATTATGACTCGGTAACCACCCTAAACCCGGATGTGGTCATGGTGTCCGGCAGCGTCTATGGCCAGACCGGTCCCCTGGCACAGGAGTGGGGAGTGGATGGTACGGGTGGCGCCCTGTCCGGTCGTACTTTCCTGACCGGCTGGCCCGACCGCGATCCGGTGATTCCGGGTTCGGTGCCCTATGGCGATGTGATTGTGCCCTTTGTCATGGCAGCAACAGTGTCCGCAGTGCTTGCCCGGCGTGGGCAAACCGGCCGTGGCGCCCATATCGATGCCTCCATGTACGAAATTTGCGTACAGCAGATTTACGATGCCTTTCTGGGTGTGCAGGCCGGAGAACAACCGGCACGGCAGGGGAATGATGATGCTGCCTGGTACCGGCAGGGTGTCTGGCCGTGCCGGGGAGAGGACCGCTGGATTGCCATTAGTGTAAGGAACGAAGACCAGTGGCGGCAGTTGTGCGCCCTGGCCGGTGGCGAAGACCCGGGCCAGTGGACAGTGACACTGGAAGAATATCAGGTCATGGAACAGTTGCAGCAGGCAGGGATAGCGGCAGGCGTGGTTCAGGATATCGAACAGGCCTTTGGCGACCCCACTCTTCAGGCACGGGGTGCCCTTGTGGAACTGCCCCATCCGCTACTGGGAGCCTTCGGGCATGTCAGGACGCCCATGGATTTTTCCCGGGCCGGGACAAGGCCTTATCGGGCACCGGCCATAGGTGAGCACAATGCAGAAATCGCCTCAACACTTGCAGGGCTTGATAACCTGCAGATTCAGGAACTGGAAAAAATGGGAGTGCTGAAATGAGCACGGCAAGTGGACAACGCAGCCGTAAGGATCTGGCCTGTACCGCTGAGGCAACCAATTACCAGCGTGCCTATGGCAGGGAACTGAAACGGCGTGTCGTGGAGGAAGGAGAGGCTTTTGTCCTGGCCCAGGCTGACACACCCCATGAAATATTTCATGCCATGGATATTCCACTTGTCACGAACCAGTGGTGGTCGGCGTATATTTCAGCCAAGCAGCTTTCCACCCGGTATTTCGAGTCACTTGTTGCCATGGGATACCCTGACAACAGTTGCAAATACTGTTCTCTGGGCCTGGCCTGCACGCTGGCTGGTAATCCGGAAACAGCCCCCTGGGGTGGGTTGCCCAAACCGGCAGTGCTGGTGGCCAGACTGACCTGCGACTGTATTCAGCAGGTGTTTACCCAGTGGTCCGAGGCTCTGGATACCGATTTCTTTGCCATGGAAGCCCCGGCCTGGGAGCACAAGGAGCCTGACTGGTATAACCATTCCAATGCGTCCTGGGAGCGGGTTTACCAGCAGGATCGGATTGACCTGATGGTGGAAGAAATCGGCGCCCTGATTGCCCTGCTTGAGGAGAAGACCGGCCGGACCCTCGATCCGGAGGTGCTCGAGCAATTGATGGTCAATATCAACGAGCAGGAAGGCTATATTGCCGAAGCGGCAAGAATGATCGGCGAGGCCAGGCCCTGTCCGGTTTCCATCGCCGACCAGATGCCCAATACCATGATTCCCCAGTGGCACCGCGGCTCATCGTGGGCTGTTGAACATGCACGCAAGTTCCGCGATGAAGTGGCGGAAAGGGTCCGCCAGGGCATTGGCGTGGCGGACAATGAAAGGCTGCGCCTGATGTGGATCGGTGCGGGAGTATGGCACGACCCCGGATTTTACCAGGCGCTGGAAAAAGAGCTTGGCGCGGTTTTTGTCTGGTCCATGTATACCCCTTTCGCGGGGCCACAATACATCCGCGAACTCAAGGGACGCGTCCTGGAAGCCCTGGCCAGCCGGATTTGTTCCATGAATGAGGTGTTACACCTGCCACCCTGGATGAATGGCTGGATGGTCAGCGAGGCACAACGCTGCGGAATTGATGCTGCGGTGATGCTGGTTCCGCCTGATAATCGCCTGTCCCAGTCGGGCACCCTGATCACGGCTCATGCCCTGGAAGAGTCGGGTGTGCCGGTGTTGCGGCTGGATGCCGACATGGTCAATGCAGGCAGCTGGGATCATGACACCATGGTCGCACTAGTTGCAGATTTCCTGAAAGAGAAGGGCCTGGCATGAGAAAGCTGTTTGCCGCCATGGTTGTACTTCTGCTCACTGGCTGTGAACGCTATGTGCCGGAGGATGTCACAGAGCTGGTTTATGCCACACCTTATCCACCATCGCATCCTTTCAGTCGGGCTGATCAGGTATGGATGGATTTTGTGGCCAGGCAATCCGGTGGCAGTCTGGTCATCAGGCCCAGTTGGTCAGGCGCTCTTCTGTCCTCCGAGCACTCCATGCTCGAGTTGCGCCACGGCCTGGCAGACATAGGACTCATTACCCCGATTTATGTGAAGGGGGGGGTGCACCTCATCAGGATTCAGTCCGGTTTTTACAGCGGTATTACCAGCATTGAGGCCCAGATCGCGCTTTACCAGTGCCTGGCGGCACAGGATGAACAGTTTGCCCGTGAGGTAGAAGGACTCAAGATACTTGCCATTCAGGGTGGCAGCCTGCCCGGCATCGTCACCGCCAACCGGCCGGTGGCATCCCTGGCCGATTTGCAGGGCTTGCGCATCCGGGCCCCAACCGAATTGTTGAGTGTGCTGGAACAGCTGGGTGCCGATCCCGTGAACATGCCCATGGGGGACGTTTACTCGGCCCTGGCCAAGGGCGTGCTGGATGGGGTGGTCGCGCCCCTGGATACCTTTCGTTCATTACACTTTGCCGAGGTGGCACAATACTATGCCAGTCTGGTGGTTCCCCGGGGAGCCTATCCGGCCCGGGCCATGAATATGGCTCGCTGGTCGGCCCTGTCTCTCGCTCACCAGCAGGTTCTGGAAGCAGCAATTCCAGTCTGGCAACAGGCACTGGCACAACAAATCGAACTGGCCATGCAGGAGGGGTTGGCAGAAGCGCAGGCTCAGGACGTGATTTTTTCTGAGATCACCGCAGACGATCAGCAGCGTTTCGATGCGCTCTACCTCGACTTTGCCCGCCAGAATGCCGACTCCCTGCAGCGGTACGGCATAGACGGGAGTCGTGTTTTCAGTCTCGCCAGAAACAGTATCAACAGTGACGGCAGTGTCACTTGTTCAGGAGACAGTAACTGAATGCAACCTTTAGCCGGAATCAGGATCGCTGATTTTAGCCATGTCATGGCTGGACCCTATGCCTCCTATTTGTTGCGCCTGCTGGGTGCGGAGGTCATCAAGATAGAAGCGCCAGGGCGCGGAGACGCCATGCGCAATTACGGGGCTGATCGCCGTTATGACGGTATGGCGCCCGCGTTCATCGGGGTGAATGCCGGGAAAAAATCCGTGGTTCTTGACCTGAAAAATCCGGCGCAACTGGAGGCCGCCCGCCGCATCATCGCCAGTAGTGACGTCGTGCTGGAAAACTTCCGCCCCGGCGTCATCAATCGGCTCGGGCTGGGCTATGAGGATGCGTGCAAGCTGAAACAGGATATCGTCTACTGTTCTGTCTCCGGTTACGGTCAGTCGGGTCCGTTAAAGGACTGGCCGGCGATCGACAATATCGTGCAGGCCACCTGCGGCATGATGAGTATGAGTGGTGAACCGGGAGCCCCGCCCATGCGGGTAGGTTTCCCGGTCGTGGATACCCTGACGGGCCAGACGGCGGCATTCGCCATCCTGGCAGCACTGTTGCGGCGGGAGCGTTCCGGCGAGGGGGAATACATCGATGTCGCCATGCTGGATGCCAGCCTTGCCTTCATGACCTCTGCCGTGGTGCCTTTTCTGGTCACCGGTACAGCCCTGCAGCGTTCGGGGAATGTGGGCTACAGCGGCCAGCCAACATCGGCGATGTTCACGGCCCGTGATGGCCGCACCATTTCCCTGGGGGTAGTGCAGCAGCACCAGTTTGAATTGCTGGCACGCCTGCTCGGGCGAGAAGACTGGCTGGCGGATCCCAGGTTTACCACGCCGGACCTGAGGCGCCAGAACAGTGATGAAATGCTGAAGGACCTTAATGCCGAGTTTGCTAAACGGGATGCGGCAGAGTGGGAAAGTCTGATGAGCGAAGCGGGCATCCCCTGTGGCATGGTCCGCGAAGTGGGTGAGGCGGCGTCCATGCCGCATCTTGCAGACAGGAAAGCGTTACTGCCGCTGACCATTCCCGGTTTGCCTGATCGGGAGGATGTGCATGTGGTCAATGCCGGGTTCCTGATGTCGGAAGACGGGCCGACAGTTTCAAGGCCGCCACCGAAGCTCGGGGAACACACACGGGAAATTCTGCAGGACCTGGGGTACAGCGACGCACAGATTCAGGCCCTGAATCTTCCCGCCGGTCAGCCGGACAGGGATTGATACAGTAAAAGAACCAGTAGGGGAGTCGAACCATGGGGATCAAGGCATTGAAACAACACCTGTTGCTGGTTGCGCTGCTGCTGCCGGCAACCCTCCTGTATGGCCAGGCCACCGGTGACCAGCATCGCAGCTACCACTTTGCGCCAACCGGGGAGGAACTGCCTTATCGGGTCTACGTGCCTTCCATCTGGGCGCCCGGAAAGTCATTGCCCATCATCCTGATGCTCCATGGCGCCGGGGCGAACGAGAATTCCTATATGGATCTGGCTGACGGTCTGTTGCCAGAACTTGCCGAACAGCATGGTTATATCGTTGTATCGCCCCTGGGTCATACGCCGCTTGGTGCGTATGGCAATCCGCTGAGGCTGCCGGCTGTTTTCGGTGAGTTGGATGTCGCTGCAAGGCAGATCGCCGGAGTCACACCGGAGCGGCAGCGCACATTGAGCCTGAGTGAGCTGGATGTCATCACCACGCTGGAGATTGTCACTGAGGAATATGGCGCAGATCGCACCCGCACCTACCTGATGGGACATTCCATGGGCTCCGGAGGCGTCTGGCATCTGGCGGCACGTTATCCCGAACGCTGGCGGGCGATAGCGCCCATGTCCGGGCCGTTTGTGGATGGCGCCACCTATCCGTTCGACCAGATTCGCCGCAAACCCATCTTCATGACCGAAGGCCTGAAGGCGGAACCTTCCCTGGAAGGAAGCCGGCGCTTTTACCGGTATCTGGAGGCCGAAGGGTTCGATATCGAATACCTGGAAGTGGATGGTGACCATGGCGGTATGGTACCCATGGTCTATCCGGCCATTTTTGACTTCTTTGACAGGAATCGCTGAATCCGGGATTCAATAGAGGGGATGCAATAGAAGGGGCTGTGTAACCTGATTCAGGATTCAGGTTACACAGCCCCGTTGTTTTTTGTCGGGCAGGTCAGGCTGGCTTGTCAGAAAGTCGCAATCGGATTGACGGTTGCCCCGGTGCCAGTGGTTACCCGAATGGGCGCGACCGTGAGCAGGAACGAATAACGTCCCAGTGATGCTGCTGTTTCGGCGAGACCATCCAGATCGGCATTATCGATAAGCGGCATCCCCAGCGTCACCAGCGCAAAGTTGTGCGCGGGCAGGTAGTCATCTGGATTATCCAGCGTGGTGGTGTCAGGGAACGGGACCACACTCATGGCGGATTCGGTGCCCACCAGGGCAATCTGCCGTTCATGCAGCCAGGGAATCACGGAGGCATCCAGTCCCGCCGCTATGCTGGCGATGTCCCAGGCACCCAGTTCGTCTTCACGCTGCCAGCGGCCGGTGCGAATGAAGACGGCATCACCCTGTCCGATCTGAATGCCGGTTTGCGCTTCCCAGGCTTCGATGTCCTCGATAAAAACCGGGGTGCCCGGTTCCAGCCAGGGTACGCCCCTGAGCCGGGGAATGTCGACGATGACGCCGCGGGTGAACACGCCTTCCCCGAAAGCGGCAATACTGCCTTTCGAGAGCCCCTCGGTCATGGAGACATGTTCACTGGCCTCAAAGCCGTTGTACATCTTGCCGTCATGGAAATGATGGCCGAAGGCATCGAAATGGGTGAGGGTATAGCCATGGGCAACGATGGAAATCCTGTCGGTGGAACCGGTAGTGCGTTCGGGAGGACCGGACACCATGCGCTGGAGAACCGCGATTCGGCCCTTGGGATCTTCAGCATCGGGATCAGCCATGACCGGCACGATTTCCCGTTCCAGGGACACGGAAATCCCTTCCTTTACCAGGCTTGCGGCACGCACCCGGATGTCTGGCGTGATGAAATTGAGAGTCCCTTTTTCATCATCACTTCCCCAGCGGCCCCAATTGGACAGGGACTCCTTCCATTCATCCATTGTTGCCTGTGTGACCCGGTGGCTGTCCATAGTATTTTCAGCGGCCAGACAGCCGGACACCAGGAGAAAAGTGCCAATCAGGGAGGAAAGTATCGGGGAGGTAGTCTTGGGCATGTTTTGGTTCTCTGTTTTATTCTCTCATTACTGTGCTTTGCCGGCCTGGTCCCAGACCATCTGGTCGATGTCTGCACTCAGGCAGGCATTGAACAGGGCATTGTAGCCAATCACTCCCTCACGGCCGACGACATAGGGATGGGGAGCACCCGGCTGACGCTGTGCCAGTTGCGCAATCCTGGTCAGGCCGTCATCCCCGACGGTGTGGTTGGAGAGCACCACGTCGGCCTGCATCCGGTCAGTGGCAT